>Ga0207712_10000018_pt1 | contig 317921 bp, 287 predicted proteins | sample KBSS44metaG_FD_184402 | JGI IMG/M metagenome (GOLD analysis project Ga0207712, IMG submission 184402) | Switchgrass rhizosphere microbial communities from Kellogg Biological Station, Michigan, USA - KBS S4-4 metaG (SPAdes) (version 2) | ecosystem: Host-associated > Plants > Roots >... | reverse complement strand
CCCGAGTTTTATCAATTTAGTGCGTAGCGTTTGATCTGATCTTGGCGAGGGTTGCGGCGAGGTCGTCGGGGATGGGGTCGGCGGCGGTGAGGGTGTGGTTGCCCGCGGCGATGGTGATGGTGCGGTAGCGGCGTGCGGTGCGGACGAATTTCTTGATGCTCCAGCCGGTTTGGGCTTCGATTCGGTGGCTGATGGCCATGGCGGCGAACACGATGCTCAGGTGCGCGTCGATGGATTCGCGTGTCCGGTGATAGATCGGGCGAGCAGCCAAGTCGTGCTTGGACATTCGGAAGGCCTTCTCGATGCGCCACAGTCGGTGGTAGGCGTCGATGATGAAGCTCGCGGGCTGCTCGACGAGGTTGGTGGTGTAGCCCTTCCAGCCGGCCAGGGCGCGGGTCTTGGCCTCCAGCGTGCGGTTGACCGTCTTGGTTGCACCGGAGAGCTGGATGTAGCGGTTGCGTTTGACGGGGGCTTTGCCGTCCACGGCGCGTTGGGCCTTGGCGATCTGCTCATCGATCCCACGGCTGGTGCGTCGGGCCCGGTCGGCACGGTATTGGTAGTGGATCATCCGGTCTGGTACCCCGCGGGCCTTCTCCGAGGTACTCGACGGCCATCGTTGGGTGAGGATCAGACCGTCGGGGATGTCGCGGCCGGGATGTTTTTTCTGCCATTCGGTGACCACCGAGGGCAGCTGGGGGATCTTCGAGCCGAGCACGTAGGTCAGCCCGGCGGCGTGCAAAGCGATCTGGTTGGCCTCCGAGATCATCCCGGCGTCGGCGACGACGGTGACATCAGCGAGCTGGTGGGCCTTCTTGAATGCGGTGATGACCGGCAGCATGGTCGCGGTTTCGGCCTTGTTGCCCTCGAACGCTTCGACCATCAGCGGCATCCCGGCGGCGTCGGTGAGCAGCCCCAGAGTGATCTGAGGTTCCAGGCGGCGCTCCTTGGAGAACCCCGGTTCCCGGAACCCGTCGCCGGCGTCGGTCTCGAAATACAAGGTGCTGACATCGAAGAGCACGAGGCTGGCCGGCCCGAGCCGGGCGTGGGCGGCGCAGGCAGCTGAAAGAGCCTGCCGGAAAACGGGTTTGGCGAACACTGGTAGCCGACGGTTGAGCGTGGGATACGACACCGGGGTGATGCCGGCTTCATCGATCACCCGCAGCGAATCAGCCTTGCTGGTCGGCTCGATGATCCGGGCCAGCACCAACTGTCGAAACACCTCATCACCGTCGGCGACCTCATCGAGACCAAGCAGCTCGTAGACATCCGAGAGCGCCGACCACAGGTGCTGGGCACGCGAGGAGGTAATCGGCAACGGCTCCGCGTCGGCGCGGGCGCCCAGCCCGAGATCAAGCTGTTCCTGACCACCGGCGATGCGCTGGGTCCCGGCCGCCTTCAGCGCCGCGACACCGGCCTCGTCGTGGGCCGAGCCGAGGTGCTCGATATTGCGGGAGCCGCGCCGGTTGGACCACACGATCTGCACCGCGGTCGCCCCCGAAGCGGTCTTCACCGTGCGAACGTGGGCCACCCGGGCAGCTTACGACCCAAAATTAGTGCCCAAATTTCGGCTTTCCACCCACCAAAACCACAGGTCACAGACCTACGCGGCGACCACCCCAGGAATCTTGATAAAAGTCAGGTATCAAGCCTGGAATGGATTCGCACACAACAGAACCTGGCGATCGTCGGCCCCGCCGGCACGGGTAAGTCGCACACCCTCATCGGACTGGGGGTCGCAGCAATCCACGCCGGGCACAAGGTCCGCTACTTCACCGCCGCGGACTTGGTGGAAACCCTCTACCGCGGCCTGGCCGACAACACCGTCGGCAAGATCATCGAATCCCTGCTGCGCGTCGACCTGATCATCCTCGACGAACTAGGCTTCGCCCCGCTCGACGACACCGCAACACAGCTGCTGTTCCGGCTCGTCGCCGGCGCCTACGAACGCCGATCCCTAGCCATCGGCTCGCACTGGCCATTCCAAGAATGGGGCCGATTCCTGCCCGAGCAGACCACCGCCGTCAGCCTCCTCGACCGACTCCTGCACCACGCCACCGTCGTCATGACTGACGGCCAGTCCTACCGCATGAAGGACGCCCAACACCGGAAGGAGAACCCACAACCAACCTAAGAGAATCACCGCACGGGGTGGGGACTTTTATCTGGCCACCAGCGGGGACTTCTACTTGGCCATTGACACCTGGGCTTCCGCAACCTCACCAACTACATCGCCCGATCCCTACTGGAAACCGGCGGATTCAGACCCCAACTACACCGTCAATCATGAAGAGCCGCTTTTTGACCCAGACGATTCGTCGGCGTGAGCGCCGATTTTGACGAGCATCCGATTCGGCGGTCGAACAATCCACGACGCGTCACAACATCACAGCTATGTACTAGCGCACTCCAGACTCCAAGAATCGAAGATAAGGTGAAGGGTTAGTTCGCCGGCTACCGTACCCTGTGCGCCTTGATGCTGCTCGCGTCAGAAGAAGAACTCGTCGGGCGCGAGTGACCGCAACATAAAAAGTTCTGAGCTCCGCCGTCTGCTCTTGTTCAGATTTCGCTCGGAAGTCAGGGAGCTGTCCGTCGTTGAGTCCCACGATCGCCACAGCCCGAAATTCTCGGCCTTGAGCCTTATGGATAGTGAGCAGCCGCACCCCAGGAACGAGGTCATCACCGCGCTGTTTGCGCGAACAGAAGAGCTTGAAATTCCCCCATGTAAGTCCGGCTTGTTCCGTAACCATCTCGAATTCGTCCCATGAGTCACGCAGCTGTTCGACATCTGCAAGCCACGCCGCCAGCTGGCTGGTTTCCGCAGAACCCGGCACTTTCAGACTTATAACCGCCGTTACAAAGTCGCCCACGCTATCGAGGTCACACAGCTCCGCTAGAGCCTCCCACGTTGAATTTCCACTTGTGGCCAGCACGTTCCGAAGCGCGTCGACAGAGGTTACCAACGAAGAATCAACTTCCAGCAGCCGCGCCAGCTGCCAATGGACCGATTGATGCCTGCTGTCAGCCCGCAAGCCGATTATTTCTAAAGCGACTTTCGCCAGAACGGTGTCGAGCCAGTCGCCTGAAGAACTGGCAACCGTGTACGGAATCGATTTGGAGTCAAGCGCCTTGCCGATACTCCTAAGGGAAGCGGCAGATCGTCCCAAAACAGCGACTTGGTTCGGAGTGACGGACGTGTCCTCGGAGTCCGCGAGGACTTCCCGCGGAATACCCTCGTCGAGGAGGTTCTTGATCCAATCGGCAACCGCTTCCGCTTCATCAGACTCGTCGGACGTCTCCCTGTAGATGATCTGCCCGCGCGCTCCATGCTCCATATCAGCGTCGCCGATGGGCTCTTGACCGAACGCCAGCGAGATTCGGTTCGCTAGTTTCGACAACGCGGCTGCAGACCGAAAGTTAGTCGCAAGCTCGAAGACCGTAGCTCCATACTCTGCAACAAAACGTTGAATCAATTCCGGATCTGCGCCGGCGAAGCTAATGATCGATTGCTTGTCATCGCCAACTAGCATCGCCGACGCCATATTGAGATCGTCGGGCGGGCCAATCAGCGCCGTCAGCAGGTCATATTGCGAAGGGGTCAGGTTCTGCGCTTCATCAACTATGACGTGTGCATACATCCGGGAAAGTTGGCGTCTAGTTGATCTTGATTCCAAAAGCGAACGCGCGGAAGACAACAGCGCGGGATAGTCAAGAGCCTCGGAGTTTTCGAGTGCCGCTTGCCACTCCTCCAGCATTGGGCTCGTACGGTTTCGAGCACGCAATAGGTCCAACTCGCGAAGCTCTGCCTCGATATTCTGCGGGACGGCGCGCCCCTGCTCCGCGAACCACCGCATAAACAACTCAGTACGATCTTCGTCGCGGACTAGCAGTTCAGGCTCGATCGGCAGACCGATCTTGGTGCCGTGACGCCTAACGAGGCCGTAGGCAAACCCGTGCACCGTATCGGTCTCGACATTTCTAGCGAGCGCTCCGAGGCGTTGGTCCAGTCGGGAACGCATCTCGTCAGCCGCCTTCTTCGTGTACGAAAGGGCGAGAATTCCGTAGCTATCGTCAGGGCTTTCCTGCATCAACCTTTGAGCCCGGCGGGCAACGACCTCTGTCTTTCCGCTTCCAGCGCTGGCGATAACTGCGATGGCACGATCGTCTGACGTCACCGCAGCAAGCTGCGCTGTGCTCAGCGGCGGGTCGGTGTCGCGCTCTTCCGATGCTGGCGACATCACAGGTCCTGCCTCAATCTCGATAAGAGAGCCATCAGTGCGCTAGGCCAAGTCGTGCTGTCAGGATATTTTTCAATCAGTCGGCGCCCTAACGCAACACCAACACTGCCTTTAACTGACTTCATCGTCTTCATTAGCGGTTTTGTACGGTCCACGCCAGGTCGCACTTCTTCGCATGCAGACCAACACATTTCGGCGTCAAACGTTGACATCATCGATTCGAACGCGGTTGGTATCGATATACCCGTCGAATCAATTGTCTCGATCCAAACGAGGCGAGACCGATCGCCGTCACCCTCCTCCATCAACTCCTCAGCTGCCGCCTTGCCAGCATCGTCGCCATCGGCGAACAGAACCCACGGAGTCCTAGTCATGACCGCAAACTTAATCGCCGCCTTCGCGAGGGGGCTGTTCATGCTTCCCGGGTCGATCACGCATACGCCGTGTGCAGGGTGGCCAAGCGCGTGCCGGATCACTACCGGAAGAAATGCGCGCTCCGTTGCACCGTCGCCGACCACTACCGCTTTGGCAAATACAACCTCACCAAACGGGCGCTCTACCAATCGCTTGAGCTTTTCCATCTCAGCTGTATGCAGGTCTGGCCGAAATGCTCGGTGCGGCGCATCCGCTGCGGAATCAGCAGGCCCCAGATCAACTATGGCCACCGCTGGAGGCTGACCCCGTAGGAGTCGAATTGCACGAGGTTCGACGGTGCTCACCAATTGTGCCGAGTGAGTCGAGACCACCTTTTGCCCACGCACAGCGTTGAGGAGATGCGCGAGTTCCAGTGTCGCTTGGGGATGTAGGTGCGCCTCAGGTTCTTCGACCAGGGTCACCGGGTGCGGACGCAAAGACGAGCCGTCTCTCCCAAGGCGCCGGTCATACAGCACGCCCTGAACCTGAAGTGATGCGAGGCTGCGAGAGCCGGAGCCATGCATTCGAATCGGCAGTGCGCCTGCACCCGTATTGAGGTCGACTGATACTGAGCGTGCGAGCTCCTCGAGCGTCAGCGGCAACGGATTGAGGGACGGCATGCCCATGCTCCCAATAAGCTGGTGAAGGTTCTCCAGCGCAATCCTCACGGATGTCAGCGTGGCGCTCCCGCTGACGATGTGCTGTCCGAGATCTGCAAGCTGACCTTCTAGTGCGCTGCGACTATCAGGTTCAACCTCAAGATCGCTCAAGATCTTTCGGATCGCGGAGCCTCTTCTGCCCAACTCTTCCATCAGATCTCTGCGCGTATCAACTAGGTCGACCGCTAACACTCTGCGTTGTTCAGAACGTAGCCGCGGTGCGTCCTTTCGCTCCGCCCATCTCCGCGATGCGACGTCATAGGTGAGTTCAACGACCTCGGTTCTTGGGGATCCCCCTTCCGCCGATCGACGGATGTAAGTGCGCCAGGCGAACCGTTCTTGAAGCGGATCCTCCCGGACGGTCTGCACTCCGCCTCCCAGCCGGCGACCGATTGCGTCGTCGAAGGCGTCCTCGTCGTCCTTGAGTCGTGGGGGCGCCGGAGCCAGAACGATGTCGATTTGCGGATCGTCTACGGCACCGACCGTGAAGTCGTCGACGTCTGCTCCTCTGCCCCCCAGAGCGAGTTGCAGCGCGCTCAAGATTCGCGATTTGCCAGAATTGTTGTGGCCAGCCAATATAGTCAGGTCGGGTTCAAGCTCGATCTCACACTCACTGATGCCTCGAAATCGGCGTATCCAAATCCGCTCAACGCATATTGGTGCGAACACTTCGACTGCGGTTAGGGCTACGGCTTCGCTGTCCGACACACCAAGCAATCTATCGACTGAGATGCTCTCCGGCGCGTAGCTCGCGACCACGCGCCGAATGAGGCTGACGCCTACGGCACACCTATGCGGATGATTGCAGGCTCACGTGACGACGGTTGCCGCGAACCGCCAAGGACTCATCGCGAGGATGCTCGCGCAGCGAGACCGGTTTCTGGTGCGGTAATGGCTGGAGTGCCCACGCGCCGCACTGTATCGCATGGTGAACTCGTTAGCTTTGCGAATGTTCCCAAAATGTTACCAAACCCCATCAAAACGGCCCCCGGAGTGATCTCCGAGGGCCGTTCCTACTAGTAGCGGGGACAGGATTCGAACCTGCGACCTCTGGGTTATGAGCCCAGCGAGCTACCGAGCTGCTCCACCCCGCGACGGGTAAACACAAGGTTACCGAAGGCGTTGGCAGGGACCAAATCGAGTGCTCAAGGCCACTTTCCCGTGCGATTACTTCGCGTTGTCGTACTTCGTCATCGCATCGTTCAGCTTCTGCAGCGCCTCGCCGTAGGCGGCGAAGTCACCCTTCTGCTGTGCATCGCGCAGACCCGTCATCGCTGACTGAATATCCTGCAGCGCAGCAGCTTTGGCAGCAGAGAGCTGGACGACACCACCGGGTGCCGGAACCACCGCGACGGGTGAGGGCACTTCAGGCGCCCGACCCTCCTGCCCAGGAGGCGGACCCGCAGGCGGCGGCACCTCACTTGGCGGCGGTGCGCCACCAGGCGGCAGTCCCGTGTTCGGGTCGACCACGGGCGCCAGTGCGGTCGCGGCCGCGCCAGCCCCTTCACCGAACAGGCTCTTCAGCGCCCCGGCCACCGTCGGCTCGAAGGCGATCTTGTCGTTGTAGAGCATCGCGACCCGAATCAGACGCGGATACGTCGACGCGGCGTCGCCCCTACCGGGAGAGGCATACACCGGTTCGACGTAGAGAAGACCACCCTGTCCGATGGGCAGGGTCAGCAGGTTGCCGAACTGGATCCGGTTCTGGTTGTCACGACCGATCTGACCCAGAATGGTCGACACGTTGGTGTCGGTACTGATCGCGTTGTTGGCCAGCTTGGGTCCGTTGACCTGGCCGGGAATGGTCAGGACGGTGATCTTGCCGTACGTGGCCGGGTCCGAGCTCGCGCTGATGTAGGCGGCGAGGAAGTCGCGTCGGAAGCGGTTCATCGCGCTGGTGATCTGGAACGACGCGGAGTTGTCGTTGGCAGCCAAAGCCTTTGCGACGATGTAGTAGGGCGGTTGGAAACTGCTCGCCGACGGATTGGGGTCCTGCGGCACGTCCCAGAAGTCCGACGTCGAGAAGAACGTCACGGGGTCGTTGACGTGATACTTCGCCAACAGAGCGCGCTGCACCTTGAACAGGTCCTCCGGGTAGCGCAGGTGCTGAGCGAGGTCCGGCGTGATGTCGCTCTTCGGCTTGATCGTTCCCGGAAACACGGACATCCAGGCTTTGAGCACCGGGTCGGACTCGTCCTGCGCGTAGAGCGTGACGGTGCCGTCGTAGGCATCGACGGTTGCCTTCACCGAGTTGCGGATGTAGGACACCTTCTTGTCAGGGGCCAGCCGGTTCTGCGCAACCTCGTTGGAATCGGCAGTGGCACTCGATAGCGACGTCAGCTCGGAGTACGGATAGTTGTCCAGCGTGGTGTAGCCATCGAGCACCCACACCATCCTCTTGTTGACGACGGCCGGGTAGACGGCCGTGTCGGGGGTCAACCACGGTGCGACGGCTTGCACCCGCTGCGCGGGGTCGCGGTTGAACAGGATCTTGCTGTCGGCCCCAATCACGTTGGAGAACAAGAAGTTCCGTTCGGCGAACTTCGCCGCGAAGACGGTGCGCGCAAACCAGTTGCCCACCGGAACGCCGCCTGTGCCCGTGTAGGTGTAGTTCTTCGTCTCGTTGTTCGTCTCGGAGTCGTATTCACGAGGAGGCGCTCCGTTGCCGCCGACGATCGCGTAGTCATCGGCCGCACTGGCGATCACGGGCCCGTAATAGATGCGGGGCTGATCCAGTGGCGCCGGTCCCGGCGAAACCACCTGGCCGTTGGGACCGACGACGCTGGCCATGAACTTGGGATAGCCACCATTCTGGCTGGGGTCGTTGGCAATTCCGCTCACGGTGTTGGCGGGTGAGGCAATGAATCCGTTGCCATGCGTGTACACGCTGTGCCTGTTGATCCAGTCCCGCTGGTTCTCGATGAGCCTATCGGGATTGAGTTCGCGTGCGGCCACCACGAAGTCGCGCAGGTTTCCATCGGGCCCGGCGTAGCGGTCGATCGACAGTTGGTCGGGGAAGTAGTAGAAGTTCTTGCCCTGCTGGAACTGAGTGAAGGCGGGGCCGACGATCGTTGGGTCGAGCAGTCGGATGTTGGAGATCGTCGCCGGATCGGCTTTCACCTCCGCCGCAGTGGTGCCTTCGCCGCCGTAGTCCCGATAGGTGACCTGCTTGTCGGTCTCCAGCCCGTAGGCCTGCCGCGTGGCGGCAATACTTCTGTCGATGTAGTCGCGTTCCTTCTGCGCGGCGTTGGGCTTGACGCTGAACTGTTCGACGACCATCGGCCAAGCGGCGCCGACGATCAACGACGACAGCAGCAGCAGCACCACCCCGATCGCGGGAATTCGCAAGTCCCGCAAGACGACAGCGGAGAACACCGCCGCCGCACAGATCAACGCGATCGCCAACAGGATGAGCTTGGCGGGCAACACGGCGTTGATGTCCGTGTAGCCCGCGCCGGTGAACGGCTTGCCGCCGCGGGTATGGCTGAGCAGTTCGTAGCGGTCGAACCAATAGGCCACCGCCTTGAGCAAGACCAGCGTGCCGACCAACACGACTAGTTGAATACGCGCAGAGCGGCTCAGCGCGCCCGTGCGTCCAGCGAGCCGGATGCCCCCAAACAGATAGTGCCCGAGCAGGTTTGCGACGAAGGCCAGGAACGTCGCGACGAACAGGTAGGTCAACACCAGTCGGTAGAACGGCAGATCGAAGGCATAGAAACCGAGATCCAAGCCGAATTGGGGGTCGGTGACCCCAAAGTCGCCGCCGTGCAGGAACAACTGCACCTGAACCCAATAGGTCTGGGCGACGAAGCCGGCGATGATTCCGACGAATGCAGGCAACCCGATGCCGAAGAGGCGCAACCGTGACATCACTGCCGTGCGGTACCGGGCGACCGGATCGTTGGGGCCTGCGGTGGGCACGAACACCGGCCGCGTCCGGTACGCCAGTGCGAGCGCGGCATACAGCACGACGCCGACGAAGACCGCCGCCACCAGGAAGACGACGAGTCGGGTGAACAGCACGGTCGTGAACACCGAGCGGTACCCGAGTTCGCCGAACCACAGCCAGTCCACGTAGGTGTCGATGAGTCGGGGCCCGATCAAGAGCAGGACCACGACGACAAGAGCAATGGCGATCAGGATCCGGCTACGTCGTGTCAGCTTCGGCATCCGTGCCGCGGGCCGCATACCCACTCGTCAACTCCAGTTCGCGTTGGTGACGTCGCCGTTCGACGTTGCACATCTCTTCAGAAGAACTCTACGCATCGACTTACTAGCGACTTCTCAACAGCTGGGAGGTTCGCGACCGGCTGAAACGTCGTGCAGCGCATCCACGGCCTGGTTCAGGGTCTCCACCTTGATCAGCTGCAGATCGATGTCGCGCGCTGACTTGGCATCGGCACAGTTTTCCGCAGGGACCAGGAAGATGGTCGCGCCCGCCTCCTGGGCCGCCAGCATCTTGTGGGTGATGCCGCCGATGGGACCGACCTTGCCGTCGCTGGTGATCGTGCCCGTACCCGCCACGAACTTCCCGTCGTTGAGATCGCCGGTCGTGAGCTTGTCGACGACTGCAAGGCTGAACATGAGGCCGGCTGACGGCCCGCCGATGTTGGCGAGGTTGAAGTCGATGGTCATGTCGGCCCACGGCGCATCGACGACGCCCACGCCGAGGAAGCCGTAGTCGCGATCGGGATTCTTGCCGAGGGTGATCGTCGTCGTACCGATGTCCCCGCCCTTGCGTCGGTAGTCGATGATCAGCTGGTCACCGGGCTTGGTGGACTTCAGGATCGCGGTGAACTCGTCGAGGTTGGCGACCGGCTTGTTGTTCACCAGGTCGATCGCGTCACCGTCTTGCAGCTTGCCCACCGAAGGGCCAGGGTCGCTGACGGTCTGCACGGTGACCGCCTTCGGGTACTTCAGGTAACCGAGGGCGGCATACTCTGCGTTGTCCTCCGAGCTCTTGAAGTCCTTCGTGTTCTCGGTGTCGACGTCGTCCTTCGACTTGTCGGGCGGGTAGACGAGATCCCGAGGGACCAGTTGCTCTCGACCCGACAGCCACAGCGCAAGGGCCTGCCCCATGCTCAGGCCATCGCTTTGGGACACCGTGGTCATGTTGAGGTGGCCGGAGGTCGGATGGACGTCCTCGGCAGGCTTGATGTCGACGACCTTCTTGCCGTCGACCTCGCCGAGGGTGTCGAACGTGGGGCCAGGCCCCAGCGCGACGAAGGGCACCGTCACCGACGACAGCAGTCCGAGGAAGGCCAAGATCGGCACCAAGGCCACGATCAGGGTCCAAATCCGCCTAGTCACGACGCCCACATTAGGGCTCTTGGGTGAGTTCACTCTCGGCGTGACCCGCGGGGCGACGCGCACTCACCTTGGTGAGTACCGTTGAAGCCATGCCTGACCTGCCCTTCGGCTTCTCCTCCGGGGAGGACCCCGACAAAGATCGATCCAAGGACGAAGACAAGCCCGACAAGGATCGAGATCCGGATTCGACGCCGAATCCGTTCGGCTTCGGCGGTGCGGGTGGTGCCGGTTTTGACATGGCCGACCTGGGACAGATCTTCACGAAGCTTGGCGAGATGTTCAGTGGCGCAGGCGGCGCCATGGGCGCTGGCGGACAGTCCGGTCCGGTCAACTACGACCTGGCCCGGCAACTGGCTTCCAACTCGATCGGGTTCGTCGCGCCGGTACCCGAGAAGACCGCCTCTGCGATCGCCGACGCCGTGCGGTTGGCCGAGACCTGGCTCGACGGCGTCACAGCCCTGCCCGCAGGCACCACGAAGTCGGAGGCCTGGACCCCAAGCGACTGGCTCGACCACACGTTGGGCACCTGGAAGAGGCTCTGCGACCCGGTGGCCGAACAGATCTCTGCGGTCTGGGCTTCGACCCTTCCCGAGGAAGCCAAGAGCATGGCGGGCCCGCTGCTGGCGATGATGTCGCAGATGGGCGGGATGGCCTTCGGGTCGCAGCTCGGCCAGGCGCTCGGCACGATGTCGCGAGAAGTGTTGACCTCCACTGACATTGGCCTGCCGCTTGGCCCCAAGGGGGTCGCGGCGTTGATGCCAGATGCCATCGAGACGTTGGCCGAGGGCCTCGAACAGCCGCGCAGCGAGATCATGACGTTCCTGGCTGCGCGTGAAGCCGCCCACCACCGGTTGTTCAGCCACGTCCCGTGGCTTGCGACCCAACTGTTGAACGCGGTGGAGGCCTTCGCCAAGGGCATGAAGGTCGACGCCAGTGGCATCGAGGAGCTCGCGAGAGGGTTCGACCCGTCGGCCCTGGCCGATCCGTCGAAGATGGAAGAGCTGCTGAGCCAAGGCATGTTCGAGCCGAAGACCACGCCGGAGCAGGCTGCTGCGCTAGAGCGCCTAGAGACCCTGCTCGCGCTCATCGAAGGCTGGGTACAGACCGTCGTCACGGCAGCGCTCGGCGACCGGCTGCCCGGTGCGCAGGCGCTGAGCGAAACGCTGCGCCGACGACGGGCCACCGGCGGACCTGCCGAGCAGACCTTCGCGACACTCGTCGGCCTGGAATTGCGACCCCGCAAGCTGCGGGAGGCAGCAGCGCTGTGGGAGCGGCTGACAGAAGCGGTCGGCGACGACGCCCGCGACGCCGTGTGGCAGCACCCCGACCTCCTTCCCGACGCGTCCGACCTCGACGACCCAGCTGCGTTCATCGACCGCGCCGTCGGCGGCGACACCAGCGGCATCGATCAGGCGATCGCCGACCTCGAGAAGGAAGCCAACCAGGAGCCGGACGAGTAGGGCTTCCCCGCCAGCTGTGGATAACTCCGCAGACCTGTGGATAACTCGAGCTCGTCGACCGGCGACCGTGCCACAGTCGTGTGGTGTTGCGCCACACCCTCGACCCGGACATGCCGGTCTTGATGCGTCCGGACGGCGCCGTACAGGTGGGCTGGGATCCGCGACGTGCCGTCCTCGTCCAGCCACCCGACGGACTGTCCCCCGCGGCGCTCGCCGACCTTCTGCGCGCCATGCAGTCCGGTATCGCGCTCGCCGAACTGCAGGCCCTCGCCGTCAACCGTGGTGCCCGTGACCCGTCGGCCGTCGCCGTACTCGCCACGTCCCTCGTGCGGGCGGGCGTCGTCGCGACCGCGTCCGAGCAAGCGGACCATCATGCTCGATCCGCGTCGATCCGCATTCACGGCAGAGGGCCGCTGTCCGATCTGCTGGCAAGGAGTCTCAGGTGCTCGGGCGCGCGGGTCCGGCACAGCAACCTGCGCCACACCAGCGTCACGACGCGAGACACGGACCTCGTCGTCCTCGCGGACTATCTGATCGCCGATCCGCGGGTGGTACGCGGCCTGCACGACGCAGGGGTGTCGCACATGCCCGTACGAATTCGCGACGGCACCGGGCTCGTCGGCCCGCTCGTCATTCCAGGCACGACGAGTTGTCTGAGTTGTGCCGATCTGCATCGCAGCGACAAGGATTCGGCATGGCCCGCTCTGGCGGCCCAACTGCGCGAATCCGTTGGAAGCGCCGACCGCGCCACGCTCTTGGCGACCGCGGCGCTCGCGCTCACTCAGGTCGACCGCGTGATCAGGGCGGTCCGCGAACCCAACGGCCCGGAGCACTCCGCGGAGCCGCTACCCACCTTGAACACCACGCTGGAGTTCGACGTCAAGACGGGCTCGACCATCAGCAGGCGATGGACGAAACATCCACGATGCGAATGCTGAGGGCCAGTGGTCAGCGGCATCGTGGATGATGGGACACGTGGCAGACATCAAGCGCGGGGGCGCAGCTCGCAACGCCAAGTTGGCGAGCCTTCCCGTCGGCATCGCAGGACGTGCGGCCCTCGGCTTCGGCAAGCGACTGACCGGCTCATCCAAGGACGAAGTCAACGCCGAGATGGTGGAGAAGGCCGCCAACCAACTCTTCAAGGTGCTCGGCGAGCTCAAGGGCGGCGCCATGAAGGTTGGGCAGGCGCTCTCCGTCATGGAGGCCGCCGTGCCCGAACAGTTCGGCGAGCCATACCGCGAAGCGCTGACGAAGCTGCAGAAGGACGCTCCCCCGCTGCCCGCCGACAGGGTGCACCGGGTCCTCGACTCCCAACTCGGCACCAAGTGGCGCGACCGATTCAGCTCGTTCGACGACGAACCGGTCGCGTCGGCCAGCATCGGCCAGGTTCACAAGGGCGTGTGGTCCGACGGTCGCGAGGTCGCCGTCAAGATTCAGTACCCTGGCGCCGACGAGGCGTTGCGGGCCGACCTGAAGACCATGAAGCGCATGGTGTCGGTCTTCAAGCAGCTCGCCCCTGGCGCCGACATTCAGGGCGTGGTCGACGAACTCATCGAACGCACCGAGATGGAACTCGACTACCGCCTAGAGGCGGAGAACCAGCGCGCCTTCGCCAAGGCCTACAAGGACGATCCCCACTTCGTCGTGCCTGCGATCGTCGCGAGCGCACCGAAGGTGGTCATCGCGGAGTGGATGGAGGGAATCCCACTTTCGAAGATCATTCGCGAGGGCACCGTCGAGCAACGCGACCTGATGGGGACGCGCCTGTTCGAGCTCACCTACGACGCCCCGCGTCGGCTCGAGATGATGCACGGTGACGCACATCCCGGGAACTTCATGCTGTTGCCCGACGACAAGATGGGCGTCATCGACTTCGGCGCCGTCGCTCCACTACCGGGTGGCATTCCGATCGAACTCGGGTTGATGGTGCGCTACGCGCTCGAAAAGGACTACGACAAGCTGCTTCCGACGATGGAGAAGGTCGGGTTCCTCCAAAAGGGCGAGCAGATCCCGCCTCGCGAGATCGACGACATGCTGCGCCAGTACGTCGAACCCATCCAGGTCGAGGTGTTCCACTACACGCGCAAGTGGCTGCAGAAGATGACGGCCATGAACATGAGACCGGAGCGCGCCGCGGGACAGATCAGGGCGGCGCGGCAGATGGACATCCCTGCGAAGCTGGCCATCCCCATGCGGGTGATCGCCTCCAACGTCGCGATCTCGTGTCAGCTCGACGCCCACATCCCGACGAGAGCCCTTGCCGCAGAACTGATTCCAGGATTCGCCGCGTGACAGGAACCCGGGCGGCCGAATGGCCGCCTAGCGATTCACGCTAGGCGGCCGCTTCGGTCACGCCGCTGCCGGGTTCTGCATGGGGTTCTTCCGAGGACGGCCACGCGGCCGCTTGCGCGCCACGATCTCGCCCCGCTCGAAGATCTCACCACCCCAAACACCCCACGGCTCTTCACGTTCCAGCGCCATGGCCAGGCACTCACGCCGGATCGGGCAGTCCAAGCACAAGGCCTTGGCCTGCTCCAACTCGGCAGGGGCCTCGGCGAACCACAGGTCCGCATCATTGACGTGGCACGGCACTGCGGGCAGCTGCGAGTTCCCCCATGCCTTCCCGCACGTCTCGATCGACATGTCGTCTCCCTGCTTCCTGGTCGTTGTTGATTCGATCTCTTTCGGATCGGTGACCAGGTGTTGGGAGGCCTTCCCAAAACTATGGCCACGGATCCGGTGACTTCGGGTCCGTGGCCAATAGGCTTGTGTCGAGAGCTTCCTAGATGGTGCCCCGATTCACGGACGCGGCAGTCGCGGCGGCGCGATGCTTGCGCGCCATAATGGGTCGCGCGGCATACGCACTCGGCGCTGCGGCTGGCGTGGATCCATCGAATTGAAGGGTCCACGACAACGACGCAACGCCTATCTTATTGAGCAGTTCATTGGTCACTTGGTACCCCTCCTTTCGGGGATCGGTCTTGAGTCGGTTCGCGCCCGTGGGCGTGTTTCAGGTTAGATGCTAACCCGCAAAACTGACAAGCGATTTTCTGACCTGCGAATTTGGCGCGATCTTTGCGCTCATTGTCGCTTTCGGACCAGTGCGACGACGTCCGAGCCGAACTGTTCGAGCTTGCGGGCACCGATGCCTGGAATCGCAACGAGCGCAGCGTCGTCGGTAGGTAGCGTCTCGGCGATCGCGATCAAGGTGTTGTCGGTGAAGACGACGAATGCGGGAACGCTCATCTCCTTGCTGACCCGCAGTCGCCATTCCTTGAGCTGGCCGAGCAACTCCTCGTCGATGTTCGACGGACAGGTTTCACAGCGCCGCAGCATGATTGCCGCCGGTGCCGTCAATACGACGTTGCAGACGCGACAGCGCGGAGTGGCACCGCGTTGCCTGCGTGGCCGGTCGGGCGCCAGGTCGTTGCTGGACTGCGGGGCGATGCCGCTGAGGAAACGCGAGGGGCGACGCCCCTGGCGCCCGCCCGGTGCGCGTGCGAGCGCCCAGCTGAGCGCCAGATGCATTCGCGCCCTGGTGATTCCGACATACAGGAGCCGACGCTCCTCTTCGACGGCCTCGCTCTCGGGCCCGTGCGCGATGGCGTGCGAGATGGGCAGCGTGCCGTCGGCGAGGCCGACGAGGAACACCGCGTCCCACTCGAGTCCCTTGGCGGCGTGCAGCGAAGCGAGCGTCACGCCCTGCACCACCGGCGGGTGCCGCGAGTCGGCGCGCTGGCGCAGTTCGTTCACCAAGGCGCGCAGGTCCAGGAAGGGTCGAAGCGCCACCTCCTCGGCGACGAGGTCGGCCAGCGCAGTCAGTGACTCCCAGCGCTCACGGGCCTGTGCGCCCGCAGGAGCTTCGGCGGTAAGGCCCAACGGCTGCAACAACTCCGAAACCAGCGCAGGCAGTTCGGCGCCCGCGGCCTGCTCGCGCTCGGCAGCGCGTTGCAGCGCCAGTAGCGCCTGCCGGATCTCCTGGCGATTGAAGAAGCCCTCGCCACCGCGGACCACGAAGGCGATGCCGTTGGCGGTGAGCGCCTCCTCGTATGCCTCCGACTGCGCGTTGATCCGGTACAGCACCGCGATTTCCGAAGGCGCAGTGCCCGATTCGATCAGACGTTTGATCGACGTGGCGACGGCGGCGGCCTCGGCGACCTCGTCGGGATGCTCGTTGAACGTCGGGGTGGGTCCTGGCGCGCGCTGACCGACGAGGTGCAGCCTGCTGCCAGCCATCCGACCCCTCGCCGCACTGATGACGCGGTTGGCCAGCGAGACGACCTGGGGCGTCGACCGATAGTCGCGTTCGAGGCGCACGACCGCGGCGTCGGGGAACCGGCGCGAGAAGTCCAGCAGGTAGCCGGGGGTCGCCCCGGTGAAGGAGTAGATGGTCTGGTTCGCATCGCCGACTACCGTCAGGTCGTCGCGCTCGCCGAGCCACGCGTCAAGAACGCGCTGTTGCAACGGCGTCACGTCTTGGTATTCGTCGACGACGAAACAGCGGTATCTGTCCCGGAACTCGCTCGCGACGGAGGCGTCGTTCTCGATCGCGGCGGCGGTGTGCAGGAGCAGGTCGTCGAAGTCGAGAAGTGTGGTCCCGTCACGACGGGCCTTGGCCGCCTCGTAGCCCGCGTAGACCGTCGCCACCGTCGCGGCGTCCAGCGGAATGTCGCGACCGGACTTCGCCACCGCTGCGGCATAGCCCTCTGGGCTGATCAACGACGACTTCGCCCACTCGATCTCACCGGCGAGGTCCCGAACGTCATCGGTGCTGACCTTGATCGCGGCGCGACTCGCCGCCGTCGCGACGACCCCGAACTTGCTGTCGAGCAACTCCCAGCCCGTGTCGCCAACGAGCCGTGGCCAGAAGTACTGCAGTTGACGACGGGCGGCGGCGTGAAACGTCATCGCCTGAACGGCACCCGTACCAGAACCCTCACCGGACTCCCGCTCCAGGGCGCGCAGCCGGCTTCGCATCTCCCCCGCCGCGCGCTGAGTGAAGGTCACGGCCAGCACCTGATTCGGCGCGACGTGCCCCGCTCCGACCAGGTGAGCGATGCGCCGCGTGATGGTTCGGGTCTTACCCGTGCCAGCACCCGCCAGCACGCACACCGGCCCGCGCGGGGCGCACACTGCTTCGCGCTGCTCGTCGTCCAGGTCCGCCAACAGCGCCGCCTGCGACGACGTCGACGAGGGGGCTTCCGAGGCCTGGCGCGGCATGGCGTCCATCTTGACAGGGCTCGGCGACAATCTCTGGTTTGGCATGCGGCCAATGACGTCGGATATCTTGGGAGACGCTATGACTGCCAAGAATGCTCAGCTCACCATGTACTCGACGTCGTGGTGCGGCTACTGCGCCCGCCTGAAGACCGCATTGAAGTCCGCAGGCATCGGCTACGTCGAGATCGACATCGAAGCCGACCCCAGCGCGGCCGAATTCGTCGGTTCGGTCAACGGTGGCAATCACGTCGTCCCGACGGTGAAGTTCGCCGACGGATCGACGCTGACCAACCCGAGCCTCAAGGCCGTTCAGGCGAAACTCGCCGCCTGAATCAGTCCAGGGCTGCCCAGGATTCGATGATCTCGCGCGCGATCGAAATCGAACCGGGCAGCAGCAGCCGCGACGGCGAGTCGCTGCTCCAATCACCGTTCGCCAGTGCGTCGCGGATCTCGGCGCGCGTGAACCACGCCGCCTCGACGATCTCCCCGTCGTTGAACGAGAACTCCTGCTCGGGATCACCGATGGCGTGAAAGCCCACCATCAGTGATCTGGGGAACGGCCACGGCTGGCTGCCCAGGTACTTGACGTCGGTGACGCTGAGCCCGACCTCCTCGGCGATCTCGCGTTGGACGCAGCCCTCGAAGGACTCGCCCGCCTCGACGAAGCCGGCAAGCAACGAGAAGAGCCGGTCGGGCCAGCCCTTCTGCCGAGCCAGCACCGCGCGATCGTGACCGTCGTGCACCAGGCAGATGATGGCGGGATCGATTCGGGGAAACTCCTCGTGACCGTTGACGGCGTTGACCCGCGACCAGCCCGCCTTGATGGACTTGGTCGCCGAGCCGTCGACCGCGCTGAAGCGGGCATGGTCATGCCAGTTCAGCAGCGCCGTCGCCGTCGCGACCAGTTGTGCGCTGGTGTCATCGAAGATGGCGCCCGCGCGGCGCAGGTCGAGCACCTCGGACTCGGCAGTCGGATCCTCCGGTGCCTCCAATGCTGCCCGCACTGCCCACACGTGCCTGCCGTCCCCGAGCCTGCCGAGGAACACCGCGTGCTCTGGGGGCGCATCCGACAGCTTGGCGGCTCGACCGAGAACGACGCGGCCGTCGGAGATCAGGACCTGGTTGCGCTTGTCCACGCGCAGCAGAAGTGCGTCCGCCCAGCCCGCGAGCGCGGCATCGACGTCGGTTCGTAGGACGTCGGCCCTGTCGGCGCCGACTCTCGAGAGCAGCGGGACATTGCGAAGGGTGAAGTCCCTGCCGCTCCCACGATCGCTTCGCTCCTGCCCGCCGGTGCCAGCCGTCATCGCTCTTCGTCCGCGCTGCGGATGTAGAGCAGTCGGTCGCCCAACTCGAGCGCGTCCACCTCGGGTGCGTCCACCCGCAACAGGTCCCCATCGCGGACCACGCCGAGGACGATGTCGGGCAAGTGTCGCGGCGACCCCCCGACCTCCTTCGTCGTGACGGCACGCTCGGCGATCGCGAAGCCTGCGTCTGGCGTCAGGAGGTCTTCCATCACCTCCACGACGCTCGGGGTCTTGGTGGCGATGCCGAGCAGACGGCCCGCGGTCTCCGACGTCACGACGGTGGTGTTCGCTCCGGATTGGCGCAGCAGATGCTGATTCTCGCCTTCGCGGACGGCGGCGATGATCTGCGCGTTCGGTGCGAGCTCGCGCGCGGTGAGCGTGACGAGCACGGCGGTGTCGTCGCGATTGGTCGCAACCACGATGGCCTTGGCGTGTTGCGCGCTCGCGAGGCGCAACACCTCCGAGTCGGTGGCACTGCCGCGGACCGTCACCAGCCCCGCGCTCTTGGCGCGCTCGAGGGCGACCGGGTTCTCGTCGACGACGACGATGTCGCCGGGCGCGATGTCGTCGCCGATCATCGCCGCGACGGCCGTCCTGCCCTTGGTGCCATAGCCGACGACGATCGTGTGGTTGCGCACGGTTCTCCTAAATCTTTGGATCTTCAGCGCCTGCCGCGACTGGGTGGTCAACGTCTCGACCGTCGTACCGATCAACACGATCAGGAAGGCGATGCGCAGAGGCGTGATCACCAGGACGTTGATCAGCCTCGCACTCGGCGTGACGGGGGTGATGTCGCCATATCCGGTCGTCGACAGTGACACCGTCGCGTAGTACAGGCAATCCAGGAACGTCAGCGGATTGTTGGGGTCGGGAGTGGACTCGATGTCGCGATAGCCCTCCCGGTCCAGGTAGACGATGAACACCGCCGCAAAGAGCGCGAGCAGCGCGTAGAGCACGCGCTGGGCGATCCTGCGGGCCGGGCTGACGAATGGCTCGGGAATGTTGAGGATGTCGACAAGGTCGGACTCGTGACGAGTCGTCAGATCCTGGTCGAGCGCCGCAAGCCGCCGACGCAACCTACCCTTGGCCATGTGGGCCCATCTGAGGGTCCTTAAAAGGCCTCTGGCTTAGCACAGCACAATGTAACCATGACCTCCCCCACACCAGCAGGAGACAGCCGACCCAGCCAGGTTCCCGCTCTGCGAATGGGCGCTTGGCTGGTCGGCATGGGCGTGCTGCACTTCGTTGCTCCGAAGCCGTTCGACTCGATCGTCCCTGCCGAGTTGCCAGGGAGCGCGCGCTTTTACACATTGGCTTCCGGGGTTGGAGAAGCGGCGACCGGCGCACTGCTGCTGGCTCCGCGGACGCGGCGCCTCGGCGCCCTCGCGGCGATTGCGTTGTTCGTCGCCGTGTTCCCGGCCAACGTCAACTCCGTCCGCCTGTGGTGGGACAAGGGCTGGCCGGTACGCATTGCCGCGATCGCTCGGCTGCCGATGCAAATCCCAATGATCACCTCCGCACTCAGGATGTATCGCAACGCGCCGCGTTAGACTGCCTCCAGCAACGCGGCGAGGTCCCCTGCCCCTGGCAGCACGTCGGGCACGATGGTGCGGCCACTGCGCACGTAGTGGAACGCTGCGCCTACCGATTCGACGGGCACGCCCTGTATGGCCGCCCATGCCAACCGGTATACGGCGAGTTGAATAGCGTTGTCGTGCAACATGACTGACGAATCCGGCGGATCCCCGGTCTTCCAGTCGACCACGGTGAATCCCCCGTCCGTGTCACTGAATACTGCGTCGATGCGGCCGCGAACGACCCTGCTACCAAGCATCATGTCGAACGGGACCTCGACGTCGACAGGCGTGCGCGCGGCCCACTTCGACACCACGAACGCCTCCTGTAGCTCCGCCAGATTCTCGGCCTCTGTCATGCCGAGCTCGCCGTCGACCGCTCCCGGCAGGTCGTCGACGTCGAACAGCCGATCGGCATGAAAGAACCGCTGCACCCAGTCGTGAAACGCCGTGCCCAGCAATGCATGTGGGTCGGGCCGAACGGGAAGTCTGCGTTGCAGCCGCGCCACCGCGCCCTCGGGATCGCGACCGATGTCCACCAGCGAGCTCACCGCAAGCTGGGCAGGAAGCGCAGCGGGCGGACGTTGCATGGCGCGCGCCCGTTCGTCCAGCAGCGCGTCGACGTCGGCTACCAGACCTTCGACGTCGCCGACACCGTCCAGCGTCGCCCCTGCGGACATCGCGTTGGCGACGAGTTCGGCACCCCTGATGACGCCGTCACGGTCTGCTGCCGCGACGGGCCACGTGCGTTCGATCACCTCCTCGCGGATGGGATTCGGTTCGCCGTCTGCGGGTTCGGTAGCCCAGTGGTCGACGACTCCGCACGCCGCGCCCGCCGCCGTCGATCGGTCGATGACGTCCTTGATCTCGACGAGGAAGTCCGAAGGCCCACGCGGCTTGGCTTCGGTGGCGCCCCAATGGTGACCCGAAAGGAGCAACGTGTGCTCGGACCTCGTGATCGCCACGTACAACAGCCTGCGCTCCTCGTCGGTCTGACGCTGGTCGAAACGGCGCTTGTGCTCGTCTAGCCTGTCCGACAACGCCTTTCGGTCGTTGACGCCGGAGGTGTCGAGCACGGGCACGCCCAGCTCCGATGCCGTGGCCCTGTCGCCACGCAGCAGCGGCGGCAGGTCGGATGCGTCCGTCATCCAGGTCCGACGCAACGTGGTCGAGGGGAACACTCGGCCGGATAGATGCGGAACCGCAACGACCTGCCACTCCAGGCCCTTCGCAGCGTGCACGGTCAGGATCTGCACGCGGTCCTTTGCCACGGGTACGTCCGCGGGGGCGAGTCCGTGCTCGACGTCGATGGCCGCATCGAGGTACGCGAGCAGTCCGGCGACCGAAGCACCGGGCCGCGTGGCGTAGTCGGCGACGACGTCGGCGAACGCGTCGAGGTGTTCCGTGCCGGTCCACCCCGACGAAACCGGTTGAGCAGCACGCACTTCGGCGTCGATGCCGAGCACCCGTCGCACCTCGGCGATCAGGTCGGGCAGCGGGTGCTGCAACTGTGCACGCAGTGCGGTCAGCTCACGGCCCAGATCCATGATCCGTTGGTGTCCGGCGGCGGAGTAGCGGTTCGCTGGGCCAGGATCGCTGACGGCGTCGGCAAGGCACGCCGCATCGGCGTCGGACGCAGCCGAAGCCACTACGTGATCGATCGCATCTGGCAACGACACTGATCGATCGGCGGTCGCGGGACCGTCCAATTCCCTTGCGCGGCGCCACAACGCCGCGACGTCGGCCGCCCCTAGCCGCCAACGCGGCCCGGTCAACACGCGAATCGCAGCCACCCCTGCGGTCGGATCTGCCGCCAGCCTCAACATCGCGACCACGTCGGCGACCTCCGACATGCCCAACAAGCCGCCGAGGCCGACCACCTCGACGGCGACCCCACGCGCGTTGAGCGCGTCCGCCATCGGGGCCGCGTCGGCGTTGCGCCGAACCAGGACCGCGGTGGTGGGCGTGGGCGCACCCGAAGCCCGCGCTTCGTCGAACCGACGCGCGATGTGGTCGGCTACCCAGGCGCGCTCGGTCGCGACGTCCAGCCAGAGCGCGCAGCGGACCTCGCCGGGTTGCGCGTCCGGCCGCGGCTGAAGTTCGCGGACGGCAACCGAGCGATGCCGCGCTTCGGAGGAGACTGCGTTGGCCAGTCGCAGTGTCTCGGGCGGATTCCGCCAACTGGTCCGCAGCTCGAGTGTCGGTGCGGGCCTGCCGTCGGACAGACAGAAGTCTGTGGTGAATCGGGGAAGGTTCGTGGCCGACGCGCCGCGCCAGCCATAGATCGACTGAATGGGGTCACCGACGGCGGTGAGTGCGAGTTCGTCGTCGACTCCGCCGCCGAACAACGCAGAAAGCGCAACGCGTTGGGCGTGACCGGTGTCTTGGTACTCGTCGAGCAACACGACCCGGTACCGCTCGCGCATCGCAGCCCCAACGGCGGGGCACGACGCCGCAAGCCGGGCCGCGGCGGCCATCTGCATGCCGAAGTCCATCACGTTGTCGGCACGCATCCTGCGGTGCAAGGCATCGATGAGCGGGATGAGTTCGGTGCGCTCGTCCTGTGCGTCGAGCATGCCAAGGAGCTTGCGGTTGGGCCCGGTGTCGCGCTGCCGCGGACCCGGCGGAAGGGCGTGCACCAATCGCTCTAGTTCGAGGTGGGTGCCCCTAAGTTGGTCGGTGTCCACCAGGTGCTCGGCGAGCTGACCCGCCAGACGCAGAACCATCGCGGTGACGGTGGCGGGCGTCTTCTCGGTGTTCAAGTCGCCTGGGTGGTCGCACACCACGCGAAATGCCAACTGCCACAACTCGGTTTCGCTGATCAGTCTGGTGGAGGGCTCCACAGGAAGGAGTAGCCCATGTTCCCGCAGCAGCGTGCCCGCGAAGGCGTGGTAGGTGCCGATGCTGGGATGCTCTTCGACGGCAGTCCCTACGGGCGTGAGGCCGGCGCCAGCCAGTCTGGCGAGCCGGGTGCGAACGCGCCGCAGAAGCTGCCCCGCAGCCTTGCGAGTGAAGGTCAGTCCGAGCACGTCGCCTGGCCTCGCGTACCCGTTGGCCACTAGCCAGACCACGCGGGCGGCCATCGTCTCCGTCTTGCCTGCGCCGGCCCCGGCGATCACCACCAGCGGTCCCGGCGGCGCGGCGATGACGGCCGCCTGCTCGTCGGTGGGCTGGACCAAGCCGAGTGCGTCCGCCAACTCGGCGGGACCATAGCGCGGCATCACGCGCCACCACCGAGCGCGGCCTGGGCAGGACACATCGCGCGAACCGGGCAGTGCGTGCAGCCATCGTTGACCCGGGCGACGAACGCCGGCCCCTGGCTTGCCGCCGCCGCGTCACGGACGCTGGACCGCCAGTCGTCGCACGCCTGCGGCGTCAACGCGTCCTGCGTACGTTCCGTAGCGCCGGAAGCGCCCGTCTTGCCCAGGTAGACCAGCCTGCCCCCGCCAGGCTCGACACCGTCGCCAACCATCCCCTCGGCGATGGCCAATTGATACATGGCCAGCTGTGCGTGACGCTGAGCGTCGTCCTTGCTCACGGGACTCTTTCCGGTCTTGACGTCGATGACGACCAATCGGCCCTCGGCGTCTCGCTCTAGCCGGTCCACCCGCCCTCGTATGCGCACCCGTGGACCTTCGCCGGGCGCCAGCACCCCATCGACGTCGACCTCGGAACCGGCCTCTGTGAGCTCGTGGCGTGTCTGCGCGCGCCACTGCACGAAGGTCGACAACATCGCTCGATGCCGTTCCAGTTCGTTCATGGAATGCCAGCGAGATTCGAAAGGCAGCCGCTCCCAGACCCTTTCGAGCTCCGAGGACATCTGCTCTTCGGTGACGGTGGGATCGGAGACCAGACCGTGCACCAGCGAACCCAGCGCCGACCGAACGTCGCGGCCATCGCTGCCGCCGTGGCGTTCCAGCAGCCAACGCAGTGGACAGTCGGTGAGCATTTGAAGCGTCGACGGCGACATCGTGACGACATGGTCGTCGCCGGACCAGAGCGGCTCCGTGGTGGACTGCACCGCCGTTGCGTGCCATTGCTCGGGATCGGCCCCAGGCACCCCCGCATCGGCAAGCCGAGCCAGTTGTGCTGCAGCGCAGGCGCGTACGTCGCCATCGACCTCACCGTCGGGTGCGCACACCAAGGCCCTTAGCCTGCCGACCACCGCCGACGGAGCCAGTACCCGCGAGGCGATCTCCGGGACCAGCCGCTGGTCAGTGCCGTCGTCCGTGGCGAGCGAGGCCAATTCATCGCAGAACGCCGAAGGGATGGCACCGTCGTCGCCATCACCGTCGACGGCCGTCACCAGAACGCGCGACCGCGCTCGGCCCAGGGCCGCGACGAGCAGCCGACGCTCGTCGGCCAGCACCGGCGCGCGCGTGGACACTCCCTGCTGCGCCACGCCGTCGATGACGTCGACGAGTTGCTGAGTAGCGAGCACGCCGCCGCGCGGAACGGTGTTGGGCCACAAGCCTTCCTGGAGTCCGGCGAGCACGACGAACTCCCATTCTCGGCCGAGCGCGGCGTGCGCGGACACGACGGCAACGGCATCCCCCGCGGCGCCGTCCCCGCGTCCCACCGGAGGCAATGCCATGGCGCGAACGTGGTCGGTCACACCGCTGAGCGTGGCGCCCATGGCGCGGGCGACGTATTGCTCGACGAGGTCGAACAACGCGGTGACGGCGTCGAGGTCCCGGCCTGCCGCGGCACCGGCGGGCCCTCCACGCTCGACGGCGGCCAACCAGCGCCGCTGCAACCCTGAGCGATGCCATGCCTGCCATAGCGTGACGCGGGGATCGTCGCCATCGGAGAAGCTGCGACGCGCAGCGTGCACCACCGCTCGCACCCTGCGCAGTGGGCGGGACAGATGGTCGGGAAGGTCGACCGAGTCGCCTTGCAATGCCTCGACGAGCAGGTCGCCGAATTGGCGCTCACCGCCGTCGGCGCGTCGCAGCGTTCGCCGCAACTGCCGCAGCGACACCGGGTCGACCCTGCCGATCGGACCGGTCAACAGCTCGATTGCCCGCTCAGCGGAGAGCCCTTCGACCGCGGTGTCCAATGCCGTCAACAGTGCGCCGACGGCGGGATGGTCTGCCACCGCGGTGGTCGGCGCAGGCTGTTCGACGGGAACTCCTGCCGCCATCAGCGCACGGACGAGGGACGTGCCTGCCCGCGGTATCGAGCGCACGATGACCGCCATGCGTGCCCACGGCACCCCGTCGATCAAGTGCGCGCGGCGCAGCGCATCCGCGATGAGTGCCGATTCGGCGTGCGACGTGGCCGCGATGCGCACCGCGAGCGAACCGGGCCGATCCGCGGCGCCGACCAGGGCGCGGTGACCGTCGACACCTGGGAGTCGAGCCGCGACGGCACTGACCGCACGGGCAACGGCCTGCCCGCAGCGATGCGACTCGGAGAGCACGATGACCTGCTCCCCGTCGTGGTCCTCGTCGCCGCGCAGCAACGCGGGATCGGCTCCGCGGTAACCGAATACCGATTGGCTGGGGTCGCCTGCGATCACCGTGAGGTCCGCCGCGCTCGCCAAGACCCGCACCAAACGGGCGGCCTGAGGGTCGAAGTGCTGGGCGTCGTCGACGAGCAGCACCCGGATCCTCGCGCGTTCGGCGGCGAGCAGGTCCGGATCCGTCGCGAACGCCTCTAGCGCCGCACCGACGAGCTCCGCAGCGCCAAGCGCCGGAACCGTGGCCTGCGGCGCTGCCATGCCCACCGCGGAGCGCAACAGCATGACCTGCTCGTATACCTGGGCGAATCGACCTGCGGCCAGCCACTCAGGCCGGCCTTCGCGTCGTCCGATGCGTTGAAGCGCAACGGGATCCACGCCGCGCTCGGCGCACCGCGACAGCAGATCGCGCAGCTCGGTGGCGAAGCCCATCGTGGTCAGGGCAGGCTTCAGCAGCGCGGGCCACGGGACCGATGCGTGCTCGCCATCCTCTAAGTCACCGGCGAGCAGTTCGCGGATGATGCCGTCCTGTTCGGCGCTGGTGATCAACCGGGGCGGTGGATCGCCATTGCGCGCAGCGGCGAGCCGCAGTACCGCGAAGGCATAGGAGTGAACGGTCCGAACCAGTGGCTCTCGAGCCACCGTACGACCATCGCTGAGCACGGCGGCGGTGATGGCCGCGCGGGAGGCCATGCTGACCTGTGACGAACCCGTCAGCAGCAGAATAGATTCCGGGTCAACACCCGAGGCGGTACGGGCAGTCGCGACCTTGACCAGCATGGTGGACTTGCCGGTACCGGGGCCGCCCACCACGCGCACCACGCCCCGCAGGCCCGGCCGGGCGAGTGCGTCGGGCGTCAGGACTGGGCGAGCTGCGGGCATGAGTGAATGACACCACGGGGGTCCGACATTTCCGGTCGGCGCAGGCTGGCAGCATCGTGTCCATGACGCAGGAGTTGAACGTGTATCGATTCGGTCCCTCCGGAGCCCCTCGGGTGCTGGCGATTCATGGGTTGACCGGCCATGGCAGGCGGTGGGAGACCCTGGCGAACCAGCACCTTGCGGAGTTCGCCATCGCCGCACCCGATCTGGTGGGCCACGGACGATCGTCGTGGGACGCGCCGTGGACCATCGACGCGAACGTGGCGGCGTTGGCCGCGCTGCTGGACGCCGATTCCGACGCCCCGGTGGTCGTTCTGGGTCACTCGTTCGGCGGGGCGGTCGCGTTGGGCCTTGCCGCGGCGCGCCCCGACCTAGTCTCCGATCTGGTGCTTCTCGACCCGGCAGTCGGTCTCGATGGCAGATGGATGAGCGAGATCGCCGACCAGATGTTCTCCTCCCCCGACTACCCCGATCGCGAAGAGGCGCGGGCCGAGAAGGTCAACGGGTCGTGGGGCGAAGTCGATTCTGACGAACTCGAGCGGGAACTCGACGAGCATCTCGTCGCTCTACCGAACGGTCGAATAGGTTGGCGCATAAGCATTCCCGCGATGATGTCGTATTGGAGCGAACTTGCCAGGCCCGCCGCCGTGCCAGCGCCTGGCACCCCGACGACGTTGATCCGCGCGACCCGTACCCAACCGCCGTACGTCTCCGATCAGCTGGTAGCGCGCATGAGCGACCGCCTCGGAGCGGCCTTCACGCTGCTCGACTTCGACTGCAACCACATGGTCTCCCAGGCAAAGCCTGCCGAGACTGCGGCGGTCCTGCGCGCGGTCCTGACGGCCGCCTAACGATGGCCCAGGTGACCGACGAGCAGGTAGAAGAGGTGCGGGCACTCGTCGCGTCCATTCCGCCGGGACGTGTATCCACCTACGGTGACATCGCGGATGCCGCAGGGCTTTCCAGCCCACGCATCGTCGGCTGGATCATGCGCACGGATTCCTCTGACCTGCCGTGGCACCGGGTCATCTCGGCTTCGGGGCGCCCCGCTGCGCACCTGGCGACTAGGCAACTCGAGCGGCTTCGCGCCGAAGGCGTGCTAGCCAAGGATGGCAGGGTCAGCTTGAGCGAAACACGCCATGCGTTCTAGAGGACCAGCCGCACCAGCGCGGCGGTCCGCGAAAGGCCTGCGAACGCGGCTGCTGTCGAACGCGGGTGCAACGCGTGTACCGACAGTCGGAACATCAACGCGCGCAACAGCATCTGCGGCCATTCCGGCAGCGGCGCCCAGCGCTCCACCAGGCCGTCGTCGGCTTCTCCCCACGCCAGGGCATCGACGACCACCACGCCTGCCGCCCAAGACGCCGGGCGCCAATACGGTGTGATGTCGGTGATGCCTGGCGCTGCGGTGCCAGCGAAGAGCACTGTGCCGTAAAGGTCGCCGTGCACCAGCTGGCTAGGACTTCGCGTCGGTCTGCGGAGACCCGCGAGCTGATTGATCAGGTCCATCGAGCGCTGACCGTCGGCCGACGCCGGACCCAGCCGCGCGCCTGGCGGCAAGGCGTTCAGCGGGCGCTCCTCCCACGCGGCGCGGTCGGCGGCGATGAACACGTCGACGTCCGACCAAGGCGCAGAAGGTGGTTGGGTCAGAAAACGAGGACGCTCCAGCTTCGCCGTCGCTTCATGCAGGCGCACCGCGGCCGAAACCACTTCGTCATGACGGGGTTCGGGCGTGCCCGCCACGAACGTATCTGCGCGCCAACCGGAGACGACGTAACGACCGTCGGTCGACCGGACGGGTCGGGCTAGCCGCACACCATCGACGAACAACGTCTCGCGCACCTTCGCCGACCATGCGGCGCGCGCGTGATCGGCGACGGTCGACAGCACCACCTCACCGCAGCGCCAGCCGCCCTCCCAGCCGGAGCCTAGAGGTATCGGCTGTACCCCGACCAGGCCAAATGCGGCCAACACATGCTCCGGTGGCCGCTCAACAGACACGGGGCACAGCTTATGCGCAACGTCGCCCAACTGGACGTCAGTACATCACCATGTCGGGTTCGAGTTGCTTTCCCCACGCAACGATTCCTCCCTGCACGTGCTTCGCGTCGGAGAATCCGGCCTTCTTGGCGATGGCCAGGACTTCGGCCGAACGGACGCCCGTCTTGCAGTAGAACACCGGGGTAGCGTCCACCCGCAGCTTGGCCAATGCCTCTCCGGATTCGAACGCTCCCTTTGGGATCAGCTCGGCGCCTGCAATCCTGTTGATGTCCCATTCGACCGGTTCACGCACGTCGATCAGCGCCACCTTGCGGCCAGATTCCAGCATTTCCTGGAGTTCACGCGGTGTGATGGTCGCATCGGCGGCAGCTTCTGCCGCGGCCTCCGACACCACGCCGCAGAAGGCCTCGTAATCGATGAGTTCCGTGATCTTCGGCGTCGTCGGATCCTTGCGGATCTTGATGGTGCGGTAGCTCATGTCGAGCGCGTCGTACACCATGAGCCTGCCGAGCAGCGGATCGCCGATCCCGGTGATCAGCTTGATGGCCTCGGTGCCCATCACGGATGCGATCGAGGCGCACAGGATGCCGAGCACGCCGCCCTCGGCGCACGACGGGACCATCCCCGGTGGTGGCGGCTCCGGATACAGATCGCGGTAGTTCAGGCCCAGCCCGTCCGGGGCATCCTCCCAGAACACCGAGACCTGGCCTTCGAAGCGGTAGATCGACCCCCACACGTAGGGCTTGCCTGCCAACACCGCTGCATCGTTGACCAGATACCTCGTCGCGAAGTTGTCAGTGCCGTCGAGTATCAGGTCGTACTGCTCGAAGAGTTCGACGGCGTTGTCTGGTTCGAGCCGCACCTCGTGCAGGACGACGTTCACCAGCGGGTTGATCTCGAGGATCGAGTCGCGTGCGCTCTCCGCCTTCGACCGGCCGATGTCCGACTGGCCGTGAATGATCTGGCGCTGCAGGTTGGACTCGTCGACGACATCGAATTCGACGACGCCGATGGTGCCGACGCCAGCCGCCGCGAGGTACAGCAGCGTCGGCGATCCCAGGCCGCCTGCGCCGATGACGAGCACCCTCGCGTTCTTGAGCCGCTTCTGACCGTCGACCCCGAGGTCGGGAATGATCAGATGGCGGCTGTAGCGTGCAACCTCTTCGCGCGTGAGCGCTGCGGCTGGCTCGACCAGCGGCGGTAACGGTGACACCGTAGGTTCCTCGATTCGAAAGTCTTGGGCCTGGTGATCATCACACCAAATACCCTTACTGCACACAGGTCAACGGCAACGAGCGCCCAGACCTTCCCGGGCGATCAGACACCGCTGCAGACGCGGCGCGGCTAGGCGATCGGATACGGCCACGGGTTGAACCGGCACGTCTTGCCGTCGGCCTTGACCGACTCGGGGTCGAACTTGGCGTCGTCGTTGTTGCTGGTAGAGAACGTCTGCTGCATCATGATCGGCGCGAGCGCGCCGTCCTCGGTGCACGGCTCGTGTTTCTGATACCCGATCGCGTGACCCACCTCGTGGTTGATCACGTATTGCCTGTACGAACCGATGTCGCCCTGGAACGGCACGGCGCCCCGCACCCAGCGCGCCTCGTTGATGAACACGCGCGGCTGGCCGGCGCCGTAGGCCGGGTTGAAGCATGACGCCTCCAGCGGGATGTCGTAGCCGCACCCTTCCCGCACCGTCATCGGCGACGTCAAGGACACCCGGAAGTCCGGCTTGCCGCTGTCGATTCGAGTGAACGCGATCTGATCGTTGTGCGTCCAACTCTTCGGGTTGGCGAGCGTCTCGCTGACCATTCGCGCGAAGGCCTCGTCACCGCCGAACGCCGTGGTGTCGACGCCGTCCTCCACCTCGACGGTGTAGGTGAACGACTTCACCTTGCCCTCGCCGACCTTCGGGGCGGTGCCCGGCACGATGTGCCACTCCTTCGCGCCAGACTCTGTGAATGGACCGCCGGCGGGAAGGATGCCGGTGGGCAGGTTGACGTCGAATTCGGTCAGCCCCTTCGGCGGGGCTCCCACGATTGCCGTGCCTGACGAGTCGATGGTCAGCGGACCCTGGATCGACTGCTCCTGGTCGATGGCCTCTGCCTTGCGCGGCGTGCTGGTTGTCGTCACGGCCTGATAGATGACGACCAGGGTGATCACGACGAGGACGGGCAGCGCGTAGGCGCGCCAGCCATAGGTCGAGACGAAGCTGCCGAGCCAGCTCTGCTTTCGCAGGTGCTCGTGCTCGTCGCGGTTGGCGCGCGGGCGGCCGACGTCGTCGGCGATGGGATCCCGATGTGCGCGTAATGGCTCACGCCAGTCGCTGCGCACGGCAGGCGCGCGACCGCCCCCGCGACGCCCCTGGTCGTAGGTCACCGAACCAGAATGTCATAGAAGCCGTCACCGGCGACTTCGGCGCGCCACCCGCGGACCGCAGGGGCTGGATGGCCCCCCACCTCAATCGCTGGTAGTAGTGTCGTGGCGATGAGCGGCCGAACCCTACCCGATTCGGTAGTCGACGGCGCGCCAGAAGAACACAGATTGAGGACGTGAATGGGCGATCTCGCCAGCGCTGCCGAGAGGAGAGGCGCACAACCTGCCAACGGTGACGGCGCGTCCGGCCGAACCGCGAGCGGAAACCGGCGTGGCAACCGGCTCCCTCGCGACGAACGTCGCGGCCAGCTGCTCATCGCGGCCAGCGAGGTATTCGTAGACCGTGGCTACCACGCAGCGGGCATGGACGAGATCGCCGATCGAGCCGGAGTCAGCAAACCCGTTCTCTACCAACACTTCTCATCGAAACTCGAACTGTATCTAGCGGTCCTGCAGCGCCACGTCGACAATCTCGTCTCCGGCGTTCGGCAGGCCCTTCGCGCCACGGACGACAACCGACAGCGGCTACGCGCGGCGGTCGCCGCCTTCTTCGACTTCATCGAGCACGACAGCCAGGGCTACCGGTTGATCTTCGAGAACGACTACGTCACCGAGCCGCAGGTGTCGGCCCAGGTGCGGGTCGCCACCGAATCGTGCACCGACGCCGTATTCGAGTTGATCAGCAACGATTCCGGCCTGGAGGCGCATCGGGCCCGGATGATCGCGGTCGGGCTCGTCGCGATCAGCGTCGACTGTGCCCGCTACTGGCTCAACAGCGACCGGCCGATCTCCAAGGAGGACGCGGTCGACGGGACGGTGTACTTCGCCTGGGGCGGGCTGTCACACGTGCCGCTCGCGCGGCCCTAGCCCGCTCAGCCAGCAGCCTTGTCGGCCCCGATGCCAAATCCGACCCGCCTGCCGTCGGCCGCGCCGATCTCGACGTAGGCGATGCGCGTCGACTGCACCAGGAAGCGACGCCCCTTCTCGTCGGTCAGCGCCAACACGCCCGACTCCTTGCTCAGTGCGTCGGTGATCAGTTTCTCCACCTCGGCTGGTGTCTGCGTGCTGCTGAAGACCAGCTCGCGCGGGCTATCGGTGACACCGATCTTGACCTCCACGCTGGACCCTTCCGTTTGGTTGAAATTCTTCTCAGAAGGCTAGTGGACGCATCGGACCCGGCGCCCCTGCGGGCGGTTCGCGCTGCGCGAAACGGGTGTGCATGGAGACTCTGCGCACCCGATCTCGAACCGAGTCCAGACCGTTACCCGGCAGCGTGCGCGTTGACCTCAATTTTCACTTTTGCATCGATAGTCTCGTGAGTACCAGATCCAACGACTACGGGATAACGCGATGACCAGGCCGTACTCTCCGAATCCACCGTATCCAGCGAGCAGGAAGCCGGCGTACCGGCGAAACGTCGCCGACGGCGACAGCGGTTCGACCGAGACCGTCGTGATCGAGGACTACGACGCCTACGACCGCTTCGGCGCAGACAGGTACGACGCGGAAAGATACGGCGCTGAACTCCCCGACGCCGACGAATACGACGCCGACGAATACGACGACTACTACGAGCCGATCGACCGCCGGTGGATCTGGGTCGGCGGCGTGGCAGCAGCCGTTCTTCTCGTCGCGGTGATCTGCACGGTCGTGATCCTCGGCGGTGGCGACAGCGGTTCGGTATCGGCGACGGTCAACCCGCCCGCCGTGACGACGAGCCAGGTGGCCCCGACGACCTCGCACGCGCCACCCCCGCCGCCTGCTCCCTTGCCGACGGCGGGACCATTGTCGCCAGAGACCGTGACCTCAGTGTCGCCGTCTCCAACGGCGGCCGCCACGCCCACGGAGACCGTCGCGGCGCCCGATCCGCGGACGATCACCTATCAGGTGACGGGCAGCAGGCAGCTACTCGACCTCGTCACGGTCATCTACACCGATCAGCAGGGCGCGCTGCAGACCGACGTCAACGTGGCGCTGCCGTGGTCGAAGACGGTGACTCTCGATCCCGGCGTGCAGCTGACGTCGGTGACCGCAACGAGCCTGCTTGGCAAGTTGAACTGCACCGTCACCGACGGGACGGGCGCGGTGATCAGCGCTCAGACGAACAACTCGATGATCGCCACCTGCACCAAGTAGCAGGAGTCAGCCCAAGCCCAATCGCCGACTCCGTCAGCCCAAGCCCAATCGCCGACTCCGTCAGCCCAAGCCCAGCTGTCGCATCCGCGTGCTGTGCGTGTTCTGCAGGCGCGCGAAGAACTCGGTCATCCTGGCCAGTCCCTCGCCACTGGACACGACCAGGTCCACCAGGTCGTCGTGATCGGCGAGCACGAACTGCGCTTGCGTGATGGCCTCGCCTAGCAGCCTGCGGGACCACAGGGCCAGTCGATGGCGCTGCTTCTCGCTTGCGGTCACGGCGGCCTTGACCTCGGCGACGACGAACTGCGAATGGCCGGTCTCGGCCAGCACGGCGCGCACCACGTCCGCCACCTCCTCGGGGAGCGTGTCGGAGATCTCCAGGTAGAAGTCCGCGGCCAACGCATCGCCGATATAGGTCTTGACCAGCGCCTCCAACCACGTGCTCGGCGTCGTCAACCGGTGATAGTTCTCCAAAGCGGGCGCGAACTTGGTCATCTTGGGCACGACGTCGACACCGCGGCGCTCTAGCGCGTCGCGCAACAGTTCGTAGTGGTTCATCTCGGCCGCCGCCATGCTGGCCATGTTGATTCGGCCAGCCAGATTCGGCGCCATGCGCGCTTCCTCGGTCAGCCGATAGAACGCCGCAACCTCGCCGTATGCCAAGAGGGCGAACAGTTCGTCGACACCGGGATGGTCGACCGACACGCCCGTGCTGACCGGTTCGATCGTCTGCTCACCAGGTGCTGCGGGCTGCGTCGAAGACATGGCCCAACTGTAGACGCCGACCGCCGAACGAACCGGGGCAAACCCGACCAGCTATGATGACGTCAGGAAGCGGCTCGTCAACAGCTCGTCGACGCCAGTTCGCAACCTAGAAATGTGCGTGCACGCAGTTGGCTCGCCCCCATCTTCACGGCAGGGCCCAACGTTCCTTCGTCAAAACTCGTGTGCGCTAGGACGCCATGAGGATTGACTTTTGAAAGGCTACGTAGGCAACGCATGACTTCATCCACCGAAGAACAAACCCAAGACCAACCCACCACAGAACAACCCACCCCAGTACAACCCACCACGTCATTCGCCGACCTCGGGGTGCGTGACGAGATCGTGCGCGCACTGGCGGAGAACGGCATCGAGCACCCCTTCGCCATCCAGGAGCTCACCCTGCCCCTCGCGCTGGCTGGCGAGGACCTGATCGGGCAGGCCCGCACAGGCATGGGCAAGACGTATGCCTTCGGCGTGCCACTGCTGAACAAGCTCGTCACCGATCCGCAGCGGCCGCTCAACGGCACGCCGCGCGCACTCATCGTGGTTCCCACCCGCGAGCTCTGCCTTCAGGTATACGGCGACCTCAAGGAGGCAGCGAAATACCTGACTGCGGGCGATCGCAAGCTGTCGGTGACCTCGATCTACGGTGGGCGCCCCTACGAGCCGCAGATCGAAGCCCTGCAGAAGGGCGTCGACGTCGTCGTCGGCACCCCCGGCAGGCTGCTCGACCTCGCTCAGCAGGGCCACTTGCAGCTCGGCGGGCTCTCCGTGCTGGTGCTCGACGAGGCGGACGAGATGCTCGACCTCGGCTTCCTGCCCGACATCGAACGCATCCTCAAGCAGATTCCCGCCGACAGGCAGGCGATGCTGTTCTCGGCGACGATGCCGGACCCGATCATCACGCTCGCCCGCACGTTCATGAATCAGCCGACGCACATCCGCGCCGAGGCGCCGACGTCGTCGGCCACCCATGACACGACCGTGCAGCACGCCTTCCGCGCGCATGCCCTGGACAAGGTGGAAATGGTCGCCCGCGTGTTGCAGGCGCGCGGCCGCGGCGCGACGATGATCTTCACCAGGACCAAGCGCACTGCGCAGAAGGTCGCCGACGAACTCGGCGAACGCGGCTTCAAGGTCGGCGCGGTGCACGGCGATCTCGGCCAGGTGGCACGCGAGAAGGCCCTCAAGGCGTTCCGTACGGGCGACGTCGACGTCCTGGTTGCGACGGACGTCGCGGCGCGAGGCATCGACATCGATGACATCACCCACGTCATCAACTATCAAATCCCCGAGGACGAGCAGGCCTACGTGCACCGCATCGGTCGCACGGGCCGTGCGGGCAAGACTGGTATCGCAGTGACCCTCGTCGACTGGGACGAGCTGCCCAGGTGGACGATGATCGACAAGGCACTCGGCCTCAACACCCCCGATCCCGTCGAGACGTACTCGAATTCGCCGCACCTCTACGAACAACTCGACATCCCTACCGAAGCGAAGGGGTCGATCGGCAGGGCCGCACCTGCCAAGGAGGATCGCCCGCCGCGCGAGCCCCGCGAGCGGCCGGCCCGCAACCGGAGCCGTCAACGCACCCGTGGTGGTCAGTCCGGCCACGTCGAGACGACCGGCCATGCCGAGACGAGCGACCAGCCCGCACCCACGCAGTCGGAGGACGGTTCGCCCGCCGGTGACTCAGGCAATCCGGCGCGGCGCCGACGCAGGCGTCGTCGTCCGAACACCGCGGCACCCGCCGCCGGCTAGACGGAGCCTGCACGACACGTGGTCAAACCGGAACGCCGCACCAAGGGTGACCTGCTGGCGGCAACCGCGATCGTCGCGGTGATCGCGGTGGCTGCGGCGCTGATCTGGTGGACGAGCGATGCTCGCGCCACGATCAGCAGACCGGCAGCCACGCCCGTACCTGCGCTGACGACGGCCAAGGCAGTGCCGACGGTGCTGCGACAGCTCTGGACCGCCGACAACACCGCGTCCAGCCAACCCGTGCTTGCTGCGGGAAGCGTCGTCACCGGCCACGGGCACGAGGTCGACGGCCGCGATCCTGCGACAGGCGCGGTGCTGTGGAGCTACTCACGCGACGTCGACGTCTGCGGCATCACGTCGGTGTACCAGTACGCGGTGGCGGTCTATCCAGATGACCGCGGATGCGGCCAAGTCAGCACGATCGACGGCAAGACCGGCCGACGCGGGCCGACGCGCAGCTCGCTCGCCGACGCCGAGGTGAAGCTGAGTACCGACGGTTCGACCGTGCTCTCGGCAGGCGACAGCCGCCTCGAACAGTGGCGATCCGACTTGGCCAGAACCATCAGCTACGGGTATCTCGACGCCCGCTTCAAGCGCGAGGTCCCCGATCAGCCACTGTGCGGGCTGGTGTCGGCAGCCGCGAGTTCGGCGACTGTTGCCGTGCTCGAGTCATGCCCAAACCAGCCGGACATGCGCCTGACGCTGCTCAAGCCCGCCAAGGAAGAAGATCAACCCGACACCAAGCGGGTGACGCTACCCGGCGTCAAAGCGGACGCGGACGCCCGCGTCGTCGCCGTCAACGACACCACGACGGCGGTCTACCTTCCGACGCCGCAGCCGGTCGTCTCCGTCTACGACGACACCGGCACCGTCATCGCCAGCACGTTGATGGCCAAGCCTGCGTCCGGAGAGGCCATCGCGTCGGTGGCTGGCGACTACGTCACGTTCTGGACCGGTGAGAGCGTGATGGTGTTCGACGCCAACGCGCTGCGGTACAAGTACACCGTCAGCCCCGTGGCAGGCAATGCGCCGGTGGGCCCGGCGACCCTGATGGCAGACAAGCTCTTGGTACCCGTGACGGGCGGCTACGACGTGTTCGATCCGCAGACGGGCAAGGGCGTCAGCCACATCGCCCTGCCGAGGACACCCATTTCCACCGCGGTCTTCCCTGCGGTCGCGGGAGCTCGGATACTCGAGCAGCGCGGCGACACCTTGGTGGCCTTGGGCTCGTAGACGGGCGGTCGGCGAACCAGCGGCTACGGCTCCGGCGCGAACGTCGGCAGCGCCTTCCCCGACTTCCAGTACTTGAGCAGGGAGTTGGCTAGCTCTCGATAAGCGTTGGCGCCCTTGTTCTTTCGACCCGCAAGCACCGATGCTCCCGATGCGCTGGCCTCGGCAAAGCGGACGGTTCGCGGAATCGGCGGTGACAGCACCGGCAGGTCGTAGCGGTCGGCGACGTCGAGCAGGACGTCGCGGCTGTGTGTCGTGCGAGAGTCGTAGAGCGTGGGAAGCGCACCGAGGAGTCGCAGATCGGAGTTGGTGATCTGCTGTACGTCGGTGACGGTCCGCAAGAATTGCCCGACGCCGCGATGCGCCAACGTTTCGCACTGCAAGGGAACGATTACGTCGTTGGCAGCGGTGAGACCGTTGAGCGTCAAGACGCCCAATGACGGTGGGCAGTCGACGATTACGACGTCGTAGTCCTGCCCAAGCTTCGCAATCGCGCGCTTGAGGGCGTACTCGCGACCCGCCCGCATCAGAAGCATCGCCTCGGCGCCAGCGAGGTCGATGTTGGCGGGCATCAGCGCCATTCCCTCGGCGGTCGGCACCACCGCCGTGTCCGGCTCGACGTCGCCAAGCAGGACCTCGTGAATCGAGACCACGAGTTTGTCGGGATCGTGACCGAGCGAGAACGTCAGGCATCCCTGCGGGTCGAGGTCGACGAGTAGCACCCTGCGACCCTTCTCGGCCATCGCGGCACCGATCGACGCCACCGTCGTCGTCTTGGCCACCCCACCCTTTTGATTGGCGACCGCCAGCACTCGCGTCACACGGCCATCCAAGCACGTTCGTCTGCGTACGCGCGCGAACCGCGCGATCCGTGGTGCGGCACAATTCCCATCGTGACCCACGGTTCGACCATCGAACGGCATCGACTCCTGCTGCTCCGTCACGGTGAGACGGAATGGTCGAAGTCGGGTAAGCACACGAGCCGCACCGAGCTCGACCTCACGGACGAGGGGCGGGAACAGGCCCGACTCGCCGCCGAGGCACTCGCCGACCTGCAGCTGCGCGATCCACTGGTGATCAGCAGTCCGCGCCACCGGGCCCTGATCACCGCGGAGCTGGCGGGGCTCGAGGTGGACGAGGTTTCTCCGCTTCTTGCGGAATGGGATTACGGCGACTACGAAGGCACGACGACCGACGACATCCGCAAGACGGTTCCCGACTGGCTGGTGTGGACGCACGGCTGTCCCGGCGGGGAGACGGTCGCCCAGGTGAGCCAGCGGGCCGACCAGGCCGTTGCGATGGCCTTGGACCACATGCAGTCGCGCGACGTGGTGTTCGTCGGGCACGGACACTTCTCCCGATCGGTGCTCACGCGATGGATCGAGCAGCCGCTGTACGAGGGCATCCGGTTCTCCATGGCCGCCGCCTCGATCGGCGTGTGCGGATTCGAGCACGGCGTCCGCCAGATCACCGCCCTCGGCCTGACCGGCCACGTCAACCCCTGTCTGCCCAGGTGACCGAACCGACGTTCGTGATGGCGGGGCCCGACGGCGCCGTCGTGGCCAATGGCGTCCACACCGCCTACCCTTCGCTCGTCGACGCCCAGGCAGCGCTCGCCTGCGGCGCGCCGATCGTCCTGGGCGCCTTGCCCTTCGACGTTACGAAGCCAACGGCCCTGGTGCGACCGCTCGACGTCGAGTTCGCCGAGAAGCTGCCCGACTGGCCCCGTTGCGACCTGCCAACGGTGCGGGTGGATCGGACGCTGCCCGCACCCGAGGTACACCGTGCCAGAATCACCGAAGCGCTTGGGCGGCTGAACGATCCGGGCACCGGGCTGCAGAAGGTGGTGCTGGCGCGCGGGCTGCACCTGATTGCCGACGGCCCGCTGGACGTGGCGACCATCCTTCACCGCCTCGCCGATGACTCGATCGCCACCGCGTTCCTCGCCGACCTCACCCCGGCCGGTGAGGGCTACGCAGGGAAGGCGCTCGTCGGGGCCAGCCCTGAGCTCCTGGTGGCACGACGGGGGGACGTCGTGACGTGCAGGCCGTTCGCGGGTTCGGCGCCGCGCTCGCCAGATCCCGACGTCGATCGCGCCAACGGTGTGGCCCTCGCCGAGTCCATGAAGAACCGGCACGAACACAAACTCGTCGTCGACGAGATGCGCGAGGCGCTCGATCCGTTGTGCGTCGACGTAAGGGTAGCCGCGACACCGGAGCTCACCGGCACGTCGGCGGTGTGGCATCTGAGCACGCCCATCACGGCCCGGATTCGCGAATCATCCACGACGGCACTGGATCTCGCGGTCGCCCTGCATCCGACGCCAGCCGTCGGCGGGGTACCCGCCGCGATGGCGGCCGATCTCATCAACGAGCTAGAGGGTGACAGAGGCTTCTACGCAGGGGCCGTCGGCTGGTGCACGGCGGCCGGGGATGGCCGGTGGGTGGTGTCCATTCGCTGCGCCCAGCTTTCGGCCGACCGGCGCAGCGCCGACGCACGTGCCGGCGGCGGCATCGTCGCCGAGTCCGACCCAGACGACGAGGTCGACGAGACCACCACCAAGTTCCGAACCATCATGTCGGCGTTGGGAGTTGAACCGTGACCATCCGAAGACGATCGCGAGCGGGAGTCGAGAAATGACGATTCAGATCCGCCGCGCGAGGCCAGGCGACGAAGCCGAATTGGCCGCGATGATCCACGAGCTAGCGGCGTTCGAGAATGCCGCCGACGAGTGCGTCGTCACCGAATCTTCCTTGCACGTCGCACTTTTCGGCGAGCAGCCGACGGTTTACGCGCACGTCGCCGAAGTGGATGGCGAGCCTGCCGCGGCCGCTCTGTGGTTTCGCAACTTCTCCACGTGGGACGGCGTGGCAGGCATCTACCTAGAGGATCTCTTCGTGCGGCCGCGGTTTCGTCGTCTCGGCCTCGGTCGCGCGATGCTGTCGACGTTGGCGAAGGAATGCGTCGCAGGCGGTTACACGCGTCTGTCGTGGGCCGTGCTGGACTGGAACGTCAACGCGATCGCCCTGTACGACTCCGTCGGCGGCAAGCCCCAAACCGAATGGATTACCTACCGGGTGTCGGGATCGGACCTATCGGCGCTCGCGGAATCCGAAGGGTCCTGAGCCATCCACTGCAACGCCGACGGGCTGAACAGCAGCACCAGCGTGATGAATACGACGACGGCAATCGGCACTCCGTAGGCCCAGCGCTGCGATCCCACCGCCACGTACCAGGCGACTCCCAACAAGAGCAGCTGGGCGAACACCGCGATGCCGCGACCCCACCGACGGCCCGTCCACAGCGCCCATCCGGCTGCCAATACCGCGGCGCCCATCACGACGAACCAGACCGCGGTGCCATACCCACTGATCGAGCGCTCTCGCGCCCCACCGAGTGCACGCACGACCAACACCACCGCAACGACGACGAGGACCACGCCTTCTGCGGCCGTCGCAATCGCGGCCTGCCGGACGGTCGCAGGGGAGGGAACGATCATGGCGTCGACAGTAGCGAGAGACGATGGCGCGCCTTCACCCTTGGCTAGGCTGGCACCTCGTGCGAGCCGTCCTGATCGTCAACCCCAATGCCACCTCGACGACGCCGGCGGGCCGCGACCTTCTCGCACACGCGCTGGAGAGCAGGGTCACGCTGACCGTTGCGCACACCGACCATCGCGGGCACGCCATCGAAATCGGTCGCGATGCCGTTCGGGACGGCATCGACGTGGTGATCGTTCACGGCGGCGACGGCACCGTGAACGAGGTCGTCAACGGGATCCTCGGCGAATGTGGCCCAAACCCCGCTGCGCCGACGGGGCCGACCCCTGCCGTCGCCGTTGTGCCTGGCGGAGCGGCAAACGTCTTCGCGAGGGCATTGGGCATCAGCTCGGACCCAGTCGAGGCCACCAACCAACTCGTCGATCTTCTCGACGCGCACCGAGGCGGGCAGCCGTGGCGCCGCATCGGCCTGATGGGGTGCGGCGAGCGCTGGGCCATCTTCACGGCGGGCATGGGCGTGGACGGAGCCGTCGTGGCTGCCGTGGAGGCGGCGCGGGCGAAGGGCCGTAAGGTCACCGCGTCGCGCTACATCCGCATCGCCGTACGCGAAATGCTGACCAGCGCGCGCAAAGACCCAACCATGACGGTGCAGCTGCCCGACGGCGCGCCCGTCTCGGACGTTCACTTCGCCTTCGTGTCGAACTCGAGCCCATGGACCTACGCGAACACGAGACCCATCTGGACCAACCCCGGCACGACGTTCGACACGGGCCTCGGCGTGTTCGCGGTCACCAGCATGAACGTGATCGCCAACGTGAGGCTGGCGGTGCGGATGTGGTCGAAGAAACCCCGCATCGAGGCCAAGCATCTGATCCGAGAGGACGATCTCGCGTGGATTCGCGTGACGAGCAGCGAACCCACGGAGTGCCAGATCGACGGGGACTACGTAGGCAAGCGCACGGACATGACGTTCACGTCGGTGAGGGATGCCCTGAGCGTCGTAGCCCCTGCCGCAGAACGCGAATAAATGTGGCTGGCATGTGAGAGTGGCTCGATTTAGGGCGTAAGCGCGTTAACTGTAGTACAAACGGGTACGGGTCCAAGTAACGAGCCCCCGCAGTGACATTGCACACGTGTTAACTCGCGGCTCTTGACATCTGTCCAGCCTGTGAAAGCATCGAATGCAACAGTGCAGAAACATTTCGTGTGCACGCGTTAACAGCCGAAGAAATTGATAGTGCGCGTTGCTGCGCACGGGACGAGGAGTTGAAAGCCATGGATTGGCGGCATAAGGCAGTCTGTCGTGACGAGGATCCGGAACTGTTCTTCCCGGTGGGAAACAGCGGCCCGGCCCTTGCTCAGATTGCTGATGCGAAGCTGGTGTGCAATAGGTGCCCCGTGACCACCGAGTGCCTGAGCTGGGCATTGGAGTCAGGACAGGACGCTGGCGTGTGGGGCGGCATGGGCGAGGACGAGCGTCGCGCGCTGAAGCGTCGCAATGCACGCACGAAGGCTCGTACCGGCGTATAGCCGACGACGAATTTCAAGACTTACGGCCCCGGTAAACACCGGGGCCGTAAGTTTTGTGCGCATTACTGAGCGAGTCGTGCCCGCCTGCCGATCGGGACGCGGAGCACGACGTCGGTGCCGCCCGTCGCACATGCGTGCATCCCCAGCGAGCCGTCCAATTCAGCGGCGACGAGGGTGCGCACGATCTGCAACCCAAGCCGGTCCGACTTCTCCAGGCTGAAGCCCTCTGGGAGCCCTCTGCCGTCGTCGTGCACGATGACGTCGAGCCACCGCGCCGAGCGCTCGGACCGGATCGTCACGGACCCCTGGCCCGTAGTGCCGTCGAACGCGTGCTCGATGGCGTTCTGTACGAGCTCCGTGATGACCATGATCAACGCGGTCGCCCGGTCGGCGTCTAGGACGCCAAGGTCGCCGTCGCGAAGGATCCGGATCGGCGTGTCGACCGACGCGACGTCGTTCATGATCGGCAGGATCCGGTCGACGACCGCGTCCAGGTTCACCTCCTCGTCGACCGACATCGACAGGGCGTCGTGAACCAGCGCGATGGACGACACGCGTCGCACCGATTCGAGGAGAGCCTCCCGTCCCTCTGCATTGTTGGTCCTGCGGGCCTGTAGTCGCAGCAGTGCGGCCACCGTCTGCAGGTTGTTCTTGACGCGGTGGTGGATCTCGCGGATGGTGGCGTCCTTGCTCAGCAGGGCGCGGTCTCGACGCTTGACCTCGGTGACGTCGCGGATGAGCATTGCCGCCCCCGCAGCCTCCCCGTGGACGACGAGCGGCAGCGTGCGCAGCAGCACGGCCGCCCCGCCTGCATCCACCTCCATGCGCATGCTGGAGCCGCCAGCGAGCGAGTCGCGCACGTGGTTGGCCAACTCCTGCGCCTCGAAGGGATCCGAGATCAAAGGCCGGGTCACGGAGACGAGGTTGTGGCCCTCTAGCTCCGCGGTGAAACCCATTCGGTGGTAGGCCGAGATCGCGTTCGGGCTGGCGAATGCGACGACGCCCTCGACGTCGAGCCTGATGAAGCCGTCACCGACCCGAGGGCTGGACCTCGACATCGCGATGTCGCCGACGTTGGGGAAGGTGCCCTCGGAGAGCATGTGCAGTAGGTCGCCAGCGCAGTCGAGGTAAGCCCGCTCCAGCGGGGAGGCCTTGCGCTGGTCGGCCAACGCCGTCTGATGCGTGAGCACGGCGACCACTCTGTTGTCGTGCCGAACGGGGACGGCCTCGACGTTCAACCAAACGCCGTCGTGCGAATTGCCTTGTCCGGCATCGCTTTCCCTACCGATGTGGCCCGAGTCGAATGCGTCGACCGCGACCGGCATGTCGGCTGCAGCGTTCTGAGTGCCGACCGCGTCGGCGAGCAACACCGTCGGTGCGGTATTCGGGCGAACCTGAGCTACACACGCCAATTCGCCGTCGTCGCGCCGAACCCACATGAGGTAGTCGGCGAACGAAAGGTCGGCAAGCAGTTGCCATTCGCCAACTACGGCGTGCAGATGGTCGACGGCGCTGCCAGGCAGGACGGTGTGCTCGGCGAGCAGATCACCGAGTGTCGACATCCGCCTAGCTGATCACGGCGATGGGATCGCCCGCCTGGATGACGTCCCCAACCGACACGCTGACCTCGGTAACGGTGCCCGCAACCTCGGCGAGGACGGGGATCTCCATCTTCATCGACTCGAGAAGGACCAAGGTGTCGCCTTCGCCGATCTCATCGCCCTCGCGAACGACGACCTCGAGAACCGTGGCCACAATCTCGGCGCGAACGTCCTCGGCCATCTTCACCCCACTCGTCTCAGAGGTCACCCGCGTCGGGCGACCTGATCTATCGAACCACAGCGGCGCGTTTATGACCGACCACCCTGGTCATGACACACTGTAGGCAAGCAACTGACTCACTGGAGGATCATCATGGCCAAGCGTGGCCGGCAGAAGCGTGACCGCAAGCATTCCAAGGCGAACCACGGCAAGCGACCCAATTCCGGGTCGAAGTCAGTGCGCTGACCACCGACTAGATCTCGGCGCCTGAGTCAGGCGGTCTCCGACGCAGTCCTCAACCACTGTTGACGACGCGCTGGGTCACCGGGTCCCGCGCTCCGTCGGACGATGCGTAGATCGGTAAGTGGGCAGACCCTAGCCTCTGATGATCGTGGTGCGGCTGATCTCGATGCGGAGCCGCTGGACCAGGCTCTCTGGGGCCCGTTCACCGCTGCACTTGTTGGCGATCAGCTTCTTGACCCGCTCCTCGACGCCATAGTGCCGCAGGCACGTCGGGCACTCCTCTAGGTGGTGCCGCAACTTGTCCCGCGACTCGTCTGAGCACTCACCGTCGAGCAGTGTCCACACCTCCGCGATCACTGCGGCGCATTCGGGGTGATCGGGGTCGACGGGGCCCACGGGCGGGCGGAACGTGCGTTCGTCGTCGAATTGGTCGTCACTCATGACGACACCTCCTCGGCCGCGACAGGGCTGCTTCCTCGCATGAAGCCCCTGTCCCTAGCGACGTCGGCGAGCAGTTCGCGGAGCTGTTTGCGGCCGCGGTGCAGCCGGGACATCACCGTCCCGATGGGCGTATCCATGATCTCGGCGATCTCCTTGTACGGGAAGCCCTCGACGTCGGCGTAGTAGACCGCCATCCGGAATTCCTCCGGCAGCGCCTGCAGCGCAGCCTTGATTTCTGTGTCGGGTAATGCCTCTAACGCTTCGACCTCGGCTGACCGCAGCCCGGTCGAGGAGTGCTCCGCATTGGCGGCGAGCTGCCAGTCGGTGATCTCCTCCGTCGGATACTCGGCGGGCTGGCGCTGCTTCTTGCGGTAGCTGTTGATGTAGGTGTTCGTCAGGATCCGGTACAGCCAGGCCTTGAGGTTGGTGCCTGCGCGGAACGAGCGGAAGCCTGCGTAGGCTTTGACCATGGTTTCCTGCAGCAGGTCCTCGGCATCCGCGGGATTGCGGGTCATCCGCAACGCGCCACCGTAGAGCTGGTCGAGCAGCGGAATCGCGTCGCGCTCGAACCGGGCGGTGAGCTCTGCGTCCGTCTCCGGGACGACCAGTTCTTCCGCCGAGTCAGGTGTTGCCCCGTCGACGTCGGTCATGTGGATGGACACCATCCCTTCCGTTGCGGCGCCGTCGAACAGATCCAGTGTGATCACCGGACGCTCCAGGCTGGCCGTTGGCACCAAGGTCCCCTTTCGTCGATCCTAGAGCCTGTGCCCGACGAGTTCGCCGGACAGCTCTGACTGCACCCAACAACAGCGTCTCCAGGTGGTGTTGTTCCCGAGCCCTCGCACTAGGGTGAGCCGGTGGCCAGCGCAGCGACACCCGCCATCGCCGCGCTGGTGGCCGCGGACGTACCCCACGAGGTGCTGCGCTATCACCACGACCCGCGGGCCGAGTCATTTGGCGATGAGGCGGCCAAAGAACTCGCCACCTCTGCGGGGGTCAGTGCCGAACAGATCTTGAAGACGCTGGTCATCGCGGTGCCCAACGGTCTCGCCGTGGCCGTGCTGCCGGTGCCGGCGAAGCTGTCGTTGAAGGCAGCGGCCGCAGCGCTCGGCGTGTCGAAGGCGACGATGGCGCAGCCCGCCGCCGCACAGCGAAGCACCGGCTACGTCGTCGGGGGCATCTCCCCGCTCGGCCAGCGCAAGGTCCTGCCGACGGTCGTCGACGTCTCGGCACTTGGTTGGGACCGCGTGTTGTGCAGCGCGGGCAAGCGCGGCTGGGACGTCGCACTGGCGCCTGCCGATCTCGTCCGGCTCACCCGGGCAGTGACTGCAGACATCCAGGCGTCCTAGGGTAGGCGCATGTCGCTCTCCGGGAAGACCATGTTCATCTCCGGCGCCAGCCGGGGTATCGGCTTGGCGATCGCCAAGCGCGCCGCTGCCGACGGCGCCAACATCGCCCTGGTCGCCAAGACCGCAGAACCGCACCCCAAGTTGGAGGGCACGATCTACACGGCGGCCAAGGAGATCGAGGACGCCGGCGGGCAGGCGCTACCGATCCTCGGCGACGTCCGCGACGGCGATTCGGTGGAATCCGCAGTGGCGCAAGCCGTCGCGCAGTTCGGCGGCATCGACGTCTGCGTGAACAACGCCTCGGCCATCAACCTCGGCTCCATCACCGAGGTGCCACTCAAGCGATTCGACCTGATGAACGGGATCAACGTGCGCGGCACGTATGCGGTCTCGCAGGCTTGCATTCCGCACATGGTGGGCAGGGAGAACCCGCACGTGCTCACGCTGTCGCCACCGATCCTGCTGGACTCCAAGTGGCTCAAGCCGACTGCCTACATGATGGCCAAGTACGGAATGACGTTGTGCGCGTTGGGGATCGCCGAGGAGCTACGCGACAAGGGGATAGCGTCGAACACGCTGTGGCCGCGCACGATGGTTGCGACCGCCGCAGTGCAGAACCTGCTTGGCGGCGACGAGGCGATGGCCAGAGCCCGCAAGCCCGAGGTCTACTCCGATGCCGCCTACGTCATCTTCAACAAGCCGGCGACCGAGTTCACCGGAAACACGCTGCTGTGTGAGGACGTGCTGGTGGACTCCGGCGTCACCGACCTGTCGGTCTATGACTGCGTGCCCGGCTCCGAACTCGGCGTCGATCTGTGGGTCGAGCAGCCCAACCCGCCTGGTTACACGGGCTAGGGTTCGAATTCGATTATCCCCCTGATGTTTCGGCCCTCCCGCATGTCGGTGAAGGCGTCGTTGATCTGGTCGAGCCGATAACGCCTGGTGACCAACTCGTCGAGTTTGAGGTTGCCGCCGCGATACATCGACAGCAGCATTGGCATGCTCGCTCGCGGATTCATGCCGCCGTACAGCACGCCCTTGAGCGTCTTGCACGAGTTGATGATGTCGACGACGACGAGCGGAACCATGCTCAGCTCCAGCTTCGGCACGCCGGTCATCAGGCACGTCCCGCCCTTGCTGGTCAGCATCAGGGCAGGCAGGAGCATCTCGGGGCGCAGCACACCCGGGGTCAGCACCACCCGCTCCGCCATTACTCCCCTGGTGAGTTGCTGAACCAAGGGAAACGCCTCCTCGATCGAGGGAGCCGTGTCCGTCGCGCCGAAGAACTTGGCGGTATCTCGTTTGAAGTCAACCGGATCCACTGCGATGACGTTGAGCGCGCCAGCCGCGACGGCGCCCTGCACGGCGTTGATCCCTACCCCGCCGGTGCCGATTACCACGACGGTGTCACCGGGCTCCGTGCCGACGCCGACCGTGCCCGACCCCCACCCCGTCGTCACGCCGCAGGACACCAGCGACGCGGCCTCGAAGGGAATCGACTCGTCGATCTTGATCACCGAGTCCTCCGAGAGGACGGCGTACTCCGCGAACGTGCCCAGCTGCGCCATCGCGGTGAGATCCTCGGCGCCGACGTGTCGTCTGGTGGTGAAGTCGGTGGACATCTCCTTGACCATCATCGAGGCGCCCGCGTCACAGATGTACGTCATGCCAGACACGCACCACCGGCACTTGCCGCACGCGGGGATGAACGACATCGCAACGCGGTCGCCGGGCTGCACCGACCGCACCCCCGGACCGACTTCGGTGACGACGCCAGCGCCCTCGTGGCCGCCGAGAACCGGGAAGTAATCGGCCGCAGGCACTCCCACGGCCGCCATGATCGCCTCGAGTTCAGGAGTCGCGATGAAGTCGCCCGTGGCGAAGTGGTCGTCGGAATGGCAGATCCCCGCCACCGCCATCTTCACCACCACTTCACCCGTGCGCGGCGGGTCCAGCGTGATCTCCTCGATCGCCCACTGCTCACCTACTCCGCGGATCACCGCGGCCTGACACTTCACCGCTGGCCCCTCGGTTTGATGCCGACGCGTCGCAACCCATGTCCGGCGGAGGCGCGAATGACGCCCATCGCGAACCTGAACTTGCCCTTCGAGTAGGGGTACCAGTTCAGCTCCTTGGCTTGCGGCTTCATCCGCGAGACCGTAATAGCTTGCTGACGACAATATTTCAGCAATCCATCTGCACCTCCGTGGCGCGATCCGATCCCGGAGTTCTTCCACCCTGGCATCGGAATGGCGAGGTTGTTGCCGTTGACCAGAGCGTCGTTGATGTTGACGGCGCCCACCTCGAGTCGACGCGCCACACGCTCGGCACGCTCGTTGTCGCGACTCCACACCGAAGCGGACAACCCGTACTCGGAGTCGTTCGCCAGCCGAATCGCCTCGGCCTCGTCGGCCACCTTGATGACCGGTAGCGTCGGGCCGAACGTCTCCTCGGACACACACGACATCGACTGCTCGACGTCGGCCAGAACGGTGGGCTGGAAGAACGTTCCTACGCCGGTCGGCTTGCCGCCGGTCGTCACGCGCGCCCCCGCCGCGACTGCCTCGTCGACGTGGCGAGCGACGATGTCCCGCTGCGCCGCGGTAGCCATGGCTCCGACGTCGAAACGATATCCACGATCGTCCTTGCCCTGACGCAGGCGCGTCACGTTGTCGGTGAGCCTGGCGACGAATTCGTCGTATACCGGCGCCTCGACGTAAACGCGCTCGACTGAGACGCACACCTGCCCAGAGTTGAACATCCCACCCCACGCGATCCCATTGGCCGCCCGCTCCAGGTCGGCGTCGGCGAGCACGATGGCGGGGTCCTTGCCGCCGAGTTCGAGGCTGTACGGGATCAACCGCTCCGCGCACGCGACGGCCACCTTGCGACCTGTGGCCGTCGATCCGGTGAAGTGCACGTAGTCGGAGTTGGCGATGACGGCTGCACCCGTCTCCGCGTAACCCGTCGTCAACGACAGCACCGGTGGCGCACCGACCTCGACCCATCCCCGCGCGAACTCGACGGCGCTCAGCGGCGTCACCTCGGACGGCTTCAGGAGCACCGAGGCGCCCGCCGCCAGAGCGGCCACTCCGTCGAGCGCAACATTCATCAGCGGGAAGTTCCACGGAATGATAAGTCCGACGACGGGATAGGGGTGATACGTCGTGGTCAACCGTTTCGTCCTCATCAGCGGGCTGTGGGCCTTCGGATGGCGGTCCGCGAGGAACGAGCCCGCGTTCTGGGCGAAGTAGTTGAGAATGTCGGCCGACGCCGGCCCCTCGGCGGAAGCCTCCGCCCTCGTCTTGCCGGTCTCGGACTGCAACACGTCGGTGAGGTGCTCGAGGTTGTCGAGCATCCAGCCCTGGAACCTCAGGAGCCAACGCTTGCGCCCCTCGGCGCCGATCGCCTCCCACTCGGGTTGGTGGCTGCGCAGTTCGTTCGCCTTCTGCGCGACGATCTCTGGCGAGTCGATGGGAACGTGGCCGACGACGACGCCGTCAGCTGGATTTCTTACTTCGATTGTGGTGAGCCGCGGTGGGGCCTGCAGATCCGTCATGGAAGAAGCGTCCTCCTTCTCGTCCGCCGCGACCGCGAATTCGCCTACTCGCTTGCACCAGTCGGGTGGCATGACAGGCTGAATGGCATGACGTCGTCATCGATCTGGTCGTCAGGCAGGTACGAGTCGGTCGCCGAGCAGATCGAGGTGATCGCCTGCGACGTGGTCGACGCCGTCGCTGCTCGATTGCCGCTGCGCGGCGCAGCATTGGTCGATCTGGCCTGCGGAACGGGCAACGCCGCGCTCTCGGCAGTCGCACACGGCGCACGCGTGACCGGAGTCGACATCACCCAGGAACTGCTGGCCATCGCGGCGGCCAAGCCCGCAGGAGACTCGGTCACCTGGCTGACCGCGGATGCATCGTGCACGGGCTTGCCGACCGGGGCCTACGACGCCGCGGTGTCCAACATGGGAATCATCTTCGTGGAGCCCGTCAGCCAGGTCGCCGAGCTCGGGCGCTTGGTGCGCGCCGGCGGCATCCTGGGATTCTCGGCGTGGTCACGCGGTACTTCGAATCCGTTCTTCGACCCCATCGTCGGGGTGCTTGGGCGACCGTCGCCGTCGGGTTATTCGCCCGATCAGTGGGGCGATCCCGCGACGATCGCCGACAGGTTGTCGGCCGACTTCGACGACGTCGACATCGCGACGGGGCCCTTCACGTGGCGCTTCGATTCGCTCGCATCGGCGATTGCCTTCGTGACGACGGAATCCCCGATGCACGTCAACGTGTTTCGGCATGTCGGCGACGCGCGCGACCGACTGGTCTCGGCGTTCGAGGCGGCCTTCGCAGCGCATTTGGACGAGGCCGAACGGATCGCCTTCGACGCGCCGTACGTAGTGGTGACCGCCAAACGTCGCTAGAGCAGCGTCGCCTGCTGCGGCTCCGGCTCCGCAGGCTCGATGAGCTCCGGTCCGTTGTTGCGCACGCTGTTCACCAGCCGGGACACCTCCCGGATCGCGATGCGATCCAGATCGCCGTGGCCGCGAAGCAGACCTTCGTCGATCGGGGCGTCCGGGTCGAGCCAGCGATCCCAATCGCGCTCGCTGATGGTCAGCGGCATCCGGTCGTGGATCTCGGACAAGGGCCCCGCCGACTCGGTCGTGATGATGGTGCAGCTGAGTAGCGGTGTCATATCGGACGGAGCGCCTGAGTCTTTCGCGGGCCGCCACGTCGACCACAGCCCGCCCATGAACAGCAGCTCACCGTCGGCGCCGTACATGTAGTACGGCGTCTTGGCTGCCTTCTTTCCACTGGCGTTCTCGCCGTTGGGCTTCCACTCGTACCAACCGTCCATCGGGACCAGACACCGCTTGCCCTTGGCGGAGGCCCGAAACGCCGGCGACGTGGTGACCGTCTCGGCGCGTGCGTTGATCAACAGAGGCCCCTTGGTGTCAGGGCCACCGTCGGCGCCAGTCTTGGCCCACGGCGGAACGAGGCCCCACCTCATCGAGCGCACCCGCCGCGTCGATTCGTCGTCTGGCTCGCTGTGACGCTTCACCACCGAGCTGATCGTGGTCGTCGGCGCGACGTTGTAGTTCGGCCCACCGGCGTCCTTCCCGCTCGCAACGGTCCCCGTGCTCTCGTCGATCGCCTTGATCTTCTCGGCAAGAAGCGCCGGATCGGTGGTCACCGCAAATCGCCCACACATGTATCCCATGGTGGCAGACGTGGCCGACAAGGCAGGATGGGACGCGATGAACAACTGGCGAGCACCGTCGACCGCGACGCCCGTGAACGCGACCGTGACGGTGCCAGGATCGAAGTCGCAGACCAACCGCGCCCTGGTGCTCGCCGCGCTGGCGGCGCCTAGAGGAGCGTCGACGGTGAGCGGTGCGCTTCGCAGTCGCGACACGGACCTGATGATCGGCGCTTTGCGGACCCTCGGCCTCTCGCTCGACGGCGAAGGGGCCGAGCTGACGGTCAGCGGAGCCGTCGCGCCGCCGCCGGACGCGCGCATCGACTGCGGCCTGGCAGGCACGGTGCTGCGGTTCGTGCCGCCGGTGGCAGCGCTTGGCGCGCAGCTGGTCACCTTCGACGGCGACGACCAGGCCCGCGCGCGACCCATCGCTCCCCTGCTCGACGCATTGCGCGGTCTGGGCGTCGAGTTGGTGGGCGACGGGCTGCCGTTTCGCGTCAGGGGCACGGGCTCGGTCGCGGGCGGCACCGTCGAGATCGATGCATCGGCGTCGTCGCAATTCGTGTCGGGGCTGCTGCTGTCAGGAGCCACGTTCGCCGACGGCCTGACCGTCGTGCACACCGGCACCGCGGTGCCGTCGGCCCCGCACGTCGCGATGACGGTGACCATGTTGCGGGAGGCGGGAGTCGTGGTCGACGACTCGGTGACCAACCGCTGGCGCGTCGAACCTGGCCCGATTGCGGCCCGCCACTGGGACATCGAGCCCGATCTCTCCAATTCGGTGCCGTTCCTTGCCGCCGCGATCGCAACCGCAGGGCGGGTGCGCATCACGGGCTGGCCGCGGGCAAGCGTTCAGCCCGCCGACACCATCGTCGACCTTCTTCGACAGATGGGTGCCGTTGTCCGTCAAGATGATTCGTTCCTCGAGGTGACGGGCCCCGACGTCTACCAAGGTTTCGACGCGGACCTGCGCGCCGTCGGAGAACTCGCCCCGGCCGTCGCCGCGCTCGCCACCCTTGCATCGCCGGGCGCCCAGTCGCGGCTCACCGGCATCGCACATCTGCGCGGCCACGAAACCGACCGTCTGGCAGCACTTTCCGCCGAAATCAATGGGCTCGGCGGCAAGTGCGAGGAGACGGCCGACGGGCTGAGGATCACGGCGCGACCACTGCACGACGGCGTGTGGCACTCCTACGCCGACCATCGAATGGCCACGGCGGGCGCCATCGTCGGACTGCGCGTACCGGGCGTCGAGGTGGAGGACATCGGCACGACGGCCAAGACGCTGCCCGACTTCCCACGGATGTGGGCTGACATGCTGGAAGCCCCCGCTTGAGACCAGGCGACTACGACGAGTCCGACGTCCGGGTGCGTGCCGGACGCGGCTCACGTGCGCGGACCAAGACCCGTCCCGAGCACGCCGACGCCTCCGACGCCATGGTCGTCACCGTCGATCGGGGGCGGTGGGGGTGCGCGCTCGACGGGGACCCGGCGCGCGTCGTTACCGCGATGCGTGCGCGCGAACTCGGCAGGACCCCCATCGTGGTCGGCGACCAAGTGGGGATCGTCGGCGACGTGTCGGGACGGACCGACACCCTCGCTCGGATCATCCGGCGAGGCGAACGGCGAACCGTGTTGCGCCGCACCGCCGATGACACCGACCCGACCGAGCGAGTCGTCGTGGCCAACGCCGACCAACTGCTCATCGTGGTCGCTCTGGCCGACCCGCCGCCGCGCACCGGGTTCGTGGAGCGATCACTGATCGCCGCATATGCAGGCGGCCTGACCCCCATCCTCTGCCTGACGAAGTCGGACCTCGCCGATCCCGAGCCGTTCGCAGCCGAGTTCGCAGGCCTGGACCTGACGGTCGTCACGGCGGGACGCACCGATCCGCTGGCGAGGATCACGGAATTGGTGACGGGCAAGGTCACGGTGTTCCTCGGCCACTCCGGCGTCGGCAAGTCAACGCTGGTGAATCGCCTTGTCCCCGATGCTGATCGGGCCGTCGGCGTCGTGTCTGGTGTCGGAAAGGGCAGGCATACGTCGACGCAATCGGTGGCGCTACCACTTCGCGAGTCGGGGTGGGTGATCGACACTCCGGGCATCCGATCCTTCGGCCTCGCCCACATCGCACCGGTCGACGTCATGCTGGCGTTCTCCGATCTCGCCGAGGCCATCCAAGACTGCCCGCGCGGGTGCGGCCACATGGGTCCGCCCGCCGACCCAGAGTGCGCGCTGGACGCATTGACTGGGCATGCCGCCGACCGGGTGGCTGCCGCACGACGTCTCCTAACGGCGATGAAGGAAGCCTGAATGAATCCCGTACCAACGGTCGAGTTGCGCGACGGCGCCCGAATTCCGCAATTGGGGTTCGGCGTCTACAAGGTGGCGCCCGACGAGACCGCCGCCGCGGTTCGGACGGCGTTGGAGATCGGCTACCGCCACGTCGACACCGCCGCGATGTACCACAACGAACGGGGCGTTGGGCAGGGCCTGCGGGAGTCCGGCGTCGACCGCGCCGACGTCTTCGTCACCAGCAAGCTCGACAACGGCTTTCACGAACCGGATGCTGCGCGAAGGGCATTCGATGACACGCTGGCTGCGCTCGGGACGGACTTCGTCGACCTCTACCTCATCCACTGGCCACTTCCCACCCGCTACGGTGGCGACTTCATCTCGACGTGGCGCACCCTGGAGGAGTTCGCAGCCGACGGCAGGGCGCGCAGCATCGGGGTGTCCAACTTTCAGGTTCCTCACCTGCAGCGGTTGGCGACCGAGACGCAGACCGTTCCGTCGGTCAATCAGGTCGAGGCACATCCGTTCTTCACCAACGCAGCGGTGCGGGACTACTGCAAGAGCAATGGCATCACGTTCGAGGCGTGGTCGCCGCTGGCCCGCGGCAAGGTACTCGTCGATCCGGTGATCACCAGGATCGCGGAGACGACCGGTCGGTCACCGGCTCAGGTGGTACTGCGCTGGCACCTCCAGCGTGGCGACGTCGTGTTCCCGAAGTCGGTCACGCGCAAGCGGATTGAACAAAACTTCGCCGTCTTCGACTTCGAGCTGAGCGGGGCCGACGTGGCCGCGATCGATGCTCTCGACCGCGGCGAGGCCGGTCGCGTCGGATCCCACCCGGACACGATGGACGTCGTCGGCGACCGCTGACGAGACCGATACCGTTTGTCCACGACCGCCAGCGGGCACGCTCCCCATCGCAGGGCATACTTCCAAAGGAGGAGGCAAAACGTGAGCACGGTACCCACCATCAAGTTGAACGACGGGGCGAGCATTCCGCAGCTGGGCTTCGGCGTCTTTCAGATCGATCCAGACGACACCGCGAACGCCGTCAAGACTGCGCTCGACATCGGCTACCGCCACATCGACACCGCCGAGATGTACCAGAACGAGGCCGGTGTCGGGCAGGGCATCCGCGACGCAGGCGTCGACCGCGCGGACGTCTTCGTTACTAGCAAGCTCAACAACGGCTTTCACGAACCCGACGACGCACGCCGTGCCTTCGACGAGACGCTGGCGAAGCTGCAGTTCGACTACGTCGATCTCTTCCTCATCCACTGGCCACTGCCCACGTTGTACGACGGCGACTTCGTTTCGACGTGGCGAACGCTCGAGGAGTTCAAGCGCGACGGACGTGCACGCAGCATCGGCGTGTCCAACTTTCAGATCGCCCACCTGGAACGTCTCGCGAACGAGACCGAGACGGTTCCCGCCGTGAACCAGATCGAGGTACACCCCTACTTCACCAACGACGAGGTGCGCGCCTACGGCCAGCAGCACGGCATCGTCACAGAGGCGTGGTCGCCCATCGCTCAGGGCAAGGTGCTCGACGACCCGGTGATCGTCAAGATCGCCGAGGCGGCAGGCAAGTCGCCTGCACAGGTGGTGCTTCGCTGGCACGTCCAGCGCGGCGACGTCGTCTTCCCGAAGTCCGTGACGCGCAAGCGGATCGAGGAGAACTTCGCGCTGTTCGACTTCGAGCTATCCGATGCCGACGTCAGCGCACTCACCGCGCTGGACAAGGGCGAAGCTGGGCGCACGGGCCCCAACCCCGACGAGTTCGACTACATCCCCGACTGAGCGACCACTGCCGATCAAGCGGCCATGTCGTCGATGCGCTTGCCCGCCCGCTTGGCCGCGCGCCTGTCGCGACGCCATCCATGGACCGTCGCGATCGCCGACTTCAGTCCACGGCGCCGTCCCGTCTGCGGGTCGGTTGCGGCGAAGTCCGATTCGAGTTCGGCGAACATCCGCTCGCTGCGAGTCTCGGGTGCGTCGTCGGCAGTGTCGCGTAGGTATTTGTTCGGCAGCGACAGCTTGGCGATCGTGCGCCACGTCTTGCCGTACTGAACGAGGAAGGGTCCCGTCGTGTAGGGCAAGTCGTACTTGTCGCAGACTTCCCTGACCCGGAAGGAGATCTCGTGCAGCCTGCTGCTCGGCAGGTCGGGATACAGGTGGTGCTCGATCTGGTGGCACAGGTTGCCGCTCATGAATCGGAGCAGCCAGCCACCCTCGAAGTTGGCGCTGCCCAGCATCTGGCGCAGATACCACTGACCCTTGGTCTCGCCGACCATGTCGGTCTTGGTGAACTTCTCTGCACCGTCGGGGAAGTGGCCGCAGAAGATCACGGCGTTCGCCCAGACGTTGCGGATGACGTTGGCGACCGCGTTGGCCTTGAGCGTCGACTTGTAGGTCGCGGCGGGCGACAACGAGGTCAACGCGGGATAGGCCACGTAGTCCTTGACGACCTGGTGCCCCGCCTTGACGCCGAACTCACGCACGCGCACCAACGTCGCCTTGCGGTCGTCACGGCCCTTGAAGATCTTGCCGAGTTCGAGGTGCTGCAGCCCGACACCCCACTCGAAGCCGATGGCCAACAGGGTGTTGAAGAGCAGGTTGCCGTACAGATTGAACGGCTTCCAGCGCTGATCTCGCGTGACGCGGATGACGCCGTAGCCCACGTCGTCGTCCATCCCGAGGATGTTCGTGTACTTGTGGTGCATGAAGTTGTGGGTGAAGCGCCAGTGCTTGGACGACCCACTCATGTCCCACTCCCACGTCGAGGAGTGAATCTCGGGATCGTTCATCCAATCCCATTGGCCGTGCATGACGTTGTGGCCGATCTCCATGTTCTCGACGATCTTGGCCACGCCCAGTGTCGTGGTGCCTGCCCACCATGCCGACCGGCGGGAACTGAAGGCCAGAATGAGCCGTCCGCCTATTTCAAGGGCACGTTGGGCGGCGATGGTGCGCCGGATGTACTGCGCGTCGCGTTCGCCGCGAGAGTCCTCAATGTCTTGGCGGATCGCGTCGAATTCGACTGCGAGGCTTTCGATGTCGGATTCGCTCAGATGCGCGAACTCCGGAACGTCCGTGATGGCCATTGGTCACCCTCCCTTCTATCCGTTGTCGCCTACGTTAGCGTAACCTACGGCTCCGTAGGTTACCGACCAGTAAAGCTCAGACGTCGAGTGCACAATCACCTGACGCCGCCGAGATGCACGTCTGAATCCGGCTGCCAGGCTCGTGTTCGGCGCCGGTCCGAAGATCGCGCACGTGGCCGTCGGTCAAACTCACCACGCATGATTGGCAGATCCCCATCCGGCACCCGAACGGCATGTGCACGCCAGCCGATTCGCCCGCCTCCATCAACGAGGTTGCGGCATCCACCGAAACGGTCTTTCCGCTGCGCTCGAACGTGACGGTGCCGCCCGCGCCGTGTGGCGCGGCCCTCGACACCGCGAAGCGCTCGAGGTGAAGCAGGTGCCCGACACTCGCTGCCGACCACACTCGCTGGGCGTCGTTGAGCATCGCCTCCGGCCCGCACGCCCAGGCGTGCCGATCGCGCCAATCCGGCACCTCGTCGGCAAGCTTCGTCAAGTCGAGCCTGCCGTCCGTGCGAGTGGCGCGAAGCCTGATCTGGTAGCCCGGATGACTGCGGGCCAGCTCTTCTAGCTCGGTGGCGAACAAGACATCGGAAACCGTTGGTGCAGAATGCAAGTGGACGATGTCGACGATCTGGTCACGGCGTGCCAGAGTCCGCAGCATCGACATGATCGGCGTGACACCCGACCCAGCCGTGATGAACAGCACCGAGGCAGGCGCCGGGTCCGGCATGACGAAATCGCCCTGCGGCGCCGCGAGCCGAACGATCGTGCCTGGTGCGACACCCCCGACCAGGTGGCTGGACAAGAAGCCCTCCGGCATCGCCTTGACGGTGATGCTGATGGTTCTCGCCGCGCGCCCGTTCGACGTCGCCGCCGGAGCGGCTCCGACCACCGGGCTGGAGGTCAGCGAATACGATCGCCACCGCCAGCGTCCGTCGACGAGAAGTCCGATGCCGACGTATTGGCCGGGCTCGTAGTCGAACGAGAAACCCCACCCCGGCTTGATGACCAACGTCGCCGAGTCGACGGTCTCGCGACGCACCTCGACCACCTTGCCCCGCAATTCGCGCGCAGACCACAGGGGATTGGCGAGCTTGAGGTAGTCGTCAGGCAGCAGAGGCGTGGTGATCCGCCCTGCAATCGTGCGTACGGCGTGCCAGGCGGGATGATTCTTGGCGCCGACGACCGAGGCCCGTTTGGTGTCGACGACGTTGGCGGAGATCTTGATTTCGTGCTTCGCCATGAAGGCTCCTGATGAGGTGTCGCGGGGTGTCCACCGCCGTCTGTGAAGACGAAGCTGGGCCGGAGTCTGGGACCCGATGGAGATAACCTACGGTACCGTAACTTAGCGTCGTGGATCTAGCTCTTCAGAGCAACTCGAGCAAGAACGGAAGCTCCTGCGTCGCGTACCACGCGAGATCGTGATCTTGCGCATCGCCGACCGTGAGCTCTGCGTCCTCGTCCCCCAGGTCCGCGTCGTCGACGACCTCGACGGCGGCGGTGACGGCCGCCTCGGCACTCGCGTTGTCGACGTAGGCGGCGATCACGTCGGCGATGCGCACCGGTCCCCCGAGCCGCACGACAGCGTCGTCGAGATCGGGCCTTGCGCTCACCTCACCGGCCTCCGCCTCGATCACCACGCGCCGCGGCGGCAGCGCTGCTCTGCCACTTCCCGGGTCGCTTTGCTCCTGCCCTCCGCCCACCTCCCCCGCCAGCAGACGCAACGACGCTAGCGCCGCCTCCCTAAGGGCGACCTCGGCGAGTTCGTCGTCGTCCCCTTCGGCGTAGGACTCCCGCAACGTCGGCGTCACGGCGAACGCGGTCCCACTCAACGCATGCAGCGACTCATCGTCGACGAGCCGCTGCAGCATGGTCAGGGTCGCAGGAATGTAGACACGCACAGGCCAACGGTAGCGGTCCTATTCGGGATCACCCATCAGCGTGGCGACGTGGTCGTCGACGTAGGTCGACAACGCGCGCGGCGGCCGTTCGTAGGTATGGCTCAGGATTGGCCGTTCCGGCAGCTCCACCTTTGGCATCTCGACCTCGTGGTAGTCGATGGTCGACAACAGGTGGCTCATCATGTTGAGCCTGGCGTGCTTCTTGATGTCGGACTCGACGACGTACCACGGGCTCTGCGGGGTGTCGGTGTGCACCATCATCTGATCCTTGGCCCGCGAGTAGTCCTCCCACCGGTACACCGACTCCAGGTCCATCGGCGAGAGCTTCCACTGCCGCACGGGATCGCTCATGCGCGACTTGAACCTGCGCAGCTGCTCGTCGTCCGATACCGAGAACCAGTACTTGCGCAGCAGGATGCCATCTTCGAGCAGCATCTGCTCGAAGATGGGGGTCTGCTTGAGAAATCGCGAATGTTCTTGCGGCGTACAGAATCCCATGACCTGTTCGACGCCGGCGCGGTTGTACCAGGACCTGTCGAACAGCACGATCTCACCCTTGGCAGGCAGGTGCCCGATGTAACGCTGGTAGTACCACTGACCGCGTTCCCTGTCGGTGGGGGCAGGCAGCGCGGCGATTCTGGCGACGCGTGGGCTCAGATACTCCGTGATCCGCTTGATGGTGCCGCCCTTGCCTGCGGCGTCACGACCCTCGAAGATCACCGCGATGCGCGCTCCAGTTTGCCTGGCCCATTCCTGAAGTTTCACGAATTCCGTTTGAAGACGAAATAATTCGGCTTCGTAGACGTCGTTGGCGATCTTCTTGGGCTTGTTCTTCGGCTTCTTGTTCGGCTTCGCCTTCGGCTTGTCGAGGGCCTTGCCGTTGGTCTTCACCTTGCTCATCGACGAATCGTAATGCGGGAACGCCTACTTCGCCGCCTCAAGCAATTCGTCCAACGACTCGCGCAACAACGTCGGCAGCATGTCGACGTCACTCATGGCGTCACGGTCGGCGTTGATGCCGAAGTACAGCTGGCCGTTGTAGGACGTCACGCCGATGGCGAGCACCTGATTGTGCAGCAGCGGCGGAACCGCATAGGTCTCCAACAACTTCGTGCCAGCGACGTACATCTGCATCTGCGCACCGGGGACGTTGGTGATCAACAGGTTGAACTGACGCGCCGAGAAACTCGTCGCGACTCGAATGCCCATGGCGTGCAACGTCGGTGGCGCAAATCCGGAGAGCGTGACGATGGTCCTTGCATCGACCAGGCTTGCTGCGGTCGAGTGCGATTCCGTCGCGTGGGCGATCTGCGACAGCCGCACCACCGCGTTGCCCTCGCCGACGGGCATGTCGACCAGAAACGGCGACACCTCGCTGATCGCCTGGCCGGGCCCCGTCGTGTCGAGCTCGGCGTCGGGGTACACCGAATTGGGCGCCATCGCCCGGACCGTCGTCGTCGACGTGACCGGCTCGCCTCGAGACAGCAGCCAGTTGCGCAGTGCGCCGGTGACGACCGCGAGCACCACGTCGTTGACGTCGCAGTCGTAGCGCGCCCTCAAGAGGCGATAGTCCTCCAACCGATGGTTGGCCACCGCCAGCCTGCGGTTGCGCGACACCGTGGCGTTCAGCGGGCTGTTCGGTGCGGTCCCCCGCGCGAATGTCCGCGCGACGTCTGCGAACCGGCGCCCGACGTCGACGATCGCCCCCGCGTTGGTGGCGACCTCGCCCACCGCGGCCCGCACCGCGGCGATCTGTGCGCCTGGCGCCCCTACCCAGTCGCCGATGGCACCCAGCAGCAACCGGGCGTCGCTGGGCTCGCGGGCCGGAATCCAGATGTCCTCGCCGAACTCGGGCGGCTTCTGGGTGCGGTCGGCGATGACGTGGCCAATCTCGAGGGCCGTCATGCCGTTGACCAGCGCTTGATGCGTCTTCGTGTAGATGGCGACGCGGTTCTTGGCCAGCCCCTCGATGAGGTACATCTCCCACAGCGGACGGGACTTGTCGAGCGGGCGTGACCCGAGCCTGGCGATCAGGTCGTGCAGTTGTGCGTCGCTTCCCGGGGACGGCAGAGCCGAGCGGCGGATGTGATAGGTGATGTCGAACTCGCGGTCGTCGATCCATACCGGTCGTGCCAACCCGACGGCCAGCTCGCGCACCTTCTGCCGATACCTCGGAATCTGGGGAAGACGCTGCTCGACGGTCGCCAGGAGCGTCTCGTAGCTCAGCCCGTTCCGCGGCCTGCGCAGTATCGAAAGGGTGCCGACGTACATCGGAGTCGATGAATTCTCCAGGTGGTAGAAGGACGCGTCGGACGCCGACAACCTCGTCACCATGACGGCGCCACTCCCTCCTCGTGCGTCTGGACATCCGGCCTCGAAGACCCCGCAACGGTATCGGGCGAAGCTGGTTGCCCGCACCACGGGTGCGTGGGAGTGTCCCTCGAGCGTGTGATGATGGACGGGTCCGCGACTCTCCAGTGGATGCATCAGCCGCCCCTGCCCGACCGCTGGAGAACACACGTGACCGCATCGCCCACGCCTGCCGACCAACCCCCGTTGGCCTGGCCGATCATCGACTGTGAGCCGCCGCCCGTCGGTGCTGCTCAGTTCTGCCCTCCGCCAACGCCAGCGGCATTGCGCCGTCACACGCCACGGCCCTTGCGCCCCGTCGCGATGCCCGCGCCGTCGCCGCATGGCGACGTGGCTCCGCCCAGGGCCGCAGCAGTGTTCGCCGATACGGTCGTCCGCCGAGTCCTCGAGGTTGCGGACCGTCGACGGCCCGCCGCCCAACTCCGACGACTGCTCGCCGCCCCGGTGTACGACGCGATCGTCGCTCAACCACCCGTGCCGGCATCCGATGGTGCGGCCGTGTTGCGCCGCGTGCGATTGCGCACGGCCGAGACCGTCGACGGCGAAGCGACGGCCGTCGAGGTGTTTGGCACCTACACGCGCGGCGGCCGGGTGCGGGCAGTCGCAGGCCGCATCGAGGTGGTGCGGGGCGGCTGGGTTGCAGTGGCGCTGCAGATCGGATGAATTACGTTGGGCGCGTGCAAGGGAACGCCGTCGGTGTCGAACGAGGCAGCCACGCGCCCGCCGCGGCCATCTTCGCTCTGCTTGCCGATGCGGGAATACACGCCAGCTTCGAGGGCTCTGGCACGGTGAACCCGTCGGCGCGGCCGTCGGGGCACAAACAGGCCGAGGATGGCATGCGCGCCACCCTTGGCCGCATCGCGGCGTTGGTAGAGAAGGCGTTGGCAGAGAAGTAGCCGCTAGCCGCGGCGCACCGCGCGACTCTGCTTGCGAGCAGCCTCTCGACGCTCCTTGCGAGTTCCGCCCGACGTCGCGCCACCTCGGGCACCGCCACGCACCTGGGCGGAGCCGTCCTCGGACGGTCCCGAGTAGGTCAGCGGCGGTGTATCGTCGTCAACTCCCTTGACCCGCAACGACGTTGGCGCAGCCTTCGGCGCGTCGTCGGCAGGCTTCTCGGCCTTCTCCGTCGGCGCGGTCTTGGCCTTCGCCGCCGCCTGCTTGGCGAACTCTGCCATCGCGGCGGGTGCCGCCATCGCGCCGACCTGAGCCGCAGGCGGCGGCGCAGCCTGGACCTGAGCGTTGAACAGCAGACCGACAGACTCTTCCTTGAGCCCGTCGAGCATGCCCATGAACATGTCGTAGCCCTCGCGCTGGTATTCGACCAGCGGGTCACGCTGCGCCATGGCCCGCAGGCCGATGCCCTCCTTGAGGTAGTCCATCTCGTAGAGGTGCTCGCGCCACTTGCGGTCCACCGTCGTGAGCAACACGCTGCGCTCGAGCTGTCGCATGGCGGTCTCGCCGCCGATCTCGGTGAGCTCCGATTCGCGTACGGCATAGGCGAATTCGGCGTCCTCGATCAACGCGGCCAGCAACTCGTCCCGCGTCAGCTCACCAGGCTCACCGACCGCGTCGGAGTCGATCAGATGGTGGTAGTCGATGCCGACGGGATACAGCATCTTGAGCGCCTCCCACAGTGCGCCGAGATCCCAGTCCTCCGAGTAACCCTCGGCCGTCGCGCCGTCCACGTAGGCGGTGATGACGTCGACGAGCATGGTGTGCGCCTGCTCCTGCACGCTCTCGCCCTCGAGGATCCGACGGCGTTCGGCGTAGATGACCTTGCGCTGCTGGTTCATCACCTCGTCGTATTTGAGGACGTTCTTGCGGACTTCGAAGTTCTGCTGCTCGACCTGTGTCTGCGCGCTCTTGATCGCCCGCGTCACCATCTTGGCCTCGATGGGCACGTCCTCGGGCAGGTTGAGCCGGGTGAGGAGTGACTCCAACGTGGCGCCGTTGAAGCGCCGCATGAGTTCGTCGCCGAGCGACAGGTAGAAGCGTGACTCGCCGGGGTCGCCCTGGCGGCCCGAACGGCCGCGCAGCTGGTTGTCGATGCGGCGTGATTCGTGCCGTTCGGTGCCCAGCACGTACAGTCCGCCGACCTCGCGTACCTTCTTGGCCTCTGCCTCGGCCTCGGCCTTGACCGAGGCGAGCTCGCCGTCCCAGGCCGCCTCGTAGTCCTCAGGCGTCTCGACCGGGTCTAGGCCACGATCGCGCAGTCGCTTGTCGGCGATGAAGTCGACGTTGCCTCCGAGCACGATGTCGGTACCGCGGCCCGCCATGTTGGTGGCGACCGTGATCGCGTTCAGCCTGCCGGCCTCGGCGATGATGCCTGCTTCCTGCTCGTGGTACTTCGCGTTGAGGACGTTGTGTGGGACCTTGCGCTTGGTGAACTGCTTGCTCAGGTACTCGGAGCGCTCCACGCTCGTGGTGCCGATGAGCACCGGTTGGCCCTTCTCGTAGCGCTCGACGACGTCGTCGACGACGGCGATGTACTTGGCTTCCTCGGTCTTGTAGATGAGGTCGGTTTGGTCAACGCGGACCATCTCGCGGTTCGTGGGGATGCTGACCACGCCGAGCTTGTAGATCTCGTGGAGCTCCGCGGCCTCGGTCTGCGCGGTACCGGTCATACCCGCCAACTTGTCGTAGAGGCGGAAGTAGTTCTGCAGCGTGATCGTGGCGAGCGTCTGGTTCTCGGCCTTGATCTCGACGTGCTCCTTGGCCTCGATGGCCTGGTGCAGACCCTCGTTGTAGCGCCTGCCCAGGAGCACGCGACCCGTGAACTCGTCGACGATGAGGACCTCGCCGTCGCGGACGATGTAGTCCTTGTCGCGCTGGAACAGCTCCTTGACCTTGATCGCATTGTTGAGGTAGCTGACCAGCGGCGAGTTGGCCGCCTCATAGAGGTTGTCGACACCGAGCTGATCTTCGACGAACTCGACGCCGATCTCGTGCACGCCGATGGTGCGCTTCTTGATGTCCACCTCGTAGTGGACGTCCTTCTCCATCAACGGGGCGAGCCGCGCGAACTCGGTGTACCAGTTGGACGCACCGTCGGCGGGTCCGGAGATGATGAGCGGCGTGCGGGCCTCGTCGATGAGGATCGAGTCGACCTCGTCGACGATGGCGAAGTTGTGGCCGCGCTGAACCATGTCCTCGACGGAGTGCGCCATGTTGTCGCGAAGGTAGTCGAAGCCGAACTCGTTGTTGGTGCCGTAGGTGATGTCGGCGGCGTAGGCGACGCGGCGCTCGTCGGGCGTCATCTGCGCCAGGATCACGCCGACGTCCAGGCCGAGGAAGCGGTGCACGCGACCCATCCACTCGCTGTCGCGTTTGGCCAGGTAGTCGTTCACGGTCACGACGTGCACGCCGTCGCCGCTCAGCGCGTTGAGGTAGGCGGGAAGGACACAGGTCAGGGTCTTGCCCTCACCGGTCTTCATCTCGGCGACGTTGCCGAAGTGCAGCGCTGCGCCACCCATCACCTGAACGTCGAAAGGGCGCTGGTCAAGGACGCGCCACGCTGCCTCGCGAGCGACGGCGAACGCCTCTGGCAGCAGATCGTCGAGGCTCTCACCTTCGGCGTACCGCTCCTTGAACTCGGCGGTCTTGGCCCGCAGCTCGTCGTCGGACAGCTTCTCGACGTCATCGGACAAGGTGTTCACATAGTCGGCGACCTTCTTGAGGCGCTTGACCATGCGGCCTTCACCGAGACGGAGCAACTTCGACAGCACGCTATTTTTCCCCTATGACTGGAGGGGCCTCGATGGGCCTCGTCGCTTCAAACGACTTCCATCGTAGGTGACTCGTCGAGTGAGCTGGGCAACACGGCTTCCCTGCTCGCAGCGAAGCCGTGCCCCAGTGATCAGGAAAGCCGGATCAATCCGTAGTCGTACGCGTGACGGCGATAGACCACGCTCGGCTTGTCGCTCTCCTTGTCGTGGAAGAGGAAGAAGTCGTGGCCGACCAGTTCCATCTCGTAGAGGGCGTCGTCGACCGTCATCGGATTGGCCGGATGCTCCTTGGTGCGCACGATGTGGCCGGGTTCGTGATCCACCACCTGTCCGTCTGAGCTGGCGGGTTGTTCTGCGGCGGGGGGAAGGAACGCCTCGAGCGCGGCGACCTTGGTCGCCTCGGCCAGCGAGACCGGCGTCTTGTCGCCGTAATGGATCTTGCGTCTGTCCTTGCTACGCCTGAGTCGGTTCTCGAGTTTGCAGACCGCTGACTCGAGCGCAGCGTAGAAGCTGTCCGCACAAGCCTCGCCGCGGACGACGGGACCGCGGCCTCGCGCCGTCACCTCGACGTGCTGACAGTTCTTGCGCTGACGCCGGTTGCGTTCGTGGTCCAGTTCGACGTCGAACAGGTAGATCGTGCGGTCGAAGCGCTCCAAGCGCGCCAGTTTCTCTGCGACGTAGATGCGGAAGTGGTCGGGAATCTCGACGTTGCGGCCCTTGACGACGACCTCGGCGCTAGGAGCGTCCGCGTGCTCGTCGGCGGGCTCGTCGGCCATCAACATGGTCGTGCGTTTGGTGTCCACGGAATGGGTTGACATACTTGGCAACTCGTTTCTCTCGGCTGAGACCATTTGTTGCACGCAGCGAAGACGCGCCTGGCGTGATTGGAACGCACCGAGGGGCTCTGGAAATCGCCCGCCCATCGGCGCAAGGTGTCGAGTACTCACCTCCTACCGCTTTGGGCGATGTGGCGTCGGTTTCGTCAACGCCGCCGTGAGTCATTCACGGGTGGTTGGACCCGACGGTAGTCCGTGTTCACCTGAACGTGCCACCAATTTCGCAGACCTGTTTTCAGTTCTTCATTTCGGTTTGATCTCGCAGAAATTGGCGCCTGCGTAGGTCGGGTGGGTCTAGGCGTGCGCGATGACGACGACCGCGGCCACGCGCGCGCCTGCGCTTTGCAGGACCCTGACGGATTCGGTAGCCGTGGCGCCGGTCGTCGATATGTCGTCGACCAGCACGACCTCGCCGTCCGCGCGCCCTCTCATTCGCTCCCCTACGTCCCCCTTCATGAGGATGCGGCCCGCGATGTTCTGCTGCCGCTGGCCCGCCGACAGTCCCACGGAGTCGCGGGTGAACGCCTTGGTGCGTAGCACCGGTGCAACGGCACCGTCGCGCGTGCATGCCGCCGCGGCGATCCTGGTGACAGGATCGCCACCGCGCAGGCGGGCGGTCGATCTGCGAGTGGGAGCGGGGACGAGCGTCAGCGGATCCGCGACGATTCCCCACGACAGCAGATTGCTCAGCGCCGCGTTGAGCGCCTGCGCCAGAACTGGGACGAGATCGGCGCGACCGCGTTCCTTGACCGCGAGGATCGCCGAGCGGCGTGGCCCGGCGTATCGGCCAAGCGAGAAGACGGGCACGCCCGGATCGAGGCGCGGGCTGATCAGTTCGGGTTCGGTCGGCTTGACCGCCAGGGCGCGTGCGCACGTGTCGCACCACCGCGTCGACGGCGCGCCGCACCCGCCGCACTCCAAAGGGAGGACGAGGTCCAAGAGCACGATGTCAGTGTGGCCGGAAGGTCCGACGCATTCCGGCCGGCCACGCTGGCCCATCACTTACGAGCGCCGCTAGCCCAGCGAGCTGCTAGCCAGGCAGCACCGGCAGCGTGCCGGGGATCATCAGTGGCCGGACCTCCGTCCAGACTGGCTCACCTTCGGATGCCGAGCCCGAAAGTTGAAGTACGCCACGCTGATCCGCGACGTACACCGTCGAAGGGTTGGCCGCGACGGCCGATACGGGCGGCAGCAGATTGCGGCTCGGGCCGTCGGAGTTGACGCCGTCGAGGTTCACGTACGACACGGGGTGTTGCGGATCGGTGCGGGTGACGACGATGTCGTCACCGGTCCGCCAGGACAGCGAAACGACCGTGTCGCCGAGCCCAAAGCCCAGCCGGCGCGGGAAGGTCAACGCGTACTGCCCGCCCTCGGTCTGCTCGACACCCGCCAAGATCACCTGGCCCTCGATCACCATCGCCGCACGCACGCCGTCGCGCGACAGTTCCAGGTCGGTGATCGGCCCCGGATAGCGTGCAGACACCGCCGTGGAATCGACCGGAATGCGGGCCGGCTGACCGGATGCCGCCTCCTGGATGACACGAACGACGTTGTTGCCGTCGACCACCACCCAGATCGCGTCGTCGAGCGACCAACTCGGCCGCGTGAGCGTCCGCCCGTCGATTGCCTGCGCGGCGTCGCCACCGACCTGACCAACCCACAGCGACGACGCCATGTCGGGTGCGCCGGGCCGCAGCGTCACCACCGTGGCGGCCTCCTGCCCGCTTCGCGACAACGACGCCGCCGTCTGATCCGTGATGTCCCCAAACGAACGAGGCACCCGCGGCGCCCGCTGCCCGTCGAGCGAAACCATCGACCCGCCCAACAGTGCGTGCAGGCCCGCCGCCGCGCCGGGATCGGCTCCGGGATCCGTGGCCGCGACGTCGGAGGTGTTCCAGCCGTCGACGAACCGGTCGTCGAGGGCGGCCCCGTCTGCATTGATCACGTAGGGCCCGTTCACACCGGCCCGCGAAAGCGTCCAGATGAGTTGAGCCGCAAGCAATTGCCGACTGTGCGGATCGGTGGTTTGCAGGTTCTCCAGCTCGATCCGAGCGCCACCGTACCCGCGGCCGACGCCGGTCTTGCCGCCGTCGGCCCGGGTCACGGGTCCGCGCAGCCGCAGCGGTGCATCGAGCAAGTTCCTGACCGTGCCAACCATCTCGGGTCGCGGACCGGACACCAACTTGGTGACCAGTTCGGTGGCCAACTGGTCGGGATCGGCGACTGCCACGTACCGCGGATCGGGTACGACTGTCTTGCCGGTCGGGTCGACGAAGTACAACGTGCTGCGCTTGTAGGTCTCCTGAAACTGTTGCCAGTCCAGGAAGACCCCGTTGGGCAGTTTGTCGATGCGCCACCCGCCCGAGGTCTTGACCAGTTCGATGGGACCTGGGTCGGGCAACGCCCCCTCGCCAGTCTCGAACACGCCGACGTCGGAGAGCGAGCCGAGGATGTCAGCCCGCATGTTCGCCGAAACTCGTTCTGGCCCTCGGGTTTCCACGAAGACGACGCGGTCGATCAATCGCGCACTGCCCGCGTCGTCCCACTCCTGGCTCGCCGATGGGGTCAGGAACTGTCGAGCAGCCAGGTGCCGGTTCGCCGGATCGGCCGTGGCCTTGAGGAATTCGCGCAGCAGAACGTCCGGGTCCATGCCGGGCACGGGGGTGGGCAGGCTCGGCGGGGCGGGCCGGTCAACCGTACCGATCGCCTGTGGGGCAGACGACGTCGGCACACCGGCGCATCCGGTGAACACGAACGCGAGCAACAAGACCGACACAGCCAGCGCGAGCGCGCGTTTCACGCGTGGTCCCCTGCGGGCTCGCGCTCGCGCGCTGGCACGCGCGGTGGCCGGTTGGCCGTCGGCTTCAGCGGCAGTGGGCTGGTGGTCACCTTGTGTCCGCGGACCAGCGGCAGGGTGAGCCGGAAGCAGGCGCCCTTACCCGGCTCTCCCCATGCTTCCAGCCTGCCCTGATGCAGTCGCGCGTCCTCGATGCTGATCGCAAGGCCGAGGCCGGTGCCTCCGGAGCGGCGCACACGGGATGGGTCCGAGCGCCAGAATCGGCTGAAGACCAACTTCTCCTCACCCGGTCGCAGACCAACGCCGTAGTCGCGCACCGTGACGGCGACGGTGTCCGCGTCGGCCGCCATACGAATCCGCACCGGTTTGCGCTCGGCGTGGTCGATCGCGTTGGCGATCAAATTGCGCAGAATGCGCTCGACGCGGCGTTGGTCGACTTCGGCGATCACCGCCTCGGCGGGCAGATCGACGACGAGGTCGACGCCCGCGTCATGGGCGAGGTGCCCGACGTTGTCGAGTGCGCTCTCCACAACGGTGCGCAGGTCCTCCGACTCGACCGACAACTCGGCGACGCCCGCGTCGTGGCGTGAGATCTCCAGCAGGTCGGCAAGGAGCGTCTCGAATCGGTCGAGCTCGTTGACCATCAACTCGGTCGAGCGCCGTAGCGCGGGTTCGAGTTCCTCGCTGTGGTCATAGATCAGGTCGGCGGCCATCCGCACGGTCGTCAGTGGCGTCCTCAGTTCGTGACTGACGTCAGAAGTGAAGCGCCGCTGCAGGTTTCCGAATTCCTCGAGTTGGGTGATCTGTCGCGAGAGGCTCTCTGCCATGTCGTTGAACGACACCGCCAACCGCGCCATGTCGTCCTCGCCGCGTACCGGCATGCGCTCGGTGAGGTGCCCCTCGGCGAATCGCTCGGCGATGCGTGACGCCGACCGGACAGGGAGCACGATCTGACGAGCCACCAGTAGGGCGATCGCGGCGAGGAGGCCGAGCAGCACCACGCCTCCGGTCGCCATCGTGCCGCGCACCAACGCGATCGTGCTCTCCTCGTTGTTCAACGGAAAGATCAGGTACAGCTCGAGATTCGTCACCTGCGAGGAGGTCGGGCTGCCCACGATCAGTGCAGGTCCGGAGTAGCCGTCCGTGTGCACTCCCGCGTACTGGTAGCTCACCTGGCCGGCCTTGACGAAGTCCCGCAACGTCTTCGGAACCTGGTCAAGGGGGCCTGCTGCGGTGGCGGCTCGCGGTCCGTCGCCGGGCACCGCCAATACCGCGTCGAACGCACCGGCCAGCCCGGAGCCCGCGTCGGCCTTGCGGTCGACCAAGGTATTGCGCGCGAGCTGAAGGCTGCTGTCCAGCGAGCGCGTCTCCTCACCGCCGACGATGCCGCTCACGGTGTTTCGGGCGCGTTCGATCTCCTCGGTCGCCGCGCGAACCTTGATCTCGAGGATTCGGTCGGTGATCTGACTGGTCAACACGAAGCCGAGCACCAGGATCACCGCCAGCGACAATCCGAGGGTCAGTGAGACCACTCGCAGTTGTAGCGAGCGACGCCAGGCGTAGCCCATCGCTCGACCCAGAGCACCGAGACCACGCAGCATTGGGGCCGAGCCCCGCCAACGACTCCTGATGCGTCGTCTCGAACCCCAGATCACGGCGACAGCCGAGCGGTCAAACTCACGACGTCGGCGGGCCGACAAATCACGGAGGTCCGGCCTTGTATCCCACTCCTCGAACGGTGAGCACCACGGTCGGGTTCTCCGGATCCTTCTCGACTTTGGCCCGCAACCGCTGGACGTGCACGTTCACCAAACGGGTGTCAGCGGGGTGGCGATAGCCCCACACCTGTTCGAGCAGCACATCTCGAGTAAACACCTGCCTCGGTTTGCGTGCCAGCGCCACCAAGAGGTCGAACTCGAGCGGCGTCAGCGAAATCTGCTCGCCCAACCGGGTGACCTTGTGGGCGGGCACGTCGATCTCGACGTCGGCGATCGAGAGCATCTCCGCGGGTCCGTCGTCGTTGCGGCGAAGCCTGGCCCGCACACGTGCCACGAGCTCCTTCTGCTTGAAGGGCTTCATCACGTAGTCGTCGGCGCCCGATTCCAGACCGAGTACGACGTCGACGGTGTCGGTCTTCGCGGTCAACATGACGATCGGAACGCCGGAGTCCGCGCGCAGCACCCGGCATACGTCGATGCCGTTCATTCCGGGCAGCATGAGGTCCAGCAACACCAGATCGGGGCGCAGTTCTCGGACCGCAGTAAGCGCCTGGGTGCCGTCTCCGACCACCGCGGTGTCGAAACCTTCTGCCCGCAGCACGATCGTGAGCATCTCGGCTAGCGACGGGTCGTCATCGACGACAAGGATCCTTTGCCTCATGGTGACCATCGTGTCATCAGATTGGGACAAACCGCGGTTACCACACCGGGCGTTTTGCCCGTTTGACGGGGTCAGCCAGCGAGGGTGCGTGCGAGATCGGCCGCGATGACGTCCGTATCGGCGACCTGCCAACGCCCACACCAGTGTGTGGCGGCCAGTGCGGCGTAGACGTCGCTGGTGCGTCGTTGCAACCCGTCGTCGCGTTCATAGGCGTCCCGTGCGCGGTCCGCTTCCTTCTCGGCCCGTGCCTGCGCGCGCTGCGAGGCAACGTCGGTGGGAACCGCGAGGAGCACCTGCCAGTCGGGTTCGGGCATCCCGAGACGGTTGAATTCCAGCTCCCGCACCCACGCCACCACGTCGCCGTCAACGTTTTGGTGAAGCCTGGCCGCGCTATAGGCGGCGTTCGACGCGACGTAGCGATCCAGGATGACGACGTCGTGGCAGGCCGCCAACTCCGCGATCTCGTCGCGTGCGCCGGTGCGGTCGAGGGCGAACAGCACCGCCATGGCATACACCGACTCCGCGAGGTCGCCATGGCCGCCGTGCAGCGCCTCGGCCGCAAGGTCGGCCGTCACCGACCTGTGGTAGCGCGGAAACGACAGGGACGCGACGGACTTCCCATCGGCCTCGAAGGCCGCACGCAAGCCTTCGGTGAGCGTGCGCTTGCCAGCGCCGTCGACGCCTTCGATCGCGATGAGCACTCGGTGAGCGTAACGATGCCGCGCAAGCCAGCCGCGATCCGCCGCTATCGTCAGATCTGTTCACTGGCTCGAAAGGCGTGCGTTGAACCCGACCCCCATCTTTTATCTGAAGCTCCGCAAGCACACCGGCATCGTGTTGCTCTTCCAACAGCAGACGTACACGATCACCGGCACTCTCGAGCAGTGCCAAGTGGCCTATCGCGACGCACAGATCCACAATCTCGCCGCCGGCTGGTGGAGCTTGGCATCGGTGCTGTTCTGGAATTGGTTCGCCCTCATTGCCAACGCCCGCGCCATGAGCGAGGTGCGCACTGCAGCACGGGAGGGTCGGGCGACCTACGTCGACCTCACGCCCCGTCCCGCCGGCCCACCGCCGCCAGGCTGGTATCCCGACCCGAGCGGCGCACCCGGACAGCGCTACTGGGACGGTCGCACGTGGACGCAGTGGAGCAATCCCCCGTCGCAACAGCGCTACTAGCTGGGCAGGTTGAGCATGCGTTGGATGAGCGTGCCCAGGATTGGCCGCAACGTGTCGTCGTCGACGTCGGCGACGAGAGGGTTGGCCACGGCACCCGCGAGCGCACCCGACAGCACCGCAGCCGACACCTGAGCCTCGACGTCGTCGTGCTCGCCGAGCAGCACCGCATAGAGGCGGGTGACGAACTGCCGGAACGGCTCGTGCTCACCGAGCAGGCGAATGACCACCGGATCGTAGGTCATGGTGGCAACCAGCCCGCGGCGCCGCACAGTCATGTCAATCATGCTGTCCAACAACAGCTTCCGTGCGTGCGGTTTACTCGTCTCGGCCTCTGCCGCCAGCAGGGCGTCCTCCAGCTGGCCTAGTTCACCTTCGGTGACGGCGATCAGGATCTCGTCCTTGGTGTTGAAGCGGTGATACACCGCCGCCTTCGTCACCCCCACCGCATCGGCGATCATCTGCAGCGACGTCCCGCTCGCGCCGTGCTGCGCGATCAGATCGAGCGCAGCCGCCATGATGCGGCGTTGGGCCGGAGTGCGTGGCGTCGTACCGAACGACCCAGCAGTCGGCCCACTTTCGTCGGGCACGGTTCAATCTAGAACGAACCGCAATTTGGCGTCGTGGGTAGCCCGTTGAACCGGTCGGCTATCCACTGCATCGCACGCTCGCCGTCGACGAGCATGGGCAGCGCATGGTTGACCACGAGCTTGTTGAGGAACGGCGGTTCCTCGTTGGTCCAGAACTGCACGTCGGCACCCTGGGCGCACCAGTCGCGGCCCAGTTGGTTGGCCGCGGTCCACGGCACCAACGGGTCGTATCGATTGCTCAGGATCATCACCGGCGCATCGGGTTTGAACTTGCCGATGCGCTGCATGTCGAACAGCGAACTGAACGGTTCTTCGTTGACCAGCTGGTTGATGTCCTCGGTGAAGTAGGGCTGCAGGTGCCTGAACATGAACTTGGCGATGGTCTCTGGGATGCATTGGTCCTGCACCTTGTCGATCAGGTCGAGCCCCCGCGGGGTCATCTTGGAGCGGATGACGTCGGCGAACTCTGGGTACGTGGTGATGACGGAGTTCAGCGCGTACCCGACGACGCCGACCAGCGCGCTGCCGTCGGCGTACGGAAACAACTCCTTGAGGTCAGCGGGCGGTGCGCCTGCGTACGTTCCGACGACGTCGAGGTCCGGCGCATACATCGGTGCCAGTTCGGCAGCCGACGCCGCAGCACCCCCACCCTGCGAGTAGCCCCAAAAGGCCACGGGTCCATGTGGATTCAGCGACGTGTCGGGTAGGTGCATCGCTGCCCGACCCGCGTCTATCATTGCGTTGCCCTCCGCAGCACGGTTGACGTAGGTGTGCAGGCCTGGCGTGCCGAGCCCCTGGTAGTCGGTCATCACGATGGCGAACCCGCGGGCGACCATGGTCGCGACGAACAACTCCTCGTAGTTGAAGGTGAAGTCCAGCCATGGCGACCAGTGGATGCCCTGATTGAACTGGCGTGACGGCGCACACTGGTCGCCCTGTCCCTGAGTGCCGGGGCCGTAGACGATCAGCGGCCGCGGACCCTGGCCCGTCCAATCGTTCCACGGCTCGAAGTACGTGCCAGTGACGGCCATCGGATTGCCGCGAGCGTCGGTGCTGCGGTACATGATTCGCGTGCCGGTCGCGAAGATCGCGCCCAATTGTCCTGACGGCTCCAGTACCAACCGCGACGGCTCGCTGCGGATCACGTCGCCTGGCTTGCCAGGCGGCAGCGGATCGGGTGGCGTGTAGAACTCCGCGTACTCGTCTTCGTTGAAGTACGGATCGTGGCCGTCGTGCGTCGGATCGGGATCGGCCATGGATCGCGGCACCACCACCATCGCGAACACGGTCAGCAGGACGACGAAAAACCCCAAGCTCCCCCGAACCGTCACCCGCGGGACACTATCCCGCGCGGTGTCGAGCAGACGCAAAATGCCCTGAATTCGTTGAAATCAGGGCACTTTACGTCTGCTCGTGCTGGGGAAGCTCAGTAGCGGTAGTGCTCCGGTTTGTACGGACCATCGACGTCGACGCCGATGTACTCGGCCTGCTCCTTGGTGAGCTTGGTCAGCGACCCGCCGAGTGCCTCGACGTGGATCTTGGCGACCTTCTCGTCGAGATGCTTGGCGAGGCGGTAGACCTCGTTGTCGTACTCGTCGTTCTTGGTCCACAGCTCGATCTGCGCGATCACCTGGTTGGAGAAGCTGTTGCTCATCACGAACGACGGGTGACCCGTCGCGTTGCCCAGGTTCAGCAGCCGACCCTCGGACAGCACGATGATCGAATGGCCATCCTCGAAGACGAACTCGTCCACCTGCGGCTTGATGTTGATCCTGCGGATCTTCGGGTCCTTCTCCAGGCGCGCCATCTCGATCTCGTCGTCGAAGTGGCCGATGTTGCCCAGGATCGCCTGGTGCTTCATCGACTTCATGTGCTCGAGGGTGATGATGCCCTGGTTGCCGGTGGCAGTGATGATGATGTCCGCCCAGCCGACGGCCTCCTCGACGGTCTTGACCTCGAAGCCGTCCATCAGCGCCTGGAGCGCGTTGATCGGGTCGATCTCGGTGACCGCGACACGGGCGCCCTGCGCCTTGAGTGCCTCGGCGCAGCCCTTGCCGACGTCGCCGTAGCCGCAGACCAAGGCGGCCTTACCGCCGATCAATACGTCGGTGCCGCGGTTGATGCCGTCGATCAGCGAGTGCCTGGTGCCGTACTTGTTGTCGAACTTGGACTTGGTGACCGAGTCGTTGACGTTGATCGCCGGGAACGCGAGCTCACCGGCGGCGGCGAACTGGTAGAGCCGCAGCACGCCGGTGGTGGTTTCCTCGGTGACGCCCTGAATCGACTCGGCGATCTTGGTCCACTTGGTCTTGTCGGTCTCGAAGCGCGCCCGGACCAGCGCCAGGAACACCTTCCATTCGTCGGAGTCGTCGTCCTCGGTGGGGGGCACGACACCGGCCTTCTCGTACTGCGCGCCGCGCAGCACCAGCATGGTCGCGTCACCGCCGTCGTCGAGGATCATGTTTGCAGGCTCGCCCTCCCAGGTGAGCATCTGCTCGGCCGCCCACCAGTACTCCTCGAGCGTCTCGCCCTTCCAGGCGAACACGGAGACGCCCTTGGGCTCCTCCGGAGTTCCGTGCGGGCCGACGACGGTCGCGGCGGCGGCGTGGTCCTGCGTCGAGAAGATGTTGCACGACGCCCACCGAACTTCGGCTCCGAGCGCGACGAGCGTCTCGATCAGCACGGCGGTTTGCACGGTCATGTGCAGCGAGCCGGAGATCCTGGCGCCCTTCAGTGGCAAGACCTCGGCATACTCGCGACGCAGTGTCATCAGGCCTGGCATCTCGTGCTCGGCGAGCCGGATCTCCTTGCGGCCGAACTCGGCCAATCCCAGGTCGGCAACCTTGTAGTCGATGCCGTTGCGGACATCAGCGGTCAGTGTTGGTGCAGTCATGTAGAGCCCCTACTTCGTTTGTCTTTTGCCTGTCAGCGCACGGACGTGCGCGCCGGCGCACCCATGCAGACACCGATAGCCTGCGGGCTCGCGGGACAGGCGCTCAGGCGTGACGACGGCTGTGCGCTCTGACGGCTAGGGAGTGTCGACTACACCGTATCGTTCGGCGAACGGCGTCATCAAACGGGCCAGGTCACGGGCAACGTCGTGATCAGCTTCGGGCGGCATCGAGACGTAGCTCATCGCGAGCCGGACGATTGCCCTCGCGAGCACGCCAGCGTCCTCGTCGCTCGCTTGCACCCAGCTGTGAGTGAATGTCGACGTCAGCCGGTGTGAGGCCCTCGTGATGATCGGCGCACTGTCGGTCGTGATCAGCTGGAGCAGATCGGGCTTGGCGACGCCGGTCAGAAGCGAGATCACCAGCGGGTCGGAGGCCGACTCCGCGAAGAAGGCCCTGAACCCCTCTAGGAACGCCGCGTAGACGTCGCCGACATTGCTGGTGATCGCTTCGTCGACCGCGTCGACCAGTCGGTCCGCCAGGCGCAGGGCGTACCCCTCGGCGAGGCCCTGCCGCGATCCGAACTCGTTGTAGATGGTCTGCCTGCTGATGCCGGCCGCCTTCGCCACGTCGGAGAGAGTGATCGAGGACCAGTCCTTGGTCAGCAGCATGTCGCGCATGCCGTCGAGGATCGAGTCGCGCAACAGCACTCGCGACGCCTCGGCGTACGGCACGCGGGGTGGAGTGCTCACCCATGCGACATTAGTGTTTCCCGTCGCTCCGCCCACCGAGGCCACGCTCACGACCTGGCGACCTCGACCATCTCGAAATCCGCCTTGGCCGCGCCGCAGTCGGGGCAGCTCCAATCGTCGGGGATGTCGTCCCACCGGGTGCCGGGAGCGATTCCGTCCTCGGGCCACCCCTTCTCCTCGTCGTACTCGAATCCGCACTGGACACAGACGAACAGCTTGTAATCCATTTCCTCGTCCTTTCTCTCTCGCATCGAGTCTGGGCTAAACGGTTTCGAAATCGACCTTCTCGCGTACTGCGCAATCTGGGCAGCACCAGTCATCGGGAACCTGATCCCACGCGGTGCCCGCCGGAAATCCTTCTCGCGGAGCACCTTTCGCCTCGTCGTACACGTAATCGCAACCGGGGCAACGGTAGGCGCTCACTGTGCGACCCCCACTCCGTACTTGGCCAAGACCTTGTCGCGCACCCGCGGATGGATGTTCGCTCGTGTGATGTCGCCGTCGTAGTGGTCGAGGACCCGGTGGTCCATCAACCTGCGCCACAGCGCCGGGACGTAGGTCACGCCGATCAGGGATGCGTAGCCGGTAGGCAGATTCGGCGCCCCCTCCATGCTGCGCAGCGTCTGGTAGCGACGCGTGGGGTTGGCGTGGTGGTCGCTGTGCCGCTGCAGGTGGTACAGGAACAGATTGGTCACTAGGTGATCGGAGTTCCAGCTGTGCTTCGGCGCACACCGCTCGTAGCGGCCGCTCTGGGTCTTCTGTCGCAGCAGCCCGTAGTGCTCCATGTAGTTGACCGATTCGAGTAGGGAGAACCCGTACACCGCCTGGATGACGAGGAACACGATGACGGCGGGCCCGAAGACCGCGATGAGGACACCGAAGAGCACGATGGACATCGCCCAGGAGTTGAGCACGTCGTTCTGCCAGTACGTTCTTGGATCCCACGGACTCCGCCCCAGCCTGCGCAGACGCTGGGCCTCCAACTCCCATGACGACTTGAGGCTGCCCCATACGGTGCGCGGCAGGAACTCCCAGAATGTCTGACCGAGGCGCGACGAGGCCGGATCCTCTGGCGTGGCCACGCGGACGTGGTGTCCACGATTGTGCTCGATGTAGAAGTGTCCGTAGAACGTCTGCGCGAGGGTGATCTTCGCCAGCCACCGCTCCAGGGATTCCTTCTTGTGGCCCATTTCGTGGGCGGTGTTGATTCCGACGCCGCCGAGCGCGCCCACCGAGAACGCCAGACCGATCTTGCCGAACCATCCCAATCCGCCGTCGAACCCGAGCCAGCTCAGGTCGGAGGCCGTGAACAAGTAGGCACCGACGACGAGGCTGAGGTACTGGAACGGAATGAACGCGTACGTGCAGTAGCGGTAGTACTTGTCGTTCTCCAGCGCCGCCATCACCTCGTCTGGCGCATTCTCACCGTCGACGCCGAAGCGCCAGTCGAGCACCGGTAGCAGCACGTACAGCAGGATCGGGCCGATCCATAGCGGCACCTGAGCGGCCGTGTGCCAGCCGAGCTGGTTCGTCGCCCAGACCACCGGCAGCATCACGAAGATCGCGGTTGGCACGATCAATCCCATCAGCCAGAGATAGCGCTTCCTGTCCCGCCACTGATCACGTGTCTCGCCTGAGACTTCCGAAAGCTCCATTGCCACGATGCCCGTCCCTTCTGTGATACATGTCACCGCTGTCAGTGGACTATATCGCTAGTTTTGTCGGCTGTCTAGACATAGACGCATCTTTTGTAAAGCAACGACTAGGCAGACGACGCCTGATCGTGAGATAGCCAACTCAGCGGCTCGGGCACAGAAGTCCACGCCAAACCGATGACGTCTACGTGACGTGACGTCGCCACTGGTTCACCGTGCCGCCTTCCGCGGGTACCTTCCCGGTCATGGGCCGCGAGCACGCCGTCGTCATCGGAGCCAGCATCGCCGGCATGTGCGCCGCGAGGGTGTTGTCCGACCACTACGCCAAGGTGACCGTCTTCGAACGCGACGATCTGCCCAACAGACCGGACAACCGCCCCGCCGTGCCACAGGGTAGGCACGTACACCTGCTGATGGCCCGCGGTGCCAACGAGTTCGAGAGCCTGTTTCCCGGCCTGCTCGCCGACATGGTGTCGGCGGGGGTGCCGATCCTGGAGAACCGACCCGACTGCATCTCGTTCGGCGCCGCAGGCCACCTGCTGGGGACCCAAGCCACGCTGCGCGACGAGTTCACCGCCTACGTGCCGAGCAGGCCTCACCTCGAATGGCAGATCCGGCGACGCGCGCTCGCCATCCCCAACGTCGAACTGATCCGTCGCGGTGTCGCTGGGCTCCAGTACGAGCCAGCCGAGGAGCGGGTGACTGGCGTCTTACTCGAAGCTGACGACGAATCAAGCGCCATCGCCGCCGATTTGGTCGTCGACGCCACGGGCCGTGGCACGCGACTGCCAGTGTGGCTCGAGGAGTGGGGATTCGGTCGCCCACCGGAGGAGACCGTCGATGTCGGCATCGACTACGCCACCCATCAGGTGCGCATCCCCGAAGGCCTGATCAAGGAGAAGGTCGTCGTCGCTGGCGCATGCCGCGACAAGCCCGTCGGACTCGGCATGCTCCTCTACGAGGACGGGCTGTGGGGACTGACGACCTTCGGAACCGGGCGGGTGGATCCACCGCACGACTTCGCGGGCATGTGCGCACTGGCGGACGACATTCTCCCCACCCACCTCAGCGCAGCCTTGCGCCACGGCGAACCGACCGGCGAGGTAGCGCGCCACAAGTACCCGACCAGTCGATGGCGGCTGTACCACGACATGAAGCGCTTCCCCGCGGGCATCGTCCCGTTCGGCGACGCGGTCGTCAGCTTCAACCCGACATTCGGACAGGGCATGACGATGACCGCGATCCAGGCGGCCAATCTAGAGCGGGTATTGCGGTCCGGTGATCCCGACATCGCCACTCGCCTGAACCGGGCCACCGAGAAGACGACGTGGCCGGTGTGGGTGATGACCGCAATCGGAGATCTCTCACTGCACAACGCCACCGGCGACGCGCGGTGGTGGTATCGCCCCGTTGGCGGGCTCTTCGATCAGTTCCTCGGTGCCGCCGAGACGGATCCCGTTCTCGCCGAATGGTTCCTGCGCCGGTTCAGCCTGCTAGACAGCCTCTACATGGTCCCGTCGCCGCGACTGGTCGGCAGAACCATCCGGCACAACATGGGCATGCTGATGGCCGAGAAGTTCGGCGCTAAGCGTTCGACGAGCGATCGAGATCTGGTTCCAGGTAGATGATCTTCGCCGCGGGAACCGCGGCACGGATCGCCACCTCCGCTGCGTCGATCGTGGCTGCCACGGTGGCGAGGTCGGTCCCCGGCGGGAGCGCAATCTTGGCTCCTACCAACAGTTCCTCCGGGCTGAGGTACTGCGTCTTGATGTGAATCAAGCGGTCCACGTTCTCGGTCTGCTCCAACGCCGCGACGATGGCGGCTCCCTCGGCGGGCGTCGCGGACTCACCGATCAGCGCGCTGTGCATCTCAATCATCAGGATGACGGCGATCACCGCAAGCAATGCGCCAATGCACAGGGTTCCGATGCCATCCCAGATCGGGTTGCCAGTCGCCATCGTCAACCCGACGCCTGCAAGGGCAAGTACCAGGCCAACCAGCGCGCCGGTGTCCTCCAGTAGCACGACGGGCAGCTCGGGATTACGCGAGGTACGGATGAATCGCCACCACCCGCCGGAGCCCTTCAGCGGTCGCGATTCGACCACCGCGGTCCGAAAGCTATAGCCCTCCAAGCAAATTGCCACCACTAGGATCGCGATCGCCACGTACGGCGACGTCAGCTCGTGCGGGTGGACCACTTTCTCGTAACCCTCGTAGAGCGCAAAGGCCGCGCCGAGGGTGAACAGCACCAGCGCGACAACGAACGAGTAGAAGTAGCGACTGCGCCCCCAGCCGAACTGATGCAGTGCATCCGGCGCCTTGTTCGCCTGCCGCTGGCCCCACAGCAGCAGACCCTGATTCGACGTGTCGGCTACCGAGTGCACCGCCTCCGCCAACATCGACGAGCTGTTGGTGATCAGGAAGCCGATGAACTTCGCAACGGCGATTCCGGCGTTCGCGAGGAGAGCTGCGATGATTGCGCGCTTGCTACCGGCCGTCGACATTCCCCATGCCCTTCGTCGTTACCAACTTCTCAAATGCCAACGGTCGCACGAAACAGCCGTGCCGGCTTCTCTGCCACCAGACGGATGGGTCCATCGTCGGCCGCGACCCATGCGGCTGCGCCACGGTCGAGTGTCAGCACACTCGTCTTCGCGTGCAACTGCACCGAACCCTCCGTGCACAACAAGACCTGCGGACCGTCGTGATGCATTGGGGCGTCGACCTGATGCCCGAGTTGGTCACCGTCGAGGCCAAGCACCGACACCGCGAACTCGGGTGCAGGCGTGTCGTAGACGAGTTCGATCCCATGGCGCGTGACCCCGGGCCTCAGCCCCTGCTCTTCGGTCGGCGTGAAGTCGAGCACACGCAACAACTCGGGCACGTCGACGTGCTTGGGCGTCAGTCCACCGCGAAGAACGTTGTCGGAGTTGGCCATCACCTCGAAGCCGACGCCTTCGAGGTAGGCATGCAGGTTTCCGGCTGGCAGGTAGATGGCCTCCCCCGGCTCCAGGGTGATCCTGTTCAACAGCATCGCCGCGAGCACTCCCGCGTCACCTGGATAGCGCTCACCGAGCTCGAGCACCGTCTTCGCCTCGGCCGCGAAAGTCTTTTCACCAGAACGGATGTAGTTGATCGCGCCCTCCAGCACCAGCGGCACCAGAACGTCGAGGTCCGGCTGCGGTGCGGTGATCCACGTCGTAAACAGCGCTCGGAGCCCATCGGCATCGGCCTGGCCGGAGAGCAACTCGACGAACGGATCCAAGTCCGAAACGGCAAGGGCCCGCAAGAACGCGATGCTAAATGGGATCGGCCGGAAACCGGCGAGGGCCTCGAAAGGCCCTAGGGCGACCAAAATTTCGGGCTTGTGGCTCGCGTCGCGATAGTTGCGCGTGGGCGCGCCGAGCGGGATGCCAAGCCGATTTTCGCGAGCGAACCCCTCCTTGGCCTGCTCCGCGCTGGGGTGAGCCTGCAACGACAAGGGTTCGTCGGCGGCCAGCACCTTCGCCAGGAAGGGCAGCGTGTCGCCGAACTGCTCTCTGCTCGACGGGCCCAATTCGCCATCGGGGTCAGCCTTGATGACGTCGAGCAACGATCGCTCACCAGAGTCGGTCTCCAACTTCGCGGGATCACCGGGATGCGCTCCCAGCCACAGTTCGGCCTCGGGATGCGCTGCCGGACTTGGCCTTCCGGTGAAGTCCGCAATGGCGGTGCGAGACCCCCATGCGTATGTGCGGATGGCGCCGCGTAGCAGATCCACTCGCCTAGCCTCTTGCCAGTCGTAGGTAAACGGCCGCCATCTCTAGACGCACCGCCAAGGTGGCCAACTGGTGTTCCGGACGACCCGTCGGCGGTGGCGAGACGACGTCGGGAACGTCTTGCGCGCTGGTGACGTACGTATCGTCGTAACCGCTCAAGCGGGAGACGATCAACGGTCGCTCTTCGTCGGGCGCCAACACGACGGTGCACCGCCGCGCAGGAAGCGGACCGTCGATCTCCTCGTCGTGGAACAGGGAGGGCTTGTAGCCGGCCCCACCCATCACCCCGCTGCGCAGCGCGACGAGGACGTCGGCGATACGCACCGCTGCCGCCGCTTGACCGGCGACGCGCAGCATGAGCGTCGCTCCGTGGCGCGTGAGTGCCAACATGGCGGCACTCGCGCCCGCGAGGACGACGTCGCGACCCGACATTCGATCAGCGAGCGCCTTCGCCGGATTGGTGAACAACTCTCGGCCCGCACTGTTGCGCAACGCTTCTGCGTCGAGATCGTCGGCGATTCCTGCGACGTCGATGCTCGTGCCGGGGTCGACCACGTGCAGCGTGGCAAGGCCTGCCGCAAGGTAGCGAGCGAGACCGAATTCGTCGGGCACGTTCAGCCGCGGAGGCAGTACCACCGATCGACCGGCCGACACGTCGCGCAAGGGTCCCTCTTGTGGCGCCGCAACGATGACCCGCGCGCCACGGTGGATTCCCGTCGCCGCCGCCGACACCAGTGCCGAGTCGCCGGGATCGTCGCCCGCGACGATCAACACGTCCAAAGCGCCGATCCACGGCGGCACCTCTGCTGCCAACACGATCGGCGAACCGGTCGACCCGCCGAGGCCCGCGGCAAGCATGGCGCCCGCTGCCTCTGCGGTGCCGTGATTGGCGACCCAGACCACGGTGCGGGGCGGCAAGTCCGACTGCAAGGGCTCCATTACGCCTTCGTCGAGAGCCGCGGCCGTCGCGCGCATCTGCGCACCCGCCATCGACGCCGCCCGCAGCAGACCGTCCCGGTCGGCGTCGAGCAAGCCATCGACATCGTCGAGGTCGATGGTCGCCTGTGCCGCGCTCACGGGAGTGCGCCGCTCTGCGAAGTGATCTGAGCCGCAACGTGTTCGACGATCTCGTCGACCTCGTCACCACTTCGGGCCTCGACGTTGAGCCGCAACAGGGGCTCGGTGTTGGACGTCCGCAAGTTGAACCAGCGACCGTCGCCGAGATCCACGGTGACGCCGTCGAGGTGATCGAGCGCGTGGATGCGCCCGTCGAACGACTTCAACACCGCATCGACGCGCGACGCAGGGTCGTCGACGGTGAAGTTGATCTCACCGGACGCCTCGTAGCGTTGGTAGTCGGCCATCATCTCCGACAGCGGCCGGTCCTGTTCGGCAAGTGCCGCGAGTACGTGGAGAGCCGCGAGCATGCCGGAGTCGGCACCCCAGAAGTCGCGGAAGTAGTAGTGCGCCGAGTGCTCTCCCCCGAAGATCGCGCCGGTGTCGGCCATCAGCGCCTTGATGTACGAGTGCCCCACCCGCGATCGCAACGCAGTGCCGCCGCGTTCGACGATGAGCTCCGGCACCGCGCGAGAGGTGATCAGGTTGTAGATGACCGTGGCGCCGATTTCGCGTTGCAGCTCACGGGAGGCTACGAGCGCGGTCACGGCCGAAGGGGAGACTGCCTGGCCGCGCTCGTCGACGACGAAACACCGGTCGGCATCGCCGTCGAAGGCGAGGCCGATGTCGGCACCCGTGGCCACCACGTGCGCCTGGAGGTCCACGAGGTTGGCGGGGTCGAGCGGGTTGGCCTCGTGGTTGGGGAAGGTGCCATCGAGATCGAAGTACAGAGGCAGGAGCGTGATCGACGGAATGGGGCCAAGCACCGCAGGCGCGGTGTGACCTGCCATGCCGTTGCCCGCGTCGACGGCAACCCGCAACTCGCGCGATCCGGACAGATTCACCAGCGAACGGAGGAACTCTCCGTACTCGCCGAGGAGGTCTCGGTCCGAGATGACGCCGGGCGGGCCCGATCCGGCAGGCACGCCGCTGATCACTTCCTCGCTGACCGTGCTCAGCCCGGTGTCCTTGCCGACGGGCTTCGCACCTGCTCGACACAGTTTGATGCCGTTGTAGGCAGCGGGGTTGTGGCTGGCGGTGAACATCGCGCCAGGGCAGTCGAGGAGGCCGGACGCGAAGTACAACTGATCGGTCGACGCCAGCCCGATCCTGGTCACGTCGAGTCCCTGCGCCACGACCCCTTCGGCGAACGCGGCGGCGAGCGCTGGCGAACTGGCCCGCATGTCGTACCCGATCGCCATCTGCCGTGCAGGCTGATCGGCGTCACGCACCAATCGTGCGAAGGCACCACCGACGTCCGCGACGAACTGGTCATCGATCTCCGAACCGACCAGGCCGCGCACGTCATACGCCTTGATGACGCGATTGACAGCCGCAGCGGACCGAGACATTGATCTCCTTGCAACGGGACTTACCGCAAAGCCTATCGGCTAGCGAATCCTCGCGCCGATGCTCGCACCGGCCCGATTCCAATCTACGTGGCGATCAGTCCGACGGATCCGGCAATACCCGAAGATGCCCGCGCTTGCGGCCATTCTGCTCGGACCGCGGCGCGGGAGGCGCCATCAGGGCACCACCCGAAATGCCCGTGGTCGGATCGCTGAAACCCGCGGCCACGCCGCCTGCCATGGCCGAAGCGGACGCTGGATCGCGCCCCTCCCTGACCGCGTCGGCCAACGCCACCAAATCGTCGTCATCGGTCACGGTCGGCAACGGGCCAGCGTGCCGCACCAGCTCCCACCCGCGCGGCGCGGTGATCCGGCCGGCGTGGGTGACGCATAGATCCCAAGAGTGCGGTTCCGAAACGGTGGCCAGCGGACCGACGACCGCCGTCGAGTCGGAGTAGACGAAGGTCAGCGTCGCCACGGCGTAGTGCGGGCAACCAGGCCTGCAACAGCGACGGGGAACGTTCACGCAAGCGAGGCTATCGCGCGAATACGACAAGACCCGCCGGACACGCTCGGCTCGTCGGCGTCCGAATTCGAACCGTTACGATCGGCGAATGCCCGAGCGGGATCCTCGACGAGCCCAGCCCGGCCACCACCGTCGTCGCCGGGAAATGCGCGGACCGCTCCTTCCGCCGACCGTGCCTGGCTGGCGCAGCAGGGCAGAGCGCTTCGACATGACCGTTCTAGAGGCGTATGAACCGATCGAACGACGTTGGCAGGACCGGTTGTCCGCATTGGACGTCGCGGTCGACGAGATTCCGAGGATCTCACCGAAGGACCCCGACAGCGTGCAGTGGCCACCCGAGGTGGTCGCCGACGGGCCCGTGGCCCTCGCCCGTCTCATCCCAGCGGGAGTGGACGTTCGCGGCAATGCTACGCGTGCGCGAATCCTGCTGTTTCGCAAGCCAATCGAGCGCCGCGCGAAGGACGTCGCCGAACTGGCGGAACTGCTTCACGAAGTGTTGGTGGCTCAAGTGGCCACCTTCTTGGGCGTGGAACCGTCCGTCATCGACCCTGAGATGGACGACGATTGACGTGGGCAAGGCGTCTTAGACGATGCCGCGCTTGAGGCGGCGACGCTCTCGTTCGGAGAGTCCGCCCCAGATGCCGAACCGCTCGTCGTGGGCCAGCGCGTAATCCAGGCATTCGTCCTTGACCTCGCAGCCAAGGCAGATCCGCTTGGCCTCACGCGTCGAGCCACCCTTCTCGGGGAAGAACGCCTCTGGGTCCGTCTGTGCGCACAACGCCTTTTCTTGCCACTGATCGTCGACCGAATCGTCGGTATCCACACTGTCGGGCACCAGACTCAGCTGGGGTTGCGCCGCCGGAATGTAGGTTGCCGGTTCAATTTCGGTGTGCGGTGCGCTGCCTACTGAGCCGAGCCTCCGACCATCGAATCGAATGACTCGATCGAAATCGACGTACTCAAAAGACATCTTCCGCCTCCTCACCTTTGTTCGTACTGCCCCTGCCGAAGCCCCGCCGCCGCGCGGTGTGGCCACAATATTCGAACATGTGATCGAATCTCGGTCTGCGACACCGGAACCGGCCGGCTAACCGGGAATGACACTGATGTGATTAGACACTCGTAACCTGCGATGGTCAAGCGCTAGAACGGATTTTCATATCATCCCGTGACCAAATTATCGCGCGTCGGTGACACGGCGTGTCGCTCACAGACCCCCCGCGGACGACGCAAACGCGTCCCTTGGGCCTAGTGTCGGTCAATGTGAAGGTCACGGTTCTTGTGGGCGGCGTGGGTGGCGCCAGGTTTCTCTTGGGGGTTCAGCAACTATTGGGGCTGGGCCAGTTCGCGGGCTCGGGCACCGGGCCCGGAGGCGAACACGAGGTCACCGCGATCGTCAACGTCGGCGACGACGCCTGGATGCACGGCGTCCGCATCTGCCCCGATCTCGACACGTGCATGTACACCTTAGGTGGAGGTATAGACCCAGAGCGGGGATGGGGGCACGCGAACGAAACCTGGCACGCGAAAGAGGAACTCGCAGCCTATGGCGTGCAGCCCGATTGGTTCGGCCTCGGCGACAGGGACCTGGCCACGCATCTGGTCCGAAGCCAGATGCTGCGGGCCGGGTATCCGCTGTCGCAAGTCACCGAAGCACTGTGCCAACGGTGGCAGCCTGGGGCGCGGCTCCTGCCCGCGAGCGACGACCGCAGCGAAACCCACGTCGTCGTCACCGATCCGGAGGGCGACTCCACCCGCGCAATCCACTTTCAAGAGTGGTGGGTGCGTTACCGCGCTCAGATCCCCACGCACTCTTTCGCATTCGTTGGAGCCGACCAAGCGACGGCGGCACCCGGGGTCACGGAGGCAATCGCGGAGGCGGACGCCGTGCTCTTGGCTCCGTCGAACCCCGTCGTGAGCGTCGGCGCGATCCTGGCCGTGCCGGGAATCCGCGGCGCTCTGCGCTCGACGCAGGCCAAGGTCATCGGCTACTCCCCCATCGTCGCGGGAAAGGCGTTGCGCGGGATGGCCGATGAGTGCTTGTCCGTGATCGGCGTCGAGACCTCCTCGCAGGCCGTCGGGGCGCACTTCGGTGCACGCTCGGGCGTCGGCATTCTCGACGGCTGGCTCATCGACGAAGGCGACTCGGTGGACCAAGAAGTTCTCGAAGGAATCGAAGTGCGCGCGATACCACTGCTCATGACCGACCCGAAGGCAACCGCGGAGATGGTGCGCTGCGGACTAGAAATCGCAGGCGTCGAGCTCGCATGACCATCGAACACGGCTCGGCGGCGCCCGTCGAGATCCTGCCCGTCCCAGGGCTTCCCGAGTTTCGCCCAGGCGACGACGTCGCCGCGGCCATCGCCGCCGCAGCGCCGTGGCTGCGCGACGACGACGTCGTGGTCGTCACCAGCAAGGTGCTCTCCAAGAGCGAGGGACGCATAGTCGCGGCGCCGACCGACCCCGATGCGCGAGATACCCTGCGGCGCAAGCTGATCGACGCCGAGGCGGTGCGAGTGCTCGCGCGAAAGGGTCGGACGCTGATCACCGAGAACGCGATCGGGTTGGTTCAGGCCGCCGCCGGTGTCGACGGGTCCAACATCGACGCGGCCGAATTGGCCTTGCTGCCCGTCGATCCCGATGGCAGTGCCGCGCTGCTGCGCGGTCGGATTCATGAACTTCTCGGCGTCACGGTCGGCGTCGTCGTCACCGACACGATGGGACGCGCGTGGCGCAACGGTCAGACCGACGTCGCGATCGGGGCAGCAGGTATCCCAGTTCTTCACGGCTATGCCGGCGCTCACGACAAGCACGGCAACGAGTTGGTGGTGACCGAGATCGCGATAGCCGACGAGATCGCAGCAGCCGCAGATCTAGTCAAGGGCAAGCTGACCGCGATCCCGGTGGCTGTCGTGCGCGGACTGCCATTGCGCGACAACGGCTCGGTTGCCCGCACCCTCGTGCGATCCGGCGAGGAGGATCTCTTTTGGCTCGGCACGCAGGAGGCGATCGCTCTCGGCAGACAACAGGCGCAGTTGCTGAGACGGTCGATCCGCCGGTTCGGCGACGAACCCGTCGACCCCGCGGTACTCGAGGCGGCCGTCGGCGAGGCGCTGACCGCGCCTGCTCCCCACCACACCCGGCCGGTGCGCTTCGTCTGGGTGCGCGACGACTCCGTCCGCCTTGCTCTGCTCGACGGGATGAAGGACCAGTGGCGTGCTGACCTGACCGGCGACGGTAGGCCTGCTGAATCCGTCGAGCGTCGACTCGGCCGCGGCCAGATCCTCTACGACGCACCCGAACTCGTCATCCCGTGCATGGTTCCCGATGGCGCGCATACCTATCCCGATGCCAAGCGAACCGCCGCAGAGCACACCATGTTCACCGTCGCGGTCGGCGCAGCCGTGCAGGCTTTGTTGGTGGCGTTGGCGGTCAGGGGCGTTGGCAGCTGCTGGATCGGGTCGACGATATTCGCCGCAGACATCGTTCGCAGCGCGCTCGATCTGCCAAGTGACTGGGAACCGTTGGGCGCCATCGCGATCGGGCATCCCTTGGAATCAGAGGAGCCTTCCGGCCCGCGCGAACCCGTCCCGACCGGCGGGCTGCTGGTCATCCGATGACCCTGCACGGGTCGGTGGTGGACGCACTTCAACGTTGGGCCGCACCCGATCCGGCGCAGGATGCGCTCCGATACGCGATCCTCGCCTTCGTCCTTGCTCGCCCCGATGCCTGCCAGCGCGCGTGCGTGCCCGGGCACGTCACGGCTTCGGCTTTGGTCCTCGACCACGAAGGTGCCAACGCGCTCCTGACGCTGCATCCGAGACTGGGCCGCTGGGTGCAACTCGGTGGCCACTGCGAGGAGAGCGACGCTGACATAGCGGCGGCGGCGCTGCGGGAGGCAACGGAGGAATCGGGCATCGACGGTCTTGCCGTCGACCCCATGCCAACGGCATTGCACGTCCACGCCCTAACGTGTTCGCTTGGCGTGCCGACGCATCACCTCGACGTGCAGTTCGTCGCTCGAGCACCTGAGGACGCAAGGATCGCGCGCAGCGACGAGTCACTGGACCTGCGCTGGTGGCCCCTAGACGCGCTGCCGGACGCCGACGACGGCCTGCAGCAGCTGGTGCGATTCGCCCGCTCGCAGTGATTTCGGCGCGGTTTCGACCCATCTTTGGGGTGAAAGCGCGCCGAAATCGCGGTTAGACGTCGGTCGAGTAACGGATTCCACCGTCGGGGATGTGGACGCCTGGCCAGACCCGAGCGCCTCGCAGCAACTCACACCGCGCGCCGATGTCTGCGCCGTCACCGATGACCCCGTCGCGGATGAGTGCCCTCGGACCGATGCGTGCACCGAAGCCGATGATGGACCGTTCGATGACCGATCCGGCTTCCACGCGCGCGCCGTCGAAGATCACCGCGCCGTCCAATCGCGCACCCGGGCCGATCTCTGCGCCTCGGCCTACGACGGTGCCGCCGATCAACAGCGCACCTGGCGCAACCGCTGCCCCTTCGTGAACCAGCTCCTCGCCGCGATGGCCCTTCAGAGCGGGCGATGGCGCAATGCCGCGCACCAGGTCAGCCGACCCGCGAACGAAATCGTCGGGCGTCCCCATGTCACGCCAGTAGGTGGAGTCGACGTAGCCGCACACCTTCAGGCCGTCGGACAGCAATGCGGGGAAGACCTCGCGTTCGACCGACACCTTTCGGCCCTTGGGAATGCGGTCGATGACCTCGCGCCGAAACACGTAGCACCCCGCGTTGATCTGATCGCTTGGCGGGTCCTCGGTCTTTTCCAGGAAGGCCGTCACCACTCCATCGGAATCGGTTGGCACACAACCGAATGCGCGTGGGTCGCCGACCCGGACCAGATGCAATGTCAAGTCCGCATCGCGTTCTTGATGACTGGCAAGAAGGGCGCCAAGGTCGGCGCCGGACAAGACGTCGCCGTTGAACACCAACGTGGTGTCGTGGCGCAGTTTCGAGGCAACGTTCGCGATGCCGCCACCGGTGCCCAACGCCTCGGTTTCGACGACGTACTCGATCTGCAGGCCGAGTTTGGAACCGTCGCCGAACTCCGCCTCGAACACCTCGGCCTTGTATGACGTACCGAGAATGACGTGATTGATGCCTGCGTCGGCGATCCGGGACAACAGATGCGTCAGGAAGGGCAGACCCGCGGTCGGCAGCATGGGTTTGGGTGCCGACAACGTCAGCGGGCGCAGACGGGTGCCCTGACCACCGACGAGGACGACGGCATCGCACTCTGCCGGATTGACTGGCTTCGACAGCGCCACCCCTACCCCCCCTTGGCAACCTTGCGTCGCGCGCTTCGCACGACCAGACCTTCGCGGACGGCGAGCGCGGACTTGATCGACCAACGCAGCGGCGCCTGCCACCACCGTTGATGCCGATCAGCCAGGAAAGTGTAAGTGCTCCTGTGATGCGCCGCCAAGTTGCGGGCGGGGTCGCGACCGGTGGCGTGGCCCTTGTCGTGCAAGATCTCTGCCGTCGGCACGTACAGGTTGAGCCAGCCCGCCCGCCCGAGGCGATCACCCAGGTCAACGTCCTCCATGTACATGAAATAGCGCTCGTCGAACCCATGAACCTCGTCGAACGCCGCCCTGCGCAGCAAAAGACAGGAACCGGACAACCAGCCGACCACGCGTTCGCTGGGCTCCAGACGGTCCTGCCGGTAGGCCGCCGTCCACGGGTTGGACTTCCAGAACGGATGGACGACGGCGTGCATACCGCCCCGAATGAGGCTCGGCTGATGCCGAGCCGACGGATACACCGAGCCGTCGGGGTCGCGGATCAACGGGCCAAGTGCACCAGCTCGCGGCCATCGCCTCGCGGCGTCGAGCATGGTATCGATGCTGCCTGGGCCCCAGACGACGTCGGGATTGGCCACCACGAAGAACTCGGCATCCCCCGATTCCGCGTCGTCGCCGAGGTAGGCGGCGACCGCACGGTTGACTGCCGCGCCGTAGCCGAGGTTGGCGCCGGTGCGGAACAGCCGCGCACTGGGATGGCGCTCGACGGCCTCCTCGGGGGCGCCATCTGTCGAGCCGTTGTCGGCCATGACGACCGTCACGGGCCGTTCGGTCGCATGCGACAGCGAGGCCAGGAACCGATCGAGGTGGGCGCCCGGCGAATACGTCACCGTCACCACGGTCAGTCGGTCGCTCACGGCGTCGAGGGTATCGTCCCGCCAGCCAGCGCCGACGCCAACGCCTCTCGCCACGGGCGCAGGGGAGTCAGGCCCGCCGCGGCGGAACGGACGCCAGATAGCGCCGAGTAGGCCGGCCGTGGGGCGGGCCGTGGATGTCGGCTGGAGTCCACCGGTCGAACCCGCTTGGGGTCCGCCCCGACGAGTTCGAACACCGCCTGCGCCTGGTCGAATCGGCTCGCCTCGCCCTGGTTGGCCGCATGGAGCACCGACTCCTCGATCGATCCGTCGGCCACCTCTAGCAGGGCACCGACGAGGTCACCCACGTAAGTGGGCGAGCCGATCTGGTCTGCGACGACGTCGACGAACTCGTCACCTGCGGCCTTGCGCCGCATCACCGCCACGAAGTCGCCGCCGTCAGCCCCCTGATAGATCCACGAGCTCCGCACGACGTGCGCACTCGGCATCGCGGTCAGCACGGCGAATTCACCGGCCAGTTTGGTGCGGCCGTAGACGCTGAGGGGCGCGGTGTCGTCGTCGATCTCGTACGGGTGCCGTTGCGTGCCCGCAAAGACGTAGTCCGTGGAGATGTGGATGAATTCGGCGCCCGCCCTTGCGCACGCCCATGCGAGGTTCTCGGCGCCTGCGGTGTTGACCGCTGCTGCTGCGGCCTCGTCGGCCTCTGCATCGTCCACCCTGGTGTAGGCGGCACAGTTGACGACGACGTCCCCCGATTCGATGAATTCCTCTGGCGCATTCGGGTCCGTCACGTCGCATTGCGACGACGTCAGTGCCAGTACCGCGCGGCCCCGCTCGGTGGCCTGCGCCGTCAATGCGCTGCCGACGAGGCCGCCAGCGCCGAAGATCACGATTCGATGCGCCACGCGGTCGAGTCTGGCACGCCGTGTCGAGCTACCCACTCTGCGGCCGTCCCGCAAGTAGCCTGTCCTGGTGCCAGGTCGTATCAGCCGTACCGTCGCCGTTGTCGCAGCGATGGCCGTCGTCGTCGGCACGGGCCTGGCGTGGAGCACGGTTCGCCAGTTCGAATCCGGCATCAATCACATCAGCGCCGCCGCGCTGGGGGGCGGCGGCGAGGACGGCGCCATCGACATCCTGCTTGTCGGGATGGACAGCAGGACCGACGCCCACGGCAACCCCCTGTCGGCAGAGGAACTGGCGACCCTGCGGGCCGGTGACGACGTGTCGACGAACACCGACACGATCATCTTGGTGCGCATCCCGAACAACGGGAAGTCGGCGACGGCCATCTCGATCCCCCGCGACTCCTATGTGAACGGCCCGCCCGGCTTCGGAAAGACGAAGATCAACGGCGTCTACGGCGCGGTCCACCTGGAGAAGCTGAAGGAGCTCGTCGAACAGGAGGGGGTGGATCCCGCGGTCGCCGAGCCCCAAGCGGCGGAGGCGGGGCGCGAGGCCTTGATCGAGACCGTCGCGAACCTCACCGGGGTCACCGTCGACCACTACGCCGAGATCGGACTGCTCGGCTTCGCACTGATCACCGATGCTCTCGGCGGTGTGGAAGTATGCCTCAAAGACCCTGTCTACGAACCACTTTCGGGCGCCGACTTTCCAGCGGGTCGACAGAAGCTGGATGGGCCGCAGGCCCTGAGCTTCGTGCGGCAGCGCCACGACCTGCCCCGCGGCGACCTCGACCGCGTGACGCGGCAACAGGCCGTCATGGCCGAACTCGCCCACCAGATCATCTCGAGCAAGACGCTGTCCAGTCCGTCGACCCTGAGCAAACTTCAAGACGCCGTGCAGCGGTCGGTCGTGATCTCCGACGGCTGGGACATCATGGACTTCATTCAGCAACTCCAGTCGCTGGCTGGCGGAAACGTCGCCTTCGCCACGATCCCTGTCCTCCGAGAGGATGGCTGGAGCGACGACGGAATGCAGAGCGTCGTCCGCGTGGACCCGAAACAGGTACGCGAATTCGTCGAGGGCCTGCTGCAAAATCAGGACGCGGGCAAGACAAGGGAGCTCGCCTACTCTCCCGACAAGACCACGGCCGACGTGGTGAACGACAGTGACGTCAACGGGCTTGCGGCTGCTGTTTCGGAAGTCCTTACGGGCAAGGGCTTCTCGGCAGGTTCCGTCGGCAACAACGAGGCCGAGCACGTGGCGGCCAGCCAGGTTCGAGCGCCCAGGACCGACGACCTCGGGGCGCAAGCGGTGTCCAAGGAACTCGGCAACCTCCCGATCGTGGAGGATCCGTCGCTGACGGAGGGAACCGTGCGCGTGGTACTTGCCAACGACTACACGGGACCGGGCTCGGGACTGGGCTCCGGCGATCCGGTGGTGCCGTCGGGCAACACGATCGACGCCGCGGCCGCGACGTCCACCGATACCCCGCCGCCACCGTCGCCGGTCCTCACCGCCGGGTCCGACGGACCACCTTGCGTGGCGTGAGCGCGGAGTCAATCCTTCGCGGGGCTACTTCAGCAGAGCGCGCGACATGACGACGCGCTGAATCTGGTTGGTGCCCTCGTAGATCTGGGTGATCTTGGCGTCGCGCATGAAGCGTTCGACGGGAAAGTCGACCGTGTAGCCGTAGCCGCCGAACAGTTGCACGGCGTTGGTGGTGACCTCCATCGCAACGTCGGATGCGAAGCACTTGGCCGCCGACGAGATGAAGCCGAGATTGGGTTCCATCCGCTCGGCGCGGGCCGCTGCGGAATAGACCATCAAGCGGGCGGCCTCGATCTTCATCGCCATGTCGGCAAGCATGAACTGGGTGTTCTGGAAGTCGCTGATCGACTGCTTGAACTGCTTGCGCTCCTTGGTGTAGGCGATGGACGCCTCCAGTGCGCCCTGCGCGATGCCAATGGCCTGCGCACCGATGGTCGGGCGGGTGTGGTCTAACGTCGCCAATGCGGTCTTGAACCCGGTGCCGGGCTCGCCGATGATGCGGTCGCCAGGGATGCGGCAATCCTCGAAGTACAACTCCGTGGTTGGCGAACCCTTGATGCCCATCTTGCGCTCCTTGGGCCCGACGCTGAACCCAGGATCGTCCTCGTGGACGACGAACGCCGAAATCCCGTTGGCACCCTTGTCAGGATCGGTCACCGCCATCACCGTGTACCACTGCGAGTGCCCGCCGTTGGAGATCCAGCACTTGGATCCGTTGAGCACCCAATCGTCCCCGTCGGCCTTGGCACGGGTACGCATCGCTGCCGCATCGCTACCCGCCTCGCGCTCGGACAACGCGTAGGAGGCGGTCGCCTGACCCGACCCGATGGACGGCAGCACCTGCTTCTTGAGTTCCTCCGAGCCGCGCAGCAGCATCCCCATGGTGCCGAGCTTGTTGCAGATCGGAATCAACGACGACGAGGCACACACCCTGGCGACCTCTTCGATGACGATGCACGCCGCTACCGAGTCACCGCCCTGCCCGCCGTACTCCTCGGGAATGTGGATCGCCGAAAAGCCCGACGCGTTGAGCGCCGCTAACGCCTCGTCGGTATAGCGGGCCTTCTCGTCGACGTCGGCCGCGTACGGCGCGATCTCCTTGTCACAGAGATCCCGCAACACCGCACGCAACTCGTTGTGCTCGTCGGGTAGGCGAAAGGTGTCGAAGGACGGGTTTCCGATCCCCTTGTGACTTGCCATGTGGCCTCCTTGCTACTGGCGGGTAACTTTACTCGATGCCGTTCAGGGCCTCATCAGACGATCGCGAAGCGCGGCGTCCTTCGCCAGCACAGTGGCCTCCAAGTCAGCCTGAAACCGTTCGACGCGGCTGCGCATCTCTGGATCGGATGCGCCAAGGATCCGGACCGCGAGAAGGCCGGCGTTGCGGGCTCCGCCGATGGACACCGTGGCCACCGGAACGCCTGCAGGCATCTGCACGATCGACAGCAGGGAGTCGAGCCCGTCGAGACGGGACAGCGGTACGGGAACCCCGATCACCGGCAGCGGCGTCGCAGCAGCCACCATGCCCGGTAGGTGCGCGGCACCACCGGCGCCTGCGATGACGACCTCGATGCCTCGGCCCGCCGCCGACTTTGCGTAGTCCAGCATGCGTGCTGGCGTTCGATGGGCGGACACCACACCCACTTCGAACGGCACTTCGAACTCGGCGAGAGCGACTCCTGCGTCTTCCATCACCGACCAGTCGCTATCGCTGCCCATGATCACACCGACCCTCGGTCGACTAGCTCCCATGCGAATCCCATCCGTCCGTCCACTCGCCGTGCGACAGGTAGTGCGCGGCCCGCGACGCGCGCTCCCGCACGCCGGCGACGTACGCGGCGTCGTGCACCGAACCACCCGCCGCGCCAAGGATATTCACGTGTCCGATCTTGCGACCGGGCCGTTCCGACTTGCCGTAGAGGTGCACCTTCGCCTCGGGAAGCCGAGCGAACAGGTGGTGAATGCGTTCGTCCATGGTGATCTCGGGTGTTCGAGGCGCACCGAGCACGTTGGCCATCACCGTCACGGGTGCCACCGGTCCGGTCGACCCGAGCGGGTAGTCGAGAACTGCCCTGAGGTGCTGTTCGAATTGGCTAGTGCGGGCGCCGTCCATCGTCCAATGGCCCGTGTTGTGTGGACGCATCGCCAACTCGTTGACCAACAGCCCACCGTCGACGGTCTCGAACAACTCGACGGCAAGCACGCCGACCACGCCAAGGTTGGACGCGAGCTTCAGGCCGAGTGACTCCGCGGCGCTGCCGAGGTCCTCGTCGAGATCGGGCGCCGGGGCGATGACCTCGACGCAGATGCCGTCTCGCTGCACGGACTGCACGATCGGCCACGCCGCGCCCTGGCCGAAGGGCGAACGAGCGACGAGGGCCGAGAGCTCGCGGCGCATGTTCACTCGCTCCTCGACCAGCACGGGCGCTCCGCCATCGAGGTAGCTCGCGGCGGCGGCACGAGCCTCGGCAACGTCCCTGGCCAGGGTGACCCCGCGGCCGTCGTACCCACCCCGTGCCGTCTTGACGACGATCGGGCCGCCGACCCGTGCCGCGAACGCATCGACGTCCGCGACGTCGAGCACCTCCGCAAAGGCCGGGATGGGTGCGCCCAGCTCCTGCAGGCGGCGGCGCATCACCAGCTTGTCCTGCGCGTGGATGAGTGCTTCCGGGGGTGGTGCCACGTTCACGCCCGCAGCCACCAGCTCGTCGAGCAACTCCGTCGGCACGTGCTCGTGATCGAAGGTAAGCGCCTGCGCACCCGTCGAAACCCGACGAAGGGCCTCGATGTCGGTGTGGGATCCGAGCACGACGTCGGGAGTCACCTGCGCAGCTGGCTCGTCAGGACCGGTGGCGAGAACTCGTAGCGTCTGGCCAAGTGCAATCGCGGCTTGGTGGGTCATCCTGGCCAGCTGGCCGCCGCCGATCATGGCCACGACTGGGGAGGTGCTCACGCAGCTATCGTGTCACGCGAGATCGGGGCCTCCTTACCCGCCGCGACCTGCACGGGTACGCGTACCGTCCCTGGTTTACGTAAACTGCCCTCTTGTGTCTTTCACCGATGCCACCATCGCGCGTCTTCCAAGCGCGGTCCGGCCCTTTGCCGAGCGGCATCACGAGCTCATCAAGTTCGCCATCGTCGGCGCCACGACGTTCGTCATCGACTCGGCGATCTTCTACACGCTGAAGTTGACGATCCTGGAGCCGAAGCCGGTCACGGCCAAGATCATCTCCGGCATCGTCGCGGTCATCGCGTCCTACATCCTGAATCGGGAGTGGAGCTTCCGCGATCGCGGCGGACGCGAGCGACATCACGAGGCGCTGCTGTTCTTCGGCGTGAGCGGTGTTGGGGTGTTGCTGAGCATGGCGCCCCTGTGGGTCTCCAGCTACGTGTTCGAGCTCCGCCAGCCCATGGTCAGCCTGACCGTCGAGAACATCGCCGACTTCCTCTCCGCGTACATCATCGGCAATCTGTTGCAGATGGCGTTCCGCTTCTGGGCGTTCCGCCGGTGGGTGTTCCCCGACGAGTTCGCCCGCAATCCCGACATGGCGGTCGAGGCGACGTTCACGGCTGGCGGCATCGCCGAAGCGCTGGAGGACGAGGCAGAGATCCGTGGAGCGACCTCCGTGCACGGCACCGCGGAGGTGGACAACACCGTCGTCACGCCGCTGCGAGGTCGCCGCGCCAAGCGGTTGGCTCAGCTCGGCGATTCCTCGGAACCCAGGGTGTCGAAGACTTCGTGATACAGCAGTGAGTGCACTTGCTCGACGCGCGGAATGTCGTGGAATTCCAAAGGATCCTGGCTCGCCGATTCGATGATCAGGGTGCCGGTGCGCAGCATCCGGTCCAACAGTCCGTGACGGAACTCCACGCTGTTGATGCGGGCCAGCGGAATGTCGATTCCCGAGCGCGTCATCAACCCGTGACGGAACATCACTCTGCGATCAGTGATGACGAAATGCGTTGTGCGCCAATTCAGGAACGGCCACAGCACCAACCAGCCCACGACGACGAGCCACACCACCCCGATGACGCCCATGACTACGGTCTTTGCGGTCTTCGCCTCCTGACCCCAATCGGTGCCGTTGACCCAGCCGAGCCCGATGGCGGCGAGCGCGGTGCCGACGAACAGGACGAGCACGGGACCGATCAGCCGTTTCCAGTGCGGATGTCGGTGCAGCGCCACGCGCTCGTCGCCGGCTAGGACGTTTTCCGGATAGCCCACGCTGGCACTCTACCCAGGCAGTCCCTCCTCTAGCGGGCGAAGATGCACGATGTCACCTGCGGAAACCGCGACGACGTCGGTGCCCGTGTCGATGCAGAGCCTGCCTTGGTCGTCGACGCGAACGGCCTGCCCGACGAGCTCGCCCTCCCCCGGCAGCGTGGCGCGCACGCGCGCACCGATCGTCAGGCTGTGTGCCGTGTAGTCGGAGGCCAGTGCGGGGTCCGCCCCGCCAGCGGAGTACAGCCCTTCCATCCGTCGCTGCATCGCGTCGAGCAGATGGTTCAACAGCACGTTCCGGTCGACGGAGTGAGCGCCGAGGATCGACAGTGACGTCGCGCCGGGGTCGGGCAGGTCGTCGGCCGCCAGCGATACGTTGAGGCCGATGCCGACGACCACTACCGGCTGAGGAGTGGCCACCTCGGCGAGGATGCCCGCGAGCTTGCCGAAACCGTGCGACTGGCCCGAAGGTGCCGCCAGTACGTCGTTCGGCCACTTCAGTCCTACGCGTAGACCGGTCGTCTCGGCGACGGCGTCGACGACGGCGACTCCGGTAGCGAGTGGAATCCACCCCCACGCGACCGGGGGAAGGGCATCGACGCTCACGCCTAGCGACAGGGTGAGTTGGGTGCCCCGCGGCGCGCTCCAGCTGCGGCCATTTCGACCGCGACCCGCTGTCTGGTGCTCGGCCACGAGGACCGCGCCGACGACGTCGTCGCCCGCCGCGGCCCTGGCGATCAGATCGGCGTTGGTCGAACCCGTTTCACCGATCACGTCGACTCGTCGCCACATCGATTCGCCTGCGTTCATCGGGCGACCCTACCGCCGTGGCTCAGAAGCTCTCGACGAAGTCCCGCAGCGTTATGCCCCGCTGCGCCCAGTACTCGACGTTGGGGACGTCGGGTGCGGGATGGGTTAGGCCAAGCATCGAATCGGCGCGAAAGCCGGGCCGCAGTCCCGCGGCTTCGACCGTCCGCAGCGCGCGGTAGATGAGCGCCGACGGAACGGCAACCGTCCGGAGCGGCTTGCTGGTCGCGGCAGCCCGCAAGGTGCGAAGTATCTCGCTGAACGGCACGCGTCGCGGGCTTGCCACGCCAAGCACGCGCTGAGCTGGCTGTTGCTGGACCGCGTCCACGACGCATTTCGCCATGTCGTCGACGTGGACGGCGTACTGGTAGGAATCGGGGCGAAGCATCGGCACCACGGGTAGGGCGACGACTTTCCGAAGGGCTCCGATCATCCCACCGTCGGCGTTGCCGTGGACGAGGCCAAGCCTCAAGGACGTGCCGCCTCGTTCAGTGACCAGTGCTTCGCACGCGAGTTTGGTCTTGCCGTAGATCTGCTGGGTGCCGGTGTAGGCCGACATCGACGAAATGAGCACTACGGGAACGCTTCCCGCCGCATTCAGCAGTTTCTCGGTGCCGCCGAGGTTGATGCGCTCGATGTCGGCGCGGTCGCGGGCGTTGAGGTCGTATGCGCAGTGGATGACCGCGGACACCTCCGGTGGCAGGGGTTGACCAAGGCCGCTCTCCAAGGAATACGGGATGTGGTCGCTTGCACCATCCGAAGGCACCGAACGCTGCAGTGCGATGACGCGGTTGCCCGCGGCGACGAGGGCGTCGCAAAGCGCGCTTCCCACGTAACCGTTCGCTCCCGTGATCGCTACGACGCCGCCGTCAGACATGTTGACTCTCGGTCACGATGCGGTGGGCGTTCGCCATCACCGTCAAGGTGAACGTGGTCGACGGCACGGACGGCAGCACCGAGCCGTCGATGAGGTGAATGTTTCGAAAGCCGCCGACGCGGCCGAGCACGTCCGAGCCGCCACCGTGCGGGAACGTCGAGCCGAAGTGGTAGCTCTTTCCCGGTCCGGAAAGCCTGACCATCGGCAACACCGGATACAGGTCCAGCTTCGGGCCGAGTGCGCTGAGCCGGCGCAGCACCGAGCGCAACATCGGTGGTCGAGCGTTGGAGGTAACGCGGATCGACACGTCGGGAAGCGCACCGTCTCGCCTGCCCAACATGTCGACCTTCAGCCGGGGCGACTCCCACGACGGCAGGTATCCGAGGCCCGCGGTGACGCGACCAAGGACGGCCCCGCTCAACGACTTTGGCAGAAAGCCCGGCAGTGCATCGGCGATCGCGGGGTTGTACGGATAGCAGTGCACCTGCGAGGTGGTGTAGGCGTCGTCGTCGTACTTGAGCAGCATGTTGAATTGGTTGAGCGTGAAGTCCTGCTGCTCGCGCGGGTCGCCCGTCGAGCGTCGCGACACCAACGGCAACAGGAACTGCACCGACTCCTGCAGATCGACGTGGCTCGGCGGCGCACTGAGCGAGTTGAGCGCGATGCGCGTGCTGCCCAATCCGCCTGCGCCGACGAAGACGCGGTCGGCATCCAGGCGTATCTCCCGGCCGGTGTCGAGGTCGATGCCAGAAATGGACGGTGCCGATTCGGCCTGCTGGTGAAGATTGGTCACGAGAACACGCGGAACGTGCCGGACCCGACCGCTCGCGACGAACCGATTGATCGTGTGGGCCGCCGAGTAGATGAGCGAGTACGGGCACCCCGTCATGCACAACCCGCAGCTGACGCATCGGTCCGCCGCAAGCGCTAGTCGCGCCTTGCCTACCACCACGCCCTTCGCCCTGATCGCATCACGATGCCTGGCGTAGCGCTCGAGAACGGCCTCTGTGCGCTTGGACACGGGTGGCAAGGGTGAGTTCGCCCGCAGCAGGGGAAAGTCCTCGGCGTAGTCATCCTCTTCGGCTGCCAGCGGCACCTCGGCCAACACGGCGCGATAGTGCGGCTCGATGTCGTCCCACTTGACCGGCCAGCGGTCGAACGTGGAGCGACTGAACGGCATGATCTGAGCGCCCCAGACGGTCGAGAACCCACCGATCGCGCCAGAGACTGCCGCATCGTTTCCACGCGTTGGCATGGCGAGCCCGCGCTGCTGGCCGTAGTCGGCGAACATGTGATTCGAACCGTAGGAACGCTTTTCCGGAATTGCCGAACCAGGGAGTCGCGCTGGCTGCGCCGTGACGAGTTCACGGTCGGCCACCGTCCACTCGGCCGGCTGAAGGAGGTTCATCCGGTCAAGTGCGGCGACGGCGTCGCCAGCAAGACTCTCGCCGATGTCGACCACGGTAATCCGTTGGGATGGGTCGTCGGCGAGCGCGAGGATCGCGGCTGCTGCTGCCGGACCGCTCCCGACGACGATGTTATGCATCGTCGGGGACTCCTGACGATGCGCGCGCACGCTCAACGTCGGCGGCCGTGAGACCCGGCGTTGGATTCTGCGGCAGGCCATTGCGTGCCAGCCGAACCCTGCCTGCCAGGTGTCCTGCCCCGGCCAAGCCGACGCCTGCCACCGCGACGACCGCCTGGCGTAGTCGTTCGGGCTTGCCCAACATCGCTGCACGCAGCGCCGGGAAGAGTGCGAGCATCACGCCCATGACGAATCGCAGCTCGGCAGAGAGATTGCCCGCCTCGCCCAGCTCTGCGAACGCGCCCACCTTGCTACGGTTCACGTAGAAGCACCGCCGCCAGAAGTAGTCCCAGGTGAGACGCCCGGGAGACACGAAGTGGCGAACCGTCGCCAGCGGTTCGTAGAGAACGGCATCCTGGCCGTGGTGGTGTGCGATGCGGTGGGAGAGGTCCATGTCGTCGTGGTCGTCGGCGTGGAATCCACCAACGGCAAGGATGTCGTCTCGACGGACACTCATGTTGGCGCCGATCAGATGGCGCACGGGCGCGAGATGTGTTGGCAGCGATCGATAGTGGCAGCCGAACACCCAATCGAAGTCGGTGGGAAACCATGACGGTCGGGGTGCGCCGTAGTTGGGAATGGGCGCCCCGCCGACGGCGACGGCCTCGGGATGCGAGGCGTACACGTCGAGGATGCGTTCCAGCCAATCAGGCACGGCTTCCGCGTCGTCGTCGAGGAAGGCCACGACGTCGGCGCGGCAATGCAGCAACGCCGTATTGCGAGTGGAGCCCAGACGCCCGGCGAATTGATTCGCGACGACGATGAATTCGATCGGTGAGCGCTCGCCGGCCGATTCCCATTCGGCGCGGCAACGCTCGAACAACTCTTCATTGTGATCGACGCTGATGATCAGCCGTTCGGGTAGGACGCTTTGAGCGACGACCGACGCGACAGCCCGAGTGATCAAGTCCCATCGGTCGAACGTGTAACAGCAGATGACGACATCCACGCTCGGCAGAGCGACTTTGCCAGGCACGTGAGAACTCCGTTTCGGTCGAGCCGAGATCATGCAGCCGGCCGGCCACCATCGCCGGGATCGCTTGGGCGCTGCAGGTATTCGACGCATTGCTCGCTGCTGCGATCGGTCTGTGCCATGCACACGGCGGTGGCCGGATCCTTCAGCAGTTCCGGGCCTGCGCCTGCGGGGAACGGTGATGGGATGTCACCCGGAGACAACGACCACATGTAGCTGCCTGCCGAAACCAGGCGCTCGCAGTAAGCCGTGGAGCCGTCGCCGGTCTTGCTGTTGCTGCTGTTCGGACGACATGGAGTACCGATGACCGCTGGGAGCTTGACCCCGGGCGCCGTTGCTGCAGGCACTGCGGGCGGCGGCGTCGCCGAGGGCTGCACCGGAGGTGCTGGCGGCCCCGCCACCGCCGAAGTCGTTGGCGGGGCCTGTGTCTCGCTCGCGGACGAGGTGGAGCCCGACAACTGCATGGCGATGCCGACGATTGCACCGATCACCAAGCAGAGCGTCGCGACGCCCGCCGCCATCCCCACCCACGTCTCGGGGCGCGACTTGGCGGGCGGGGAGAACGGATCGGTGCTGAAGGTGCCGTTCTGAGCGACGTGATCGGTCCATTCGGCGCCGTCCCAGTAGCGGTACTGGTGCTTGCCGCTCGGGTCGACGTTCCAACGCCCGCCCGACGACCCCGCGACGACGCCATCGGGTGCGCCGATCGGGACTCCGCATTCGCCGCAGAAGGCTTGACCCTTCTCGTTCACGTGACCGAGCATGCAGATCGACACGGTGGGCAGGATGGGCGCACCGCAATCTCCGCAGAAACGTCGACCATCCGGATTGGAGTGGCCCTTCTCGCAGGTCAACATGCCCTGAACCTCCTGATGCGGTCGAGCTCAGCAAATTCTCTCACGAGACAAGCACCACCATGTCGACCATGGGTAGTGCGACGGCGGCGACGGTGCCGCAGATCGCTTCCGCCATGAGGAGCGACGTCAGGCGATTCGGGCGCGTCGTCCCTTCCTTGGGCACCGAGTGCTCACGCCAATAGGTCGCAAAGAAGTACAGGACTCCCGCAATGCCGAACAGATACACCGAGATCATCGGCCCGCCCCCATATCGATGGCAGGAGCATCGGGCTTCTTGAAGACACGGATGTCGTGCCCTTCATAGATCATCTCGTACTCCTTCTCGGACAACAGGATTTCGATCGCCCTGTCGGCGACGTCGGGTTCAATACCCGACTTGTATTGCAGGTACTTCTCGTCCTGAATCGAATCGACGAAGTACTGAAGGTTGGTGCACTTTGCGAGCGCTTCGCTACTTCCCGTCAGACAGTCCGGGCCCAACTCGTAGATCTTTCCGACGCCGTATATTGCGCCCTGCCCCCAAAACGAGATCTGCTCGGGATCCACCTGCTCGACCAGACGTTTCGACACGACCAACTCTTCGGCGGTGGTGTGTTCGAACGAGGTATTGAGTCCGCGGTCCGTCACGACCCAGACACCCAGCGTGAAGAACACCAGAACTGCCGACGCCGCGCGCGCCCATTGGCGCCGAACGTCGTTCGACGAGCCATCGAGCAACGGAAACAGTACGAGGGCAGCCAGCGAGGCCAGAACCGGCGACGCATAGAGGAAGCACCGAATGGCGACCTCACCGCCATAACTCTGCACCAGAATGAGGCTGAAGGGCGCAATCGACAATGCAGCGAGAATTGGCCGAAGCGTGGTGCGCGGCAAGCGCAACCAGCTCAGCGCAGCACATCCCACGATGAGAAGCGACGCCGCGATGCGGAGATATTGCATCTGCCCGTACGTCGGGTCGCCAACGGGTTTTTGGACGCTGGAAGTGAGGTTCTGATCCACTCCCCCGATGTCCTTGACGATGTCGCCGAGATGGCCGATCCAGAAATCGCGGCCACCGTAGGTGAACCACGCGACGAACAACAGGATCCCGGCAAGCCACAGCAGCTTGGATCTGGTCGTGCCAAGGACCGCGAACATTGTGAGTGCCACTATCGTCGCGATGGGTGTGAGCTGGTGCGCCACGACCTGGGCGGCGATGATCAGCACGAGAATCATCTCGATGCACAGTGTCCAGCGAGCATCGCGGTCGTCCACCCGCCCGGGTACGCGCATCACCGTCGCTGCGATTCGTTTGTACCAGGGACCGGCTGCGACGGCAGGCACGTTCGCCGACCGCAGCTGCCACAGCAGCACGGCGATGATGGTGGCATAGAACTGCATCGCAATCGCTTGCGGCGCAAAGTAATCCTGCTGATACCAGTTGAACAGAACGTAGACCGAGACGCCGAGCCAGGCGGCCTTGGGCTTGCCGCTGATCACCAGACCGATGGCGTACACCGGGAAGATCATCAGAATTCCGAAGACCAAGGCGGCGTGCGGTAGAAATACGCCGCTTTCCGTCAGTCCCGCGCCCGAGGTCAGCTGAGCGGCTGCGGAAAAGAACCCTGCCCAACTTATTCGGGCATCCACGGGCGGGGGCAGCCCGCCGAGTCTGACCATCCAGTCGACGATCGAGGCGTGCGTATAGGCCGTGGGGAAGGGCGCCGTCCTGTCTGCCCATGCCACGGGCATGGTGACGAAGACGATGAGCACGACGTTGGCGAGCGCGATCACCGACCTGTCGATTGCACTTCGACGATATTCGATGACGAGGACGACGCTGAGGACCAAGAGACCCAGGAAGTAGTCCCACCCGAGAATCTGAAGGACCCCAAGCGCTTCGGCGGCTGCAGTCTTCATCCGCGACACCGAGACGGTGAACAGGATCAGCGAAATGGCCAGAAGTCCCACCGAGTTTCTGCGACCGCCTGCGAGTAGCGCGCCAGCGCTTACGGGCGTGATCGCTGACACCAGACCCCTGCCGTCGTTTTCCTCCTGCCACCGGCGCGCAAGAAGCCAGATGGCGATGGCGGAGGTAACTAGTACGACGATTGGGACGAATGACGGCGGCCGCGGACCCCACGTGAAGCTAATTTGCGCGAGCAAAATGTTCACGGCGGCGGATATGGCGATGGTGACGCTGCCGAAGATTCCGTTGAAGGGCAGTCGCAGCAATGCCGCGATGGGGAGCCCCGGCAGCGTAAGGGCAACGAGGCAGACGACCGATGCCCGGAGGCCTGCTGGTAGCACTGCGGCGCTACCAGTGATCACCAGCAGCGTCAATGCGAGTGACACGACTGCGAGCACCGTCGACACGGCGACGACGGCGGGAGTCCGAGCTGCAGCCTCGACGGCGTCGCTCGAGTTCTGGTGCGCGCGGGGCGTCGGGACGGCCACTTTGCGAGTGGCCGTCTCGACGCGATGAGTCACCGGGGTAGTTTAACTAGCTTAAGGATTAGCTGTCGAATCTTTGATCCCCGGTATGACCAGGCTAACACTCCTGTAACTGGAAGTTAGCTGTCGGATCCGTCACCCAGCGTATGACCAGATTGACACCCAGTCGACTAGCAGGTTGCCCTGATGGGTTCCGTAGCCGTCGGTCTCGGTCTGGAGTTGCCAGCGCATCGGCTTGGTCGGGACGTATTTCGTGGAGTCCAGAACGGGCTTGTCATCGAGCAGAAGGCGCATCCGACCTGGGCTCCACTCGATGGTGTAGGTGTGCCAGTCGTTGAGAGTGACGCCCGTGTTGGCGATGTCCTGTCCGCCCTGCGACCGGGCGTAGTGGTGATATCCGTTCATCGTGGAGTCCATGTGACCGTCGGGAAAGTCGACTTCGCCGTCAGCTGGCCAGGTCGAGTCCAACTCTGGCCACAGCAGCCACGCAATGTGATATTCGCTGAGGTCCGGGCTGTCGACCTTGAGGCGGGCTGAGTACCGGCCGTAGGTCTGATACTGGCTGCCATTGGGCATTAGGGGTGACGGATTGGCCCCGGCCGGTTCGCCCTGCACGTTGTGGAGGTAGAACGTCAGCATCCCGTTCTGAACGCTGAGCACCTCGGCCGGGCGGTAGGGCCTGTGCTGAAACGTGTCCGTGTAATAGCTGGGATAGGTGCGCCACTGTGTGCCGTCGGCCCCGACGTAAACGATCTTGTCTGGGTCGGTGCCGTTGTCCCAACTTCCCACCGGCGCATTCTTGGTGAAGTCGTCGGCAACCTTCCACGTCCACCCGGGCAAGTTCGCCCTCGGCGCAAGCGTTCCCGAATTCGGCGGGGTGGTCGTGGTCGTCGGCGTCGTCGTCGCCGACGTACTCGTCGTCGACGTCGACGGGGTCGTCGAGGTCCCCGACGTCGTCGACGTGGTGGTGGCCACCGAGTCGGGTACGACCGTGACCGTGTCTAGCGACAGCGCTCGGACGCAGAGAAAGAATCTGAATGGGTTGGTGAACTGGACCCCAATGGTGTGGGTGCCTGCAGCAATCTTGTTCGGCAGCGGGTAATTCGTCCACGCGGTGGCGATGTTGGTCGTCGTCGCGACCTTGACTCCATCGACGAGTACCGCCATCGCAGGCGAGCCGGTGCAGTTCTGCCCCTTGGCCCGAACCGAGACCGTCGCGGGAGCAGCCACGGTGACGGCCTTCGAAGCCGTCGCCGCCACGGTCATGGTGAGTGCCGAACCACCTGACGCCGCCGAATCGCGAACGGTCGACCCGCCGTTGGCGGGCACGACGCTGAAGGTCTCGCCCTCGATGACGACCGGGGTACCCGCCGCCGTCGCCACCGGTGTTTCGACATTGCCGACGACGACGCAAATTGCGGTGATGACGGCGCCACCTGCCGCTAGCAACCCACCTTTTCGGTACATGGCAAACCCCATCTAAACGTGAGAGCGGACTGGCGGGGCTAACGATTCCTTTAATTAACAATTGTCGCAATAGCCCCATCTATCACTTTGGTAACAGAATGGCTGATCTTGAATGACATAAATGGACATTTTCGCCAAGAACCGGGTCCATCCGTGACCAATAATGCTGCGTGACAACAGATCTGACGATTCCGTGGCAACCGCACGTCGCAACCAGAAGCCGCGTAAGGTCATACCGTGGAATACGGTGTGTGCGCGTGTGGGCACTCTCGCGCAGCGCATCAGCACTATCGCAGGGGAACGGATTGCTCGCTGTGTGATTGCGAGAGGTATAGGTTCAGCCTCCGCCGATCTCTCACGCAATTGATCCTTCGCCGCAAGTAGCCCCTGACGCCACCGCCCACGTCGCTGACCCAGCCGGTGAGGGAGTGCTGATCGGTAGCTGGACTTCATGCCAGGAACCTTCAGTAGACTGTCTGCAGAGGCTCTCAACTGGACGTCTCGTCGCAACGATGTGGCGTGCCGACGTGGGTTGGCTGCCACGTTCGGTTCAACGTCATTGGCGAGGATAAATGTTAAGAAGGCTCTCGAAACCCAGTCCCGTAATGGTCGTCGCCGTTACCTCGACTCTGTGCCTCGTGGCAGGGGGTCTCTTTGCGGCAGGGGTAATCAGAACGAAGGCGGAGGCCGACAGCGGAAGCCAGTGTGGTAACACCGCGGCCGAGACCCTCGGTTGGGGCACACCCAACCGCACAAGCGATTTCACTGATCCGTCGTCCTTGGACGCATGGACTCTGTACGACAGCGTCGGTCACGGCGGAAACGGCAGACGTACCCCCGAGGCCATCTCGGCCACCGACGGAGTCTTGACCATCACCGGTGATGCACGAGGAAACTCGGGCGGAATGGGCAGCTTCCCTGGCCAGCTTTACGGCCGCTGGGAGGCGTGCATCAAGTCGCCCCCCTCAGCGCCGGGCTACCACGCGGTCTTCCTACTTTGGCCCGACGCCGAGGACTGGCCGGTCGGAGGCGAGGTCGACATCATGGAGGCCAAGCGCCCCGACCGGCAATCTGTCGAGAGTTGGCTGCACTACGGACGCGACGACGACCGGGTGCGCAATGAGATGCCGATCGATGCGACGCAGTGGCATAGCTGGGCGGTGGAGTGGACGCCCAAGCACGTTGCCGTCTACGTCGATGGCGTCATGTGGTGGGAAGAGACCGACCATGCAAAGCTTCCGCCCCGATCGATGCACGCGTGCCTGCAGCTGGACAACATGGGCGGCGACGTCAGCCAGGGTGCACAAATGATGGTCGACTGGCTCAAGCAATACCCGGTGTGACGAGCTCGCCCGCGTTTCGGATTCGACGAAGCCAAAGCACCACGGGCACGATCAGCAAGGCGGCCGACATCGACTCGGCTACAAGGTAAGTCCAGCCGACTCCGCTCACACCATGCGATCGGGTTGCCATGTAGGAACCCGCCACGATCACGATCGTGCTCATACATCTCACGACGATGACCAACGTGAGCCGGCGCTCGACCCGGGCGAACCCCTCGTAGATCGCGCTGACCGCAGATAGCGGGACGAACACCGCCGCAATGTAGAGCAGCTGTTGGCCTTCCGCCCGGTAGTCAGCTCCGACGAGGCCTAGGACGAGTGGTCCCAACACGACGAGGCCGATGCCGCCGAGCACGATGACACCGGTCATCATCTGCACCATGCGCCACGACAGAGAAGCAATGTTGTCGGGATGTGCCGCGACCTCCGCCACGTAGGGACTCACGACGAGGTGCACGGTGAAATAGAACGCGACCACGACGCACCACGTCACCGCGAAGTGAGCGTAGGACTCCGCACCGCATTGGCTGACGATGATGAGCGGCACGATCAGAGGTCCGATCGCCCAAGCTGCGGTGAGCCCAAAGGAGGAACCGAAGTACGACCAGATCTCTCTACGCGGAGGGAGGGCCGACGCCTCGAGAAAACGGGGATTCGAGCGGTACCGACGACGCATCGCCAAGAGAATCATCACCGCAAGCGCACCGGCAGTCGCTCCCCAGGCCAACACGATGGATACCGCGCTGCCGGTGCCGATGCAGACAAGCAGCACAACCAATTTCGCTGCCCCGTGTACCGAATTCTTGGCGGCCCCCCACCTCGCCACGCCGAGCCCGACGGTCGCCTTGTCCTGCAACGTGAAAATGGCAAGAACGATCACGAGAACCGGGAAAGCGGCCATCGCCCAACCGGTTTGGAACAGTTCTTCCCTAGGACCCAAGATGACGAGCGCGGTGCCGGAAAGTAGCGCGACGCCCGCGACCACGAGAAAGCCCCACTTGATGAGCCGACCCGTATGGGCGCCTGCCAACGGAAGGAACCGCTCGTACAGGTAGTCGATGCTCAAGATCGACAAGGTTGCCAGCATCGTTGCGGAACTGATGAGCGCTGACGCAATCCCCACTTCACGCGCGGGGTACAGGTGCGCCGCCGCTCCCCAGAAGAGCAAGCCGAGCAACCCCGTCAGCAGGTTGGACACGATGAGCGACACCGCGTTCAGCCGCATGTTGGACTCGGCAGGACGCTCCGCTGCGTCCAGCCTGCTTTCCGAGTCGGAGTTGGTGAGCGTCACGCAACGTTCGATTCAGGCTGCCCAACCGCGAGCAGCGGAGCAGTCGCGCGAGCATCATGTCGCGACCGACGGTAGATCAACGCTCCGTGCACGACCTGCTTCCACATCGAGTCACCGATATTCGATGGCAGGTGCCCGGCAAGCCCGTCGGACGGCACCACTTCCTTCGATGCAGCGCGCACATGACGAACCAAGGCGGGCACTCGACGCACCGAGGTCGACACGGCAAGTCGGGCCGTTTTCGGATTGCTCATGACCTTGGCGAGCCACGCCCCAAGCCCCAGCCCGTAGGTCAGAGTCTGCGCGAGAAGGGCGTCGTTGTCGGCGCGGTGTCTGTGCCACACGATCGCTGCCGGCTCATGCACCAACTGTCGACCTGACAACAGGATCCTGACGAACAAGTCGAGGTCCTCACCCCCGCCCGTCGGTACCCCGGCACCGAGCACCTCGTCGAAACCCATTCGCCCGACGGTCTTTCGGTCCACCGCGAAGTTGGCACCGGTGCCATAGCACCGGGGCGCAAACGGAAACAGCGGAACGTCGTCAGGCGGTTTCGCCAGCTCGAAAACCCGCGGAACCATCGACGACGCCCAACCGACACGTCGGTCGAAATACGCTTGCGCCGGCGTGCGGAGTTCGGCGGCGGGCACGATCCCGGAGACGCATGACACGGATTCACCGCGAGCGAATCCCGCGACGAGCGCCTGCAACCAGTACCGATCGACGACGACGTCGTCGTCCGCGAAGGCAACGATGTCACCTGTTGCCGCAAGCAATCCTGCGTTCCGCGCTCGCGAGGCGCCAGGGACTGGCTCCTCGATCAGTCGGACCCGCGGATCGCCTAGGCCGAGCACATAGTCGCGAGTCGCGGTCGTCGTCGGTGCATTGTCGGCGATGATGACATCGAAATGTGGATAGTCCACCGCAAGAATGGATTCCAACGCGGTTTGCAGGAGCTCTTGACGATCGCGTGTACATACGACGACCGTCACGGACGGCTGATGCCGAGGATCGATGGGAAGCGGCACCACCGTTGACGGTGGCGAGGCGGCAAGGCGATCGGCGACCCGCCTGTTCAACTCCGCGAAGTTCAACTCGCCGTCCACCACGTCGACCTCTACGAAGCCAAGCACCCGACCAGTTGTGCGCACCAGCAACTGTGCTTTGCGGTAGCCCTGCGCTGCTTCCAGTCGGCACCGCACGCGCTCACCAGTCGATTGGGCTTCGTGCGCAGCCGATTCGACTGCGTCCAGCCATATTTCGCCGACCCATACTGCGTCATCCCATACGGGAGCACACGGACTCGCCAGAGCGGGCCGAAGGATCAAACAGGTCTCAACGAACTCCGTCATGGTCGTGCTCTCTCCGAGAGGACTACCGATGGCGATTCACGTTGTCCGACGACCACGAATCTGATCACGTCGAACCGGCCGATCGGCGCCGCCGCGCGCGATGATTGCTCATCGCGAACAGCAGCGTTCGCTTCAGCATGCCGTCATAGAGCTTGACCCGTGCGACAACGCGGTCGACCGACGAGAGGCTCCACTGGCCATCGTCGAGCAATCGCCTGACGAACTCGGTCTGTTGGGCGAGCTGCGAGAGGGGCGACGTGGTCCCAGTGGTCGAACCACCGCTGATTCGGAAGGACGCGAGTGTTCTTGGCACACCGAAGAAGTCACCGTTGCGTAGCAGTCGTACCCAGAGATCCATGTCCATCATGAAGACCGAATCGGCGCGAAAGCCTCCGGTGCGCTCGAAGTCCGAGCGACGGAACATCGCACACACTGGAGCACCTATCGGATTGCCACCGCTCCGCACGATCTTCCTGACGACGCGCTGCGCGGAATGGCGACCCAGGATGCCGCGAAGTCCTCGCCCTCCCACGAGCAGGCGCCCGTCCTCGTCGATGAAGTCCGTCCTTCCCGAAACCAGCGCGACGCCAGGGATGTTCTCCAACACCGCAGTTTGTGTTGCGACACAGTCAGGTTCGAGTAGGTCGTCCGCGCAGACGAGCTTGACGAACTCACCGCGACATTGCCTGACCGCAAGATTGAAGTTGTCGACCATCGGCAAGGTCGTCGGATTCCGGATCACGCGCACGCGATCGTCGTCGACGTTCGCGACGATGTCGCTCGTTCCGTCGGAACTGCAGTTGTCGACGATCACGACCTCCAGATCGGCATACGTCTGCGCCAGCACGCTGTCGATGGTCGCTTGCAGATACCGCTCCGCCTGAAACGCCGGAATGCACAGTGACACCTTGGGTGGCCGAGGCCCCGATACCTCGGACTCAGAACCAGCAGCCCGGTATCTGGGAGGCGACGAGACCTGCCCCATGACTCAGCTCCCCGTCATCGTGGATGGCGGGGCGGCCAGGCGTCGTTCTCTGCCCCTGGCGAGCCGTCGCCACGCTTGCCCTTGCCGAGAGGCCTGACTCGTCGCGCGACGCCGTGACCAGAGAGTGAGTCCGGGGACAACCAACTCCTCGACGTCGCCGTTGACACCTTGATGGATGTTGGCCACCGTGGCGCCGCCCAAGCCTGCGCGAGCCTGCCTGCGCAGCTGTCGCGCTCGGGAGTATTCGCGTCCGATCGTCCGCAGGATTCGCACCCCGTCGGACACGGCGTTCAAATTGCTGACGCCGTGAATGCGGTCCGATTCGTAGCTGCACACTTCGGCGATCTGCATTCCGCTGGCCGCTACCCGGACGTTGATCAACGTCTCGATTTCGAAGCCGTCGCCCCACTGGTGGTCCTTGGCATCGACGTTCGGCAATTCGATTACCTCTAGGCACCTGGCCCAGAACGCGTTGTATCCGTAGCAGAGATCGGTGTACTTCGTCGCGAACAGCAGATTGACGAGAGCATTGAGGCCCCAGTTGCCCAGCCGTCTGATCTTGGTGATGTCCGTACTGCCGCCGCCCTGAATGAAACGCGACCCCTTGGCGAAGTCGGAACCGGAAATGAGCGCGCCAACGAAGTGCGGGATCTCGCCTGGGTCGGTGCTGCCATCGGCATCGATCATCACGATGATGTCGCCAGTGGCAGCGGCAAATCCACACGCAAGCGCATTGCCCTTGCCCTTGCGCGTTTGGCGAAGGTGGATACCCTCCGGCCAGAGTTGGCGTGCCACCTCGGCGGTATCGTCCTGTGAATTTCCATCGACGAACACGATCTCGTCGACGCATGCGGGCATGTGGGCAGCGACGTGCGGGAGGTTACGTGCCTCGTTCATCGCCGGGATGATCACCGAAACCTTGGGCGGTGGCGCATCGTGCGAGACCGCGTCTAGGAGGTCGACGACGTTGGTCGTCGCGGTCATCGAGGTCGCCGAAGAACCCTTCTGTGTCCGCAACCGTGCGCCGTCATTGGAGTCCTCCATGGCTTGGCCTGCTTCTCTCGTTTGCGGAACTTTGGTTTGCTGCGGCTACGTGCAGTAAGAAGATTAGCCACAAACTTAACTAATTACAACTGCTAGCGACTGTCATGTGGTGCGTGTCACGATCTTGATTGCGGTCTCCGGCCATTTGGCAGGCACAGTCATTTTTTGGCCTGGCAAAACGTCGAATAAGCCCAGGTAGAGCGCTTCAACGAAACTGGCGGACCGGCGTTAAGCTACTTGCCAGTAACCAAGCTCACAACGGTCAGTTGGTGCCGCCGCCGAGCCCAACCGAGCCTTCGCGGCAGGTAACAGACCCATAACTCTTACGTTTGGCTTACATTTGCTGGCTTGAAGTGCCAGCAGTCGTTTGCTAGATCCGCACAAAGCGGTCAGAGTTGTCCGCCGGATCGCCGGAAGTCGGCGCCGAGCTGTGTCGCAAAATCGGATGCGCCCGTCTTGTAGAGGGTGAAATGAGGACGCGCTTCCGCGTCCTCGTCATCACGATGAGTCGTGTAGTAGTACAGGTTGATGACCTTGCGATAAGTGCCCTCTGGGCACATGTTGTGCCGAGGCTGACCGTGGTTCGAATTCTCGCTCGTCGAGAAGACCACTAGACGATTGAAGTTCGGGTACGCCATGTCCACTGGACCGGTCATGTCCTTGTCCCAGAACTCGACCGCCCCTGCCCATTCTTCGTACCATTCGTCCGATAGGTACATCAGTGCGTTGACCCGGCGATGAGCTTGCAGCTTGTGATGCCAGTTGAAGTCGGCGTGCACTTTCAGAAAGTCGTCGCGCCCACTCAAGTGGAGACCGCCGCCGATGAAGTACGGGTCCGGAATCAGATTGTCGATACCGGTCAACGTTTCGAGGAACAGAACGAACTGCCTGCTGTTGAACTCCCGCAGCATGGCGCGATGAAGCGCGGGCATCAGCGTCTCGTCGTGCTGGTAGAGCCGTCGATTCTGTGCATTGTCCCGAGAGATCCACGCCATCGAATCCGGTGCGGGAAACGACGTCGACAATGCGGCGGCCAAATCAGTCGGCAGGAAGTCGTCGTACACACCGTGCGGAAACGGATCGGCCGACTGGTAGGCATCCGCACTTTCGACGGCGAGTTGTGCGTATCGACTGTCATCGAAGACACCCATCACGGAGGTGGCGGGTGCATCGGTGGAGATCGACGTCATGATGTGTTTCCCGTTCTGCTATCGAGATGCCGCGGTGCCTGCGGAGGTGATGATCTGTTGGATTGCCCGACATACTCGGTCGACGTCCGCCTCGGTGAGAGTCAGTGCGGAAGGCAAGTTGATGCCGAGCGGGCCGAGCTCGTAGCTGACCCGATTGCGCTGCGCCGCACTCGCGCTGTGCGGCGACTGGGCATACGCGCCGAGCGAGGAGAGCGGCGCGAAGAACGGGCGCGTGGCGATGTTGAGGCTCTTCAGTTCTCTGGCCAAACCCTCGGCCGCGATGCCGGCGGTCGGCTCGAGCACCGCGGTGACCATCCAGAAGGTATTGCGGTCGCCCGGCCGCTCGGCGTTGAGAGCGAGCGGGACGTCCACCAAACGGTCGACGTACCAATCGAATATCTGCCGCTTGCGCGCAACGAGTTCCCCGATGCGATCCAGTTGTACCCGACCCATGGCGGCTTGCAGCTCGCTCATCTTGTACTTGTAGGCCACTTCGACGCTGCGATAGCTGACATCCCCTGGCAACCGACCATGATCGCGGAGGAAGAGCATCCTCTCCCACAGCGCGTCGTCGTCGCAGAGGACCATCCCACCCTCGCCGGTGGTCAACGTCTTCGATCCGTGAAAGCTGAACGTCGACGTCGTGCCGAACGAACCGGCGGGCCGACCCGCGTGCGTGCCGCCTGCCGCCTGCGCGGAATCCTCGATGAGATGGATGCCCGCGTCGGCCGCGAGCGCCTCAAGGGCCAACAAGTCCGGGAAGCCGCCGTAGAGGTCGACGGCGATGATGGCCTTGGTCTTCGGGGTGAGTAGGTCGCGGACGTCGTCGGTGGAGACGCACCAGGAATCGGGTTCGACGTCGGCGAAGACCGGGGTCGCACCGACGTAGGAGATCGGCGCCGCCGTGGCGATCCACGTCGATTCGGGCACGATGACTTCGTCACCCTCGCCGATACCGAGAGCCATCAGGCTGAGGTGCAATCCCGACGTGCACGAAGGCAGAGCGATGCTGTGTGCACGCCCCGTCGCCGTTGCGAATTCGGCCTCGAAACCCCGGCTCTCGTCGCTGGCGTGTTCGAACCAGCTGTGTTCGGCGGCGTAGGCAACCGCGGCGATTTCGCGTTCCGTGATCCACGGGCCCGCAACGGGTATCGGCGGTAGGTCGCCAACGTCTGAAACGTCGGGCAGCGACCCGCTTCGCACGTCTTCGATGGTCATGAAGTCAAGACCTTCCGTCGCAGCTCGGGGTCGAGATCACCACGAGCGATCAATTCCTGAATGGTGCGCAATCTGAAGTAGCGCGGACCCGTGAACGATTCGGGGGTCATGCCGCCGGCATATGCCCCCCACAACTCCTCGATGCCTCGACGCACCGTCCATTCCGGCTGGTAACCGGGCAGTTGTCGCTCGATCTTGGTGAAGTCGACCTTGTAGTCCCTGATGTCGGGCGCTGCACCCTCGGCGAAGGTCACGACACAGTCCGGCACCACCTCGGCCACCATGTTGGCTACGTCGCGCACGGTGTAGTTCTCACCGACGCGCCCCACGTTGAACGCCTCGTCGTGAATGGTGTCGCGGGGAGCGACCAAGACGGTCGCAAACGCGTGCGCGATGTCGAGCACGTGAACCAAAGGGCGCCAAGGTGATCCGTCACTTTGCATCATCACCTTGCCCGTGGTGACGGCGTGGCCCACCAGATTGTTGACCACGATGTCGGCGCGCAGACGGCGAGAGAGCCCGTACGCGGTGGCATTGCGGAGGTAGACCGGCGAGAAGTCGTCGTCGGCCAGCCGTGAGACTTCTTGCTCGACTAGGACTTTCGACTCACCGTAGGGCGTCACCGGATTGAAGGTCGCGTTCTCGTCGAGTTCTTCGCCGCCGCCCTTCCCGTACAGACTGCAAGAGGAGGAGAACACGAACCGCTCGACTCCGGCTTCCTTCGCCGACTTCGCCAGCTGCACCGACGCCCGGTAGTTGATGTCCTCGGTGAGCGTCGGATTCAAATCCGACAATGGATCGTTGGACAACGCGGCGAGATGGATGACGGCGTCGAAGCCGTCGAGATCAGAAGCCGTAACGTCGCGCAGGTCGAGTCCGAGGGTTGGCAGCGGGTCGGGCGAGGCGAGGAAGTCGCACTCGGAGAAGAAATCGACGTCGAGACCGACGACCTCGTGGCCTAGCCCGGTGAGCAACGGCGTCATCTCCGCGCCCAGGTAGCCGAGGTGGCCGGTGACTAGGACTCTCATTGGGTTTGCGCCTTCCTGGCTGCCGAACGTGCGAACATGGCTTGGTGCGCGTCGAACACACCGATCTCGATGGCTTGCTGGTGTTGGTACCGCAGCCTTTTCGCGACGACCGTGGATTCTTCACGAGAACGTTCGACGTCGACGTCTTCGAGGCCAGCGTCGGCCCCGCCGTCTTCGTTCAGGATTCTCAGTCCAGATCCGGCCTCGGCGTCATCAGGGGCATGCACGGGCGATCGGGTCTCGGCGAGGCGAAGCTCGTCCGCTGTGCGCATGGCGCCGTCCACGACGTCGTCGTCGACATCCGCAGGGATTCGCCAACTTTCGGAGCCAGCCAGGCGTTCGTGCTCGACGACGAGACGTTTCGGCACCTCTACGTTCCCCCGGGTTTCCTGCACGGCTTCCAAGCACTTACTACCACCGCTGACGTCTGCTACCGGATCGACCGCCCCCACGATCCGAGCGAGGACATCGGTGTGGCGTACGACGATCCGGACCTTGCGATCGCCTGGCCGCGCCCGGTGACCCGCGTCTCGCCGCGAGACGCCGCCGCAGGTAGTTGGCAGCAGTTGCTCGCGGAATTGCGTTGAGAGACAACGCATCAGCAGCCTCTAAACGACACGGTGGCCTTCTCCATGACGAATGCCTCGGCGTGCTTGGCTCGGCACTGCACGCCACGCAGCCGTGATAAACCGAGAAAGGCCTCCTCGTCGAACCAGTCGTGCATCGCCTGTGACGGGTAGTGCTTGAGGAGCAGCCGCGCCTTGTCGGTGGCCACGTCGAAGGAAAGCGGATGGAAGACCGTCGGTTGCGGCGTATCGGTCTCCCACTTGAGGATCTCGTAGCCGAAGATCAAGTGATCCCTGAACACGGTGGGAAGCACTTCGCCAAGCAGTCGATGGTCCTGGTGCGCATCCCTTCGGTGCGGGCCGAATACCGCCCGCGGGTTGCAGCCGCTGCGAAAGTCGGCAAGAAGATCCTTGATTCGGTCCCAGTGCGCAGGGGCCCGGCCGTCGGGGATGTCGTGAACCGTCAACTCCAGGTCGGCGCCACCGCAGAAGGCGGCCAGCGCCTCGGCCTCCTCGTCGTCGCGACCACTACCGCGTCCCGACAGCACGAGAGCGCGAACCCGGAGTCCGGGCTCGGCCGCGGCCAAGGTCATGAGAGTGCCGCCCATGCCTATTGCGATGTCATCACAGTGGGCACCGACGACAGCGATCTCGCCAAGCGCGCCGGTCGACAGCTGAAGCGTCACGAAACCGCGACCCGATCCAGGCCGTGCTCCCAAACCATCCACGGACGATCGCCGACGTGATAGGCGGCGTCGAGTGCGGCCCGTTCCTTGAAGGTGTCGGCAGGCTTCCAGAAGCCCTCGTACTTGTAGCCGAACAGCCGACCCTCCCCCGCGAGCGCTCCGCAGGCGTCCGCCACCAGATCTCCTCCGGGGGGCAGGTGGTCGAAGATCTGTTGGGACAGAACGAAATAGCCGCCGTTCAGCCAGATCGGCATCTCCGATACCGGCACGATGTCCTTGACCTCGCCCGTCTCGCTCATCTCGACGCAGTGGAAAGACTCCTGGACGGGGATCACCATCATGGACGCGGCGGCACCAGATGCGTGAAAGGCGTCAATCACCTCGTTCATCGGGGCGTCGGTGAGCGTGTCGGCGTAGTTGGCCAGGAAGTACTCGTCGCCGTCGAGGTGTTCGCGGACGCGACGAAGCCGCTCGCCGATCGGCGAGTCGACGCCCGTGTCGACGAAGGTGATGGACCAATCGCTGATGTCGGACTGCAGCAACTCCACTTCACCGTTGCGCATGACGAAGTCGTTCGACGCCGCCTCCTGATAGGTCAGGAAGAAGTCCTTGATGTGCGACGCTCCATACCCGAGGCACAGGATGAAGTCCTTGTGGCCGTAGTGCGCGTAATACCTCATCACGTGCCAGAGCAGCGGACGCGGCCCGACCATTTGCATCGGCTTTGGAATGTCGTCGTGGGTGCTGTTGCGCATCCGCATGCCGTACCCGCCGCAGAACAGGACCACCTTCATTTGGCATGCCTTCCAAGAACTTTGGGTTCCGACACTGCTGAGACGTGGAGAGCAGGCAGGGGAAAGACCAGTTGCCCACCCCACTCGGAGATGTAGCCGAGTTGTTCGGTGAGTTCGGTCTCCAGGTTCCACGGCAGCACCAGGACGACGTCAGGGCGATCCTTGGCGATTAGCTCTGGGTCGTGTATTGGGATTCGCGTGCCCGGCGTGAATCTGCCGTGCTTGTAGGGGTTTCGGTCGACGGTGTACTCGAGCAGGTCGGGGCGGATGCCGCAGTAGTTGAGCAGGGTGTTGCCCTTGCCAGGCGCGCCGTAGCCGACGACCCGCCTGCCTTCGGCGCGGCACTCCAGCAGGAAGCGCAGTAGGTCGTGTCGGATTGCCTCGGTCCGCGGACGCAATTCCAGGTAGCCGTCGACGTCGTGCAGTCCGGCTTCCTGCTCCTCCTGCAGAACCTCGGTCAACCGTCGGCTCGGCGGCCCGGCCGCTTCGTTCGGACGCGCCCACAGCCGTATCGATCCGCCGTGCGTGGGAAGGGTCTCGACGTGGACGACCGTCAGCCCACCGACCGCAAGCGCTCGCATCGCCGAAAGCACGGTGTAGTACTGGAAGTGCTCGTGATAGATGGTGTCGAACTGCCCGAGGCTGACGAGGTTCAGCGCGTGGTGCACTTCGATGCTGCACCAACCGTCATCGGCAAGCAGGCCGCGCAAGGCGTGGGTGAAGCCGATCAGGTCGGGGACGTGTGCGTAGACGTTGTTGGCCACCACCAGGTCTGCACCGCCATGCACCGAGCGCACTGCCTGAGCCAGGTTTTCGTCGAGGAACGCCGTCTCGGTGGGCACACCGCGTTCGCGTGCCGCGGCGCCGACGTTGACCGACGGCTCGATGCCGAGGCATCGGATGCCTCGGGCGATCGCGTGCTGCAGCAGATAGCCGTCATTGCTCGCGACCTCGACGATGAAGGAGTTCGCGTCGAGGCCCAGCCGCTCGATGGCGTCGTCGACGAAGTCGCTCGCGTGCGCGACCCAACTGTCGGAGAACGACGAGAAGTAGGCGTACTCGGTGAAGGTTTCCTCGGGAGTGATCAACGCGGGGATTTGCAGGAGCAGGCACTCCTGGCATAGCCGCAGGTGCAGGGGGAAGGTGGCTTCGGGCAGATCGAGTTCGTCGGCGGTGAGGAGTTTCTCGCACGGCGGTGTCGCGCCGAGGTCCAAAACACTCAAGAGTCGGGCGGAGCCGCACAGGCGACAGTTCACTGGCGACCCTCGCTTCCCTGGCTAATTTTATTCTTCAGCAAGTTAACTGTTCTGTTTGTAACACTTCATAACGAATTAGGCACGATGATCTTGATAATTTGAGACCTACATCACGGATGTCGGGCCTCAGCAAGCACGCGAGGACCAGTTGAGCAGTGGGTTCGTCAGCTGTGGAAACCCTCAGAAAAGCTGTGAAGGGAGTGACGGAAGCGTTAATAGCACGCTTGCGATCCTTCCGTGACGGCCAAACCAGAGCACCAACGGGCGCCACGCGGCAACCTCACAGTCCGCTTCCAGACGGAAGAGGGAGCGCTTGCGAGCAAACTTCACGCGTCAATTTCGGAGCCAGGCCGGATCTGTGCCGCACGCGGTGCCACTGCATGAGTACCGGCCGGGGTCGATAGCATGCTGACTCATGACGAGTGTTACGGAGCCGGCCGCCGACCACGAGATCGATATCCACACCACCGCGGGCAAGCTGGCCGATTTGCGCAAGCGCGTCGAGGAGACGCTGCACCCCGTCGGCGAAGCTGCCGTTGAGAAGGTCCACGCCAAGGGCAAGCTGACGGCGCGCGAGCGCATCTACGCCCTGCTCGACGAGGGATCTTTCGTAGAGCTCGACGCGTTGGCCAAGCACCGCAGCAAGAACTTCGGTCTGGACGCCAATCGCCCCGTCGGCGACGGCGTCGTCACCGGCTACGGCACCATCGACGGCCGCGACGTCTGCATCTTCAGTCAGGACGCCACCGTCTTCGGCGGCAGCCTCGGCGAGGTGTACGGCGAGAAGATCGTCAAGGTCCAGGAGTTGGCGATCAAGACCGGCCGCCCGCTGATCGGCATCAACGACGGCGCGGGCGCGCGCATACAGGAGGGCGTCGTCTCACTCGGCCTCTACAGCCGGATATTCCGAAACAACATCCTCGCCTCAGGCGTCATCCCGCAGATCTCGCTCATCATGGGCGCTGCAGCGGGTGGCCACGTGTACTCCCCCGCGCTCACCGACTTCGTCATCATGGTCGACCAGACCAGCCAGATGTTCATCACCGGGCCCGACGTCATCAAGACCGTAACCGGCGAGAACGTGACGATGGAGGAACTCGGCGGCGCGCACACCCACATGGCCAAGTCGGGCACGGCCCACTACGTCGCCTCCGGTGAGCAGGATGCCTTCGACTACGTCCGCGACCTGTTGTCCTACCTACCGCCCAACAACTACGCCGAGCCGCCGCGCTACCCGGCGCCACCGCACCCCGGCGCGATCGAGGACAACCTCACCGACGAGGACCTCGAGCTGGACACGCTGATTCCGGACTCGCCCAACCAGCCGTACGACATGCACGAAGTGATCACGCGCATCCTCGACGACGACGAATTCCTGGAGATCCAAGCGGGCTACGCGCAGAACATCATCGTCGGATTCGGCAGGGTCGACGGCAGGCCCGTCGGCATCGTTGCCAACCAGCCCACTCAATTCGCAGGCTGCCTCGACATCAACGCATCGGAGAAGGCAGCGCGGTTCGTACGGACGTGCGACTGCTTCAACATCCCGATCATCATGCTGGTGGACGTGCCGGGCTTCCTGCCGGGAACCGACCAGGAGTACAACGGCATCATCCGCCGCGGCGCCAAGCTGCTGTATGCGTACGGCGAGGCGACCGTCGCCAAGATCACCGTCATCACCCGCAAGGCCTATGGCGGCGCGTATTGCGTCATGGGTTCCAAGGACATGGGCTGCGACGTCAACGTCGCGTGGCCGTCGGCCCAGATCGCCGTGATGGGCGCATCGGGCGCCGTCGGCTTCGTCTATCGCGGGCAGCTCAAACAAGCAGCGCAGGACGGCCAAGACGTCGATGCACTGCGCCTCGAGCTGCAACAGGATTACGAGGACACCCTCGTCAACCCGTATGTCGCCGCCGAGCGCGGTTACGTCGACGCCGTCATCCCGCCGTCGCACACTCGCGGGTACGTTGCCGCTGCGCTACGGCTGCTGGAACGCAAGATCGTGCAGCTGCCGCCGAAGAAGCACGGGAACATCCCGCTGTAATCTCCCGAACCCGCCCTCCAGACGAACGGACAAGCCGTGTCACACGATGTGGACATCGTCGAGGTCTCCGACCCCAGGGACATCACGCTCGACGCCCCGACAGAACACCCGGTACCGCGGATCGCGATCCTGAAGGGCAACCCGACCGACGAAGAGCTCGCCGCTCTCGTCACCATTCTTGCCAGCGCGGGAGGCGGCACGCCGGAACCCGGGCCGCAGGAGCTCAACCGGTGGGGTCACCCCGTGGACAAGCTGCGCTACACGCCCTTCAGCTGGCAGAACGTGACGCTGGTGGAGAGAACCCACGTCCGACGCTGACGAAGTAGGCCATCGGTCGACCATTCCCAAGGGGCAACATGCGCGCTTCGGCCATCGAGCGTCTGGCGCGACGGAAATGGGCGAACGGTCCAGATCAAGCAATGGCTGGCTTTCGGTACGTCGGCCTCTTCTCCGACTTGGAGACGCCTCGCCCTGCGGAACTGCGTGACGCACTGTCGATCCTCGCGGCTGCGGGACCGCATACCCGGGTCGCCCTGACACCGCGGGCGGGCAAGCGCCTCTGGCGTTATGACCCAGCCACGCGCGTGCCGGTTCACGAACTGCCCGACGACATTGCGGACAACGACAGAGCGTCCGTGATGGAGTACATCCGGCATCGCGCAGGCCATCGTCATCCGCTCGAAGTGCACGTTTCTCGACGGCACTTGGCATTCGACGTCGATCACGGGCTCAGCGACGGGAGCTTCGTCCTCGATCTGGCATCGGCTCTGTACGCGCTCCGCGACGGCCGCACGACACCGTGGGTCACCGAGCGCGATGCTCGGCTTGCCCTGCCGCGCGCCTTGATACGCACGTTCGCATTTCATCCGAGCCGTACACGCGCGATGTGGAATTGTGCGGCCGATTTGCGCTCTGCCGAGAGCGAGGCTTCCGATGCAATCAGTGGTGGCGACTACGTGGCGTGGAGTCCGTCGCCAGCCGTGTTGGTCACGCAGGTGTCGGCCCGCGCGGAGTCCGCAGTCGATGAATGGCGTCGCGAGAAGGCGGGAAGGCCGGGTAGCGGAGCAGCGTGGCTCTACATCGTGCGGCAGGCCCTGTATTCGGCCGGATTGCTGATGACCGATTGTGTGATGGTGGCCTTCGATTGCCGCCGCTACCTGACACCCCGCAACGCGGCGAACGGCAATTTCATCATTGGCCTGGAATTGCCATTCACCGACGACGACACGCTGCCGGCGTTGGCGACTCGCACGAGGAGCTGCATCGACTCCGCCGCGCCGTTGGCCGCGATGGGAGCACTCTCGACACGGGCGCTGATCCGTGGTGGACGACAGGCCGTCAACCCGTCCGGTTGGAACATCGGGGCGCCGGCGAGTCTCATGTACACCGACATGGGCAACATCACCTCGGTCGACGATCTGCCCTGGACCGGTGAAAGCTCGCTTGCAGGCTTGCTCGACCCAGGCGGTCCGACGAGCATCACCGTGTTCAGTTCGAGGATCGGCAGTACGCGCAGCATCTCGATCTCCTTTCATGACAACGTCCATGACCGAGGGATCATCGAGAAGGCAGCAGAACATCTGAAGGTCCCGACTCAATTCCTGACGTAGAACGCCCGCCTCGACACACCCGAGACCGACGATCGAGATTTGAGAAGGGTAAGCCGCCGATGACCAGATTCGTCCTCGCGTCGGCATCCGAGGGACGGCGAAGGGTATTGCGCCAGGCAGGGATTGATCCTCTGATCATCGTGTCCGGCGTGGACGAGGACGCGTTGACGGCGGCTCTCGGCGAAGACGCCATCCCGGCGATGGTCACGACGACCCTCGCCACGGCGAAGGCGAAGGCCGTAGCGCAGATGCTGACGCCGCAGCTTGCCGCTGACTGCGTCGTCATCGGCTGCGATTCGATGTTGTTCCGGGATGGAAGGCTTTGGGGGAAGCCGCAATCGGCACATGCGGCGGTTGCAGGATGGCGTGACATGGCCGGGCGCTCGGCGGAATTGATTACTGGCCATTGCGTACTTCGGCTGCGCAACAACGTGATCGAACACGAGGTGGCCGAAACCGCCGTCACGACCGTGACCTTCGGCAAGCCATCGGAGGCCGATCTCGTCGCCTACGTCAACAGCGGTGAGCCGGTGGCGGTCGCGGGTGGCTTCACCCTCGACGGCCTCGGCGGGTGGTTCGTCGACGCCGTCAACGGTGACCCTTCTGCGGTGATCGGCATCGGCCTGCCCCTGACGAGGTCGCTGCTCGAGCGCGTCGGGTTGTCCGTCGCCGAACTATGGGCGGCCAATCCGGTCGGGTGAGCGCGTGCACGAGTAGGCTCGTCTACGTGCCGCTACCTGCAGATCCAAGCCCCGCACTCAAGGACTACGCCCACCCCGAACGGCTGGTCACCTCCGACTGGCTGGCTGGCAACCTCGGGCGCCCAGGACTGTCCATCGTCGAGTCCGACGAAGACGTCCTTCTCTACGACACCGGACACATTCCTGGCGCGGTGAAGATCGACTGGCACGTCGACCTCAACGACCCGCACGTACGCGACTACATCGACGGTGCCCAATTCGCAGCGTTGATGGACCGCAAGGGCATCAGCCGCGACGACACGGTCGTCATCTACGGCGACAAGAGCAACTGGTGGGCGGCCTACGCGCTATGGGTCTTCACCCTCTTCGGCCACCCCGACGTGCGGTTGCTCGATGGCGGCAGAAACCTGTGGGTCACCGACGGCCGGGACACCACGCTCGACGTACCCGACAAACAGACAACCGGATACCCGGTCGTCGAGCGCGACGACAGCGCGATCCGGGCGTTCAAGCAGGACGTCCTCGACATCCTCGGAAAGCAACCGCTCATCGACGTGCGTTCACCGCAGGAATACACGGGCGAGCGCACCCACATGCCCGACTACCCGGAGGAGGGGGCGCTACGGGGCGGCCACATCCCCACCGCGAAGTCGATTCCGTGGGCCAAGGCGGCCGAAGACAACGGCAAGTTCCGCAGTCGCGCCGAACTCGACGAGATCTACGGGTATTTGACAGAAGAAGACAAGACGGTCGTGTACTGCCGCATCGGTGAGCGATCCAGCCACACCTGGTTCGTGCTGACCCACTTGCTCGGCCTGCCGGGCGTTCGCAACTACGACGGCTCTTGGACTGAATGGGGCAATGCCGTGCGCGTGCCCGTGGCCGTCGGCGACGAGCCCGGAACCGCGCCAGGCTCCTCATGACCGTGCCGGCCGCACTGGCCGAGGTGGTGTCGGACTTCGCCGACATGCAGGGCCAGGACAAGCTGCAGCTGCTGCTGGAATTCGCCAACGAATTACCGCCCCTGCCAAGCGATCTCGAAGAGTCGGCGATGGAACCGGTGCCGGAGTGCCAGTCGCCTTTGTTCCTGCACGTCGACGCCGCCGATCGCGACCACGTCCGGCTGCACTTCAGCGCGCCCGCCGAGGCGCCCACGACGCGTGGATTCGCCGCGATCTTGGCGGCAGGGCTCGACGACCACTCAGCCGACGAGATCCTCGCCGTACCCGACGACTTCTACACCGATCTCGGTCTCGGGGCATTGATCAGTCCGCTGCGACTACGCGGCATGTCGGCCATGCTGGCTCGCATCAAGCGGCGTCTGCGCGAATCGTCTTGAGCGGTCCGGAAACTTACCGACGGGTAATCGACACCGGTTCCCTCGCTACAGGAGCCTTCCCCTTAAACTGCCCCCGGATAGATTCTTAAAGACCTTTCTTAGAGACACACGCATCAGGAGGCCCCGTGCCCACTCACGCCAGCTCGAAGATCTCCAAGGTGCTCGTCGCCAATCGCGGAGAGATTGCCGTCCGGGTCATCCGGGCGGCCAAGGACGCTGGGCTGGCGAGCGTTGCCGTGTACGCCGAACCGGACGCCGAGGCGCCACACGTGCGCCTCGCCGACGAGGCGTTCGCGCTGGGCGGCCAAACCTCCGCCGAGTCGTACCTGGTGTTCGACAAGATCCTCGACGCGGCCGCGAAGTCGGGCGCCAACGCGATCCATCCCGGCTACGGCTTCCTCTCGGAGAACGCCGACTTCGCGCAAGCCGTCCTCGACGCGGGGCTGATCTGGATCGGGCCGAGCCCGCAGTCCATCCGCGACCTCGGCGACAAGGTCACCGCACGCCACATCGCGGCCAAGGCGAAGGCCCCGCTGGTCCCCGGCACGGCCGAGCCCGTGAAGGACGCCGACGAGATCGTCGCCTTCGCCAAGGAGTACGGCGTACCGATCGCCATCAAGGCGGCATTCGGCGGCGGCGGCCGCGGCATGAAGGTGGCCCGCACCATCGAGGAGATCCCCGAACTGTTCGATTCGGCGACCCGTGAGGCCGTCGCCGCGTTCGGCCGCGGCGAGTGCTTCGTCGAGCGATACCTGGACAAGCCCCGCCACGTCGAGGCACAGGTCATCGCCGATCAGCACGGCAACGTCGTCGTCGCCGGCACCCGCGACTGCTCGCTGCAGCGTCGCTTCCAGAAGCTGGTGGAGGAAGCCCCTGCACCCTTTCTCACCGACGCACAGCGCAAGGAGATCCACGAGTCGGCCAAGCGCATCTGCAAGGAGGCCGGCTACTACGGCGCAGGCACCGTCGAGTACCTGGTCGGCCAGGACGGCCTGATCTCGTTCCTGGAGGTGAACACGCGTCTGCAGGTGGAGCATCCGGTCACCGAGGAGACCGCGGGCATCGACCTGGTCCTGCAGCAGTTCAAGATCGCCAACGGTGAGCCGCTGGACATTACCGAGGATCCGACCCCGCGCGGCCACTCGATCGAATTCCGCATCAACGGCGAGGACGCAGGCCGCGGCTTCCTACCAGCGCCGGGCCCCGTGACGCGCTACGACATCCCCACCGGACCAGGCGTGCGGCTGGACTCCGGCGTCGAGGCTGGTTCGGTGATCGGCGGGCAGTTCGATTCGATGCTGTCCAAGCTGATCGTCAGCGGCGCCACCCGCGACGAGGCACTGGCGCGCTCACGTCGCGCACTCGACGAATTCCACGTCGAGGGGCTTGCGACCGTCATCCCATTCCACCGGGCCGTCGTATCGGACCCCGCGTTCATCGGAGACGGCGAACGCTTCACCGTCCACACCCGGTGGATAGAGACCGAGTGGAACAACACCATCGAGCCGTTCACCGGCGGTGAGCCGATCGACGAGGAGGACTCGCTGCCGCGGCAGACGGTCGTCGTCGAGATCGGCGGCCGGCGCGTTGAGGTGTCCCTGCCCGGCGACCTTGCGCTCGGCGGCGGCGGTGCTGCGGTTCCGTCCGGCGCCATTCGCAAGAAGCCCAAGCCCCGCAAGCGTGGCGGGCACGGCGGAGCCGCCGCGTCCGGCGACTCGGTGACCGCACCCATGCAGGGCACAGTGGTCAAGGTCGCCGTCGAGGAAGGTCAGACCGTCGCGGTTGGCGACCTCGTCGTCGTGTTGGAGGCCATGAAGATGGAGAACCCGGTGACCGCCCACAAGGACGGCACCATAACGGGACTCTCCGTCGAAGCGGGCGCCGCGGTCACGCAGGGCACCGTCGTCTGCGAGATCAAGGACTAGCTACCTCGACGCGAATTGGCGCGGGGCGTGCCGTCTCGCAACCAGTGTCACGTCGTCACCAACCCGGTTTCGTGATAGCCGAGATCCGTGTTCACCTGCCACGGATCCACGTCATCGCCGAAGTAATGGGCGACGCTGTGCATGGCACTCAACATCGCATGGTCTTGGTTGTCGTAGCGGTGCATGCCGTTGCGTCCGATTGGATGAAGAGACGGGTAGTTCCTGCGAAGGAAGTCGCGGATTCGCGCAACACTCTCGTCCCGAGTCGCATCGCACACTGGATACGCGAATCGTGAGCGCACGATCATGACCTGCTCGACCGCGGATTCGTCGACGCCGAGAGCACGCAGGTCCTGTTCGACGATGTGCCTCAGGCGCTCGTCGTCTGCGGTCAACAGCTCACCGTACGGACCGACGAAGTACTCGAATCCGAGGTAAGTGCCGTCCCATGAATCCGGAGCAAGGGCGCTCGACCACAGCCCGTAATTCTGAATTCGGCCAGCCACGAAGTTCTTGCCGGGCGTGTACACCCAGTGGAAGGGAATGTCATAGTGCTTTCGAAGGGCAACGGCGACGGTTATCAGTCCACGGTGCTTGAGCGTCGCGGCCACCGTCTGAATGTGCCTGGGCGCCTTGGGTTCCAGGGCGTCCACCAGAAACCGCAACGGCATGCTGGAAAATACGGCGTCTCCGGAAGCGCATTCGCCGTTCTGCAGCTCGAGGGTCCATCGTCTGCCGTCGAACCGAGCCTTGACGACTGGCGAGTCGAGGTTGGGGTGGACTCCCACGTCGGCCAATTCAGAGGCTGCGGCTTCCCACAGTTGACCCGGCCCAAGCCTGGGATATCTGAAGACGTCTGAGGAATTCCGGTCACGTCGCTTCCGCCACGAGATCGGCTTGATTCGCTGGCTCGCCCAGTCACTCGCGATGTCATCGGGTTCGGCCTGCCACGTCTTGCGGACGTAGCCGTCGAAGAACAGGCTGTACCAATAGCGGCCGAATTCGTCCGTGCCCCACTGCCGAAAGCTGGCCGCGTCATCGACGCGGCGGACCGCGCGCCGGGCTCTGGACCACAGCAGGCTGCGGAGGCCGTCCATTCCGCATCGAAGCCCCATCTGGGTCAATAGCTCGCGGCCGACCAACGGGTACTGCACGTAGTGATCGTTCACTAGCATGGCGGAGCGCCGACGCACCGATGTCCACTCGTCAGGCGGGAGCAGCGAATTCCACAGGTCCAACACTTGTTGGTTGCTGGTGAAGAACCGGTGCCCACCAGGGTCGACGCGCCAATCGCCGATGGTGGGCGTGCGTGCCAGGCCGCCGACGTTCCCCGACGCCTCGTAGATGCGAGGCATCGCCCCCCGCTTCGCCAGTCCGAGCGCGGCTGTCAGCCCGGCGGGGCCTGCGCCGATGATCAGTGGACTTCTCTCCGTGTGCGCCACGAGCTACAGGCCGCGTCGTTGAGGGAAGCGCCGATGATCGGCAACGAGCTCGTCTATGTCGCAGCTCTCGAGATCGCTGAGCGGCGTCGTGAGGAAAGCCAATTGCGCGTACTGACTCTGGAACGGCAGGAATCCACTGAGTAACGGCTCAGGGCTCGTTCGGATGACCAAGTCAACGGCTCCGATGTCGAATGCATCGTTGATGTCGCAGCCCTCCCGCTGCGCCCGCTGGTGAGCGGCGCGCAATTCGTCGTCGGCGTCGTACGCGGCGAGCACGTTTATTCGGAAACCTTCGCCCTGCATTGCGGTTTCCGCGTGTTGGGCGGCCGAAACGTAGCGTTCTGGCAGCACGTCCCGATTGCCGTGCACGCGCACGCCGCATACGGCGGGATCGAAGTGAGTTGGAATGAGCGTGGTGAAGAACTTGATCGAGGCCTCGTACACCGGGTTCAACTCGGCTTTCGGCCGCGCCAGATTTGCCCGGCTCAGGTTGTACACCGACACCGTCCGTACGTCGTTTCGCTGCAGCGCCAACAGAATCTCGACAACCTTTTCGGCGCCGCGCATGTATGCGTCGTCGAAGGTGGCGCCATGCTTGGCGGCCCAGCGCCGCACGCCGTCGGGAATCAAACCGACATGGGCCGGTTCCCGACTCACCGGCAACTCCACGGTCACTCTCCTGCGCTTCGCAGCACAGCCAAGACCGTCAGGAGCAGGATCTTCCAGTCAAGGAGCAGGTTCCAGTTCTCGATGTAATAGTTGTCAAACTCGGCCCGATCGGCGATAGAGGTCTGTCCACGAAGGCCGTGTACCTGGGCCCAGCCCGTCATTCCCGCCTTGACCCGATGCCGCGCGCCGTAGCGCCGTATTTGTATCTCGAACAGCTCGACGAACTCCGGCCGCTCGGGGCGGGGTCCGACCAGGCTCATGTCGCCCCGCAGCACGTTGAGCAATTGGGGTAGCTCGTCCAAGGAACTCTTGCGCATGATCTTGCCGATCCAAGTGCGCCGATCGATGCCTTCCACCCCCCCGGGGGCCACGCCTGTCTTCGGATCGAATGCCGCCGCCGCCGGGTCCGGTGCGCGCATGCTGCGGAACTTCAAACAGGGGAAGACCTTGCCGTCGCGCCCGATGCGTTCTTGGCTGAACATGATCGGACCTGGAGAGCTGAGCTTCACCAGGAGCGCGAGCCCAATGAAGAGGGGCGAAATGAGCAGCAGCCCAAATCCGGCCGCCAGCCGGTCCGAGACGTGTTTCACGGCGAACTGCCAACCCTTGGGGTCGACGGGGTTGAGCACTATCAGAGGTATGCCGACAAGGTGCTCGACCCGTGCGCCGCTGCCCATGGCGTCCATCAGCCGCGGCACCACGCGTACCCGCAGTCCGAGACTCTGCGCCCGCTGAGCGGTGAGGGCAAGGCGTTCGTCGCGAGCCGTCGACGGGGCCACGATCAACTTCTTGGCCTTCGTAGCACGGACGGCGGACTCGAGATCGTCCAACTTGCCCAGGTACGGCACCGTCAACGCATCTGCGCGGCTCGGCGGTATGTCGTCGAGCAGACCAACGGGACGAAGGCCGTACTCGGGCATCTGGCGCATTCTCGCGATGAGTTGATAGGCGATTGGACCGGAGCCGACGACCAACACCGCCGATCCGAAACTGAACTTGCGACGCAGATACCGTTGGGCCAGTGACCTGACCAGACGTACCGCGGGCATGATCACGGCCGCACACAGCCACAGCCGTACCACGACGTCGCTAGGGCGGACGTAGTACCCAATGAAGGTGTCGGGCGCAGATGGCGGCACGGCCACGATCAAGACCATCAACGTCACTAGTGCCGAGAGCGCGACTGCGGTTTCCACCGGTTCGAACTCGTCGAGAAACCGGGGGCTGAGCCGCCGCTGGTACATCGACCGCGCACCAAGGAACATCACGACAACGGGGACGAATACGCAGGTATACGCGGCGATGTCGCGTTCGGCGACTGGGCCGGGCGTCCACCAGAGGGCCAGCCCAACCGACCAAGCGGCTGACCAGAGGTCAAGGGCGACGGTGACGGTCCGATACCCCGTTTCGGTGCGCAACGGCTCTAGCCAATGGGGGGTCGTCGTGTCGCCATCAACCGGCGACGTGGCTGAACCCCTTGACGCTACTTCCGTGCGGCGACTTGTCGGACGGCTCATCGCCTTCAGATCAATCGGCATGCGTCGGTCCCCCGGACGTTCTATGGACCGACTATAAGTGTGCTGGCGCGGCAGCGCAGCCAAATGGAGCCAGAGTGTGCGAGTTTGCTCAATAAAACGTGAGCAGCGAGAAATCCATCAGCTCGCGCTTCCCTACCTGGAGCGCGGATTGAGTTCGGAACCGAAGATTCGTTCGCTGGCGAGCCCAGCAAGATCACTGAGTACTTGGACGTGACCTGCGCTCCATGAGCGCGGCTTCGTGTCGTATACACAGAGAGTGCCGATGGCGTTGCCGTCGGCGTCGATGAGCGGAATGCCCAGATAGGCGACCACGAGACCCACCTTGACCACGGGATGGTCCTTGAATATGGGATCTGCTCGCGCGTCCTCGAGAATGAGCGGCTCGCCGTTTGCCACAGCGTATTGGCAGACCGATTGCGATAGGGGCGTTTGTCGTTCCTGCGCAGTCGCACCAGAAACGCCAATCGCACTCTTGAAGAATTGTCGGTCGACGTCGACTAACGACACGGCAGCGAAAGGGGCGTTCAGCGCATCGGCGGCCGCACGGGTGATCCGGTCGTATACGTCCTCCGGCGGGGAATCCAGCAGCCCGGTGGCATGCAGAGCGCGCAGCCTGTCTGGGTCGGCAATCACCTCGGACACGTTCGGGAGCGCCGTCGCCGATAGCACTCCAGACTCGACGAGGTGGTCCAACAACTCCTTGACCACGGGACTGTTGTTGCCCCTGTGGTCAGACATCATCTTCGATGCCACGGCCCGGGCTACGTAGCTATCGACGTCCTCGCCGGCCGCTTTGGCACACTCCCCGAGAAGGCTGTTGAGCCATTCGTCGAACGACGGCAAGGAACTGGTCACTGATCAACGGTAATCCCGTAGGCAGAACCATGTATAGGCAGTGCAGAAATGTTCAGCCCACAGCGACGTAGCCTTGGAGCAACGTCGACGACGAGGGGTGTCCATTGAAGGCGCGGACGACTGGCGGACCCGTCGACCTTCTCTTCGATGTTCGACATCTTCGGCAGAGTGGCATCGGCACCTACATCCGCACACAACTTCCCTACGTCGAGGAAGCTGCAGCCCGTCGCCAGCTCTCCTTCGCCGTCTTGGCGGACCCCGACGCACTCCCACGGCTTCGTCCGACCACTGCCACGGTGGCCGCGGCCCCACCGTCGGCCGCGATGTACTCCGCCGCCGAACAGCTGGTCTGGCGCCGCGCTTTTGCAGAGGCGCGGCCCCGGGCGGTGTGGCTGCCCCACTATCCGTATCCACTGGCGCGGCTGTTACCTGGCAACCGCGGGATGCTGACCTACGCGACGGTGCACGACACCACTCATCTCCTCCCCTTCGAGGTCAGCGGACAAGGCTGGGCCCGGCGGGCGTATGCGCGCGCCATGCTGCATGCGGATGTGCGGTCGTGTCGCCGGATCTTCACGCCGTCGGAGGCGACCGCGAACGCGTTGAAGGCCATCATGCGATCCGCTCGCGTGATGGTCACACCGATACCCGTCGACGAGATATGGTTCGAACCGGCCAATCCAGCCCTGTCGCCCGTGCGCCAACCCTATCTGCTTTACGTCGGAAACACGAAGCGCTACAAGAACTTACCGCTCTTGCTCAAGGCGTTCTTCGACGTCGCAGACAGCGTCCCCCACAAGCTGGTGATCGCCGGAGGAGGCGCTTCCTTGCGGACGCTGGACGAACGGGTGAGCCGACTCGCAGAGCACAACAGAGACCGGGTGCTGGTGACCGGCCAACTCGACTTCGCCGCATTGCGTGCCCTGGTCGGGTCGGCGGATCTGCTGGTCATGCCGTCGCTGCACGAAGGCGCTGGATTGCCACCGTTGGAGGCCATGGCGTCGCGCACGGCCGTGCTGTCGTCGGACATCCCGGTGCTGCGAGAGACCTGCGGCGACGGAGCCCACTACTTCGATCCCTACGACCGCGACGCGTTGGCACGGGTGCTTCGGACGTATTGCGCGGACGAGGTGGCCAGAGCCGACTTGGCGGCGCGGGGCTATTCGCATGTGGTACAACGCCAACAGAGTATTTGCCCAACCGCAGCAGCCGACGAAATTTGCGACGAACTCGTCAAAAGCCGAACGTGATGATCTCGCGGCGCAGCCTACTGGCCGGGACGTCTGCCGCGACCGCCTCATTCGTCCTAGCAAGCTGCCAGCGGGACGGCGGCGCCGTCGTCGACGTCACGAGGTTCGGCGCCAAGGGTGACGGGACGACCGACGATTCGCAGGCGATCCTGGCCGCCGTCGCGGCACTGCGATCGAGGGGCACGCTGTATTTCCCGAGGGGAACGTACCGATTCGCGCATCGTTGGCCAGTCGGAGGAGCGGCCATCGTCATTACCGGGGTCTCGGATGTCGCTGTCGAGTTCGATCCCGGCGCTAGGCTTCTGATGGACAACCTCGACCCCGCTGCACAGACCGGCACCAGTCACGGCTTACTGGTCCGTGGGCCGGCATGGCGAATCGCTTTGCGCAATGTGGACATTCAGTGGTCAACAACCGCGAAGCGATCGCTCGGCGACGGTATCCGGGTAGAGGGCAGTCCCGGCTCCAGTGCAGCCACGCCGACACGCTGGCCCCGACCGCGGGCGGTCGTCGACGGAATTGCCTTGTCGGACTGCGTGATTCAAGGCAGTCCGCAAGCCGGGGTGATCATGATGGGAGTTTCCGGTATCACCGTGACCGGACTCCGGGTGGCCGATACCGGTGCAGATGGCCTGCATTTCAATGCGTGCCAGCGAGCCAGCATCGACGACTACCGCGGAGTTGACACCGGCGACGACGGACTGGCATTGGTGACGTATTTCGCGAGCCACTTCTCGTTCGACGCCACCGCGCATACGTTCTCGTTTCCTGCGCTGACCGACTGGTCCAACGCGGACTTCCTGATCCGCAACGTCGAAATCAACGGCGGCAAGGCCAACGGCGTCCGTATCGCCGGGGCACACCGGGTCACCATCGAAGGCCTCAGGGTCATCGGGGTGCGGTCCGGTGCGGCGCTGATGGTCGACTCTGCGGAACCGGGTACAGACGTCGGCTGGGACTACGTGACCAGCCGCGCGGTACACGTCGAAGACCTCACGGCGACCACCTGCGACACGGGAATTCACCTGCTCGCACGGCCAAACGCGTCGGGCGATCAGCGATTCACCGATTTCGACGTGCGGATCATCGAAGCGACGCTCGTCGACTGCATGAATTGGTCGGTTCGCGTCGAGTCGCTAACCGATCGCCGGGTGAGCGGCTTCCGGATCGACAACTGCAGCAGTACCGCCACGTCGACCACCGGCGGAAATGGCGGGGTCAGCGTCGCAAATTCACAGGGCATTGCGCTCGGTACCGTCTCGATTCGTCACGCGGAGCCAGTCGTCGCCTTCACGGCGGTGAACGCCGGCCAGTTCGCCATTGACCACCTGAGCGTGACGATTCAGTCGCAACAATCTGCGGACACGGCCAAACCCTGTGTATGGCTTGACCATTCCGATGGAGTCATCGACGATCTGGAACTCGTTTGGTCGGCCGCCCCCAGCTCATGGAATGCCGTGCGACTATCTGCGGCTGGCCAGTGCCGTAACAGTGTGGGCGATGCACCGTTCCTCATTAAGAGCCTGAAACTCATTCCGCCAACGGGTAAGTCCACCATCACCTGTTCATAGACCCATGCTCCGAGCATTGCGCGCGGCGCCCCGTGGTGATGGCAGCCTGGGGACGAGGAGTGTCGTTCCGGCGGTCAGCAACAACAGGAAGACGACGATGCCATAGCTCAGGATCTGCACCCGCCACACCTCGAGGAAGCAATACGCCACCACGCCTGCCGATGCGGCGACGACGGGCCGCAGACTGAACATTCGCGCGAAGGCGTATCCGGCGAAACCGTACGCCAGGATGGTGTAGAGCCAGCCCCATGTCCCGTAGACCGAATAGGTGTCTGCGAAAACTGAATTGGTGAAGAAGTTTCCGGCGAAGGTCACCGAGTAGCCGTACGCCGACGCTTGTTTCCAGCTGTCGTCCTTGGCGACCTTGTTGAATTGCAGAAAGGTGGGCTCGATTGCGGCGAGTGACGTCACCGCGCCACCCTGTTTCTCCCAGGCGCCCCGCATCACCGCATCCGACACTCCAAGGGAGATCTGTGCCGGGACGGCGAGGTAGGCCCCCGTTTGATACAGATTCATCGCAACCGGATTCGAGACGCCTGCGGCTCTGTAGTAATTCGCGTTGCGCACGTAGTTGAGTGCTGTGAGGACTGCGAATCCGCTGACCGCAATGAGCGCGACGGCGAGGTACGTACGAAGTCGTGATCTGCCCGTAGTTGCGGTCCGCGGTTCGCGACTGCGGACCCATGCGGCCATGTAGACGGCGCATGCCATCAATAGCGAGAGCCGCGAGGAGATCATTGCATTGGCCATCAGCAGCAGCACCGCGACGATCATGTAGGGCCACCCGATGACCTTCTTGCGCCACAGGTACACGCCGATGGGCGCAGCGAGGATCGTCGCGTAGCGCAGGGTTTGCACGCCCGCAAAGCCCGAGAGCGCATTGCTGAAATCGTTGGCGGTCTGAGCGCTCAGCGAATCGACGATGGCGGTGACACCGCCCACCTTCCAAAACGCGTAGCCCACTCCGATCGTCCCAGCGCCGAGCAGCACGAAGAAGTAGCGTCGCTCGAACAGGGCGTTGTTCACCGGCGACCTGCCGTTCGGCGGCCGTGAACCACGTGTGCCCAGCCAGAAGCCGACCATCGACACCATCACGATGGCGCAGTACCAGAGCAGCAAGAGCGCGATGCCTCGACCGCTGGCCTGGGCAGGGGCCGGAAACCCCGTCAGTGGCTCGGACATTGCCTGTGCTGGTCCGAGGCGTTGCCTGCCGACCAACGCCGACCATGCCAGAAACGACATACCGACGGGTGCCAGGATCAGGACGGCGGGACTGAACCAAGCTGGCGCGCCGCGGGACGCATCCGCATCGTCGACGAGGGGTCCGACGGCTTTCTCGGTGAGCATCTCTAGCTCAGCCGTTCGCGTCGCTGCCGCCAACCGAAGGTGGCCGCATACTCCGGCGCATCCTTGACCGCGACGTAGTGGTAGCCGAGAGCGGTTATCAGCTCGGCCAGGACGAACGCGGCAAAGATTGCGGCCGTCGTCTGCCAGACGACGAGAAATCCGATGCTGATCACCAGGTAGACGATCGTGCTCGCGCCTCGCAGCCAGAACACGACCGCGGTCTTACCCTCCTTTCGCAGCGCTGCGAACGGCACCGTGGACAACAACATGAAGCCCTTCCATAGGAAGGCCAACAACATTGCGGCAACGCCCACGTCGCGCCACGCCGGACCGAATATCAGGCTTCCCGGTCCACCAAAGGCACCGATCATGCCTGCCACGAGTGCCACCGCGAAAACCGCCACGAATGGCGCCAATTCCCCGCGATGCCCGTGGGCGAGCAGGCGATACCTGCCATAGGCCAACACCGGCTCCAATGCGCCGGCGACGGTGGAGATGACCCGAAACGCGACCGAGGCTGCCGGTCCTATCATGACCAAGATCAGTGACGTGATCGCGGGCTGTACCGCACCAACCACCGCCGTCTCTGCGGTGACCCAGCTAGATTTGCGCACGTCTACTGGGAAGCCCATGTGCGGCAAGGCTTTTCGAGGTTGATAGCGGACAAGTACCGCCAGCACTGCTCCGATCGTCAACACCCGCACGCAATGCGGATTGTGCTGATGAGCCATGTAGAGCGCGACGATGCTGGCAATGATCAACAACCCGGCAGCGAGGCCTTCGCGCTTCCAATCACCGTTGACCACTCCGACCGAGCGAGTCATCAGCAGCCCCGTCATCACGCCGATCGAACTCGCCATGAGCACGGCCGAAGGTGCGACGGCGGGTCCGATCACCAACAGCGCGCCCGCGCCAACGGTGAACAACACCACCCACGACGGCACACCGAACTCTCTTTCGGCACCCGGCGTCGCAAGGCGACCCTCGACGATGAACGCGTTGAACAGCTGCGCGACGTACACCCCCACCGCGAGCGACAGCGCGAGGAATCCCTGAGTCTCGATCGGGGCGATTCGCGCATATATGGCGATGAACATCGCCGGGAAGACGTTGAGCGCGAGTCCAGCACCGACCTGCACTGCGGTGTGCAGATGCTTCATGTCAGGCACGGCCGCACACCAACCGCGCCGGCAGGTCACTCATCGGAACCAGTCGCCAGAGTCTTGGTGACGACCCCCGCCATCTTGGATCGGAATGCGCTCGGCGAGAATCCTTCTGCGTGCAACCGAATCGCGTTTGAGTCGAAGTGCCTGCCGTCGAAGGAGCTGAACTTCTCCGCGAAGCAGTCCACCAGTTCGCCACCACCATCCCCTACGACGAACGTTCCGGTGACGCCGTCGACGACACTGTCGAGCGCGCCGCCGACGCCGAGCGCGATCACCGGTGTGCCACAGGCCATCGCCTCGACGGGCGTGATGCCGAAGTCCTCCTCCCCAGGCATGACCATCGCCTTCGCCCGCCGGTACAGGCTGCGCAACTCGTCGTCCGACACGCGACCGACGAACGTGATGTCTCCACCCGCAGCTAGCTTCCTGCACTTCGCGGCCTCACGACCGTCGCCTGCGACCACCATCTTGACTCCGGATGCAACCGCCGCCCTGATGGCGACGTCAGGACGCTTGTAGCCCACCAACCGCCCCGCAAGAAGGAAGTAGTCTTCGCGCGTTTCTGCTGGATCGGGTGTGTAGAAGTCGACGTTCACCGGAGGATGGGCGACGTGAGCCTCGCGCTGCCAATGGCGCCTTATTCGCTGCGCCACCGCTTCGCTGTTCGCCACGATTGTCGTGATATTCGGTGCTGCCGACAGTTCCGTCCTGACCGCCAGCCGAGCCAGCGCGCCGAGCGCCAGGCGTGCGGGCAGGGACGTGCCCTCTTCCCGACGCATGTTCGCGTCCCACGCCCACCGTGCGGGTGAGTGAACGTAGACGATCGTCGGTCTAGGCGCCGCGGCAGCCACGGCGGCCACCGCGAACGCGTGATGGCTGATGATCACGACATCCGCCGAACCGAAGTCTCTGTGCCTCAGCCAGCTCGGCACCAACGGAAGCAACGGTGCATAGCTGCGGTAGTTGGCGATCCGGTATGCCGACGAGAGCGGGCCGGTGATGACCCGCGAGGCAAACGTCGCGGGGACCCGCCGATCAACGATGGGAATGTTGACGGGTGCGTCCGCCCACTGCCTGGCAAGTTCGGTAACGACGTGCTCCGAACCTGCGAGCTCGGTCAGTCGTTCGTGGACGATCGCGACCCTCATTGCGCACTCGGCGATTCCTCGACGCCACCCGCAAGCTGACGTCTTCCGGACGCGCCACGACGCCGCCGACGGTAGGTGAATACCGCAGACGTAGGCGCGGCACTCGACGAGGTCGCAGAGTGCAGCGCCAACGCCTGTGCCATGGTGTCGACGTCGAGTTGCGCCACGAGCACGACATGGGTGGCTGCGGCGATGACATCGGGAGTCAGCGTCGAGTCTCCGACGATTCCGCCGGAGACCACTCGTGATGAGGGCGACTCCCCGGCCGTCGACGAATGTTGGCCCGACCCAAGAGCATCCGATCCCGCCGCCGGAGTCTGCGCCGCAGCCTGTGCGAAAAGCGCGGCCACGACCGCACTACCGGACGCCGAGGACGCGCCTACGACGAGAATCAGACGATCCGACCCCGACGATGGGCACTGCGTATACAGCGTCCTGGCGAGCCGCGTTTGTTCGTCCGAACGGCCGCCACGCCGTGTTGCATCGAGATCGACCACGGGCAGGAGCACCCCATCGACTCCGTCGCTCACCGTGCGCACCAACGCCGCGCGACCCGACCGCCGTCGTCGAACGAGCATGGCCGCCACCGCAGTGGAGCCACCCACCAGTCCGCCGAGAACCACGCCGATGACCCATTGCTGCGAACTCGCGTCGTTCAGGAGCGGCGGTTGTAGCACCACCAACTTGCTGGCCTCGGCCGCCTGTATCTCAACGCTCTCGCGAGCCCGCTGCAACTCCTGCGTTCGGGTGGGGTCTGCGATGTCACGTTGTTGCCATTCGGACAGCTTTGGAAGGATTGCCCGCAGCTGTTCATCCGTGCGCTTCGCGAGTTCCTGTCCGTAGAGATCGATTGCCGTCTGTACGGTTCTCATCGCTCTGTCGCCGTCCCTGTTGCTGCAGCTTATGGTGACCACCGACGACTGGTTGGCCTGTGCGACGTTCAGTTTCGCAGGCTCGTTCTCGGCCATTTTCCTCGAAACGGCCTGTGCGAAGCCAGCTCCGGACAGGTAGGCGATTTCCCCGGCGACGAACGTGGCCGTGTTGCCCTGATTGTCAGGGGTGATCTGACTCGCCCCTCCCGCGATGGCGGTCAGGTCGGCCGGATTCCGAAGTCGCACAAAGGCCGTCGCGGTCGTGTCCGCAGCCAATGTTGCGAAGGCCAACCCACCGACGACTGCTCCAACGCAGAGGCCGACCACTGCCCCGACGAGCAGCTTCTTCATCACCAAGCGGGCTTCGAACGACGAGACCAGTTCTATTGCGGAGGCAGGCACTCGCGATACGTTGACAGACAACTCGGGCGCTCCGTCCTGCTCTGGGTGCGATCAACAGTAGATGGACGGGGCCGATTGAATCGGCAGACACTCAAATATCAAGTGTGCTGCTCTCATACGACCGTTGGCCGACGCCGTCTTCCGGCTCGGCATCAAACGGCGCGTTCGCCCCCGACGACACAAGGTTTGCCAGTAGCCTGCGACGCCAGGATAGGATCGAACGCACTCAGTGCAGTCGGGAGCAACGGTGTCTTCTCTTCGTGCTCGTACCGTCCACCCGACAGGAGCCGAAGCTTCGTCGGGCACCACACCGCGTCGTGCATCGGTTTGGACCAAGACCATACGGCGAGCAGCCATCGCGGTCGTTTGCCTGCTGTCGTCGATGATGGTGACGACACCCACGATGGCGCTCACGACGGCACACGCGGAACCACAGAATGTTGATGGCCCCGTTGGTGCAGAAACGACGTTGTCGTGGACCTCCCTTGGGCTGTCCGGAGCAGTGACTCTGGTCGGTGCCAACACCAATCAGGACGTCAAGCTGCCGGTGCCATCCGGTTTCACGCTCAGACGCCTACGCGGACTCATCCATGCCCCAGTGGATTTCGGTACCGGGTTCGTCGAGATCGACGACAGCAAGGGCACGTTTCTGGCCACGGTGGAACTGCCCGCCGTGACACCTAGTCAGGCCGTCGTGCCGTTCGACGTCGACATTTCGCAGGCGCTGGTCAGCGGATCGACTGTCGGACTGACCTTCACCGTTCGCGAACCCGCACTTCCAGCCGACCAGCGGTGCGGACTCGGCGAGCGACTGGTCATGAGCGATCTCTCCGTCGTGTTCGACGGAGTCGAACCACCACCCTCGACCATTTCGGACTTCGTTCCTCCTGTTTTGCAACGCCTGACGTTCTATGCACCGACCGACGCCGACACGGCTGAGCAGCAGGCGGTTCTCACGCTGACGTCGGCGTTCGCAACGGTGTACGCGACGCAGTCGCCGGCAATCACGGTCGTGAATCAGCCGCGCGGCGCTGCGCCGCCGCCTGCGCCGCAATTCACCCGCGCCATCGTTGTCGAAAGGGGCGACGCTGGGATCAACGTCGTGAACCCAGGAAGACCCGAGGGCTATCTCAAAGTGACCGGCCGCGGCGATCAACTATCCGATCAAGCCTCCCTCGTAGTTGATCGCCTGCAGTCCTTGGCGCAGGTCCCGAACGCACGGATCGACCAGGCTGGCTCCCGGGTTGCGATCCCCTCCGACCAAATGACCTTCGGCCAATTGAAGCTCGACGGCAAGACCTCGGTCTTGCGCACGGCCGATCTTACTGTGGGAGTGGACCGTTCAGCGTTGGGCGGACGAGTCGACAGCGCGCAAGTGCACCTTCTCGCTACTCATACACCAGTCACGGCCATGGACTCCGCCAGTCTGATGGTCAGCGTGAATGGCCAGGCGGTGTACACCTCGAGACTGGGCGATAGCGGCCGCGTAGACGCCGTTTTCGAAGTACCCGGCGAGTTCCTCAGGCAGAGAATCAATTTCGACTTCAGCTTGACTTTCAGCCCGCGCCAGTTGTGCAGCCCGACGATCGCGCCTGTGACCTTCCAACTCGACCCTCGGTCGACACTGACAGTGCGGCGTGGCGGCCAGGCGCTCGACGGGTTCAGCGCGGTGCCATCCGAATTCAGCCCAGAATTCCTCGTCGCGCTCGACGGCAGTAGCCCGAATCAACTCGACTACGCGTCCCGCGTGATCGCAGACATCGCGCGATTGACGGGGACGAGCTTGGCGCCACGGGTCGTCAACGTCAAAGATGCGGCCGACGCGACTACCGCCGCGTTGATAGTGGCGAACGCCGCGACGGTCAAGATGACGTCGCTGCGCCCTCCAATCGGAGGTGAAACCTCCGACGTCCGGGTTGATCTACACAACGAACTTCACATCGACATCGACAATGGTCTTGGATCAATCCAGGCCTTCGCGGACCAACCCCGCAACCGCACGGTCATCCTCGTCACCACCAGTGGAGCCTGGTCGCTAATCGAACCCATCTTCGGCTACATCGACCGGCTGCCTGGCGGCTGGTCGAGTCTCGACGGCAACGTAGCTGCTGCCGGCGCGAAGGGTGCCGTCACCAATCTGTCGATCGGACCAGGCGACCTGGCGTCGCCCCCTCCCCAGAGCACGGTGGGCTGGCCAACCTGGCTAGCAATCGGGGCAGGGTGCGTCGTCGCCGCTGCGCTTGCCTTGGGGGCGGCGCTGTGGCGACGGCGCAAGGTCGTCACCGACCGGGGCTCTAGCGAGGGCTTGGCCGATGAAGAGGTCGGCACTGCCGGACCGGGGACCTCACCCTAGTCGGCGAAGGCCGGCCAGCGGCTCGCGAGTTCCATGGCCATCGAGCGTATGAAACGCTGAACCCGTGGAACCCGTCGAGATCAACAACGGCACGTGGTATCTGCGCGGGCTGCGCTACGACGATCGCGTGGACGATCGACCGGCGCTCGCCGAACTCGGCGAGACCGACCTCGACTACGTCCACGACGCACACGACGGCTGGGCCGACGACACCCGATACACGTGGGCCGTCTGTGAACCGTCCACCGGCGAGCTGCTCGCCGAGATCACGCTGGACCCCGACTCGGGGTTCATGGCGAGCAGGGCGCGGCCGGGGCACGAGGATGCGGCGGCGATGTCCGAGGACACGGTCCGCCGCTATGCCGAAGAAGTTCTCGGGCTGCGGGTGCACTCGTGACGAAGATCGTCACCGTCACGGGGGCGGCGGGCCAAATCGGCTACGCGGCGCTGTTCCGGATCGGTTCTGGCGCGTTGCTTGGCCCGGACGAAACGGTCCAACTGCGCCTCCTGGAGCTGCCGGCGGCCGTGCGGGCTGCCGAGGGCGTCGCGATGGAGCTCTTCGACAGTGCCTTCGAATTGGTCTGCGCCGTCGAGATCTACGACGATCCCGTTCGGGCGTTCGACGGCGTCGACGTGGCCCTGCTGGTCGGGGCGAGGCCGCGGAGCAAGGGCATGGAGCGCGCCGACCTACTCGCCGCCAACGCCGCGATCTTCGCCGACGCGGGCCGCGCACTCAACGCGGGAGCCGGCGCCGACGTCCGAGTCGTGGTGGTCGGCAATCCAGCCAACACCAATGCGTTGGTCGCGTCGGCCCACGCGCCCAACATTCCCGCCGAGCGATTCACGGCGCTGACACGACTCGACCACAACCGTGCGGTCGCCGCGCTGGCCACCCACGCCGACGTTCACGTCTCCGACGTCTCACGCCTCACGGTGTGGGGCAACCACTCCCCGACTATGTATCCGGACATCTTCCACGCCGTCGTCGGCGGTCGGCCCGGAGCCGACTATGCCGCCGACACCGATTGGCTGACAACCGATTTCATCCCGACGGTGGCCAAGCGCGGCACCGCAATCATCGAAGCCCGCGGCACGTCCTCTGCCGCGTCGGCGGCCAACGCCGCGATCGACCACGTGCGTGACTGGGTCGACGGCACCGACCCCGACGACTGGACTTCGGTGGCCCTACCGTCGCCCGGCGTCTACGGCATTCCGGAGGGCATCGTCGCCTCCATGCCTGTCCGAGCGGCGGGCGGCGCATGGCAGATCGTCGAGGGGCTCGAGGTCAACGAGTTCTCCAGGGCCCGCATCGATGCCTCGGTCGCGGAGCTCGTCGACGAGCGCGCAGCCGTCGCGGCACTGGGCCTGCTTTAGGACGCCCGGCTATAACGCGTTGCGGCTCAACGCATCTGGTGGGCGGCGCTGCTAGCCAGTTCCCACCCTTCTGCCATCGCCGATGGCGTGGTCGGCGTAGTAGGCATCGAGGATGCTCTTCGGGAACCTGCCTCGGGACTTCAGGTCATGGCCGTGGGCCGTTGCCCATTCGCGGATGTCGTCGCGCTCCTCGCGGCCCATCATCGGTACGGGTGGACAGTAGTCCTCGTCGTCCGGGGCGCCGGCAGCTGATTCCGCAACCACGGCGGGGGCGGAGGGCTGTCGCAACGAACGGCCCGCTGGACCACCCACCCTGCGGGCGCAGGCGATGAACGGCCGGAGCGCGTCCACGAGCGCTTCCCGATTGCGGGGGGACAAATCGATCTCGTACTTTTGATCGCCGACACTAAAACGTCTGGTCTCCACCCCGGCCTCACTGCCGTCGATATCGTCGACCAGAATAGTTCGCTTGGCCATTGCTTTTCCCCTTTGCACTACGACTCGAGCTGGCGGTCCCCAATTCCCGGTCCAGGCGTAACAATTTTCGCAATAGCCCGATTTTAGGGAAGTCAACCGCAAAATGCGCGCCATTACGTGTAAATGGAACCAAAGCATCTGCGCCCCAAGTTATTAGCGCTTGTCGACGTCGGTACCTGTCGCGAGGTCGCCACACTCGACGACGGCGACGTCGTCGCGTCCAGCAAGAAACGACCGCGCACCCTCGTCTCCGTGCAAGCTCGCAACCAACCCGGGCCAGTGCTCGCGAGCGACGACCACCGGGTGCCCCGGCTTGCCGTCGTATAAGGCCCTCGCAAGCCCGGACGGGGAGGCCGCCGCCAACACCCGTCGGATCACGTCGGCGCCGACGTCGGGGGTGTCGACGAGCGAAAGCACCGCGAGATCGAAGCCGTCGATCGCCGCGAGGCCCGCGCGAAGCGATGCGCTCATTCCGTCCGCCCAGTCGGCCGCCACCACGCAGCGCGCGGGAGGAGGTACGTCGACGACGGCTGCACCCAATATCACCACAACGTCGACGCAGCCACCCTTCGACAACGCCGCCACCGCGCGCCGTAGCCACTCCCCTTCGTGCGCAAGCACTTTCGGCATTCCGTAGCGAGTGCCAGCTCCAGCGGCCAACACGATGCCCGCGGCCGTCGTCGAGCTCGACATGCGAATAGTGTCCTCCTGGACGATTCTTGGTAGATGACGGCCCCGACATCTGTCCAGCAGACCAAGCGTGTGCACCCCGTCGACGAGGTGCTGCCGGTCCCCAAGCTGGCGCTGTACGGCTTCCAGCACGTCGTCGCGTTCTACGCGGGCGCGGTGCTCGTGCCGATCATCATCGCCGGCGCCATCGACCTTCCCCCTGAACAACTGGTCAAGCTCATCACCGCAGACCTGTTCACGTGCGGCATCGCCTCGATCATCCAGGCCGTCGGCGTGTGGAAGATCGGTGTGCGCCTCCCGCTACTGCAGGGCGTCACGTTCGCGGGCGTCTCGCCGATCATTGCGATCGGCCTCGCGAACGGTGGCGGCGCCCCCAGCCTGCTGTACGTCTACGGCGCGGTGATCGTCGCGGGCATCTTCACGTTCCTGATCGCGCCGATCTTCATCAAGCTCCTGCGGTTCTTCCCTCCGGTGGTCACGGGAACGTTGATCACGATCATCGGCCTTTGCCTGGTGCCGGTGGGTGCGATGGACGCCGTAACCAATCCGCACACGCACACGACCGATCCGACCAACATCCGCTGGTTTCTCTACGCGCTCGGCACCATCGTCATCATCGTCGGCATCCAGCGCTTGTTCCGCGGTTTCATCGCCACCATCGCCGTGCTTCTCGGGCTGGTCATCGGCTGCGCGGTGGCTTACGCACTCGGTGACATGAACTTCGACAAGGTCGGCGACGCAGCTGCGTTCGGCTTCACCCCGCCGTTCCTCTTCGGCCTACCCAAGTTCGACTTCGTCGCCTGTCTGACGATGATCATCGTGCTGCTGATCACCGCCGTGGAATCGACGGGATCGACGATCGCGACGGGCGAGATCGTCGGCAAGCGCATCAAGGCCAGCGACATCGGCAACGTGCTGCGCGCCGACGGCGTCGCGACCGCCATCGGCGGCATCTTCAACTCCTTCCCGTACACCGCGTTCTCCGAGAACGTTGGCCTCGTCCGCCTCACCGGGGTCAAGAGCCGCTGGGTGGTGGCCGCAGCTGGCGTCATCATGATCATTCTGGGGTTCCTACCCAAGGTGGCTGCCGTCGTCGCGTCGATCCCCAACCCGGTGCTCGGTGGCGCCGCGCTAACGCTCTTCGCCACCGTTGCCGTCGTCGGCATCCAGACCCTTGGGAAGGTCGACTTCACCGACCACCGCAACCTGATCATCGTCACGACCAGCCTCGCGTTGGCGCTTTGGGTGACGGCGTATCCCGACATCGCCAAGGCCATGCCCACTGGCCTGAACCTGATCTTCGGCAGCGGCATCAGCATCGGCGCAGTGGCCGCGATCGTGCTCAACGTCGTGTTCTTCCATACGGGTTCGCGCGGTCCCCGAGTGGCGGGCGGCGGCTCCATCACACTCGACGAGGTCAATTCGATGACCAAGGACCGCTTCACGGAAGTGTTCGGCCACGTGGTGCAGGACGTGCCGTGGGCCGTCGAGCGTGCATACGAGCAGCGCCCGTTCGAGAGCACCAACGCGTTGCGCGAGGCCTTCCAGGACGCCGTGCTGACGGGATCGTCCGACCAGCAGGAGGAACTTCTCAACGCATTCCACGACCTTGGTGCCGAGGACGAGACGGGCCACGCGCTGGCCGTCGACCACGTAGCGCTGTCCAACCTGGACGAGACCGATCACAATGACGTCGTGGAGCTCGCAAGTGCCTACCGCGAACACTTCGGCTTCCCGCTCATCATTTGCGCGCGCGAGACCGAGCGGTTCGACCGGGTGCTGAAGAACGGTTGGTCGCGCATGGACAACTCCCCCGCAGCAGAGAAGGCGTTCGCTCTGATCGAGATCGCCAAGATCGCCAACTACCGCTTCACCGATCTGGTCGCCGACGCCAACCCGATCGCCGCCGCCCGATTCAGCCGGCTCAACGAACTGCAGTAATGCCGACGCATCCAGCGCTGGGCCTAGAAGGGTTCACGAGGCTGACGGAGCGTCAGCAGATGAACCTCTTGTTCGGCGTGTGCTCGTCGACCATCTGGGCGAGACGCGTGCTGGCGGGTGGGCCGTTCCGCGACGTGGACGCCCTCCTCGATCGTGCCGACCGAGTGCTCGCCGAACTGCCGGACCGCGAGATCGACGCAGCGTTGGACGGTCACCCGCGCATCGGCGCGAAAGTCGACAATGCGTCGTCTGCCCGGGAACAGGCAGCGGTGACGACGGCCGACGACTCCGTGAAGGAGGAGTTGGCCGTCAAGAACCGCGAGTACGACGAGAAGTTTGGCTACGTGTATCTGGTGTGCGCGAGCGGACGCTCAGCCGAGGAGCTCCTCGCGATCCTGTCGGATCGACTGCACAACGACCCCGAGACGGAACGCCGAGTGATGCGCAACGAGTTGGCCAAGATCAACCGGCTTCGTCTCGAACGCCTGCTGAGTGAGCCGCCCGCCGGCCTGGGCGAGCGAAGCGACGGGGAATCTGAGGCAGTATCGAGCACATGAGCCTCTCCACTCACGTTCTCGACGCGATGTCCGGCCGACCCGCCGCCGGTGTGCCAGTCACGCTGCTAGAGGCCGACAACACCGTCGTCGCCGGCTCGACGACCGACGACGACGGTCGCATCGGCCAGCTCGCCGACAACCTGGCACCCGGCATCTATCGGCTGCGCTTCGACACCGCAACGTATTTCGCCACGCATGCCGTGGAGACCTTCTACCCAGAGATCGTGATTGCGTTCGAAGTCAGCGACTCGAGCGCGAAGTATCACGTTCCCCTACTGCTGTCACCGTTCGCCTATTCGACCTACCGAGGGAGCTAGACGTGTCGGGCATCATCCTTGGCAAGAATCAGTACGGCAAGGCCGAGAACCGCCTGGTGCGGATCTACCGCGACCAACCCCGTCACGAGATTCACGACGTGAATGTATCCACTTGCCTACGTGGCGATTTCAGTGCTGCACATCTCGCAGGCGACCAGTCCGAGGTGCTGCCGACGGATACGCAGAAGCAGACCATCTACGCCTACGCCAAGGAGAAGGGTCTGACGTCCATCGAGGAGTACGGTCTCACATTGGCCCGCCATTTCGTCGGCGACGTGGAACCGGTGCAGGGCGCGCGCGTCGAGATCGACGAATACGCTTGGGAGCGAGTCATTGTCGACGGTGCCGAGCACGACCATACCTGGGTGCGAAAGGGACAGGAGGTGCGCACGGCCGCGATCACCGTGGACGCAGATGGCGAGTGGGTCGTCGGCGGTCTCAAGGACCTCGTCATCCTCAAGTCGACCGGATCCGAGTTTGCAGGGTTCCTCAGCGATCCGTACACCATTCTCGAGCCCACCCACGATCGGGTCATGGCGACGTCCCTCGTGGCCCAGTGGCGGTTCACCACCACGGAGGTCGACTGGGAAGCTACCTACGTCGGAGTCAAGGCGCAGCTCACCAAGCAATTCGCGGTGGTCCAATCCTTGGCGCTGCAGCAGACTCTCTTCGAGATGGGCAGGGCGGTGTTGGAGACCTACCCGACCATCGCGGAGGTCAGGCTGTCCGCGCCGAACAGGCATCACTTCGTGTACGACCTATCGCCGTTCGGCGTGGACAACCCGAACGAGGTGTTCCACGCCGACGACCGTCCCTATGGGCTGATTCAGGCCACCGTGGCCCGCGACGACGCACCGCCTGCCGGGCCTTCGTGGGAGCGCTACGTCGGCTGGCTGGGCTGAACTGGCTTTATGAGAATTAGGTGCACATCGTTTGTCGATGCATCTAGATCAGCGTAGGGTTGCGGATAGGTTGAGTTCACAGCCCAATCTGGAAGCGTCATACGGCTTTGAGACGCAGGGCCCCTCGAATTTCTCGAATTGACGTGAACCACAGTGCGAATCACGAATTCCGACTGATGGAGTCACAATGCCCAACGTCAGCACTTCCCATTCGGCCAGCCCCGAATCCTTCACCGTCTGCCATGCGGCCCACTTCGCGACCCGTTGGCTACAGCCGTCGACCGCGATCGTCACCGCGCACGGCGAGATCGACGCCGCGAATGCGATCGGCTTCATCGACTATGCGTTGCGCCATGCCGACCGAACCGACAATTTGGTCATCGACCTCACCGGTATCGAATTCTTCGGCTCCGCAGGCTTTTCCGCATTGCACACCCTGAATGTTCGGTGCGCCGCCGCAGACATCGCATGGGCCATGGCCACGAGCAAGTCGGTCAATCGACTACTCCGGATCTGCGATCCGGACATGGCGCTGCCCGTTCACGCAAGCGCGGAAGCAGCACTCGGCGCATTGACTGGCGAGCGGTCCCCGCTACTGCAGCTGGTCACGGAGCCGAGCTAGCGACTTCGCCAACAGCCGAGAGACGTGCATCTGGGAGATGCCAACGCGCTCGGCGATCTGAGTTTGGGTGAGCGACTCGAAGAAGCGCAGCACCAACACGGTGCGTTCCCGTTCGGGTAGCGCAGCGAGCAACGGCCGCAACGCTTCTCGATTGTCGATCTGATCGAGGTTGGTGTCGATGTCGCCCAGCGTGTCGGCGATCGCGGGGGCGTCTTCGCTGTCGCTGCCTCCGTCGATCGACATCGTGTTGTACGAGCTACCGGCGATGAGACCTTCGACGATCTCGTCGCGATCCATCTCGAGTTCGGCGGCCAACTCGGTGGGCGTGGGAGCCCGTCCCAGCCGTTGCGACATCTCGGCGTTGGCGGTGCCCAAGCGAAGGTGCAGCTCCTTGAGGCGACGAGGCACCTTGAGCGACCAGCTGTTGTCCCTGAAGTGACGCCGAACCTCGCCCATGATTGTGGGGACCGCGAACGATACGAAGTCCGACCCTGCGTCGACGTCGAATCGAATGACGGCGTTCACGAGGCCGACCCTGGCGACCTGGACGAGGTCGTCGCGGGGCTCGCCGCGTCCGTCGAAACGGCGGGCAATGTGGTCAGCCAAGGGAAGGCAGCGCTCGACGATGGCGTCACGTTGCCGTGTGAACTTGGGCGAGCCCTCCTCGAGCTCGCTCAGCTCTCGGAACATGTCGCGCACGTCCGAGTATTCAGAGGTCGACCGTGATGACGAACCCCTGGAAGTCGAATGCGTCACCGCAGAGAGCTCACTCGTCTCGTCGTCATCGAGATACCGCATCGGCGGCCTCCGCCAGGCTCGTCGGCATCGAAGGTCTGCACGTCATCGGTGAGTGAAGTCAGCACATGCCAGCTAAAGCTGCCTGGCGACATGACTTCGGCCGTCTTGCACACGGTGGATGCGATCACGACGACCTCGTCCTCGGCCGGGTGCACCGCGACGACGAGCAGCGTGCCACCGACGGCCGACTTGATGAGCCACGTGCACGCCTCGTCGATGGCCAGCCGCAAGTCGGACACGGCGTCGAAGTCGAGGTCCTCGAACGTCCCGACGGCACCGACCAAGGTACGCACGACGGCAAGGTTCTCCAGCCGCGCGCTCACTCGGAATTCCACCGAGCGATCGCTCAGCAGGCGCTCGCCTTGCTCGTCGACAGCCACGCGTCCTCCTGAAAGTCTCACGCGAGATTACCCTCGGCCATCCTGCAGCTAAGCATCAACACTCCGATCATCAGCGCGCCATGCCCGGTGGCAACGGCACGAACGATGGGTAGACATTCGAACGATGTGCAACGGTCCGAACTATTACCATCGCGTTGAGCGGGAATGCCCGCGCAGCCTCCCCTCGAAACCTAGCCCCTCACGAGCCGATGCGTAGGTGCGCGGTCAACAGCAATCCGTCATAGACGACACGGCTGGGGAGCACGTCGTCGTACGTGAGCTCGAGGAAGTCCTTGACGATCTGCTCGGCCAGCAATCGAAGCTTGACGTTGGACTCCTGCGACCGCCACTTGAGCAACTCGAAGGCCGACTGCGCCGGGATCCGGTAGATCAGCATGAGCATGCCCTTTGCCTGCTCGATGCCGCCGCGAGCTTCGGCGATCTCGGCGACCGCTTCAGTGACGCGTGCCTCCCGTGCCTCGGTGATCGATGGTGTGAAGTCGACGTAGAAGCCGTCGGTGCCGATGACCGATCCGTCGTCGTCGACCAGCTGCTTGCCGACGACGATCACGTGATGCACCTCACCGTGAGTGTCGATGATCCGGTGCCGGGTACTGAAGGCCCCCGAGGTGCGACGAATTTCGTCGAGCGTGGCGGCCACTTGGCCGTAGTCGTCGGGGTGCTTGTGTGATAGCACCAGATCGGTGGTCGGGGTCACGGTGCCGGCCTCGTAGCCGTGCATCTGCTCGACCTGAGGGGACCACTCCCAGCGTTCGTCGGCGAAGGTGAAACGGAACCAGCCGACGCTCTGCGGTTCACCGCCAGCCAGGGCGTGCTCGACGGGCACGGAGTCGTGCGCAGATTGCGGCCCTCGCCCCTCGAAATCGGCGAGCTCATCCATCATGGAGCAGACATTAGTAGTTGGCTGGCCTGCTCTGCGACGCGCTATGGCAGAGGCATCACGATTTCCCGCGGCCTGCAGACCGTAGACTCATCCCCGCCTGGGTCGGATACCGCCAAGCTTCTAGGCAAGGCCATGTCTGGTACGCGCGCAGTGCTCCAAGGCGTCGCTGACCGCGAATCCTTGGAGCCATCGCTTCTTTCCGCGCCACCCGCAACCGCACACTGCCTGGCTCCGCCAGGGAGCGACCACGACGTAGGTCGCGGTGCCGCCGACGAGCGCCCGTGTACTAGGCCTCACAAGATCGAAAATACTCTGCTGAACCTGGAAAAACTGTGAGCACGCTGTGCGTTTCGCGTGGCTGCGAGACCGAGACGCTTGGCGACTTCGGTCTGTCGGCACCACGTGGTCCTACGCTGGGCACCACACCTACCGTCGGCAATGAGCCGCCCTGTGCCCGTCACCCTACGATGGGTCCATGGTGAGCAAGCTTGCCGCTCTGCTCGTCGGGCTTTGTTGTCTGACCGCATGCGACGGCGGTGCACCCAAATCCATGAACGGTGAAGCGGCGCATCAGGTCTCGGTGATCGGGGATTCCTTCACCAGCGGCAGCCCGCAAGGCGGGGTTGGGCCGAATGGTTGGCCCGCCCTGGTGCGCAAGATGCTTGACGACGAGAACGTCGACGTCGAGATCAAGTACGCACCGGAGGCTGGCGCGGGGTACGCGACGGTGGGTGATTCGGGCGGTGTGTTCGACAGGCAGATCAGTGCCGTCGTCGGTATCGCCTCCGAGCTAGTGGTCTTCTTCGGCAGCACCAATGACGGCGTGGCACCACCGGGCAAGCTGCAGAAGGCGGTCGCCGAAGGCTTCGCTCGGACCAAGGCGTTGGCTCCTCACGCCAAGTTGCTGGTCATCGGACCGACCTGGCTTACCACGGACCCACCACCCGAGATGAAGCGAGTACGCGACATCCTTCGTGATCAGTCGTCAGCGGCAGGCGCGATCTTCGTCGATCCCCTCGTCGAACACTGGATAGCCGACCAGCCTCAGCTGATCGGTGGGGACGGCATCCACCCCACCGACGAAGGCCATCGATACTTGGCAATGAAGATCGCACCGTTGATCGCGACCGAACTGAAGCACGGGTGAGTTGCAGTCCGACGGAATTGGCGACGGCGGAACAAACGCGCAGGTAAATCCGCAGTCAGCAAATTAAGTCGACGTTTCGAGCGAGCCACGCTTGCCGCGATTGCCCGTGCCGGAGAGCAAATACTGACGGTAACGGAAAATATTCAGTTTATTAAACGAATTACGATCTTGAAGACTGCTGATCCAACAAATTGAAGTTTGGCTGTACGGCATGCAGTTAACGCTGCTAGCGGCTAGGGTAATTCACCGAGACAAGTCACGAGCGCAGTGTGGCGGTCGCCGTAGCGAGCCGTAACAACTACGTTTCGTCCAGCTAAGTTTCGTGGGGGATGATGATTCGATGTCGGTGGAAACCACTAAACGTTCGACGAGCACTATCCGCAAGAGTTGGGAGCAACCCTACGGATTTCGGCTAATGGTGACCGACGTGGTCGTCGTCATCGCTGCCGTGCTCCTAGCGCAGTACATCCGTTTCGGTCTCTCGCCCTTGCACTCTGGTGACTACACAATGGGATTGACGTTGCTTTCGTTCCTCTTCGCGTTGCTGTGGCTGACCGCGTTGGCGACCTTTCGCACGAGGTCACCGCGAATCGTCGGCGAGGGCATGTACGAATACGTGAGTGTCTTCAACGCATCGTTCTGGACGTTCGGGGCGATCGCGATCGGGTCGCTGCTGTTCAAGCTGGAGATCGCACGCGGATATCTGGCTGTCGCACTCCCCGTCGGCACACTAGGTCTGATACTCGGGCGGAATCTATGGCGCCGAAGCCTGGCCCGCGCTCGCGCCCGCGGTGAGTGCCAAACATCCGTGATCGCCATTGGTGATCGACGCGCGGTTTCTGTACTCGCCCGGGAGGTTACGAGGAACCCCAAGAACGGCTACCGGATCGTCGGCGTCGGAATTCCCGGTTACAGCGAAGCGGAAGGTTCCAGCCTGCAGGTCGGGAAGACCGAGATCCCGATTCTTGGCGACGAGCTGGACGCGATCGAAGCGATATCCAAGTACGGCGCCGACACCGTGGCAATCACTGGCACCGAGCACTTCGGCGCCGATGGCATTCGACGCTTGCTTTGGCAGCTCGAAGCGATCGACGTTGATCTCGTCGTCTCACCGGGGGTGATGGACATCGGCGGTCAGCGTCTGATGGTGCGGCCCGTGTCGGGCTATCCGCTGATCCACGTCGAGAAGCCGCAATATCGAGGGGCAAAGCGGTTCCGCAAGCGCGCATTCGACACCTGCTTTGCCGTGGCGGCCCTCGTGGCGGCGGCGCCGGTACTGTTCCTCGCGGCCATCGCGATCAAACTCACAAGCGCCGGCCCGGTCTTCTACGCCGCCGAACGCATCGGCCTCGACGGGCGACCGTTCACCATGCTGAAGTTGCGCACCATGGTGGCCGACGCCAACGCTCAGCTCGAAAAGTTGGCCGAGCGCAAGGATTGTCCGAACGCGGTGCTGTTCAAGATGCGCGACGACCCCCGGGTCACTCCGGTTGGAAAGTTCTTGCGCCGCTTCAGTATCGACGAAATTCCCCAGTTCATCAACGTACTCAAGCAGCAAATGAGCGTGGTTGGTCCACGGCCGCCACTACGGAGTGAAGTCGACACCTACGATGGCCAAGTCAGGCGGCGGTTGTTGGTGCGACCGGGGGTTACCGGCTTGTGGCAGGTCAGCGGCCGATCCGACTTGGACTGGGAGGAGTCGGTTCGACTCGACCTCTTCTACGTCGAGAACTGGTCGATGGCAAGCGATTTGGCGATCATCCTCAAGACGTTGCGCGCGGTGATTGGCCGACAAGGCGCCTACTGACGCACGGAGGCTAGCCGCCGTGGACCTTGCGGATGATGTCGCACATGTCGTCGACGTCGGTGGACGTGAGACCGCGATGCACGGGTAGACAGATGCCTTCCCGCGAAAGCCTCTCGGCCACCGGCAATGGACCTCGAGCGTACGTCTGCAACGCTGGCTGAAGGTGCAACGGATGGAAGAAGCCACGGGTTTGAATACGTTCGGCTTCCAGTGCGTCAACTACTTCGGCTTGCCGCTCGCTGAGCATGGCGAAGCGGAACGGCACATGGCTCGAGCCCTCTTGAACCTGCATCCAACGGACGCCTTCGACACCGGCCAGATTGGCCACGTAGCGCGCATGATTCGCCTGCTTCCTTGCCACGATGTCGGGGAGTTTGCGCAGCTGCGCCCGGCCCACGGCGCACTGCATGTCGGTGACGCGGAAATTCATGCCGAGCGCGTCGTGGATGAATGTGCCGCTGCTGAGCCGTCCCTGATTCCGCAGCAGGCGCAGCTTCTCGTAGAGTGCATCATCGTCGGTGAGCACCACGGCGCCCTCGCCCATGGTGATGGTCTTGTCCGCGAAGAAGGAGATCACCCCAACGTCGCCCCAGGTGCCGGCGTGGCGACCCTGGTAGGCGACACCGTATGCCTGCGCGGCATCCTCGAGGACCTTGAGCTGGTGACGGGCCGCGAATTCGGCGACGCGGTCCAGCGGGGCGCAGTGTCCGTAAACATGCACGGGCATAATGGCTTTGGTCCGCTCGGTGACATGCGGTGTCAGCCGGTCGATGTCGAGGTTGAAGGTTTCGGGATCTACGTCCACGAATACGGGTCGCAGTCCGGCGAACACTGCCGCCGTCGCGGAGGCGTAGAACGTGAAGGCAGGTACCAAGATTTCGCTGTCCCGGGGGAGCTCGAGCGCCAGCAGCGCCAAGAACAAGCCGAGCGTGCCGTTTGGTGCCAGCACCGCGTGACGCGCACCGGTGTCCGCCTGGATGGCGGCGAGGAAGTCGGCCGCGTACGGCCCCTCGGTCAACCACCCCCTGCGGATGCTATCCGTGACGCCGTCGATTTCGTCGTCATCGAAGAACGGTTCGATCTGCTCGATACGCCACGTCACGAGCTCCCCCTGATTGCTGACCACCAACTGGTTGTAGCCGATCCTAGTTTCTCGCGAGCACCCACGTGACGAACTACGGAGTACCGTCGAAGCGATTCCGACGAAAGGCAATTCGACGGTGACCAACCGGGTGGTGTCGCTCGTGGTGGCCGCCGCGATGGTGGCCTCCGGGTGTTCGGTGCCCGAGCCGTCGCAGACTCCGCCGGCGCCGCCACGCCCATCGACGATGCCGCCCGGTACGGTATTCGACGACTTCGTCGGTCCGGCAGGATCGCTGCCCGACAGCGCGCTGTGGGATTACGATGTCGGCCCATATCAGGACGCCGGATTGCAGACCTACACCAAATCGCCGGAGAACGTCCGCTTGGACGGGCAAGGTCATCTGCTGATCCAGGCAAACCAAACCTCAACTGGCTACGCGTCCGCTCGGCCGGTGACTCGGGGCAAGCTGTCGATGCTGTACGGGACGATCTCGGCGCGCATCAAGTTTCCCTCCGGACAGGGCATCTGGCCGGCGTTTTGGATGTTGGGGACGGACATGGACAGCGTTGGATGGCCGCGCTGCGGCGAGATCGATCTGATGGAGATCGTCAACACCGGGACTCAGTTCCACGTGACATTGCACGGGCCACAAGGTGATTCGGACTACTACGGGGGTGTGGAGAAGAGCGGGCAGGTGGTGGGCACCAGTGGTCCAATCGCCGATCTCACCAACGACTTCCACACGTACTGGGTGAATTGGCAGCCGAACGACATCACCATCGGCGTCGACGACACCACGCTGGGCGCCTTCACGCCATCGTCGCTTCCCCCTGGCGCGCAGTGGGTATTCGAACATCCGATGTACGCCCTCCTCAACATCGCCATCGGCGGGGACTGGGCCGGGCCCCCTGACGCGTCGACGCCCTGGCCGGCCACCATGCTGGTCGACTGGTTCCGCTACTCCCCGGCGGAGTAGTCGCCGAGAAGGTCGAGCAAGTAACGGCCGTACCCCGACTTGGTCAGGCCTTCGGCCCGCTCCCGTAATTCGTCGTCCGTGATGAACCCGCTCCGCCACGCGACTTCCTCCGGCACGCCGATCTTCAGGCCCTGGCGCTGCTCGATGGTGCGCACGTAGTTACCGGCATCCAGCAACGAATCGAAGGTACCCGTGTCAAGCCATGCCGTCCCGCGCGGTAGCACTTCGACCGATAGTTGACCGCGGTCCAGATACACGCGATTGACATCGGTGATCTCGTACTCGCCGCGATCCGAGGGGCGTAGCGATTCCGCGATCCGCACGACGTCGTTGTCGTAGAAGTAAAGGCCGGGAACGGCGTAGTTCGACCGTGGACGCTTTGGCTTTTCCTCCAGCGAAATCGCTAGGCCACGATTGTCGAACTCGACCACGCCGTAGTCCGTAGGGTCGGACACCTGGTAGGCGAAGATGCCGCCACCGCGGATCCGATGGAACCGGCTCAGCTGTGTGCCCAACCCAGGTCCGTAAAATATGTTGTCTCCCAACACCAGTGCGACATCCTCGCTCGCGATGTGGGCGCTGCCGAGAACGAAGGCTTGCGCGAGTCCGTTGGGCACCAGCTGGACGACGTAGGTGATGGAGACACCGAACTGGGAGCCATCGCCCAACAATCGAACGAAGGCATCGGCGTCGGCAGGCGTAGTGATGATGAGGATGTCTCGAATACCCGCGAGCATCAGCGTCGATAGCGGGTAGTAGACCATCGGCTTGTCATAGACCGGTAGAAGTTGCTTACTCGCACCGACGGTGATTGGATGCAGCCGCGAGCCGGTTCCTCCCGCAAGAATGATCCCCCTCATGCGGAAAGTCTAGGCACTGTCGGGGATCTGGGCGTTCTGAATGATTCCTAGAGTGCGCGGCGACGCTAAGCTAAACGCATGGTTGGCGAGGTCGAGTTGCAGAGAGCCTGGGACAGCGTCGCGACTCGGTTTCCATTCGAAGGCTATCTAGACCCGTTGCGGCCCGGTACCGAGGACGTCGCGCGCACCGTCTCCAAGTATCTGCCGATGGGATCGCAGGTGCTCGACTTCGGTGCGGGACCAGCGGACAAGACCGCGGTGCTCGCCGTTCTTGGATTCGAATGCACGGCGATGGACGACCTGAAGGACGAATGGCACGTTCGAGGCAACGCTCGAGAGAAGATCTTGGACTTCGCCGCAGAGATGGGCGTCCGCTTCGTCCCACTGGACGGCGACGGTCTCGCGCCCGATGCACGGTTCGACATGGTGATGCTGCATAGCGTGATTCAACATCTGCACGACTCACCGCGCGATTTGCTGGTCGGCCTGACCGAGCGAATTCGTACCGGAGGGTACCTTTTCATCACCGTGCCCAACCACGTAAACCTGCGGAAGCGTCTTGCGGTACTGCGCGGCAGGACAAGCCATGCCCCGTATTCGTTGTACTACTGGTATCCAGGCCAGTGGCGCGGTTATGTCCGCGAGTACACGAGAGGCGACTGTACGGAACTCGCGAATGCTCTCGGACTCGACTTAGTCGAGCTTCGAGGGGTACACCATATGTTGTTCCGACTTCCGCGGTGGTCGCGGCGCGCCTACGTCGCGGTCAGCCGACTGATGCCCTCTACCCGTGATACCTGGCTGATGGTGGCCAGGAAGCCAGCGGGGTGGACCGGCAAGGTCGAGCTCGATGACCAGGAGTTTCGCCAGCTCACAGGTCTCAGGTCGTGGAGCGAAGTCGGATAGTGAAACGGGTGCGACGCTGGCTGGTAGTGCTGGCCGTGCTACTGATCGCCGGAGTGGTGGGCGGACTGCCTGTCTATGTCTGGCCGCAGGTCGATCCGTTACGGCATGCTGACGCGGTTGTGGTGCTTGGCGGACCTCCTCCGGACCGGTATCCGTTCGGCATCCAGCTCCACGAAAGCGGATGGGCACCAATGGTGTTCTGGTCTAACCCAGACGCGAGCGAGGGATACACGCGATACTGCGCGCGGCACGAAGTCGATTCCAATCTCCATTGTTTTGTTCCCGATCCACCGACCACGAAGGGTGAAGCGCAAGAACTGCGCCGTCTGGCAGCACAATATGGCTGGCGATCGGTCATCGTGGTGACGTTTCGTCCCCACGTCTCTCGCGCCCGCTACATCTTGGAGCAGTGTTTTGACGGTGAACTGATCATGGTGGAAAGTCCGGCACAGATATCGTTCTCCGAGTGGGCCTTTCAGTACATGTACCAAACTGCAGGGTACGTGCGCGCAGTGTTTCAGCCCGGTTGCTAACCATGCGCCGCTACGGCCACTACGATCAGACGATGGCACGTCATCGATCGCCACTATTGTTCGCACTCGCGCGAGTGTGGGTATATCCGTTGTGGTTCAGCGTCATCCGGTCCGGCGCGGTCGAGGCGGTCTTCGAGGATATCGACTGGTCGTTGCAGTGCATCGACGACCCCCAGCTGCTGGCGCTAGACCGGTACTCGCGATTCGCCTACCTGAGTGGCGCGCTGAGGGAGTTCCGCACACTGGTCCACTTCCGGCTGCGCAACTCCCCACTGCCGCTTCGCCTCGTGCTGCGACTGCTCTACCGGCCCGAACCGACCCTCACCCTCGACGCCGATTCAATCGGGCCGGGGTTGTTCATCCAGCACGGCTTCGCGACGATTGTCGTCGCGGAATCCATTGGCAGCCACTGCTGGATCAACCAGCAAGTCACCGTTGGTTACGACGCGAAAGGCAAACCGACGCTGGGCGACTCCGTCCGCATAGGGGCGGGCGCGGTGGTGCTGGGGCCCGTGACCTTGCACGACGGCGCGACCGTGGGAGCCAACGCAACGGTGGTCAACGACGTCAGACCGGGCGAAACCGTGGTGGCACCGTTGGCCGCCCCGATCAATCGTCGCCACGGGGACGGCGACGCACCAGCCTAGGCGCCCAGGCAAGGTCTGGGATCACCTGGGCAGCAAGGATCGCAAGGACGGACGCATACACGACGCCGACCGCTCCGAATCGCGCCACCACCGCCACTCCGATGCAGACGCTGAGCGCAGCCATTGCAATGGCCCAGAGTGCCTGCCATCGCGCCTCATTCGGTTTGGTCAGAAGTACGGTGGACGGCAAGTGAATCGCCTGCACAACCAGTAAGGCGCCGAATGCCATGGCGAGCCAGACTGATACCTCGATGCGGCCACCCGACAATACTCGGGTGGCCAGCGGGGCGAGGGGGACGAAGACTAACGTGGCAATCGCCGCGACTGCCGCGAATGTTGCGGTCAGCTGCCACCACATCCGGACAGTCTGTTCTCGCGCTGTTCGGCGCTTCACGAACACGGGCCAATAAGCGTAAGCCGCGGTGGACAAGGCCGACCAGCACACCGCGTAGATCTGCGCGATCAATGAGTACCGCGACAGCTCCAATGGCGTCGAAAAGTGCGCCAGCAGGACGCGCCCTGCTTGCAATCCAATCGGCGTCCCGACCCCCACGACGAATAGCCACATACTGCCCGCCAACAGTCGGGAGTCGCTGCGCGGCAAGCTCACCCGGGCGAACGCCGACCACCCCAGCCCAGAATGGCGCAGCGCTAGCACCGTGCCGATGACCTCACCGATGAGGAGGCCGCCCAACGACGAGACCGCATACCAGACTCCCGGCGCGTCAATCGCGTAGAGCCCCAGTGTCAGTAGCAGCGCGAATGCGGGGCAGCCCATCAGCAACAACGTCACGACCGGAAGCCGGTCGATGCCGACGAGAATGCGCAGCCCGAGTCCCGCGGGGATGGTGAGCGCAAAGACGCATGCCGCCACGGTGATGGCCCACCGATCGTCGGGCCCACTGGAGAACCCGATCACGGCGGTCCAACCGTCAAACGCCATCACCACCAACGCGGTCAACACCAAGCCCCCGGCCACCGCGAACAGTACATGGTAGGCACGCCGAATCACGTTGATGGAGTTGGGGTCCGGCCTCTCGCCACCAAGCTGGGAGCTGGCGTTGAGAACCGTGGCCCCGATGCCGAGATCGGCGAAGGGAAATAGCAGCGTGATCGTCGCGACCAGCGATACCAACCCAAACACGGCAGCACCGGTCTCGCGCACGATGATGGCGGTGTTTGCCAGCCCGAGCACCGCGACTACCGGCGTACCGAGCACGCGGTACACCGGCGCGAGCACCAGAGCTCGACGCTCCTGAGGGGTCAGCCGACCTTGGTCCACGGTCAACTGCGAACCTTGGACATGGTCGAGTGCCCGACGATTCGCGCTGCGCTTAGCAGAGCGAATGTCACGGCGAAGGGACCGGGACGGCCGTGTTGAAGGGCGGACTGAAGTGATCGCCGTACTCCACTGAGTGATCCTGCCGAAACGGCCGCGCTGACGGGGCTGGTACACAGATAGTCACCAAGCACCCTCTTTGACTCGGTGCTCAAATACTGCAAGCCCCATTCGATGTAGCATTCCGTGCAGTCGGACTGAGGGCGCGACTCGGACTCGTGTTGCACGTTGTAGATGCCGAGGACGTCGGCCAGCTGAATGATCCGCAGTTCCGGAATGGCGCGCTGGACGTTTATGAGCCAGCTCGGTTCATCGTGGGCGGCACCGACATGAGCATCCCAACGGACGTTCCGGGCAAGCTCCGTGGGAAAACACAACGTCGACGTCTGCAACGCGGCGCCACCTTGACGAAGGCCGGAGAATCGAAACCAATAATCCGCTAACGGCTGTCGAGGTTCGATGAGCCGTCTCGGCAGTATCCGCCGCCGCGCACCCGGGCCCACCATCGCCATCCGGGATGAGGCGATCCAGTGCGGATGGTTCGCCGCGCGGACGGCCGCTAACTGCCTCTCCATCTTGGTGGGGTGCCACTCGTCGTCGTCGTCGAGCAGGGCGATCACGGAGCCCTGGGCCGCGTCAATGCCGAGTTGTCTAGCCTTCGCAGGACCACCACGAAATGGTGTTCGCAGTGTTGTAATTCGGTCATGGGCGGGGACGGTTACCGGCTGGTCGGTGTCCACCACAACGATTATCTCGGCCACCGGTAGCGTCTGGTTCAGCACCGACTGCACGGCCCGTTTCAAGGATTGCCGCCCCACCGTCGGTATGACCACGCTGACCGTTGGCGTCATCGCGAAGGTGCGGGCGCATGGCGAAAATGTGTCGCGCCGTACAACAGCGTGATGCAGGCGAACACGGGAAGCATGTTGTAGGCCCACGGCTGGAAGAGCAGATCCCAGATCCCTTGCAAACCAATCGTTATCACCAGGGGCGCCCATTTTGCGAACCGGGCGTAATTCCATACGACGCCGAGGCAGGCCACCAATAAGAAGGCCGGCAGCAGGGCCGCCAACACGCCGCCCTCGGCCCAGGAACCGAGCAGCAGGGAGTGCGTCGCGGACTCGTCCTGTGCGGGCAGCCGCCAGTAGAGCTCGAACGGGAACGTCGGCATGTATCCCATCTGGATCGCGACGTGCTCAGCATGGGTGTAGAAGTCCGGCGTGAACTTCAGCGCGCTCCCCCAGCCGAGCAATGGATGTTCGATGATGGCGGTGATCGTCTCCGGCGGCTCCGTTCGTCCCGCCAACAGCGTAGGCAGACCTGTTGTGGCTTGCTCGATTTCCTTGCTCTGCAATGCGGGTCCGAAGAGCCCGGCCCGTGCGGCGAACGGCATCACGTAACCGAACACCAGCCCGAAGGCGAGGATCCCGGCGAACCGCCAGCCGCGGCGGACCTGTCGACCAAGAAAACGGTGGCTGAACAGGATCGCCGAGGCGAGCAGACACACCAGTGCGTGGGAGCGGAAGTTGAGCCCGAGGCTGGCTATACCGAGTAGCGCCAACGCCAGTGCGTGCAGGGCCAGGGGCGCTCTGGCCAGCACCAGTCCCAGCAAGATCAGGGTAGTCACGCCGGGCGCAATCCCGTACTTCCAGAAGTCCAGGAAATTGCCGGTGTTCGACAGCGCGATGCCGGTGGTGAAGAAGAACACCACGCTCCCGATTCCCAAGCCACCCAGGATCATCGCGATCAGATTCACCGACCGGCCGGTGACCACCGTCAGACCGATCAGGTACAGCGAGAATGCCGCCGGCGCAACCGCATTCGGCCAGAGCGGAGTGACGCCGTGCACGACACCAGACGCTACGTAGGAAATCCAGCCTAAAACCGCAAGCACCAATGGGATCAAATCGACCCCTCGGTGCGTCATGAGCAGGAATGCGGGCACCAGCAGCAGACAGCCGACCGAAAGGCCCGTCACCGTGAAGTTCCACAAATGAACGCCCGACGTCGCGCCAATGGCGAACACGGCCACCTGCGCGACGACGGTGCCATTCGCCCGCGGAATGTCCGGAGAATCCGCGACGGGCAGGAATGTAGAACTCTTCATGCCCCCCCTTAATGCTACGCAAAACCAAACGATAGCTGCTTGAGCTCAATTGCGCGGCGGTGTAGCAGCGATCTCGCTAAGGTTGTCACAAAGGCAAAGGGGTGCCGTTCTCCTTGGGGGTGAAAATTGAGTTCACGATCAACTCGATCCCTGGCTGCCCGGCGCGGTCGCCCTTACGACAAGGGCCGAGGGTTCGTTCCCCAAGCTCTTTGGGTGGCGGTGTCAACACTGATCTTCACCCAGGTGTGGTGCCCAAATCGGCTGCGGTGCGCGCTGTTGCGGTGGTTCGGCGCCGAGGTCGGCCAGGGCGTATTGATCAAGCAACGGGTCCGCGTGCAGTGGCCGTGGAAGCTTTCCATTGGTGACAACTCGTGGGTCGGCACCGACGCAGAGTTGTACAACCTCGACAACATTGTCATCGGTGACGATGTCTGCATCTCTCAGCACGCATATGTCTGTACCGGCAGCCACGATCGCAATTCGCCGACCTTCGAATTCGACAATGCTCCCATCGTCTTGGAGGACGGCGTGTGGCTGTGCGCGCGAACCACCGTGCTGCGTGGCGTCACCATCGGGGCTAATACGGTTGTCGCGGCCACCGCGCTCGTGACCAGCGACATCCCCCCAGACTCGATCGTCCGTCCCCCGCCGGCAATCGTCGTTACCAGCTGATGCGCATTCTGCAGGTGGTCGCTCTCCTGAGCCCCGACGGGGCCTTCGGGGGACCCGCCCGCGTGGCGCTTAATCAGAGCGCCGAGCTCCTCGGTCGCGGACACGACGTCACGCTTGCGGCGGGCACCCGCGGTTATCCGGCGCCCACCCGTGAAGTGAACGGCGTGCCGGTGCGACTCTTTGGTGCGAAGACCCTGGTTCCCGGAACCGGCTTCCCCGGCATGGGCGCTCCTGGCCTTGCCAAATGGTTTCACAGCAGCGCGGCTGGGTTCGATGCCGTGCACATTCATTTCGGCCGCGACCTCGTCGTGATGCCCGTGGCGATATCCGCACGGCGACAACGCATCTCGTACGTGTTGCAGACCCACGGCATGGTCGTCCCGTCACACCATCCCCTTGCTGGACCGCTGGACGCAGTCTGGACGCGCAAGGTCCTGCAGGACGCGAAGGCGGTGCTCTATCTGACGGAGCAGGAACGTACACAACTCGAGCAGGTCGCCCGTGCGCGGTTGCACCTCGTCGAGGTCGGCAACGGCGTTCCGGACTACGCGGCAGCGGGCCGCCGGACCGACACACCCGAGGTACTGTTCGTAGCCCGACTGCACGCTCGGAAACACCCAGCGGCTTTCGTCGACATGGCCAAGACTCTGCTCGGTGAGGGACTTGATGCCCGGTTCACCCTGGTGGGACCCGATGAAGGGGAAGGCGCTGCGGTGCGGGAAGCAATCGAGAGCGAGCCTCGTATCGCGTGGGAGGGACCGCTGCCACCAGCAGCGATTGCCCAGCGAATGGCCGACGCCAGGGTCTATGTACTACCTTCCGAACGCGAGCCCTACCCCATGTCTGTGCTCGAAGCCATGTCCGTCGGCCTGCCCGTGGTGATCTCCGCCGACTGTGGATTGGCGCCGCTGGTGGAACAGGCAGGCTGTGGCATTGTCACCGATGGTCAGACGGCGGAGTTCGTCGCAGCGGTCCGGAAAATACTCAACGACGAGTCGCTAGCCCAGACGATGGGAGACCGCGGGCGGGCGACGGCACAGGCCAAATTTGGAATGCAGGCCGTCGGTGACCGCCTCATCGACATTTACTCCGACGATCGACTGGGTAGCCGTTGACCATGGGGGGGCCGAACCGCAAGCGCCGAATGGTGACGGTAGCCGTCGCCGCTGTATTGATCGGCACAATTGTCGTCGCGTCGGGATTCGTGTTGAGCAAAGCTCACAGCGGCTCGACCACATCCTCGCAGTTGACCGTCGCCGTGATAGGTGACGCCTATACCGCGGGAAACAACAATCGAGTCGTCTGGCCAACGTTATTGGCGCAGCGCACCGGGTTCTCGGTCGCCAACTTCGCGCTGCCCGGCGCCGGATTCGTCGCTGACGGCCAAGGTGGACAAGGGTTCCCGTTCCAGGTGGACCGCGCGGCGGCGGCGGATCCGCGGATCATCCTGGTGGTGGCAGGCGTCGGCGACTCCGACTACGCCGGGTCGGGCTATGTCGGCCAGGGTGTCGCGGACGTCGTCAACAAGATCGGACTGCGTGGGCTTCGGGCACTGGTCGTCGGACCGACGTGGTACGAAACGCCGGTCCCCCCCGAGGTTTCCGGCGTGTCCGACGAGATACGCAATGCTGCGCAGGCCGCTGGCGTGCCATTCCTCGACGCGCTCAACCCGCCGTGGCTCAAGCCCGAGCAGATGCAGCCCGACTTCACCGGACCCAACGACGATGGACAGTCCGTGATCGCCGACAAGATTGCGGCCTGGCTGCGGACCGAGGTCGCCGGATGAGCAGGATCAAGTGGTTCGACATCGCCGCAATCGTGCTGGCGTTGGGGGTAGTGTGCGGCCTCGTTTTCCTCCTACGCCCGCAGCACACGCCGACGACCACCTTCTCCCGGCCCCAAGAGCAGGTACCGGTGCAGCGACCACAGCCGCAACCCCCCGTCGGGCCTTCCGTGCTCTTCATCAGCGACTCGTACACCGGAGGTGTCGGACTCAAGGAGATGTACTACGGCTGCATGACAGCGGTCCGAATGGGTTGGCAGTGCGACCTTTCCGCACAGCCGGGTACTGGATACATCAGCGGGGGTGACGCCAACCGGTTCGTCAACCCGGACCTGGGTCCCTCGACATCGTTCGGCGAGCGCCTTCCCAAGTTGGCCGAGAGTTACAAACCGGACATCGTCGTGCTCGATGGTGGGCGTAGCGACCTCTTCGCACCCACCGACGACGAATTCGCCGTCATGACGTCGACGATCGCAGCCGTGCGCCAGATATGGCCGGCGGCCAGGATCGTCTTCATCAGGCCGAGAACACTGGACCGCCCGGACGAGGATCTAGGCTTCGGCCAGGACTTCATCGACCGCCTCCGGGCCGACCCTGCCGCCCAAGGGGTGGTGATCGTCGACCCGATCGCCAGGTTCGTGGATACGGACACGTCCTCCCTGCTTTCGCCCGATCGAAGTCGCCCCAATGAGGAGGGTTCAACTGCCTTGTCGTCAGCCCTCTTCGACGAATTACTCGCCAACGGTTTCGAGGTCGCAGCATCGTGAGTACCACGCTGGCTTTGTACGGGCGGATTCTGCAGACCCGCTGGCGGTGGCTGATGTGGGGGGTCCTTCTCACTCTGGCTGCCACCGTCGTGGTTCTCATCGTGCAGCCACCTATGTATCGCTCGACGGCCACCGTCTTCGTGCGTACCCCAGGTGACGTCAGCCGAGTGATCGACGGAGGCGACTCGTACGCGCAGGCACGTGCAGAAACCTTCGCGGCCCTCGCAACCAGCAGCAGCGTCACCTCGCGCGTCGTCACGGACCTCGGTCTGAATCTCACACCAGAAGCGCTGTCTCAGCGAATCCAAGCGACACACGAGGGCGGTACCGCGCTGATGCACGTCGAGGTGAGTGCGCCAACAGCCGAGGAGGCCCAGCGCACCGTGACCGTACTGCTCAACGAGTTGTCCGCAACGGTGGACTCATTGGAGTCGGTGCCCGGTTCGCTGGTTCCCCGCGCCGAGTTGGTCGTCGTCGACCGCCCAAGCCAGCCTGTACGCCTGCTGGCCTGGGGCGTCCCAATCTGGATCGTCCTACCAGGGGTTGCTCTGCTCGGCCTGGTGCTCGGTGCGGTCGGGGCGGTGATTCGGTCGTTCGGCGAGTATCCGGCAGATGATCAAGCTGACCATGCCACCGACCCGCCGCCCCCTGTCAACGCGACACCTGACGTCTTGGTTGGAACGGACGCGGCGACCGACACCGCACCTGCCGGAGCAATCCATGGTCGGCACAGGGCGGCACAGCTACCGGCGGAAGCCAAAGAGGAGGACGCGTGAACCTGAAGACATTCCTCGCCACCATCCGGTTGTACTGGAAGACCTTCGTCATCGTTACCCTCTTCGTGGTGGCAGCAGGCGCGGCGCTGTTGGTGCTGACACCGATGCAGTACGTATCGACCGCGCAGCTCATGGTCTCGATTCAGGGGTCGACGACCGCGGCCGCATACCAGAACGACACCGTCGTCACGGGACGGGTCAACTCCTACATCGCCCTGCTGACCAGCGACATCGCCAGCCAGCGTGTCATCGACAAGCTCGGCTTGCCGCTCACCGCATCCGAGCTCGCCGCCAAGGTCAGCGCGACCAACGTCCCGCCCTCCACGTCGATCATCGACGTCGAGGTCACCGACTCGTCCCCCGAGCAGGCGCGCCGGATTGCCGACACCCTCGCCACGGAATTCGTCAGCTTCACCGACGCGCTGGAAACACCGACCGGCGAAGACGGGCAGAAGGTGCGCACCACCGTCGTCACTACGGCAAGCGAACCGCAATCACAATTGGTGGAACGGATAGGCCTTGGGGTGCTGGTGTTGCTCGCCGCCCTCCTTCTGGGTGCGGTCGCCGTCTGGATCAGATCAGTGACCGACCGGGTGGTGCGAACACCCGACCAAGCGGCCAAAGCGGCGAGGGTGCCGACCCTGGGCACTGTAAGTCCCATTGCCGCTTCGACATTCGCAGACCTCGACGGTTATCGGCAGCTGCGAACTCGGCTGCGATCGACGTCAGGCGCCAACGTTGGTGGAGTGGTCGAGCTAGCCTCAGCTGATAACGACGTCGACGTATTCGACGTGGCGTCCAACCTGGGCCGGGCGATGGTCTTAGGCGGCAGCCGCTCGGTGGTAGTCAACGCCGCCGACCCAAAGTCATCATCATCAGCCCCTGACTTGGTCCAGGGCATCGACGGATCTCCTGACATCCTCTGCTTGAGCGACTGGGCAGAAGAGCCGGACAACGTAGCGACAAGAGCCGCATCCGAGCTCATCGAGCGGCTGAAGAGCGAGTACGCACACGTGATCGTCGCCGCTCCCCCATTGCTCTCGTCACCCACTGCGTCGGTGGTCGGTGAGTATGCGAACTCAGTGGTGCTCCTCGTCTCAGCGACTAACACGAAACGTAAAGCCGTCCGCCGGGCCGCGGACAAGCTCAGCGCGACCGGAGCGACGCTGACAGGAGTGATCTGGGTCGACGAGAGCAATACTGCGACCAGGTCAGCGAAGCCAAGCAGCCAACCGAGGCAGGATTCGGGCAAGCAAGCTTCGCAAAGCGAAAGACTCCCAGAGGGCGCACTATGATTAATATTTCGATGCCCCCTCAGGGTTTAATCATGTTTGGCTCGATTTGCTTGCAAAAAGGGGGACGTTGACGTGGACCTATTCGATGTTATTAGGTCATGCATCCGACGGTGGTACGTCGTCGTGCCTCTGTTGCTAATTGCGGCTTGGGTAGCTCACAACTTCTACACATCCATTAAGCCCGTTTATTACTCCAGTGCAGTAGTCACCATTGCGCCACCGAACTCAAGGTTGGATCAGTCTGAATTGGGCGTACCCGTTCCCCGCAATGGGTTGCTCGACGTGGGTGGCGCATCACTGCTCGCGAACTTGGCGGTTTTCGGATTGCGTGAACCGTCGGTTCTGGAACAAGTTGTGGCAGGCGGCGGCCAGGCTAACTATACGGTCCGAATGTTTCCCGTTGACAGCGGTTCGCCCGAATTGCCGCTCATCATGGTCGAAGCCACAGAGTCGGATCCGGCCACAGCAACAAGGACCGTTCAACTGGTTGCCGACCAAGCCGATCGCGTGCTGCGAACATTGCAACAGCAGGCTGGGGTGGCAGACGATCAAATGGTTAGGGCACTACCGGTGTCACCACCGGGGCAAGCCGCGGCTGGCACCCCTAGTCGGACGCGGTCGACCGTAGCGATTCTCGTCGCAGGAACCGGACTAGCCATAGTAGTCGGACTGGTGACCGACCTTCTGATGACGCGCTTCAAGGTGCGTCCCAAGAAGAGGAAGGGATTGCAAGACGAGGTTCGTACGGACGATCAAGCTGATCAGGGCGCAGGGTCGACTACCGGAACTGGCCCAGGCGACGATTCGCTGCAGAACAAGCACGCCGCTGTGATAGACACCCAATGAGCATGGCGCAACTCCGCGTCGCCGACTCGTCGGTGCGCGACGAGGGTTCATTCCTTGCGCCACCAAAGCCCCAAGAACGGTTGCCCTGGCTTCTCGCAACTTTCTGTTTGATGTTCACGATTTTGCCGAGTTATCTTGTGGCACCGATTCCATTCGTTAGCATAGCCTCTCCTGGACGGATCATCGGAATTATCTTCTTTTCTCTGGCTATTCTTGGATTTTTGCTCCTAAGACGAAATACAATCGCACCAACGGTCAATCCCGGAGCGATCCTCCTCGTAATCTACCTACTCATTACGGTCGCAGTTTGGGGTATTGGACTCTCTCACTTGGGCACAGCTTCACAGGAAGCAGTCAAGAGCGCAGCGATTGTCCCTTGGCTCGCGCCGGTCGGCCTTGCGCTCTATACGCTACGTCGAGTTGTCACGACTAAACAACGGTCAATCATCTTAGGATGTCTGCTAATCGGAATTACGTACAGCGGCGCAGTGGGACTGGTGCAACATACCACTCAGATCAACTTTGCCGACCTCCTACAACCGCCGGGCTTTCACAATAATCAGACTGACGGGACTACGAAGGGCCTTATCTCCAAACTCACGGAGCGAGCGGGCGCTACGCGTGCATACGGAACATTTTTGCATCCGATCCCATTCTCCGTATCGTGCGCATCGGCTATACCGCTGGGACTCCACTTCGCGCGCTATGCGACGACTAGGAATATCCGCGTGCTAGCGACGATAGCAACAGGTGTCCTAATTCTCGCTGTGCCGGCGGGAGTAGCGCGATCCGGTCTCATCGCGCTTGCGATAGCTTTGATAGTTTACTCAAGAACATTCACCTTGCGTCAGATTTGCTCTGCAGTGACAGTATTCGCACTAGTATTCCTAACCTACATTGTTGTCGTGCCAAACACGGCCCAAGCGCTATATCAAACGATTGTCAATTCAGAGGAAGATCAGAGTGTGTTGGTCCGGATTGGCCCACAGTACGACCTCATGGTGGACACTTTCCGCGCGCATCCGATTTCTGGCGTGGGCCTTGGAGCAGTCACCATCGAAGACTATGGCGTCGTAGACAATCAATGGCTGACCGTTATGGCGGAGGGCGGAATCTTGGGACTCGCCGCGCTAACAGCGTTGGCAGCGGGGGGCGTTTTCGGTATCACTGCTGCATTGCGTCGCACTACCGCTAGCCGCGATCGCGATCAAGTCTACGCCATGGCTGCTGCATTCTTAGCAATCCTAGTCAACAGCACTACATTCAAACTCTTCGGCTTTGAACAGACTTTATTGCTATTTTTCATGCTGTTTGCCTTACTTTGGACTAATTGCGCCAGGAACCAATCCGCCACCGTGCCGATTAGTGGTTAGCTGAGGTAAATAGCCATGACTACACGAACACCCATTACTCACGCCAGTCGAATATTCATTGCTGGCCACCGAGGCCTAGTCGGGTCGTCGCTCTGGCGCCATTTGGCAGCGGAGGGCTTCTACCATCTGATCGGGCGCACCTCGAAAGAGCTGGACCTCCGCGATGCGCGCGCAACCGCCGCCTTTCTCGCCGAGACGCGTCCGGAGGTTGTGATAAATGCTGCAGCGGTGGTGGGCGGGATCTCAGCTAACGCCAGCCGACCTGCCGACTTCTTCTCAGACAATTTGCGGATCCAAGTCAATTTACTCGACGGTGCCGTAGCTAACGGAGTTGAGCGCTTTCTGTTCTTGGGTTCGAGTTGCATATACCCGAAGTTTGCAGCGCAGCCGATCCGTGAGGATTCGTTGCTTACTGGCCACCTTGAGCAAACGAATGAAGGTTTCGCCATGGCGAAGCTGGCCGGGATTGGCCACGTGACTGCAATTCGGCGACAGTACGAGCTTCCGTACATCTCTGCTCTGCCCACAAATCTTTATGGACCAGGTGATAACTTCAGCCGGACAGACAGTCACGTACTACCTGCGATGATTCGTCGTTTCCATGAAGCGGTACTTGGAGGAGCAAGCCAGGTGACTTGCTGGGGAACCGGACGGCCGCGGCGAGAGTTCTTGTACGTCGACGACCTTGCGAATGCTTGCCGCTTCCTTATCGACAATTACGATGACGATCGCCCGATCAACGTAGGATTCGGGACCGACGTCAGCATCGCAGAGTTGGCTGAGATGATCGCCCACGTCGTCGGCTACAGAGGCGAGATCCACTGGGATGCAAGCAAACCGGACGGGACCTACCAGAAGCTGCTCGATGTCAGCCGCCTTAATGGACTCGGCTGGCGAGCAAAGACTGAGCTCCTCGATGGAGTGCATTCGACCTATGAGTGGTTCCGACAGCAGGACGGCGACTATCGGCGATAGACGCAAAGTGCACCGATGTGCATCGCTATGAGTGGTTCCGACAGCAGGACGGCGACTATCGGCGATAGACGCAAAATGCACCGATGTGCATCGCCGTCTATACCGCCTCGCTAAAGGCCGGGATGCCAACCCGGCAAGTCAGGTCGATCGATCTCTATCCGACTGTCTTCGAACGCACGCACATCGCATTCGACCATGATCTTGACCAGTTCGGGCATTAACACCCGTGGCTTCCAACCCACTTCGGATTCGACGAACGATGCATCACCGATGAGGGCATCGACTTCGGACGGTCGACGATAGCGGTCGTCGAACCGGACGTACTTCTCCCAGTCCAAGCCAACCTGCTCGAAGGCGAGGGCAAGGAACTGCCTGACCGTATTACCAATGCCGGTGGCAAGTACGTAATCGCCGGGGTCGTCTGCCTGCAGCATCCGCCACATGCCTTCGACGTACTCTGGCGCGTATCCCCAATCTCGGATGGCGTCGATGTTTCCGATCCAGAGGTGCTTGTCTACGCCGGCCTGGATTCGAGCCACTGCGCGGGTGATCTTGCGCGTGACGAATGTTTCACCCCGCCGCGGCGATTCGTGGTTAAACAGGATCCCATTCACCACGTAGAGGCCGTACGCATCGCGGTAGTTTCGGGCCGACCAATACGCAAAGAGCTTGGACGAGCCGTAGGGCGAACGAGGATGAAACGGCGTGTGCTCGTTCTGCGGTGGCGGCGAGGACCCGAACATCTCCGAACTCGACGCTTGGTAGAAGCGGCATCCGAGGTCCAGCTGCCGTATTGATTCGAGGAGGCGGATTGTTCCCAACCCTGTAGTTTCACAGGTGAATTCAGGTTCGTCGAAGCTGACTCGCACGTGGGACTGTGCTGCCAAGTGGTACACCTCGTCTGGCTCGATCTCGGATAGCAATCCTGACAACCGAGGACCGTCCATCAGTTCGCCGTAGTGCAAGAACAGCCGGTTGCCACTGTCGTGGGGATCTACGTAGAGGTGATCGATTCGGTGCGTATTGAATGTCGAAGCGCGCCTGATAACTCCGTGTACGTCGTATCCCTTGTTGAGCAAAAATTCTGCGAGGTATGAGCCGTCCTGACCAGTGATGCCCGTGATGAGGGCTTTCTTGGCTGTCAACGGTCCCCCCACCTCGGCCGACGCATTTCTGCGAGATCCACGATCCACTGTTCGTAGCGATCGATTGCCGTCTCCTCGGAGAGCAGATCCATACAATAACGCCTTCCCGCCTCGCCCAATTGTGTGGCGAGTTCTCGGTCGGTCCCGAGTCGGATCGCCTCGCTCAAAAGGAGGTCGGGACGACCGGCTGGGACGCATATGCCAGCGCCGGAGGCTTCGATCTCGACGGCGGTGAATCCAGCGAGGTCGGTTGCCGCAAGGACGGGCTTACCGGAGTTGAAGTAAGACGTCAGCTTGCTGGGCACCGACATGTGGCCGACCCCCAGCCGCTCGTTCACCAGCAAGACGTCTGCAGCACCCAAAGCAGCGGGAAACTGCTCGTCGGAGACAGGCGGCAAAAACTCGACCAGCGGAACGCCAGCGGCGATCGCTTGCAAATCAGCACGTTGATTTCCATCGCCGAGCAGCACAAATTTCACCGAGCGGCGCCCGCGCATGGCCAGCTCCGCTGCCGCGACGACATTCTCCAAACCTTGTTTGTAGCCCATGTTGCCAGCGTGCAATACCACTACGTCGTCGGGGCCCCAGCCGTGCGCCTCCCGAAATGCTGCGCTGGCCAACGGGTCAGGAGAATCCACGTGAGTCCAGTTTCGGTTTACCTGAATGCGTCGCATGTCCACATTGAAGTCGTCGGTGAGATCGCGAGCGAATCCCGTGTGTATCACTGAAACGCCATCGGCCAGTCGCATCGTCATTGCTTCAACGGCTCGCAATGCCTTGGCGGATATGCCTGACGTTGCTCCTGTCTCGCTGATCCCTCGGCTGTACATGTCTTGTACCAGCACTCCTAGCGACGGTTGGTGCCTGCTCAACTTGGCACGCACCGAGGACATAGCGGAGGCAAGAAGGGGCGGGGTCACACACACTACGACGTCGACGCTGTTCCAGCGCGATGTGACCAGTTGTAGACCGAAAATCAACTCCATGACCGCCCGAGCCGCCCACGAATGCCGTTGTGGAACAGGATGTTTTAAGCGACGAACGCGCACCCCGTCCATCGTTTCTTCGGAGCGCAGGCGCACGCTGTGGTCGACACGCTTCCAATATGGATAGTGTGGATGACCCGTCAGCACCGTGACCTCATGGCCCCGCTTTGCCAAACCCGCCGCAATCCCGGTCGTGTAAGGCGCAATGCCCGTGGGCTCCGGGGCGTAGTTCAAGCCAAGGATCACAATCCGGACAGATTGATGGCGCACGGCCTATAACCTAATAGCCCTTCTCCACGCCGGTGGGAGTAGCCGAAAGTTGAGCAGATCTAATACAGAACCGAGTAGCAAAATTTAATGCCGGCTTAGAGTTGTCAGTACTATGCCCCCCAAGTCGCACGCGATGTATTTCGGAATTGGCTACCATGCGATCCCCCGATAGTTCCTACCTCCGCGCATCTGCGCAGCATTGGGCAACCGCACCAGGTCCACGACTAGTCGGTCAGATCCACATCGCGCCACCGCGTCTACGACCTCGGGCGCACGCGACCCGACAATGAGAACCTCGCCATGCTCCACCACGGCGTCGATATCCTCAATCAGAAGATCTCCGATGTGGGGCAACCGTTCGCTGATATACGTCCGGTTGGCGCCTATCAGCCGCGACAAAGTCACGTTAGCATCATAGATCTTGACATTGAATCCTTTCCCGATCAGGCGTTCGGCCAATTCCACCATAGGACTCTCTCGCAGGTCGTCAGTGCCTGGCTTGAACGATAGACCAAATATTCCTACGTTTCGCCGGCCATCTTGGACAGCGAGCTCAAGCGCGCGACGCATGTGACTGTCATTAGAACCAAGCAGATTCGCGAGCAAAGGAATATCAACGTCGTTACGCCGCGCGACGTGCGCGAGTGCCCGCACATCCTTCGGCAGACAAGAGCCGCCGAAGGCAAACCCAGGACGTAGATACGCTGGACCGAGATTGAGCTTTGTGTCTGCCAGGAATACATCCATGACGGCATGGGAGTCGAGTCCCAATGACGAGCAGATTGCGCCAATCTCATTGGCGAAACAAACCTTTAAGGCGTGAAAACTATTGTCGACGTACTTTGTCATCTCGGCGACTCTGAGCGGGACCTTAAATCGCTCGCCGGGCAGGTTCTCGTAAAGTCCCAGCACTGTGTCGGCCGTTCGTAAATCACTCACCCCCACAACCGTCTTCGGCGGGTCAAAGAAATCTCGGACGCTTGTTCCCTCGCGGAGATACTCAGGATTCACACACACCCCGAAGTCCACACCAGCACGCTTCCCAGAGAGTTGCTCTAACCTGGGGATTAAGAGATCCTCGCACGTGCCGGGCAGCATAGTACTGCGATAAACGACAACGTGCCACTGATTCGTTTCGGCAAGCGCGGCACCAATCTGCGAAGTGACCTGCTCCAGAAACATTGTTGACAGCCCTCCACCGGCGGTCGAAGGCGTTCCGACACAGATCAACGAAATGTCGGTGGAGAGGAATGCCGTTCGCGCGTCGACCGTCACAGTGAGCTTTCCCGCCGCCACGACCTCCGCTGTCAATTCGCCGATGCGTTCTTCAACTACCGGCGATCTGCCTTGTGCAAGCAATGCCACCTTCTCCGGGTTGACATCGACACCAATCACATCGGATCCGAGAGAGGCAAGGCACGCCGCAGAGACACATCCAACATAGCCGAGTCCGTAAACGCCGATCGTATGCTCTTGCGGAACATTCATATTTCTCGTCTCATTCCGGCGGGCAGCTGCGCGTCGACGACCTCAACGACGGCGCCGACAACCACCGCCTGGAGTGTTTTCCCTGCGTCAAGAACCTCCCTGACGTTAGTAGCGATCGTAGTGCATCGCTTGCCGGCCCATCGCGTTGTGGACAACTGACTCGAGCTCGACAAGGATGTTCGTATGTCGGTAAGCGGTGGCACGTAGGCAATGTCTGACAAGAGTCGGGGCGCATGCCGGAACGGAACCTTAGATCCTTCGCGGGGCAAGGCGACTTCTCACGACCATGGACTGAGGAATAGTGCATGACTTCCTCCCGCGCCATGGCAATTCTTATCGTGGCCTACCGCTCAGTCGACAAGCTGGAAAAATGCCTATTATCGATCGAGAATTATTTACCGAATCAAGGAATTCATATCTGGGATAACTCTGGCGCCGATTTTCCAGGTATACGGGAGTTGGCAGAGCACAATCAGGACATTAACTGGTATTTCAGCGATCAGAATATTGGTTTCGCCGCGGCGGTCAATAAGCTAGCGGCAACCGTGCCCGATCATGACCTGCTGTTGCTGAATCCTGATGCTGAGCTCATCGAACCACTGACACTGACCCGGGCTGCGATCAATGAACCGGGGGTCGCCGCCGTCGCTCCAATGGTTTGGCTCCCTGGCGACCATAAGGAGCGTTTACGGCTCTTCTCAAACCGACGTGTTCCATGGGATGCGGCCTTTCGAAGACTTCGAATTCTGAATCTCCTGGGTGGAGCCGCAGGCCTAGGGGTCCGTTTCCGCGGAACACCATTTTCCTATTTGTATCGGAAACAGCCGGACCAAGTTGACGGCTTCCTTTTTGGGGCCTGCCTCGCAATTTGCCGAGAGGCGTGGGATTCGGTTGGTCCATTCGATGAGGAATTCTTCCTATACCAGGAGGAAGCTGAATGGCAAAGACGGGCTACTTCCGCGGGATGGCGGCTTCGGCTGGCAGACGAGATCGGCGTCCGCCATATACCCAGAGGCACGGTAAGCGGAGATTTGGATCGTTCGACACGCTCTGACGATCTCGCATTCGCAGGCACGGTCCTCTTGGTGGAATACTGCTACGGGCTACGTGTAGCAGAATTCTATCTCGTCTGGGCGACGGTCATCGAGAGCATCAAACGAAGAATTAGGGGCCAGCGTGTCGACGTTTCTCCGTGCCCGAATGTAATCATCACCGCTGATGGCGACTCCAACGTAGTTGGTGAACGGGTATCAACGGCATTGACGCTTGCACAGGCCGGTTACTCAGTGACCTTCGTGTCGCTCCAACGACTGGGGAACGTGCCACGAGACCTACCCCCGTCGATCCGGTTAATTCGCAGGCCCTGGTGGTGGCCGTCCTTAGCGTCTCGCGCTTCACTCTCAGTGCTGGTGATGGGAAGCACGCGTAAGGAGCGAGCGTTCGCGCGACTGTTTCGGCTTGGACGTAACAGAACCTGCATTGATGCCAGCAACCTTGTCGGCGGCTTGGCCGAAGTCGTCGGCAACCATACGGGTACGCCTTCAAAACTGCGGCCCGACGAAGGCTGATGCAGGAGTGGCTCGACCGGAGTTGATATGCACCCTAACCACTCCTCGCAGAAAGATACCGCTCGATTTTCTTGCGTAGGTACCTGAGAGACGTCCGTTCGACGGCATAATAGGAAACAGCTCCCAACGCGACCACGAGCCCCAAGCACATTACAAGGAATATTAATAAACTGATGGGGCCGCCCATCGGCAATGGTCCATGTGGCCATAGTGCGCGCATTACTGCCACCGGAAAGATGTGCACCAAATAAATGGAGTAAGACGCATCGCCGGTAAACTGTAGGAACGGGATCGACATTGCGCGAGACCGGCCCTCGAAAGCCAACGCGCCGATGACAACCACTACTGCCGGAAGTCCGTACACGAACGCGCGCGACGATGCAGTATAGAACGAATCGAGTAGGAAAATAGCAGCAAATCCCAAGAGGACTAGCCCAAGCCCGAGGCCCGCGCATAGTGTATCGAGTTTTCCGCGCAGAAATGCCTTGGCAATGAGCATACCAAAGGCGAATTCGAGGATAATATCGTTAAAGTAGAACCCAGCAGCGCCGAATGAGACCCCTGTAAAGCGCATCCAATAACCAACTAATGCCAGGGTGATCAGTGCGCTCGCTGCCAACATCACGCGCCGGTGCGCGGAGATAGCCATGGCGATCGCGAATAGAATGTAGAAAAAAACTTCGAGGTTGAGCGTCCATCCTTGCTTGACAATCGGAGAAAAATCGTCCCCGACTCCCGTCTCATGAGGTACGAACAACATCGACAACAGGACATGCTTAGCAGTCAGCTCGTTGGAACGAAACAGTTGGGGCAGCGAAAACATGAGCGCCGCCGCGGCCATCGTGTAGAACCAGTAAACCGGGACGATCCGCGCGCCGCGCATGGCAAGGAATTGCTGAGGCGAACGTTCCCGATCATGGGTGACATATACCATTACAAAGCCGCTGATTACGAAGAATAGATCAACACCAGCTTGACCTGCCTCCGTAGGCCACACTGCTAGGAAACCTGGCGATTGATGTATGACATGATGGAAAACCACCATCAGGACGGCGATGCCCCGAAGGCACTGGATAGATACCAGCCGCCGGGACGTAAATTCGGTGGGCACGGAGAGCGGAAGGTTCTCCGTCTCCCCTGCCCGCTCGTCTGGATCGCCCTGCTCGCGATCCGCGGGCGGGTCGACCATCAACCGCAAGCCGTGGCAATTGCGCCAGGGACGCCGTGTTGCCGCGGTAATCGCCTGAAAGTATCTAGAACCAACGCGTAAGCACCTTTCGATAGATGTCATCATAATTCGTGAACCCTGATGCAGAGTCACAAGTACTTACGGATCCTAAGCATGGCCTTCGGTCGCGGTAGATTGACGTGTTCCACTTCGCGCTACCATTTACCACCTGATCTCCGGCAGCCTTGATAGACACCCTTACGCGAGGACGAAGTACACTCATTTTATCAACGGTCGGCGAACAGTTGCTTGTAGAACTCAACGAGCTTATGACGAGACATCTCCCATGAGAGACTCGTTTCTAGGCGGCTCCGACCTCGCTCGCCCATATCATGACGGAGTTCTTGATCATCTAGAAGTCCGTTAATCGCTTCAGCAAATGCCATTTCATCATTGGCTGGTACGTACACGGCGGAGTCACCGGCCGATACCCGTGCCTCCAGCAAATCGAAAGACACTATTGGGCGCCCCATCGCCATATACTCAAGCACTTTGTTCATCGTCGACACGTTGTTGAGAGGATTTCGGGGGTCCGGCGAAAGACATACGTCTGCCGTTGAAAGACACCGCTGCACAAACTCATCCGGCACACGACCAGGAAAATCCACAAAGTCGTCCACCCCCAATAACTTGCCGAGCGCTACCATATCGTCGTAAGCGTCCCCAGCGCCCATGAAGATGCAGTGCACGTCCTTGCGCCCGAAGTCATCCCGTAGCCGCTTCAGGGCTCTTAGTGCGTAGTCGACGCCGTCCTGAGGCCCCATCACGCCGAGGTACGCCAGTAGATAGCGTTTGCCGGATCGCAGACTCTCGTCTGGCGGCTGGCGAACGAACCGACCGAGGTCGGGGGCGCTCCGCACAACCACAACCTGATCCGCGGACACCTTTCCGCGCTCGACGGCGACCCGCCGATAACTTTCGTTGGTCGAGATCACCCCATCGGCGGCCGCAAACGTCAGTCGCTCTACGACCCTGGTCAGCCAGTATAGAACTGGGCGTTTACCGCTGAAGCGCGACAGGAACAGTTCGGGCACAAGGTCATGATGATCAAAAACGAATCGTGCACCCCACGGACGCAACGCTAGGGCTACTAGGAACAGAAGATCCGGTGGGTTGCATGCGTGCACGGCGTCGATAGGTCCCTCACGGCGCAGCGAGACGGCGAGACGCAACGTGTGCCACAATGCAATCCCGTACTCTCGGATATAGCCCAATGGACCACCCGACGCGGGGTGCAAGGGGAATCGCAGGATGCGTACGCCGTCGATGACAGTCTCGCGCTCCTGGTCTCGATTCGGGCCGGTTGGGCAGATGACGGTCACGCAGAACCCGGCATCGACGAGGGCACAACTTTCCTGCCAGACCCTACGGTCAAACGGCACCGACAAATTTTCGACCAGGATCAGTATGTGTCGAGACATCCACACTCAACGTTCTCAATAGCCCGCTTCAGCTTGGCGATACATATCGGATTTGCCCCACTAGCCATCACGGCGACCAACCGCTCGTAGCCTCCGGCTCGCCAAGTCGGGCCGATATCCGTATGCCCCCGCCATCACAGTCAAGCCTACGCCGATAGACCTAAGCCGACCCACCTCCAGTGAATTCCGTAACATTGACTCGGCGCGGCTAGCTCTCAACTCGTTGTTGCACCACATTGTGGACACCCAATCCTTGATGCCTGTGTAGCCTTACGTGGTGGGCTGAGGATGGCTTCAGCTATCACCAACCAACCCTGTCGTTCGGTTACCACGAGAAAATCCGATTCCCTTCAAGCTAGGTAAGTAGCCAAATTTCCAACCCAGTCCCGCATACACGACACAGAATATTGCGGCACTGCATATAAATGGTCCGATGGCCGAGGCCCGATCAGCCGGAAGGTAAATTATCCCGACAGGCATCGCCAGCGCCGTGCTCACCCCTCCCACAATAAATGGGCCAGTAATGGGGCCCAGAAAATCGGTTAAAGGCAAATCGATTCCTTGGTGCACTAGTATCAGAGCAATTGCCGCCGTGCTGACAGTCGCCAGTACCACCCCGATTAAGATTCCAGTGACACCGGCAAGATACGCCAGTGGTATCGCGAGCGCCACCGCGAGGAATGCTCCGACTAGTTGGGCGATGGCAATCCTTCCGATCTGGTTCAGCGCCACGGCGGCGGCGGTCGTCACGCCAGTGCAAACGTTAAGAGCGTAAGTCAGCGACAACACAATGACGACACCCACCACCGCGGCGTGACCTCCGCCAAGCCAAAGCGGAACCAAGCTATACGACGTCGCCACCACAAACAACAACACGAAATTACTGACCATGGTGAAAGTCTGGACTAACCTTGGGTAGATTCGCTGAATACCCGCAATTCCGCTCAGTGCATAAGACCGTGTTAGGTGCGCGGTGACGACGGCTATCGCACTAGCGCTCAACGCCCTCGCCCCCAAGGCAAGTCGGCCCCCAAGCTCGTATAAGCCAGCGGCCGCGGGCCCAATAACGATACCTGCTAGGACCTTGCCTGACTGAAACAGGACAAGTTCGCAAACCATGCCCGCTTGGCTTTTCAAACCGAATGCAATCACTCCCGACAACGCACTGAGCCGCGGAAGTCCGATCCTTAACTCATGCTCATCGAAAAGTATCGCAAGGAGAACCAACGCCAACCCGACGCTCCCGCCTATGGCGCTGCCGACCGCGAATTGACCCAAGGAAGGATGAACGGTTATCGCAATTATTCCACCTACCACGACTGCGACACGTTGTAACGCAAGCCCGATGCTCGCGGCCACTATTCTGCCGCGGCCGATCGACGCGCCCGTGAGCATCGCTCCGAGCGATCCAGTGATGAATACGATGATTGACGATATGAATAGAGTTCTGGTGAGGTGCACGTCTTGGGCGCCGATCAAATTGCTTAGTTTCGCCGGAACCAATAGCGGAACGGATAGCAGTAAACAGCCCACTACGATGAACACCATGATGCCGGCACCAATTAGCGCACGTTCCTCAGCTTCCCTTTCCTGTGAATGGTAGAGCGCGACATAACGCATTACAGACCGCGGAATTCCGAGATCGAGCAGCACTCCATATTGAGCAAGAGCACCGGTGACTGCCCACAATCCGAAATTGGCCAAACCGAGGTTGGAAACTACAAAGGGCGTTGCCAGCAGATTGGCGCCGTATCCGAGGACGATGGGCAACATCTGTGCCAAAGCGCCCAGCTTCATCGACTGGGGACGCCTCATTCTCCCACCGAGTAGCCTTCCGCTTCGACATCGCGGCTTAAGGTCATGACTGGTCGCTCCTCATCCGCGCAAACGCTCCTTGCTCGATGAGCCGCTTCAGCTGTCTCCGACGCGATTGCTCCACCAGGTTGCAGTCATTGCAACATCCGCTGCAATCGTTCTATCATTTCGATTCACGGCTACGATCCATCACAGTGCCGTGTTCTGTGCGGCGGCCCCCTCATGCGCGGTGGACGGATTTGATGATGGTCTGTTGCACTTTACATAAGGCGCGCTGCGGTGTAAGCCATCGTAGCTTTCTGCGCCAAACCTGCCAACGAGTGGGGTCAATCCAGTCCCGAATAAATATCTCGTCTGGTTCGCTGGGAATATCACCTAAGTGTACCGCGAGGTCGGCTCTGACAAAGATGAGGTTTCCTGTGTGGCAAACAGGCGAATAACCCTTGGAACGACCTAGCTCGACCATTGATGTAAACGTGGTTGCGGGATATTTCTCACCATTCCATATGCGACGAACTCCTGGCAGCGTGCTGGAGTCGATCTCAATGATTACGACAGCGGGACAGTACCTGTGCATCCCTTTCCAAATCTCGTAATCGAAGCTGTCGATATCAATTGATAACAAGCCGAAGTCCAGCGGAACGTGAACTGAAGTTAGGATGTCCTCAAGATGCGGCCCTGACTCAATGAATGCACAGAGGGCCACCATCCGTCCGGAGAACCGCCTAGCGGTACGGCGGAGGCGCTCGAAGCGACTCGGGTCTCCTTCGATCATCACGCCGTCCCAGCCGGCTAGGGCTAGCGCATAGCAATTCGAGCCGTATCGACCGTCCCAAGCGCCAAATTCCGTGTACCACTTGGGTACCGTGGCCGGTAGACGTCGGAAAATCTCCGCGACGACGCCGTCTTCGCCGCTTTGGCTGTAAATACTGCGCCGGAATTCAGCGAGATTCGTCATGATGCAGTCCAACGTCGTGTAGATACCGAAATCTGGCTTTGGTCATCATCCAAGACGGTACCTCTGAACGTCCCGAAATGCCCCCGCTACCCGTGAGGAAACTGCGGCGCCGGCCCGGCTAGTGCGGATGCTGGTGACGATCTTGATCAAGGACCCTGCACGCCGCAGTCGGTGTGAAGATTTGTTTTCTGGCTTGCCCTTGGACGTTGACCGGGGTCCGGAGATTGATCATGTCGTGAAGCATGGTCGGCTGTTCAACGTCGTCTCCCGATCAGGGACGGCGCCCCTGTTGAAGAACATCCGACCTGACTTGGGTCACTTTGGACTGTTCCTCGAAGTGGCGATGCGTTGACCTGCGGTGATTGTTGCGGTTAGTGCACCTGCGAGGCACTAATCCGCCTCGGTAGGCTCGGGCTGGTGGTGTGGATTCGGCGGGTGCGCACGGCCTCGGGTGCCACGGCAGTCCAGATCGCCGAGTCGGTCGACGGCCGCCGACGCATCGTCCGCCATGTGGGCTCGGCCCGCGATGAGGCCGAGCTGGGATTACTCGTCGAGCAGGCCCGGCGGTTGTTGGCCGATGACGCCCAGCGGGAACTGGATCTGGGCATCACCCCGAAGGCGGTCAAAGCTGAGATGGTGGGCCCGCCCGCCGCGACGCTGTTCACCGACGCTGGCGCTGGGCCCGCTCCACGGCAGCTGGTGGCCCGAGCTCAGGTCCTGAAGTCCTGCAGCGGACTGCTCTACGACGCGCTCGCGCAGGTGTATGCCGGCCTGGGTTTCAACGACGCGGTCGGCGATGAGGTGTTCCGGGATCTGGTGATCGCCCGCGTGGTGGAGCCGACCAGCCTGCTCGATGTCGATCGGGTCCTGGCCGAGTTGGGTCGCACCTCGGCGTCGTTGTCGACGCGCAAACGAACGCTGCGCCGTGCATCCTCAGGTGGTTACCGTGGTCAGATCGCCGCCGCGTGCTTCCAAACTGCTTGCACCACAGGCGATATGAGCCTGGTGCTTTACGACGTCACGACCTTGTATTTCGAGGCCGAGAAGGAAGACGACCTCCGCAAAGTCGGGTACTCCAAGGAACGCCGCGTGGACCCGCAGATCGTGGTGGGACTGTTGGTCGACCGGCAAGGTTTCCCGCTGGAGATCGGGTGCTTCGAAGGCAACAAGGCCGAGACCCTGACCATCGTGCCGATTGTGAAAGCGTTCGCCGCCCGCCACGGAATCACCGACATGGTCGTCGTCGCCGATGCCGGCATGCTCTCGGCCACGAACCTGCGCGACCTCGATGAGGCCGGGTTGCGCTTCATCGTCGGATCCCGCGTCACCAAAGCGCCGGGCGATCTGGCATCCCACTTCCATTGGCACGGCGATCTTTTCACCGACGGCCAGATCATCGACACCATCACCCCACGAGATCACCGCGGCACCGCCGCCAAGAGCAGTGACCCGAAGCTCAAGGCCGAACCCGTCTGGAACCCGAAGACACACACCAAGTCGTGGCGGGCGGTGTGGGCCTACTCGACCAAACGCGCGGTGCGCGACACCAAGACGCTGAACCTGCAGGAAGCCAAGGCACGCGCCGTCGTCGCCGGCGACAAGACCGCCCGTACACCGCGATTCGTCACAGTCCGAAACGGCGCCCGAACACTCGACGAGACCTCCCTGCAGCGGGCACGCCATCTGGTCGGACTCAAGGGCTACGTCACCAACATCGACACCACGCTCATGCCTGCCACCGAGGTCATCGCCAGCTACCACGATCTGTGGCGGGTCGAGCAGTCCTTCCGGATGTCGAAATCCGACCTCGCCGCCCGGCCCATGTTCGCCCGCACCCGTGACGCCATCGAAGCCCACCTGACCATCGTGTTCACCGCCCTGGCGCTCAGCCGCGAGGTCCAGAACCGAACCGGGCTGTCGCTTCGACGGTTCCTTCGTACGCTCAGGCCCCTGCGCTGCGCCACCATCGACATCAACGGCGTCATCGCCACCTACCCACCGGCATTGAACCCCGAGGTCGAGGCGATCCTCGACGCCCTCCAGTACACGGTCTCAAGGCACTAAGCCAAATGACCCAACTCGGGACATCCGACCTAACGCCGGAACATGCCTGGTCGTCGCCCCAAGTTGTCGTCGTCGAGCGGTACTAATCGCCAACATCCGTTCATAGGCTGCCAGATCGACCGAGCAGACACCGACTACGCCATTGACGCAAATGCTCGTATTCGTGAACTGCACAAGTCAGAGCTTCGCTCGCGCGATGACCACGTCAGAGAGGCGTGCGCCCGCGAGCAGACGTACTCTTACACGCGGTTACAGACTTAACCAAGCCGAATGATCGTTCCTTCAAAATCAAACCATCGTCGAAAAGCTGCGAGAGCGCTCTTGCGTCGAGGAGGTTCCAGTCGGGCGCCGTCTTCTTGACCCAGAACGAATTAGTCAGGCGCAGCACCGGAATCAGCATTCTTCTGGGGAGCCAACCCAGGAATGGCAACCAACTATGACTCTCGAGCGGGAACCATCTGTTCGGCGTCTGCACATAGTATTGCTTGCCAAGTCGCTTAACTTCGCGAGCGAACTCCCTCTGCGCGTCACTGGACGACTTTTTGAATTCTTTTCCGGAACGCACTTTCCATACATCGCTCTTTCGCACAGTGACGTGTTCTATAACGGATGAGCAATGTACGACATCGAAGAAACCGTCGGGGAAAGGAAGCGGGCCGGACTCGTCGATTACTACTGGTGTGAATCCGAATCGCCGACTACCTTCAGCAACGGCATCTCGATCGAGATCTGCGATATAGACGTTCTTCGGTTCAATTTCACTTCCCGCCAGAACCCTTTCTATGTATTGCCCTGCTTCTGAACCCAGATCGAGCACCTTCATATCAGGTTGAATGGTGAATAGATGCTGGAAAATCTCGGCACGGCGGGCTCGGGCACGCCGAGAGTAATTCGTCGCTGCACGTACCAGAAAATTCATTGGTCCCCCGTACGGAAGGTCAGCGGGTTTACTTCTTCGCTCTGCCGGACGGCATAAGTCATGATAAAGGAGTTGCGCAGGGCTGACGATGGCTCGGCTTCAATTTGACGACTTATCAATGTTGGGAGTGGCTCCACATTTGTCAGTGATGGCGCGTACTCATCACGCGTCAATTTGCCTTTAGCCGCCGCTGGAAGCATTGAAGGCTGAGCCTGCCGGGGAGTGTGTGGGTGCGGGCAGCTAGTCATTGGGCCGTTGCTGGGCCGTGCTGAGCACCGCGATGCGGCGGTAGAGTTGATCGAAACGTTCCGAAATCACGTCCACGTCGAATTCTCGTTTGACGCGCTGCAGGGCGCTGGCGCCGAATTGAGCCCGCGCACAATGGTCCGTCAATACGAATGTAAGTGCATCGCAGAGCTCGCTTTCATCTTCTGGGTCGACCAAGACGCCACCCTCGCCGACCATCTCCGGAATTCCTCCTGCATTGCTCGCGACGACGCACAAACCTCTCGCCATAGCTTCTAGGATCGCCATGGGCTGGCCTTCGTTCAGCGAAGGAAGGACTAGGACGTGGGCACTTGCAAGCAGTTGCGACACATCTGTCGGCGGAAGCCAACCAATAACCTTAACTGTCGCGCCGATGGCCAGTTCGGCGACGAGGTCGAGAGCGTGACCAAGCTCGCCGTCTCCTGCAACGGTCAGCCGCGCCTCCCCTACGTCGGAACTGACAAGCATCTTGGCCCACGATCGAAGGAGGAAAAACGTCCCTTTGCGTTCACAGATCTCGCCGAGAAATACCACGTGCACCGGGCCGGAAGCTAAATGCTCGACAGCTCGGTTGGGTCGAATCGCGTTGGGCACGACCACAATGGATGCGCGCGGCGCCATGTGCTCAATCCGGTCGGCCCACGCGCTTCCCAGTGCTATGACGGCGTCGACCCGCTCGAGTGTGGCACGAATGAGCGCTTGGATCGACCTAGGTACGTTGTCGAAGAATCGGTGAAACTCCGAACCGTGGACGTGCAACACGACAGGGACCCGGAAGGCCACGGCTATCCAGGTCAATATGAACTTCCGCACAAAGCTGCCGTATGACGAGGTATGAATGTGGACCACGTCGGGCCGTTGAAACAGGAGCTCGATGATGAAACGCGCCGAGCCGTAGACGAACATCGCGATGCGCGTTATGACGGCGCCGTTGCGGTGGGTGGCTATATGGTGGATATTCCACTCCCGCCAAAGCGCTGTGTCGCGCATATTGCGAACGAAGGTGGCTATCCCTCCCCGCGTCGATAAACTTGTCGAAACCCAAAGCGCACGTTGTCTATTCGACCCAGCGCCGTTTCGGTGGGCGTCATGCTTCTCCGACTTGGGGTCCATCAGCTTGGTTTTTCCGAGTCGATCGAGATGTGAGAAACCATAGTCTGGCAATCAACCTGAATCGCGACGGTTCGAACATGGCCGTTCTCGGCCCATGTTGCATCGATTTGGCCATCGCGCAAGGTCACCGCCAAATCCGTTGTCACCACTCCGTCGATAGGGGTAAACAGTGTGGCGATCACAAGAGGGGGCTCGACATTGCAGACACCACTCAACCACCATGCAGGTTGGCGGCTTTCAAGCCGATGGGACCACCATCCCAAGTTTCGTACCTCGTCGCCGCGGACATCGTCGGGGAGCAGCTCTGCCGTAGCGGCATGTAGCAGCTGAAGTACCGGCGACTGGTGGCGTCTCACGGAGTGACCACCTGGGATTCGGCAGACGTCCAAGTCAGGGTGCATTGGCCAGGTTATCCGCACCTCATGGCTGCCCCGTCCGGTGATTAGGTCAACAACGATCTGTGCACGATCATCGGGCGGCGCGATTAACCAGCGACGGTGAATGACACGGCCACGCAACCGACGGTATCCATCGTGCTCGGCATCGACGACACCTGCGGATAGATTCACTCCACGTATATAAGTGCGCGCATGCCGCGACCACATGAAGGGTCCCCCAGCGACCGACTGGTCCTGGCCGTCCACGCAAACCGTCGCATGTGCACGTGTGCCTCGCATCACGGTGCGCCAGTGGGGATGTCCGTAGTAGCTCCCCGTACCCGGATCGCTGATGAGTTCGCCTTCGGCGTCGCTAAGCGTGACGGCAAGGGCATCAGCGTGCCCATGTGCAGCAATCGACAGGTACCCGAGGGGTCCTACATCCATCGTGGTTCTGCGATGGTCACCACGCAGCACTACCAAGCCACCATCACGCGCGTAGAACGACGCTGATCGTGCGCCGGTTTCATCAATCAGACCCGTCGAGAAAAGCTCGGCTGGAAGTGACTGCGAGGTGACGCGGTACCACTGCGCGTCGAGGCTGTCCCGCCCATAATCCGCGCCAGCTGCGCCCCACCCGGACGCGGCGGCGATGCCCAGGTGGTCCCGAATCGTTCGCACGGGCGCCGGCCCGAGCCGCAGCGCAAATCCTTCGTCGTCGTCACCGTACCGGGGGGCAGGGTCGTGGCGACCGCTAACCGCGGTCAGGAACGCAGAGCTACGCGCGATTGCGTCGACAATGGCCCCCGGCACCCGTCCATCTCGCTGAGCGAGAAGTGACACGACCAGAAGCAACAACTCGACAGTGAAGGCCTGGTATCCGATCGCCTGCTCGGCTCCCGCCCCGTCCGGCAGTACTTGGTTGAGTGCTTCATCCGACAGCGTCTGAATTGCTTGCCGCTCCCAGTAGGCCGCCGACGTCAGCTCCGGGATCATCATCGAAACGATCGCAAGACCCGCCATCTCGCCAATCAGATGATTGTTCGCTGAGCTGAAACGTGAACGATCGCGCCAGCAACGGGCAGCGCTTTCGGCCAGCACACCGATGACTCGTCGATAGCGGTCGGTGGTCAGCTCTGGCGCATCACGGAGTCCCTGGAGGGCAACTGCGATCGAAATCGCCCGGATACCGGCCTCAAATGACCCACGCCACGCGATTCCTCGGCCGGGTGGATTCTGATCGATCCAGGTGTCTAGGTGCTCGAATGCCGCCAGGCTATAACGGCTGTCGTTAGTGAATAACCAAGCTTGCGCGAACCAAGGTAAGTGCTGAAGGCGATTGAGCTCCCAGATCCACTTGACATCGCCGCGCGCAACCCGATGGTCGATCCGTTGAGAAGGAAGGTCCGGCCAGCGCAGCCGCGAAATCGGATCCCAATGCCAGTTGATTGGTCGCTCCAGCGACACTGCTTGATAACCGAAGAAACGGAAGGAGCCAAGCAGAGCTAGGTCGGCTGCGTCCAGAAGTTGCGCGACAAGCGCTGGCTCTCGGATCAGAATTTCTTGGGCGCGTTGACGATCGAGCAGCACTGGCCGGTCGCAGGCTGATCGGAACTCTTGCAGTGCACGGTCCCAATCCTGATAGCCGTTAAGGGCCGTTAACGAATCGGGACGGGCTCTTCCCGGGCGTTTTCGCGGCCGCGCTTGTCCCACGCGCCAAAGCAGTTCACGCTTGTCCATCGAGCGGAGTCGCCGTGCGTACCAGCCAAGCCGCCCCACCCCGTGCGTGTCAACGGCCATGCGTGTGCCTGATGACATCGTCGAAGATCTCAGAAAGCCTGCGAGCCGCGACTATGGGACTGTAATTGGTGCGGTGATGTTCGAGCGCAGCCTTCGCTTGAACTTCGACCTCAATCGGGTCAGCCAGAGCGTCAAAGCCCTGAGCCAACCCTTCGACGTCGTCTATACCAGTGATGCTCAAGCCTGGTGGCTGATACTCCGGCAGGGCACCAGCCGCCGATACCAGGGTAGGAACACCCAGCTGCATAGACAAAACCTGAACACCGCTCTGAGAAGCTGTGCGGCAGTGAACGATCGAGCCCTTTGATGCCGAGAGTTCGGCGACCACCCGACTGTACCGATATGACCCGCGGTGCCAACGCGTATAGCGCGGCAAGGGGGGAGCAATATCGCCTGCGCCGAACAAAACTAATTCGTCGCCCGCCCAGGCGGGCCCCCCCGTGTGGGCGTCCCAAGCTGCAAAGACGACATCATGGTTCTTGTACGGTCGTTGCCTACCGATCAACATAAAATTCCTACGGGACCGGGCCTCGACAAAAGCGGGGACCAACGACGAGTCTAGGTCGCTGACTAGGGGTGCTACGTACAATGGTGACCTGGCGGAGCCCGCCGCACGTAGGCTCTTCGCTGCGTAAGCGCTGAACACAACGGTTGCGTCTGCCCCCGGATCCCATCGTTCGAAGAACAACCGATTCCACCACGGTGGCTCATGAGTCGGATCGTGCGGCTTGTCGTCGTGAACCATTCGTACGCGAGGGCCGAGTCTGGCGAAAATCCTCCACCTAGGGTCACGAAGCATCTCGGTCACCACGATGTCGGGTTGGAATCGCGCAGCAGCACGATATGCCCTAAGTAGGGGGCGCCAGTCGGCATTTGGTACAGGGCGGCCGAGTAATTCGGTCTCGTATTCGCGAGGCGGGTCAGGCCGCAAGCAATCGCCGGAGGTACCCGATTCGGGATGAAGGCGTGAGGTGAGCAACATAACGTCAACGCCGAGCTCTTGAAGGCTTTCAGCGTACATTCGCGCCGTGCCCCGTAACCACGGCGAAAGCCATAGCACGCGCATCAGTCAACTAATCTATATTCGAGCGTCGCGCTTTGTGCCCAGATAGCCGACGACACAGCTAGCGAGGGTAGGTCGCGGTATAGCTGATCATAGCTGGCGACCCAGACTTTCGTACGCTCCTCGCCTTCGGGCTTTAAAAGCATCTGTGCAAGCTCGTTCTCAAGATCCATGTGACAGCGCACCATTTCTTTGGTCACGGCCACGTTGAAAGGATCGGATGAATCTCCCGATACCGCTGGACGATCTCATCGGTGACTTCACGTTTCGGCAACGAAAAAATTCACGCGACCAAGCGGGCCATCCGCATCCATTCATCGTTAGGTACTTGCCGCCGCGTGGTCAGGTTTCACACGCTCACCGTACCGACATCGAACGTCGGCGACTAGCCGAAGCAGAATGCGAAGTCGGTGAAGGTGCCAAGGGAACCGAGGCGCGCTGTTCCGCGATGATGGGGGCCAGCTATCGCACGCCCGGAACAGATCGCGAATATCCGTCGAGTAACCGTGCAGCAGAACTACACGAGGTCGCACGACGTCTCTACGCTGCGCACCAGCAACTGCGTCCTCCAGGGAGGCACCGATCAGTGCGAAGGCATATTCGCGTGTAGTATCTAGCGATACCCGGTTGTCGTTGACCTGCCGAGCGGCGGTTTCCGTGCCCAAGCAACGCCGTCGAGCACCGAGCAGAGCTGCCGACGATCGGCTGAGTCGCGTGCGATATTGGGACCGCCAGTTCGAACGGAATGTGGAACATCTACCGCGCACTTTGGAATTTGCCGGTTATAGGGGTGTCGATTACACCCGCTTGCCAGTGGGCCGCTGGGCTACGGTTCGTACCTACGATATGCGTGGTGAAGGCATACCAGGGGGCGGGATTTGATGAATAAGAAAGAACTGGCGAAAGGCGTCCTTGCCGTAGTCGTTGGGATCCGCTGTTTCCCGCACCTTCTGCTTTTGTTTCAGGGGAAGTCGGGTGCCATGGTCCGCTCCGATGTGGTGCGATGGAGAGGAACCCTTGGACGGACCGGAACCTGGTACGGCCTCGCCTTCGAGTTCCTCTACCTGATGCTATATTGCCCGCAGTTCCGTAATCTTTTCTATAATCGGACCGGTTTCAAGGGCAGGGTGTGCTCATTCCTCTGTCCTCCGATGGATTCGCTCTATATTCGTACCAAGGACATCGGTCCGGGCCTCTTCATTCAGCACGGCTTTGCGACCATCGTCTCGGCCCGCAAGATCGGGGCTAACTGCTGGATCAACCAGCAGGTCACCGTTGGCTACTCTGATGATTCCGATCGCCCAACCTTGGGCGACAACGTCAGGATCATGGCCGGAGCAAAGGTAATCGGAAACATCACCATCGGGAACAACTCCACCGTGGGAGCCAACGCCGTCGTGGTCAAGGACGTGCCCCCGAACTGCACCGTGGTGGGCGTCCCGGCCTACATCGTGCGTCGGGACGGCGTGCGGACACACGAGAAGCTCTAGTCGCGCACCAAAATTGGCAAACTCGGCGGTGTAGCCCACAGCCCAGCGCTACGGCCCACCAAAACGTATGGTGAGTATGGTGAGCGCGACATCTAGATGCCCTCGGACAGCGTCGCGGGTGTGATGACCCCTGCCGGGACGAACACGAAATTATTGATGTAGGGACTTCTCGCGTCCGTGGTCCGTGCAACCCGCTCGGCGAGCGCACCCGGACGCTGGTGTAACTCTGCGCTGAACAGGTCGATCGGATGCAGCATCCCGTTCAGCACGAACCACCCTTCGTAACCCAGAGGTTTGAGAAACGAATGCACCGACGCCACGGCGTCACGTCGATGGCGCTCCTCTGCTTCGATGAGCAAGTTCGGCAGATCCCGGCTGATGGTGCGCTTCGCTCCCTGCAAGACCGCCAGTTCTAGGCCCTCCACATCGATCTTGACGAACCCAACACCCTGAATGTCTAACCCATCGATCGTCACCGTCCGCACACGAATGGTCGCGGGAAACTCGACTGTGCGCGCTGCACTACTGCCCACATACGCCATCCCGCCGTCCGCTGTGTTATCCGGTACATGCAGCACTGCCTCTGATTCCGTGTCGGACACCGCGCATTGCATCACTTCCACCCGTGGTAGCGCCCTACGCACGAAACCCGCATACTCGGGCTGCGGTTCGAAGGCGATTACCCGAGCGGAATACCGTTGAAGGCACGCAGCATACACGCCGCGGCAAGCCCCTATGTCCAACGACGTCCTTTGCGGGTCGCACAATACCGGCAACAAACGCAACTCTGGCTCACCGCTAGCCAACGCCTTGCGGACATTCCGGCGAAGTCTGCTCGAGGCTGGGACCATGCGTGCGGCAAGGGAGTGGTATTTCATTCGGCGGCTTCCTAACTGACTGTGAGTGCAATGGGCATGAATTCGAATGTGGGACTGCGCATCGCGCTGCGGAAATCGGTTGCCAACCGTGTCAACGATAGCCGCGCCGAGGTACGTGCTAAAGATGCCCGTTGATCAGATACGGGTGGACCGAGATCAAGATCGTTCCACTGGACCGTAACCACCCCCATGACTCGAACGCTCGCCCGTCAACGACGCATGCAGTATCGCGCTGGGATTTTCGAACCCCGTGCGGAGCTTAATCTGGCATTCACTCGCCTAGCCCTGTCTGAAGTCACCAACACGGGCCGAAACACAGAGGTCCAGCCATCCGCGTTCCATCCCGAACGGTAAATATACCGATCCTGACAACGAAGACAGGCTGAACGAGTCACATGAGCGAACCGCTCGACGAGGCCGTGTTCCGGGAACGAATTGTGTATTGAAGGGCCAAGAATCGTGTCAGGAATCCGAATGTTGCGCGGTCGAGCCACCTATTCCTGCGGCCGCCGGGAATGATATTCGGAAGCACAAGCTCAATTTCCAAACCGCTTGAACTCATGAGCTCGACCGCCCCATGCTTCGCGAACCACCGAATATGCGTTCGGTCTAGAATTCCATGGTCTTGAAGGTCATAGCGACCACGCAGGACGAGCGGCAATACCAATCCGTAATAATTGACATTAGGAATGCTGGCCACAATTGTGCCTTGTGGCGTCAAGCCGGTCTGTAGCAACTGGACAACACTCCAAGGGTCTCGGAGGTGTTCTAAGACGTCAAGCGCCAAAATGGTATCGAACGGACCTGTATCAGTAATGACCTTCTTGAGGAAGTCTTCGTCATCTAGGTTGCCGCTGTAACTACAATCGACCCCCTCGACCGACTCGCTAGCAACTAAATCCGCAAGCACCACATAACTTGCTCTTCCCTCGCGCCTCAAGGACCCACTTGTAGCGCCAACTCCACCGCCTAGATCAAGCACCCTGCCAAGGACCTCTGGTAACGCCGGAAATACGTCCGTGCGGACGAGACCGTGGTAACTACCGACAGCTTGGACCATCAACACAGTCCCAATCTAATAGCAACGCACTTCTCCGTCCCTCATCCGATTCCGTTGGCACGTTTCCGACAACACGAGGATCCTACCTCCGGTAGCGTCAGCCGGGCGGAGTCATATCGGCCGTCTCATTGAATCGGACCGCCTGTCAGCGCGCAGTTAGTGACGGGACCCTGCCCCAACTTCCGCCCAACGACTCACTGCGAGAGACCGAGAAGCCATCCCGACGTCATATCATACGGGAGGGGTCCTCATACAGGCCGTGGACTAACCGCGCCCGTGGCAGCTAGCCGCGAAATACCAACCGACGGTCACACCTGTCCGCCACCATCTTACCGACAAGCATGAAGTGACTTGTGTCAGGAGAGAGTGGCAGGCGGGTATGTTCCCTCGCGCCTGACGTCTCTGCCGTCACAGGCGCCAAGAGCATCCGCACTCATCTATCACCGGTTGTTTCACCATGCAGAGGTTACGGTAGCTCGTTAGGCACATGCGTTACATCATGCGACTCGCCCCCCGTGGGACCGGGTGGACGTGCCTTGATCAAGATTTTTGGTGTCCAGCGTTTTAAGCGCAGTGACGGCCGTTCCACGAAGACACAGGACACCATGGCCAAGGCCAGTGTAGCTAACACGCTAAGAAGCGTAAATGGCAAGTATCCCCAGGTGTGGACTTTCCAGATGGCAAGCACCTGGGCAACAGCGAATGCGTAGATGTACGTACCATACGAGATGTCGTACCTGACGCCGATCCGTTTCCCAGGAAGGTGAATAGCTGCCCAAACGCATGCATACGCTAACGGCGGCCCGGCTATTACGTCAGGGTCCTTAAGGAAAGTACCAATCGCGACGGCAAGCACCGCCGCAGCAAAAAGACCCTTGCTATCGGGGATCTTATCGCGATACAACCACAGAACCGCCCCTGCAAAGAATATCGGAGTGAATCTGATCAACGGCGGAAGAAAATGGGAGAGCAACGAAAGATGGGTACCGGAAACAGCAAGACCGAGAGCGAACGCCCACGATACGATCCAGAGGGCTAGCACTACTCGGCGACGACGTAACAATGTTGTAGCCGCCAATGCAGCCACCATGAGGTAGCAGTAGAATTCGAAAACAAGCGTCCATAGTGACCCATTCCATACCAATGGGTAGGGAACATTAACGGGTGTCCCTGCAATGCTATGAGAGTACATTCTCAGGAAGCAGTTCACCGCGATGTAGTGCTCAGGCCCGGAACGGGCATGCCAGTAGTTGGCTAGAGAATTGCCATCCGCAACCCACCCGATTGGCCCGGCAATTCCCGCGATAGCCAAAAGACACACCCAGAAAGCAGGAAAGATTCGTAGGAATCGCTGCCAAAGGTAACGCAATACATTGTTGCGAAGGGCTGATGCGACGATGAGAAAACCGGATATCGCGAAAAACGCGTTTACCGCGATATCTCCGAGGGTCGCGTGTCCCCACAGGACCTCAGAACGGTAACCGCCCAAGGTGAGGGAGTGGGAAAAAATCACAAGAAGCGCAAAAAAGAGCCGTAGGGCGTTTAGGGCATTGTCTCGAGGATTAAATGCTTGCCCCAAGGTCACTTGTCCGCGACGAGGCCAGAATGTCCGGCTGGTCAAGATTTAACCCCCAACCCAGCTAGCATAATGCGATTGGCGGCCGCCAATCATTCGAGAAACACACAAAACCCCCTCGGTAGGCCATGAGGCTACACGATGCGGGCAACCAAAACTTTTCCATTCTGGATAACCAATGCCGAGTCGCGCCATCCCTGTTAAGCGAGAAACCGTGTTGGATGACTTAGGTGCTCTGTGGCCAGATCGATGGTGCCCCGATCAAAGACGTTGTCGTGAAACGAGATCGAAATATTTCGTCCGCCGCCGATCCGCGTGTTGTACACCGTGATGCCGTCGGGACCAGCGGGGTCGAGCAACCCGGCGTGGTCTCTGTTGTCTTGCCCGCGCCAAGGCAAGTCGTCGAGCGTCGTGATGTGGCCCATGTCCGTATACATCACGTGTGCGAGAGCACCGACATTGCGGGCCGGTCTAATGGAGGGCATTCGCCCTGCTCGCACCAGAGCGCGGGTAGCTCGCACTCCGATCGATGCCAAGGGAACGGCGGATGAGGTGCATTCCCGCAAACGAGCGATTGCGGTCGAAACGGTTTCGGTGACCGCAAGGGGGATTTCAATCCCGGTGACAAAATTTCCGTTGGTGGTTGCATGCCGTGGCAAATACCGGCGGCAGTCACAGGCGACCAAAACCCCGTCTGTCATCTGTAGTCCCGCGGCGTGCAGGGCCTGTCGCACGATGTATAGCCATACGGCGGCGCTGCCCGCCGTGCCCGTATTCGTCCGGCGCCACCTATTGACGGCTGCTTCCGCGTCTGCATCCACGTGAGCAACCGCAACTGCAAACGACGGTGACCAAGCGTCATACTCGCTCCCAGAATTGTCTTCCGTCACTGACGACTGGCTGGATCGCAACGCCGTCGCGTGTCTCCAGGCAATCTGTGCACGCGCTGGATCGATTCCAAACGTTCTGATCAGGGCGCGGGGCAAAGCCAGTGGAGTGTCGTCGTTGATCACCCATGGCGACGCGCGGCCATCGGCGACCGCGAAGATGGCCGAAGCAACGTCGACGACAAAGTGCCCGTCTCCGAGGCCGTGATCCGCATCGATCGCAAAGTGTCGTTCTGATAAATGGATTTCCAGTGGATCGCGAGGTCCCGGTCGGCGACGGATGTACTCAAGTACCGCGGCGGTGCTCTCGTGTTTCACCGAGTCTGGGACCTGATGAACAGAAATTGGGGCCGACGGGTCGTACCACCACAGACGCTTCCCCCGTGCCGGCCTCAACCCCACACGTGTGTGGGGCCCGGCGGCTGAAATCGTCGACAACGCTGTCTTCAACGCCGAGGGGTCAGGTAGATCGAGATCGGCGAAAATGCCAATGTACCTATGGCCGGCAATTGCCTGGTCCGCTGCGTTGACCCAAATCCTTCTGGGCTTAGAATCGCGCGCCATTAGTCGGGCAGGCCGAACATACTAAGGGCGGGAGCAAGAGGATTGTCTCGCTTCACACTCAAGCAGCCTGAGTTGTCATCAATTTCATGGTCAACACTTCGTCGCATAGTAATCCAAGTATGCCGGGACGATTGGAGATCTGCGCTGGTGTCCAACCAGCAACCTCTCACTTCAAGCCAGGTTTGCCGTAAGCAGCAATGGTCGCCGCCAAGGGGCGAAAGACAACGGACTTGCGTGATTTCGCAACTGTCCCGGTCAGTACGACAGCCACAAGTCAGCGCGCGGCGTGTCCGGGCGTTTGTGGTCGGGTTCGCGTCGGGTCGCCGGGCGCGCAGGGATTAGCAGTAGCCGCTCCAAGCGGCGAAGCCGGCGAAGCCGGCGAAGTGACAACGACGCTGGGGGCGCCTTGGGTCCACTCATCTAGCGTCTCCATCAATGCATCGGGACCTGACTATCGGACGAGGTCGCAGGTTGGTGATCCCGCCGTGACGAAGCGCGCTCTGAAGGGGTCGGTCGTCAACAGGCGTTCTCCAATCGCCCGTCGGACGCTGCTGCAGCCTCCGTCCCCACGGTAGGGGCCGCGTTGGTTCCTTTCCGCGCTGCACGCGGATGCTTCGTTAAGGACAACACCTGCCACGGGGGGTACGAAGATAGTCGGCTGTCAGGGGCGGCGATCGCGGACAGCATTCCAACAGCATCATCGGCGAATGTCACGTAGGAGCAGACGTTGAGGCGCAGCGCACGGAATCTCGGGTGCCCCTGGCTGTGCTCGAGGGGCAACGAAAGGGCTTCGAGACCTAGGGCCGAGATGTCCCGAGGCGCTAACCTGACCACGGTGATGCCGCCGCTAATCACCGCCCACTCGCGGCTACTGACGTAGTCGGTGACGACCCTCCCGGGGTCTCACCTGAGTGCATCCCGGATCAGCGGCGCGATCCGATCTTCGAGGTACTTGTGGCCCTTATCGTTCGGGTGGAACTGGTCGGCGCCGATCAACTCGGGCGTATCGGCCAACCACCCCTCGGCGATCGGGTCGACGAACACCGCACCCGCCGCTGACGCTTGTTTCCGGACGGCGTCACGGACGTTCCGAAACGCCTCGGGCGCAGCGGGCCCAGGCCACACTGGGCCGATGACGAGTAGTTTGCAAGAGGGTGCGGCGGTCTTGACGCTGGTGAACGCCTCTAGTGCGGCGGTTCCAACCTGCCCCGCAGGGAAGGCGACGTCATTTGCGCTGCCGAAGAACACCACCAACTCCGCATCGGGCTTGACCACTCTTCGCGCGATATCGCCGAACGTTTCTCCCTTCCAGCTGGCGGCGACATAGCCCGCACTCCCCTCTGCAACCACGGCGGGAGCCACGAAAACGCCTTGGGTTCGAAGGTTGCCTACCACTAGGGCGGGCCACCCATGACCTCGCTGACCGCCTTCGTCACTGCCTTCGGTATAGGAATCCCCGATCACCACGACGCGGTGATAATGCACGACGGGCGGCAGCGAGGGCAGTGGCGCGGGTGCGACCGGCGGCGTGGGCGCCTGCGGTTGTTCCGTACACGCAGCCAGCAACGCGACCGCCATCAATATCAGCAGGTATCGCATCCGTCCCCCTCTTGATGGCAAGCTACTCCTCAGCAGGCGACGAGTCGACGCGAACACCGCGTTAGCGCTTACCGCAGACATGATGTCGGCTATTCGCAGGTTCGGCCCGATGGCGCGGTTTGTGCCACCATTGCGCCATGAGGGGGCTCACTTCGGCGGACGGCGTCGACCGATGACCCGGCTGCTCGTCACCGGAGGCGCCGGCTTCATCGGCTCTAACTTCGTGCGTCACGTGATCGAGCACACCGACGACCACGTCACCGTGCTGGACAAACTCACCTACGCGGGTAATCGCGCATCGCTGGCCGGGCTGCCCGAACGACGGCTGAGGTTCGTCCGCGGCGACATCGCCGACGCCGTGCTCGTCGATGAGCTGATGGCAACCGCCGACGCGGTCGTGCACTACGCCGCGGAGTCACACAACGACAATTCCCTGCACGACCCGCACCCATTCCTGCACACCAACCTGATCGGCACGTTCACGTTGTTGGAGGCCGCGCGCAAGCACGGCACCCGCTTCCACCACATCTCCACCGACGAGGTGTACGGCGACCTCGAGCTGGACGATCCGGGCAGGTTCACCGAGGCCACGCCGTACAACCCGTCGTCGCCGTACTCCTCGACGAAGGCCGGCAGTGACCTGCTGGTGCGCGCGTGGACCCGCTCGTTCGGAGTCGAGGCGACGATCTCGAACTGCTCCAACAACTATGGCCCGTACCAGCACGTCGAGAAGTTCATCCCCCGGCAGATCACCAACGTCCTGCGGGGCATCCGCCCCAAGCTCTACGGCGACGGCCGCAACGTACGGGACTGGATTCACGCCGACGACCACTCGTCGGCGGTGCTGACCATCCTGGACAAGGGCCGCATCGGAGAGACTTACCTCATCGGCGCCGACGGCGAGAAGGGCAACAAGACCGTCGTCGAACTGATCCTGACTCTCATGGGCGAGGACGCCGATGCCTACGACCACGTCACCGACAGGGCCGGCCACGACCTGCGCTACGCCATCGACTCCACCAAGCTGCGCGACGAACTCGGTTGGCAGCCGCGGTATCCCGACTTCGAGCAGGGCCTGGCCGCGACCATCGAGTGGTATCGCAACAACGAGGACTGGTGGGCGCCCGCCAAGGACGACACCGAGGCGTTCTATGCGCGGCTAGGGCAATGACGGAATACGGTAAGGCGTTGCGCGCCAAAGAAACTCCCATTCCGGGGTTGGTCTTGTTCGATCTCCCGGTCTACGGCGACAACCGCGGCTGGTTCAAGGAAAACTGGCAGCGCGACAGCATGATTGCCGCCGGGCTTCCCGACTTCGGGCCCGTGCAGAACAACATCTCGTTCAACGATGCGGCGGGCACGACGCGCGGCATCCATGCCGAGCCATGGGACAAGTTCATTTCGGTCGCCAGCGGACGGATCTTCGGTGCATGGGTCGACCTGCGGGCCGGGCCCACCTTCGGGGTCGTCTACACCGCCGAACTCGACCCGTCGCGAGCCGTGTTCGTGCCCCGCGGGGTTGGCAACTCGTTTCAAACGCTGGAGCCGAACACCGCCTACGTCTACCTCGTCAACGACTACTACTCCCCCAACGCCGTTTACCCATCGGTGAACCTCGGCGATGAGACGCTCGCCATCGACTGGCCGATCCCGTTGGAGCGGGCCGAACTCTCGGCGAAGGACCGTGCGCATCCAGGCTTGGCCGAGGTCACGCCCGCTGCGCCACGCAAGACGTTGGTCCTCGGCGGGGGCGGCCAGCTGGGTCGCGCGCTGCGCGAATCTTATTCCGGTACAAGCCATGTCGAGTTCGCCGAGCGTGCCGACCTCGATCTCACCACCACCGACTTCGAGCACGCACGCCGATGGCGGGACTACGACACCATCATCAACGCCACCGCCTATACCGCCGTGGATGCGGCCGAGACTCCAGATGGCCGTAGGGCGGCGTGGGCATCCAACGTCAACGGCGTGGGGACCCTGGCACGCGTAGCGACCGCGAATGGCATCACCCTCGTCCACGTTTCCAGCGACTACGTGTTCGATGGCACGTCGTCACGGCCCTACCGTGAGGACGAACCACTGTCTCCGCTCGGAGTCTATGGGCAGACCAAGGCCGCCGCCGATCAGATCGTGGCCACCGTGCCGAAGCATTACATCGTGCGGACGTCGTGGGTGATCGGCGATGGCCGAAACTTCGTGCGCACCATGCTATCTCTCGCAAGCCGCGGCGTTGACCCGGCAGTGGTCAACGATCAGCGTGGACGCTTGACGTTCACCTCGGAACTGGCGCGCGCGATCCGACATCTCATCGAGACGAAGCCGCCGCATGGGATCTACAACGCGACCGGGTCCGGAGCCGTCACGACGTGGGCGGACATCGCACGGCAGGTTTTCACGTTGGCCGGCCATGATCCGAATCGGGTGACGGGCGTCAGCACCGACGAGTATTTTGCCTCCATGGACGTCCCGATCGCACCGCGACCCGCGAACAGCGTTCTGGACCTGGCCAAGATCGAGGCCACCGGATACGTCGCCGACGACGCCGGCGAGAAGCTCCTTGATTACGTGCGGCGGGAAACCGTGAAGGTGGGTGAGCAGTAAATGCGTCGTCTGATCATTGCCGCGGCTCTCGTCGCAGGTCTGATGCTGTCCACTGCCAGCCCTGCTAGCGCCGACCCGAGTCCGCCCTACATCGCGAGCGTCAAGTGGGTGGGCTCGGGCCATAGCAAGAGCCTGCACGTCTATCCCACGAAGGCGGGCCGCGCCGAGTCCGTCCTACCCAGCGCCGCTGCACAAGGCGGCGAGGCGTGGGGCGAGGTGCTCGCGCTGGCGCCCGACGCCGCCACTCCGGGCATGCGCGCGCAGTTCATCTGCCACTGGGAATATGCCGAACTGGCCCAACCTGGCAAGACCAGCTGGGATCTCGAGCCGTGGCGCCCGGTCGTCGACGACCAACAGATGTTCAACGCGGGCTGCAACCCCGGCGACTGACGAACCGCGCCTAGCGCAGCGACGCGACGGGCCCACTTGGATCGAGCGGAGCACAGCTGTCCTGCCCCACCGTGCGGGAACACCTAGCCGCCGGAAGAACGGGGCGGTACCCGGCATCGACTCCGCCTCCGCGCGTGATCTTCGTATACGTGGCGACCGCGTCGGTCGGGACGCGCTTCAGTGCGGGGTCGGTCAGTGCATTCACGCTGTAGAGGCCGAGGCGTGGCCGGTAACTTCCCCATTCGTAGTCGTCGACCAACGTCCAGTAGTTGTAGCCGATGATCGGAATCCCATCGGCCTTCGCCCGTTGCAGCCAGAACACGGTGTCGTCGAGATACTGCGATCGCGTCACGCCGTCGGACCGGGGCGCGCCGTTGTTCGTTGCCATCCCATTCTCGACGACGTAGATGGGCAGACCCGGATACCGCTGGGCGTAGAAGCGCGCAACGTAGTAGATGTCTTCGGGCTGAAGCTTGATGGTCCACGGCGTCGCCTCGTCCTGTGCTGACGCCGGGTTGTCGTCGGCCGAGCCGGTGTAGAGGTCGAAGCCGATGTAGTCGACGCTGTCCTTGATCCGGTCGAAGAACGACGTCGGCTCCGCCCCGACACCGACGTACGGAGCCAGCTGATCTGGCGACATGAAGCCCTCGTTGCTCGTCACCTTGGCGTCCGGATCCGCATCGTGCGCCGCGCGGTACACGGTCCGGTGAGCATCGGCCACTCGATCGAGAAAGGTGTCGAAGTCGGCCGGCTTGATCGCACCCGTTGCCAGCTCCATTGCATCGAACGCTACCGGCTCGTTGACGCTGACCCAGAGAACACCCTGTCCCGCATAGCGTTTCGTGATTGCCGTGGCGAATGCGGAGAACGCATCGAGGTTGTTCATGAATCCGCCCGAGTCGACAACCCATCCCGGATAGACCCAGTGCATCAAGGTGATCATCGGCGTCATGCCGTTCCGCCGCAGCGTGGCGACCACATCGTCGTAGTAGGCCAGTTCGCCGTCGTCCCACTTACCCGGCGCCGGCATCACGCGCGCCCATTCGACGCTGAAGCGAAACGTGTTGATTCCCATGGCATGCGCGTTGGCGATGTCTTCCCGATAGCGATGCCGGAAGTCGTCGGCATTCGCATACGGGTCGACGGGACCACCGCCGAATGGTGCAGGTTTTCCCACGCTGCGCTGGACGTAGCGTCGCCAGTTGCTGTCGGGCGCATTACCTTCGACCTGGAAGCCTGCGGTGGCCGTGCCCCAGTAGAACGCGTGGGCCCAACCTCGACTCTGCCGATCATCGCCTTCGCGAGGCGTTGCGCAGGCCGAGACGGTTACGGCGAGAACCACGACGGTCGCCACGAATGTCCGACGCCACGTCATCCCGTAGAACCTAACGGACGTGAAGCTACGAGCCGGCGGAACCACAACGATGATTGACGCGCTCGGTGTCGGTGCGGCTACCTAGTATTTGCACCGTGCGGAAGGTCGGCATCGTGCCCGTCGTCGTGGCCATCGCGGGTGGCGTCGGCGCTCACGCACTCGGTGCGAGCATCGCATGGAGCGCGACGGTCGGCCTGCTCGCGCCAGCCCTACCCGCATTCCTGCTCGGCGTATGGCGAGGCATTCGAACTCCCCACCACTGGGAGCAACCCGCCGCTCGACACGCAGCGATGTCCGGCATCGAGTTCGAGGATCACGTGGCGCGGATCGCCCGCGGCTGCGGGCCGGTCATCATGACGCCCGCATCGGGCGATTGGGGGGTCGATCTGGTGGTCGGCCGTCGCCCCAATCGCCTTGCCGTGCAATGCAAGAGGCAATCGCGACCGGTGGGCGCAGGGGCCGTGCAGGAGGTCGTCGCCGGAGCTGCGATGCACGACTGCTCGCAAACCATGGTGGTGACCAATCACGACTTCACTCCGGCGGCACGCAAGCTCGCCGAACAGCACGGCTGCGTACTCGTCGGAGGTGAGGAGCTCGACAGGCTTCAGTCGACGATCCGTCGGCTCCTGTCCACCGAAGCGCTCAGCTGAGCGTGGCATCCAATGTCACAGCCCGGAAGTTTGTTAGCTCAGACCGTGCTTCGTACGGGCGCTGTGCTCCAGCGCGTCGCTGACCGCGAAACCTTGGAGCAACCGCTTCTTCCCACGCCAGCCGCAGCCGCAGACCGCCTGGTTCCGCAGAGGGACGGCCAAAACGTAGGTCGCGGTCCCCGCAACTGGTAGGCGCTTGGTCTCTGACATTTCAGAAAGTAAAATACACGGCCGCGCAGCAATCTCCTAACAAAATCTTCACGAAGTGTAATCAGGCCCTCACCGCACGGCTGGAACAGCTTCGCGGTTGACCGCGCGAGCCGCTGTTCGATGTCTCAGTCGCACGTTCGTGAGTGGCAGTTGGGTACGACCCACTGACGGCGGCCATCGTCACGCGCCGGTGCCCACGAGCGAGCACTTACGTAAGAGCCTCGTCGCGTCTGCGTAACGGCGTCGTTTCACGCACCAGGCCCGCGCAACGCGCCGACATCGCCACGTACAGCGAATCATTGTCGCCAACGTCAAAATTGCCGCATAGCGGTCTGTCGACTGACCTTCATAGGAAGATACCAACAGGCCACGGCCTTGGCACGAAATTGACGCGATGGTCACCAGTTACTTCAAATTGCTGCGCTTCGGCAAACAGACGTCTAGGGTGATGACAAACGACGAGGCTCTGCATCGAGAACTGAGGAACGGTTAACAGAGACGTGTGTGTTAGCAGCTAGTTGGGGGTCATTCCGATGTTGGCAATTACGACCAGAAGCTCGCTAAAGACTGCGCGTAGGGGGTGGGAAGAGCCTTACGGGTTTCGACTGGCCGTGACAGACGTCGTGGTCGTCATCGCGGCGGTGCTCATGGCGCAGTACGTTCGGTTTGGTCGGTCGTCGTTGACCGAGAGCAACTGGAGTACGTGGCTGACCTTCTACTCGGTCCTGTTCGCGCTGCTGTGGTTGGCCGCCCTGGCGATCTTCCGGACCCGATCACCGCGGATCGTGGGCGAGGGACTCTACGAGTACGTTCAGGTGTTCAACGCCTCGTTTTGGACCTTCGGCGCCATCGCCATCGCCTCCCTGCTACTCAAGCTGGACATCGCCCGCGGCTATCTGGCCGTCGCACTGCCCACCGGCACGTTGGGCCTGCTGCTCGGGCGCCATCTGTGGCGCAGGCACTTGGCACGCGCTCGATCCCGCGGCGAATGCCAAACCTCGGTCATCGCCATCGGCGACCGGCGCGCAGTGTCGGTCCTGGCCCGCGAAGTCACCCGCAACCCCAAGAACGGCTACCGCATCGTCGGCGTCGGCATCCCCGGCCACGACGAAGATCGCGGATCCACCCTCACCGTCGGACCCATCGACATCCCCATCTTGGGCGACGAACTGCACGCGATCGAGGCCATTACGCGCTACGGCGCCGACACCGTCGTGATCACCGACACCGAACACTTCGGCGCCGAGGGCATCCGACGGCTGCTCTGGGAACTCGAACCCATCGACGTCGACCTGGTGGTCTCCCCCGGCGTCATGGACATCGGCGGTCAACGCCTCATGGTGCGACCCGTGTCGGGCTACCCGCTGATCCATGTCGAAAAGCCGCAATATCGCGGCGCCAAGCGGTTCCGCAAACGCGCCTTCGACACCTGCTTCGCGCTGGCCGCCCTCATCGCAGCGGCCCCGGTACTGCTGTGCGCGGCCATCGCCATCAAGCTCACCAGTGCGGGGCCGGTCTTCTACGCCGCCGAACGCATCGGCCTAGACGGCCGACCATTCACCATGCTCAAACTGCGCACCATGGTCGCCAACGCCGACACCCAACTCGACCAACTTGCCGAGCTCAACGACTGCCCCAACGCCGCACTGTTCAAACTGCGCGACGACCCGCGGATCACTTCGGTCGGAAAGTTCTTGCGCCGCTTCAGCATCGACGAAATTCCCCAATTCATCAACGTCGTCAAACAACAAATGAGCGTGGTCGGGCCCCGCCCACCGCTGCGCAGCGAAGTCGACACCTACGACGGCCAAGTCAGACGCCGCCTCCTCGTGCGGCCAGGAGTCACCGGCCTCTGGCAGATCAGCGGCCGATCCGACCTGGACTGGGAAGAATCAGTACGCCTCGACCTGTTCTACGTCGAAAACTGGTCCATGGCAGGCGACCTCGCCATCATCGCCAAGACCCTCCGCGCAGTCCTCACCCACCAAGGCGCCTACTAGCCCGCAGTGTTCGCCGTGCCGCGCTCAGCTGAGCGCGGCACGAACCTCGTCCACGGCGGCGTCCAACTCGGCACGCGACACCGTCAGCGCGGGCCGGAACCGGACGCTGTCGGTGCCGCTGGCCAACATGATCACGCGCTGGTCCCAGAGCTTGCCGACCAGCGCGTCGCGCTGCGCGGGCGTCGGCATACTGAAGGCACACATCAGCCCGCGGCCCCGCGGGTGGAGCACCAGCTCCGGAAACTCCGCAGCCAGCTGCTCCAGCTTGCCGAGCAGGTACCTACCCGCCTCCGAGGCGTGCGCCAGCAGTCCGTCGGACTCGATGACCTCGAGGATGCGGCGCGCGCGCACCATGTCGGTCAGGTTGCCGCCCCACGTGGAGTTTATGCGCGAGCTCGTCGCGAACACGTTGCCTGCGACCTCATCGACGCGTGTCCTGAATTGCTCCTCACGTGCGCGGCCGCCCGCCATGACGCCGCACACCTGCGTCTTCTTACCGAACGCGACGACATCGGGCATGACGCCCAATTGCTGGTAGGCCCAAGGGGTTCCGGTCATGCCGCAGCCGGTCTGGACCTCGTCGAAGATCAGCAGCGCGTCGAACTCATCGCAGAGTTCCCGCATCGCGGCGAAGAACTGCGGGCGGAAGTGCCTGTCGCCGCCCTCGCCCTGGATGGGTTCGGCGATGAAGCAGGCGACGTCGTGCGGGTTGGCCTCGAACGCCGCGCGGGCCTGGCTCAGCGACTCGGCTTCGAGCGCATCCATGTCGGCCCCCGGCCGAAGGTAAGGCGCGTCGATCCGCGGCCAGTCGAACTTGGGGAACCGCGCGACCTTGTTCGGGTCGGTGTTGGTGAGCGACAGCGTGTATCCGCTGCGGCCGTGGAAGGCGCCGCGCAGGTGCAGCACTTTGGTGCCCAGTTCGGGGTCGAGCCCGCGGGACTCGTTGAGCCTGCTCTTCCAGTCGAAGGCGACCTTGAGTGCGTTCTCGACGGCGAGGGCTCCTCCGTCGACGAAGAACAGGTGCGGCAACGCCGGATCGCCGAGCACCCGCGCGAACGTCTCGACGAAGCGAGCCATCGGCACGCTGTAGACGTCGGAGTTGCTCGGCTTGTTGACGGCCGCCGCCGCAAGCTCGGCGCGGAAGTCGGCATCATCGGCCAGCGCCGGGTGGTTCATGCCGAGCGCCGACGAGGCGAAGAACGTGAACATGTCGAGATAGGTCTCGCCGGTGCGCGCATCGACGAGGTGGGAGCCGGACGACCGCTCGACGTCGAGAACGAAGTCGAGGCCGTCGGCGAGGATGCTGCGACTCAGCACCTCGCGCACGTCGTCGGGGCCCAGGGTCAGTTCACGCGAAGGCAGGACAGCAGTCATGCCGAAAGTTTAGCGTATTTTTTACTGCCCTGAAGCCATCTGACCGGATTATCTACGGTATGAAGTCGCGTCCATCGTAAAAGGTCTGTAAGATGATGGTGCTTCGGGTGCGAACGTTCGCCGTGGTTCGGATCTGTTGCAACAGCTCTTCCAGGGCACGCCCGGACCTGACCCGGACAAGAAGTACATAGCTCTCCTCGCCCGCCACCGAGTGACACGACTCGATGGCCTCGATGTGTTCGAGGCGGGCAGGAGCATCATCGGGTTGAGACGGATCGAGAGGGGTGATGGCGACGAACGCCGACAGCATGTTTCCCAACGCCTCGGGGTTGACCCTCGCGCGGTACCCCGTCACCACTCCCCTGGATTCGAGCCGACGCACCCGCGACTGCACGGCCGACACCGAAAGGCCCGCGCTCTCCGCAAGGTGCGTGAGCGTTGCTCGCCCGTCGTTGACCAGTTCCCGCACCAGGATCCGGTCGATGTCGTCGAGCTCTTCGCCGGCCGCAGTCATGGCCGGAGACTATCGCGGGCTCGGAGGGCAGGAGCGCAGCGACCCGGGAATTAAAGAGGCGCGTTCATGAGCGGGCACGTCGAAACCTGGCAACTGCGCGCGAGATTCGCCGCGGCGCTCTCGCGGATGTATGGAGCCGAGGTCCCCGCGTACAACACCCTCGTCGACGTCAGTACGGAGGTGAACCGGGATTGCGCCGACGACCAACGGCTTGGCTCGCTGGAACGGGTGACCGCCGAACGCCACGGCGCGATCCGAGTGGGCAGCGCCACCGAACTTGCCGACGTCGCGGACCTCTTCTCCGCGTTCGGCATGTACCCGGTTGGCTACTACGACCTGCGCGAGGCCGCGTCGCCCGTGCCGGTCGTGTCGACGGCGTTCCGTCCGATCGATGCAGTCGAGTTGGACCGCAACCCCTTTCGCGTGTTCACCTCGATGCTGGCCACCGCCGACAGTCGCTTCTTCCACGACGACCTGCGCCGCCGAGTGGAGAGCTTCGTCAGCGCTCGGCAGCTGTTCGACCCGACGCTGATCGCCGACGCCCGCGTGATCGCAAGCGATGGCGGCTGCCCGGCGTCCGAGGCCGATGACTTCCTGGCGCGCGCCGTGTCTGCATTCGCCCTTTCGCGCGAACCGATCGACGCAGCCTGGTACGACGAGCTCTCACGAGTCTCCGCAGTGGCCGCCGACATCGCAGGCGTGCGCACGACGCACATCAACCACCTGACGCCGCGAGTGCTCGACATCGACGACTTGTACGGGCGCATGACCGCGCGCGGCATCACCATGATCGACGCCATTCAGGGGCCGCCGAGGTGGGCGGGACCCGATGTGTTGTTGCGCCAGACGTCCTTTCGGGCATTGGCCGAGCCGCGGCTGTTTCGCGACGTCGATGGCACCGTTACCCAGGGCAGCCTGCGCGTCCGATTCGGCGAGGTCGAGGCGCGCGGTGTCGCGCTCACCCACAGGGGCCGCGAGCGGTACGACACGGCCATGGCCGAACCGGATCCCGCGGCGACGTGGGCTCAGCACTTTCCCACCACCGACGCCGAGATGGCGGCCCAGGGGCTTGCCTACTACCGCGGCGGCGATCCCACGAAACCCGTTGTCTACGAGGACTTTCTGCCAGCCTCCGCGGCGGGCATCTTCCGGTCCAACCTGGACTCCGACGCCGACGCGGTAGACGCGCCAGACCAGTCCTACTACAGCCTCGACTGGATGGCTGACGCAATCGGCCACCACATACACGACCCTTACGACCTCTACGAGAAAGCGGCATCATGACGACCATGCAAACCTCCGCCCTGCCCACGGCCGACGAGCTTCGCGACCGCGTGCATGCCGCGCTGCAGGCGATCGGCGCACACGCCGAGCTAGGCAAGCCTGGCGAGGTCGGCCTCCCGGCGAGCACGCCGATCACCGGTGACGTGCTGTTCACGGTGACCGAGACGACCGGAGCGGAGACCGATCAGGCGATCGCCGCTGCTGCGGACGCGTTCAAGTCGTGGCGCGTCACCCCCGCACCCGTGCGCGGTGCGCTGGTGGCCCGGCTCGGCGAGCTCCTCATCGAGCACAAGGCGGACCTTGCGACGCTGGTGACGGTCGAGGCGGGCAAGATCACCTCGGAAGCACTCGGCGAGGTGCAGGAGATGATCGACATCTGCCAGTTCGCCGTCGGGCTGTCCCGGCAGCTGTACGGCAAGACGATCGCCTCCGAGCGACCGGGCCACCGGCTGATGGAGACCTGGCACCCGCTGGGCGTCGTCGGCGTCATCACGGCCTTCAACTTTCCCGTCGCGGTGTGGGCGTGGAACACCGCCGTCGCACTGGTCTGCGGCGACACCGTGGTGTGGAAGCCCTCTGAGCTCACGCCGTTGACCGCAATCGCATGTCAGGCGCTGATCGAGCGGGCCGCCATTGACGTAGGAGCCGTCGGCGATCTTTGCAAGCTGATCCAGGGTGGGCGCGAGATCGGCGAGCAGCTGGTCGACGACCCGCGGGTCGCGCTGGTGTCGGCGACCGGTTCGGTGCGCATGGGTCAGCAGGTCGGGCCTCGCGTGGCGCAGCGGTTCGGCAAGTCGTTGCTGGAGCTCGGCGGCAACAACGCCGCGATCGTCACGCCGTCGGCCGACCTCGACCTCGCGGTGCGCGGCATCGTGTTCTCGGCCGCAGGGACTGCCGGCCAGCGCTGCACCACGATGCGCCGCGTGATCGCGCACAGCTCGGTCGTGGACACGCTCGTCGAGCGAATCACCAAGGCCTACCGCAGCCTGCCCGTTGGGGATCCGTCCGCCGAGGGCACGTTGATCGGCCCGCTGATCCACGAGCGCTCGTACCGCGACATGGTCGGCGCGCTGGAGCAAGCGCGGGCTGACGGCGGCGAGGTGATCGGCGGCGAGCACTGCGCAATCGGGGGCGAACTGGGCGCAGGAGCCCACTACGTTCGGCCCGCCGTCGTCCGGATGCCGTCACAGACCGCGGTGGTGCACGACGAGACGTTCGCTCCGATTCTGTACGTGCTCACCTACGACGAGCTCGACGAGGCCATCGAGCTGAACAACGCCGTGCCGCAGGGCCTTTCCTCCGCGATCTTCACCACCGACATGCGCGAGGCTGAGCGCTTCATGGCCGCCGACGGCTCCGACTGCGGCATCGCCAACGTCAACATCGGCACTTCTGGGGCGGAGATCGGCGGCGCGTTCGGCGGCGAGAAGCAAACCGGTGGCGGCCGCGAGTCGGGCTCAGACTCCTGGAAGGCTTATATGCGACGCGCCACCAACACCGTCAACTACTCCTCCGAACTGCCTCTCGCCCAGGGGGTTCAGTTCGGCTAGGACGTCGGCGGTGTCGGCGCCAAGCTCGGGCGCCGGCCCCGCCACCCTGCCGGGAGTCTTCGAAAACCACGTTGGCACACCGGGAAAGCGGACCTTGCCCTGCGGGGTGTCGATGGTCTCGAACATTCCGACGGCATTCAACTGAGGCGAATCGAACAAATCGTCGAGGCTGTTGATCGGCGACGCGGGGATCTCCAACTCGGCCAACAAGGTGAGCCACTCGTCGGTGGTCCGCTCCAGCATCGTCGTCGCGACCAACCCGTACACCGTGTCGATCTGCTTGGCCCGCATGGCCAACGTCGCGAATTCAGGGACATTCCATGCCGGCTGGACGGCGTCGATGAACGCCTTCCAGTGCTTGTCGTTGTAGATCAACGCGGCAACGTAACCGTCCTTCGTCTTGTACGGACGCCGGTTCGGGGCGACGGTCCGCGGATAGATGGCAGGCCCGAGCGGCGGGTCGAACATGGCACCGTTCGCGTGCTCGACCAACATGAACGAGGCCATGGTCTCGAACATGCTGACCTCGACCTCCTGACCCTCGCCCGCGCGCTCGCGGTGAAACAGCGCCATCATCGTGGCGTACAGCGCGGTGAGGCCAGTGACCTTGTCCGCCATGATCGTTGCGACATACGTGGCATCACCGGTGAGTTGCTTCTGAACCGCTGGCAGCCCGCACTCGGCCTGGATGGTGTCGTCATAAGCCGGGCGGTCGGCGTCGGGACCCCTCCTGCTGTAGCCGTAGCAGTTGGTGTAGACGATTCGCGGGTTGATCGCGGTCACCGCGTCGTAGTCGAAGCCGAGCTTGGCGATCGCTCTGCCTCGCATCGAGTGGATGAAGACGTCCGCCGACTCGACCAACGCGCGCAAGGCTTCTCGGCCGTCGTCGGTCCGCAGATCCAACACGACACTGCGCTTGCCTCGGTTCACGTTCATGAACACGCCGTTCATCCCGGGGGTCGGCCCCACCGCGACGTTGCGGGTGATATCACCCTCGGGCGGTTCGACTTTCACCACGTCCGCACCCATGTCGGCCATGATCTGGGTGCAGTATGGCCCCATCACGACAGAGGTGAGGTCGACGACGCGGATGCCCGCGAGCGGTCCACTAGACATGGGCAGCCAGTCCGAAGCTGTAACGGATGTGATCGGCATGGCCGTCCGGAACGACGGGGAACACCAGCGGCGCCGTATCGTGCCGAATGGCATCGATGTTCGCAGCGACATCCTCGATCGACCACGTCGGCCGGTACACCCCTGGGGTCTCGGCGACGAAGGCCGTGGCGACCCGGCCGGCCAGTGCAACGAGCATCTCCCCTGTTACGGAGCATGATTCGTGGGCGAGCCACGCGACCGTGGGTGCGACGAGTTCGGGACCCATCGGCGGGTAGGCCGACGTGTCGATGCCCTCGGCCATCCGCGTCACGGCAGCGGGCACGATGACGTTGCTCTTCACCCCATGAGCCGCACCCTCGATGGCGGCGACGTTGGACAGCCCGATCACGCCTGCCTTGGCGACGGCGTAGTTGACCACGTCGTGGTTGCCGTAGAGTCCGCCGATCGACGACGTCAACACGATGCGGCCGTAGCCCGCGTCGCACATCACCGGAAAGGCCGGGCGCACGACGTGGAAGGCGCCCTTCAGGTGGACGTCGACGACGGCGTCGAAGTCCTCGTAGCTGATGTCCCTCAGTGCTGCCCGACGTACGTTGCCTGCGTTGTGTACGAGCACGTCGATCCGCCCGAAGTGGTCGAGCGCAGCGGCAACGATGGCCTGGCCGCCGGCAGGCGTGGCAACGGAGTCGGTGTTGGCGACGGCATCGCCTCCCGCCGAACGGATCTCGTCGACTACCTGCTGCGCGGGGCTGCCGTCCGTACCGTCACCCTCCAGTGTGCCGCCGACGTCGTTGACGACGACCTTGGCCCCACGCGATGCGAGCAACAGCGCATAGCCGCGGCCTAGTCCCCTGCCTGCGCCGGTAACGACGGCGACCCGGTCGTCGAACCTCAGCTCGTCAGACATGCGCTGAACGTACGCTTGTTGAACGCAAGTCGCGAGTAGCCCCGTCAACAAGCGTCCACTCGGCACGACGAGCGGCGGACGTCACTTGCCCAGCTCCAGGCCCTCTAGCTCGCCGGCATCGCGCCACTGGGCGAGCAGATCGTCGAAGGCATAGAAGCCCGGCGAGTAGAAGTCACCGAGGAACGCTCCGTTGTCCTTCTTGCCGCCACGGCCCTCGTTGTTGTAATAGCCCGGGGTGCAGGACAGTTCGAACGCCGAGTTGTCGATCGACAGCTCCCGGACGGTCCTGACCCAGTTGTCCTGACCCTCCTGACTCGGCTCGACGGTCGTCGCACCGCGAGCCTGCGCCTCGGCGATGATGTAGGCGATGTGCTTGGCCTGCTGCTCGAACATCGCGGTCGTGTTGGCCGAGACGCCGCCCTGGATGAAGCCGGTGAAGAACTGGTTGGGGAAGCCACGGCTGGTGATGCCATGCAACGTCTGGTAGCTGTCGTGCCAATGGTCGAACAGCGAGAGCCCGTCGCGACCCTCGATGGCATCTATCGCGAAGCGACGGCTGATCTCGGTGGATATCTCGAAACCGCTCGCGAAGATGACGCAATCAACCTCGTACTCAACGCCGTTGGCGACGATGCCGTTTTCCGTCAGCCGTTCGACCCCCTTGGCTTCCGCGACGTCGATCAGGGTGACGTTGGGCCGGTTGTAGGCGGACAGATAGCCGTCGCTCGAGCACGGCCGCTTGCACATGAACCGGTAATACGGCTTCAGCGCCTCGGCGGTCGCGGAGTCGGTGACGAGTTCACCGATGCGGCGACGCAGCCGCTCCATGATCTTGAAGTCTTCCTCCTCGCGAATCGCCATGATCTGCTCGATGCCCAGCGACGCGGGGTCCGGACTGGCAGCGATCCGTGCGGTCATGTTGCGACCCAGTTCGGTCCAGAAGTCGCAGACCAGGTCCGGCTCTCCGAACACCACGCCGACGAACGGCGACCAATTGTGGAAGTTGCGCTTGCGCTCCTCTTGCCAGCCCGGCTGAAGCGTCTTCACCCACTCCGGATCGGTCGGGGTGTTGTGTCGCTCGTCGACCGAGGAAGGAGTGCGCTGGAAGACGTAGAGGTGCTTGGCATCTCGGCCGAGGTGCGGCACCAGTTGAACTCCAGTGGCGCCCGTCCCGACGAGCGCGACACGCTTGTCGGCGAGCTTGTCCATGCCGCCCGTCGAGTCACCGCCCGTGTACTCGTAGTCCCAGCGAGCCGAGTGGAACGTGTGGCCCTTGAACTCCTTGATGCCGGGGATTCCTGGCAGCTTCGGGCGATTGTAGGAGCCCTGCGCCATGACGACGAACCGTGCGCGGATGTCGTCGCCGCGGTTGGTGGTGATGCGCCAGCGGTCGAGCGCGTCGTCCCATTTCACCTCGCGCACCTGGGTGTGGAAGAGCGCACCGTCGTAAAGCCCGAAGTGCTTGCCGATCCGTTGGCAGTGCGCGAAGATCTCGGCGCCGTCGGCGAATTTCTTGGACGGGACGAAGTCGAGTTCCTCCAGCAGCGGGACGTAGCAGTACGCGTCGTTGTCGCACTGAATGCCAGGAAAGCGGTTCCAATACCAGACGCCGCCGAAGTCGCCCGCCATCTCGATGACGTGGATGTCCTCGATACCGGCCTTCTTGAGGTAGACGCCCGAGAGCAGTCCTGCGATGCCCCCGCCGAGCACGACGACTTCGACGTCCTCCGCGATCGGCGCACGCGGCGTAACCGGGGTGTGCGGGTCGACCTCCGCGAAGTCCGCGAACTCACCCTTCAGCTCGAGGTACTGGGCCGAACCATCTGCGCGCATGCGCTTTTCACGCTCTTGGGCATACTTCTCGCGCAGCGCATCGATGTCGACGTCGTCCGGCGTCTGGGTGGGCCCGCACGTTTCTGCGGTCATGCGAGCGCCTTCACCGGCAGCACGCCGGGATGTAGCGGGGCTGCCATCTCGTGCACCGCGGGCAGCACCTCCGCCGCGAACAGCTTGGTGCTCTCGATGCCGTCGGCATAGGGCATGGTGCCGAACTGCGGGACGATGCACACCTCGGAGAACGAACACGCCTCCTGCGCGGCCTTCAGCTTCTCGAAGATCACCTCGGGTGTGCCGATCAACAAGTTGGAGGCGTGGTAACCCGGCAGTTTCTTCGTGCCGAATTCGGGCTTCTCCTTCTGCACGGCCTCGGCCAGCACCGCGGTGGCGCTGGCCTCGCGGTTGGCGTATGCCTCATAACCCTTGACACCCTTGAAGTTCGAGGCGTCGGCGAATCCGTAGTGCACGGTGACGTCCCTGTTGGCCGTCCAGATCCATTCCTCGGTCGCGGCCTCGGCTTCCTTCATCGCGGCCTCGTCGGGCACGCAGTACATGAACATCACGTTCTTGGGCTGGCAGGGTTCGAAACCCTCCTCGGCGCGGAAGGTGTTGACCTTCTGCACCTCTAGCCCTGCGTCCTCGATCGGCTTGTTGCCGACGAACAGTGGCACCATTCCGCGGCGGGACAGGATCTCGAGGGACTCCGGCGTCGATGACGAACTATAGATGCGGGAGAACAGGTCGTCGCTGAACGGCTCTGGCCGCAGCGACATCTCGGGGAACGAGAAGATCTCGCCGTCATAGGAGAACCGCTCGCCACTGAAGGCCAGCTTGAGGATGTCGAGGCACTCGTTGAAGCGCTCCCGGCTCTCCTCGCGCGGCACGCCGACGGCGTCGAACTCCGACTTGGACACCCCGCGCCCGATGCCGATGGTCGTGTAGCGACCCTTCGACACGATGTCGAGGTAGGCGATCTGGTGCGCGAGCCGAACCGGGTTCCACCACGGTGCGACGGCGACGAAGGTGCCAAGGCTCACCCGCTCGGTGCGCCCCGCGAAGTAGGTGAGCGCCTGAATCGGGTTTGGCGTCATGCCATATGGCGTGCCGCAGTGCTCGGGGAACCAGATGCCGTCGAAGCCGAGGGGTTCGGCGAGGTCGCCGAGGGCCAGCGCACCGTGCACGCATTCCCAGTCCGGCGTGGCGGGCGCCGAGGCGAAGTCGCCTGCGAGCACACGGTCCCAGTCGTGCGAGTTCTGCGCTCCCGTACCGAGATTGACTTTCATGTCCGCTCCTTTTCTGGGATTTGTGCACCCGTACCCGCGCTGAGCGCGGGTGTGCGTGCACAAATCACGTGAGGTCTTGGGGCTCGCCGGTGCCCATGTACTTCGACAGTTGGTAGTGCAGGTTGACGGTGCTGCGTTCGCGATAAGGATTGGGCTTGGTGCCGGGGAAGCCGAGGGACTTCATGCCCTGCTGCACGGCAGCCATGTTGGAGAAGTCCTGAGGGAGAACCGACAGCCAGTTCGGATCGCCGACGGGGGTGTAGACCCATTCCGTCTGGGGCTCTTGATCTTTCGGATACAGCTCGAAGACGGCAACTTCGAAGATGCACTTGTCGGGGTTGTAGCTGGGATCTGGTCGCGCGCTGTAGCACAGTGCGCTTGTCAGCCCTTGGCCGATCTGGAAGTTCGGAAACAGCTGCCACGCAGTGCCGCTCTGACCGAGGATGTCCGCAGGGATGGTAGGCCAGATCACACCGCGCGCCGCATCGTCGTTGCGGGCCGAGGTCAGCCAGTGTTCGAGTACCTTGTCCGCGGGCGTGCCCTCCGGCAGTTCGTCGACGAGACGCTTCGCCGCGTCGACGAGAGTCTGCGTGGTCGTCGCATTGGTCTCCTCCATGGTGTACACCTGCATCTCCGCGGTCGAGATGCGCGGATCACCGGTACCAAGGCGGATCTTGGACTTGGTCTCGTCCAATCCCTTTGGCGCGTCGTAACCGATGTTGCTGTGTTTGCCTTGCGCCTTCGCCCAGCCCTTGAACTCGCCGAACTTGTTGAACTCCGGGTGCGTGGTGAACACGTGGTAGGTCTCGTTGAAGGCTTCGAGTGCAACCTTCCAGTTGCAGTCGAAGTTCAGCCACTTGCGCCACTTGAAGCGCATGTTCTCGAGGCCGAAGGGGTCGAGGATCTTCGCAGCGGGAAAGAGATAGTCGGCCAAGGGTTCCGGGTCGGTGTCCATGTTGATGAACAGCCAGCCGCCCCAGGTGTCGACGTTGACGTGCGCGAGGTGGGTGTTCTCGGGCGTCAACGCGCCCTGCCAGTCGTCCTGTTCGCGGATATGGGTGCAGGCGCCATCCAAACCGTATGTCCAGCCATGGAATCCGCAGACGAAGGACTTCTTGGTGCGTCCGCACGCGTTCTTGGCGCCCTGCGGGGTGTCGACGAGCCGTCGGCCGCGGTGCATGCACACATTGTGATGGGCCTTGAACTCCGAGGGGCCGGTGCGTACGACGATGATCGAGTCGTCGAGGATTTCGTAGGTGAGATAGTTGCCGACCTCGGGGATCTCCTCGACGCGGCCAACCTGTTGCCACACCTTGCGCCACAACCTGTCTCGCTCCGCGCGTGCGTACGCCTCGGACGTGTAGGCCTCGACGCCGATGGTCATCGGCCCCGAAAGCGCCTCGAGTTCTTCGGCATTCTTGACGACCTCGTCCTTGGTGTCAGTCATCAGATCCTTCCCATGGCCACTCATCGGGTCGCGAGCGTGCGCGTTTGCCCATCATTGGCGGCGTGTCCGTGTGCAGACACGCGCGCTCGCGGGGCATGGTTCATCGGCTGATCTCCGTTCGGAACGCTTCGTCCTTGAGGAACAGCGACGTGTGGTCGGGTGCGAGGTGGCTCCACTTCAGGTTCAGACCACCGTCGACGAGCAGGGTCTGGCCGGTGACGTAGCTCGAAAGGTCCGACAACAGGAAGAGGATGGCACCCGCCTGCTCCACCGGCTTGCCGCGCCGACCCATCGCGATGGCGGCACGATCGCGCTCGGGGTCGGGATCGACGTAGGTCTGCGACGCGGCGGTCTCCGTCACACCGGGAGCAACGGCGTTGACGCGAATGCCGTCAGTGGCCAGTTCGAGCGCCATCGTGCGCGTCATCGCGACGACCGCAGCCTTCGCCGTGCCGTAGGCGATGTGGAACGGCGCGGTGTTCATGCCGCTGATGGAGCTGATCGACACGATCGAGCCCGGTTTGCCTTGCGCCTTCAGTTCGGCGGCGACCGCCTGGCTGGTAAAGAACGTCGTCTCGAGGTTGGCGGTGAACAGGTCTCGCCAGTCCGACCGCGTCACTCGCGTCGACGGCATCCAGGTCGACGGCGCCGCGCCGCCAGCCACGTTGACCAATCCGTACAAGTCACCGTCGACTCGACCGACCTGCTCCATGACGGTCGCAATGCCTTCGTCGGTGGACGCATCCGCCGCCACCGGCACCACGGAGAGGCCGCGGCGGGCGAGCGGAACGACGTGTTCGTCGAGGTTCTGCTTGGACCTGCTCACCGCGATGACGGTGGCGCCGGCGTCCGCGGCCATCGCCGTCACCGTGGTGCCGATACCGCCACCGCCCGCCCCGGAGACGACGACGATGCGGCCGTCCAAACTCAAGAGATCCGGCATTGCTCACTTCCCGCGTCCGTAAAGAATTGTCCGGACAACATATGGTGCTCTACCAATTGGAGAACACTATTCCGCAGGCATTACAGGTCCGTCAAGGCTCTCGGCGGAGAAGCTCCGATCTATTGTCTGGACTAATCGCACTTGCTATGGTCCGACGTGTGAATGGCGGACCCACGCGCTACCCGTCCCCGACGTCCCCGACGATCGCGCAGGGCTGGCAACTGCACCGACTCGTCGCGCCCAGTCGGCTGTTCGGCGCCAACGGATTGCGTACCGGACCAGACGGCCGGATCTACATCGCGCAGGTCACCGGCAGCCAGATCAGCGCGCTGAACGTCGACGCGGGGACACTCGAGACGGTCAGCGCCAAGGGCGGCGACATCATCGCTCCCGACGACGTTGCGTTCGACTCGCGCGGCAATCTCTACGCCACCGAGGTGATGGACGGTCGCGTGAGCGTACGCGGCGTCGACGGCTCCACCCGGGTGCTCCGCGACGACGTTCCCTCGGCGAATGGCATCACCTTCCACGACGGCAGGCTCTTCATCGGTGAGTGTCGCGAGGGTGGGCGCCTGATGGAGTTCGACCTCGCAGGCGGTCCGCCGCGAATCCTGCTGGAGAACGTGCCATCGCCCAACGCGATGGAGGTCGGGCCCGACGGGCTGCTGTACTTCCCGGTGATGGGGGCCAATCAGATCTGGCGCATCGACCCCGATGGCCTCGGTGAGAGCCAAGTCGTGGCAAGCGATCTCGGCGTGCCCGACTCGGTCAAGTTCGATGCTGACGGGTTCATCGTCTCGACACAGGTGGCCAGCGGACAGGTGCTGCGCATCGACCCGCGCAACGGCGAGCAGACCGTCCTGGCTCAGCTCACGCCGGGCCTCGACAACTGCACCTTCGCCGGGACCGATTCGAAGGCGCGCCTGTTCGTGTCGAACTTCACCGGCGAGATCACCGAAGTCCTCGGCGCCGGGGAAACCCGCACAACACTTCCCGGCGCACTCAACTGGCCGATGGATCTGGCCGTCGGCACCGATGGCCAGCTGTACGTCGCTGACGGCACGTACTTCTACGCCATCACACCCGATGGCTCGCTTAAGACCGTCGCGATGCTGTTCTCACCGGGATATCCGGGCTTCCTGCGCGGCCTCGTCGTCTCCGGCCCCGGTGAGTTCGTCGTCACCACCTCTGGTGGCCAGATCGCGCGGTATCGCCCCGGCGCAAGCGAAACCGACTATCTGGCAGACGGTTTCGACCAGCTCTACGGAGTGGCACTTGCCGCGGACACGATCGTGGCCGCCGAATTAGGCACCGGCAGGGTGGTCTCGGTGGACCGGCACGGGGCGGTTGGAGTCCTCGCCTCGGGTCTCGACGATCCGGTCGGCGTGACGGTCACACCGAGCGCCGACGTGCTGGTCGCCGAGTCCGGCGCTGGCCGCGTCGTGAGAGTCACCGCGGCCGGCACCGAGACCGTGGTCGACGGCCTACATCGGCCGCAGGGCATCCTCGCCAGCGGCGAGACTCTGTTCGTCGTCGACGCCGGGGCGCAGGCGGTCGTCGCGTTCGACCTCGCCACCGGTTCGGCCACCACGATCGCATCTGGGTTGCCCATCGGTCCGCCTCCGGGAGTCAACCCCAAGCCCCTCAAGGGAATGCCGCCGTTCTCCGGGCCGCAGGGGCCGTTCGCGGGCATCACGGAGGGGCCCGACGGGACGTTGTACGTCTCGGCAGACGGCGACGGCAGCGTGCTTGCGCTGCGGAGGGGGTGACGATCGCGCATGAGCATTAGCCCCGCCGACCACAGATACCTTCAGGTCGCACGCACACTGCGCAAGGAGATCGTCGAAGGCGTGTACCCCGTCGGATCCCAGCTCCCCACGGAACACGAACTGTGCCAACGGTTCTCGGTCAGCCGCTACACCGTTCGCGAGGCGCTCCGCAGGCTCCGTGACGACAACCTGGTCGCGTCGCGACCTCGCACGGGAACCATGGTCGTGCCGCGTGTCGACGCTAGCTCGTATGCCCAGGACAACATGTCGATCAACGACCTGCTCGCATTCGCCAGCGGGGCCGGCCTCGACATCGAGTCGACCGGCATGGTGACCATCGACGCGGAACTGGCCTCTCGCACAGGACTTCCCCTCGGTGAGGAGTGGCTCGCGGTGCGAGGATTCCGCCAGGCCGTCGATGCCGAGTACACGCACTGCTGGACGGAGTACTACATCAACCGCGCGTTCGCCGCCGTCGGAAGAATGCTCCAGCGGCACACCGGACCGATCTTCCCGCTGATCGAGGACTTGTTCGGCATCAGCGTCGTCGAGGTGTACCAGGAGATCGGCGCGGTACTGGTGACACCGGAGCTCGCGGAGCGCCTCGACGTCGGCGCTGGCACTGCAGCCGTGGAGGTGCACCGCACCTACAAGACCTCCGACGGCGAAGTCGCACAGGTCACCATCAACACCCATCCCGCCTCGCGCTTCCGACATTCGATGACCCTGCGCCGGGTCAAGGGTTGACCACGCGATGAGGACGCGGCAGGACCACTCTCGCGCCGCCGACGCGTACGCGCGTGGACTGTGGGCCGACACGACACTGGCCGATGCACTGCATGAGTCGGCGATCGAAACCCCTTCGCGCACATTGCTAATCGACGGCGACGTGCGGCTGGACTGCCGAGGTCTGCACGCCAAGGCGACCGCACTCGCCCACACCATCGCTCGACGCATGCCACCGGGAAGCGTGGTGTCCTTCATGCTGCCCAATTGGCACGAAGCAGCGGTGGTCTACCTGGGCGCCACCCTGGCGGGCATGGTCACCAATCCCATTCTGCCGTCGCTGCGCGACCACGAACTACGGGTCATCCTCGACGATGCCGACAGTCGGATGATCTTCGTGCCCGAGCACTTTCGGGGCTACGACTACGGGTCGATGCTGAGCAGGGTCACCGCCGTACTGGACAACCCGCCAGACGTGGTCGTCGTGCGCGGGGACGCGGTGTCCCACACGGCATACGAAGACCTGTTCGGCGACGCGGCCGGCTGGGACCCGCCCAGTCTCGACCCGGATGCGGTACGGATGATCATGTATACCTCCGGCACCACCGGACGCCCGAAGGGCGTTCTGCACACGCACAATTCGTTGCATGCGCTGATATCACAGATCGGAGAGCACTGGCTGGTCGAGCCGGGCGACAGGTTCCTGGTCCCGTCGCCGATCGCGCACATCGGCGGGTCGATCTACGCCTTCGAATGCCCCCTGCTGCTTGGATCGGTCGCCGTGCTCGTGGACCGCTGGGATGCCACCGAGGCCGTCGAGCTGCTGACGTCGCAGCGCTGCACCCACATGGCGGGCGCCACTCCGTTTCTCGAGCAACTGCTCGCGGCCGCGCAGAACGCAGGCACGACGCTGCCCGACCTCAAGGTCTTCATCTGCGGCGGGGCCGGAGTCCCGCCCTCGCTGATCCGCAGCGCCGCTTCGCATTTCGAGCGCGCAACGGTCACCCGTGTGTACGGGTCCACCGAGGTGCCGGTGACAACGGTCGGATCGTTCCACGACGACGCTCGTGCGGCGGACACCGATGGCCGCCCAGGCATCGCCGACGTGAAGCTGGTCGATCAAGAGATCCGTGCACGTGGCGCGCAGATGCTGGTCGGGTACAGGCACGCAGAGGACGAGGTAACAGCGTTCGACGACGACGGCTACTTCCGCACCGGAGATCTAGGACGTTGGGACGGTGACTGCCTCGTCGTCACCGGGCGAGCGAAGGACATCATCATCCGCAACGGCGAGAACATCTCGCCAAAGGAGATCGAGGACATTCTGGTCGGCCACCCCGCAATCTCCGAGGTGGCCGTCGTCGGGCTTCCCCATCCGCGCACCGGCGAACAGGCCTGCGCGGTCATCGTGGTCACGGCGAGCGAAGAACCAGTCCCTGACGTGGCAGCGCTTCGCGAGTTCCTCGATGGACACGGCGTCGCACGATTCAAGATTCCAGAGCGCGTGGCCATTTGGGACGCGCTGCCGAAGAACGATGCGGGCAAGGTACTCAAGCATTCGATCCGGGCGACCCTTGAGGCTCGGGCGAGCGAAGCGACGGGAATTGGGTGAGACCGGGTGACTGACATGCAGGTGGCGATCGTGACGGGCGCAAGCAGCGGTATCGGGTTGGGCACCGCCGTCAAGCTGGCCGAGGCTGGGATCGCGGTGCTCGGCACCGGGCGCGACGAGGATCGGCTCGCCGAGTTGTCCTCCACGGTAGGCGATCCCGACCGCTTGGCCACCCTCGCCGTCGATCTCACCGCCGACGACGGCCCACAGCGGATCGTCGACGCGGCAGTGCAACGCTGGGGGCGCGTCGACTTCCTGGTCAACAACGCAGGCGTCGGCAAGCCGAAGCCGTTGCACGAGACCGACGACGAATCCCTCGACTACTTCCTCGGTTTGATGCTGCGCGCACCCTTCCGTCTGGCGCGCGACGTGATACCGCACATGGCAGCAGGCTCGGCGATCATCAACGTCACCTCCACCTTCGCGGTCGTCGGAGGGCTGCGCGGCGGTGCATACTCCGCGGCCAAGGGCGGTCTGACTGCGCTGACCACGCACATCGCGTGCCAGTACGGTGCGCAGGGAATCCGCTGCAACGCAGTCGCACCCGGCGTCACGCTGACCCCCATGGTGGCCGAGCGGTTGGAGGACGAGCGGTTCCGCAAGATGCAAACCGAGATGACCCCGCACACACGCCTCGGCACCATCGACGACATCGCGAGCACGATCGCCTTCCTGTGCTCGCCGGGCGCCGAGTTCATCAACGGTCAGACGATCGTCGTCGACGGCGGTTGGAGTTCGACGAAGTACCTGTCGGACTTCGCCCTGTCCTCGCAGTGGGTGCCGCGGTGAATCTGTTCACCCTGCTCGATCAGGCTGCCGCCCGCCACGGCGACCGCGGCGCGGTGTATCACGGTGAACGCCAACTGTTCACGTGGGCACAGTTGCGTGGCCGCTCGCTTCGGCTTGCCGCGTCGATCCGGCAACAGATGGGTTCCGGCGCGCGGATCGCGATCGCCAGTGAGAACCGGCCCGAGATCGTCGAGTTGATGTTCGCGACGTGGGCGGCGGAATGCGTCTACGTCCCGATCAACTACAAACTGCATCCGCTCGAGATGGCCCAGATCCTCGACGACTCCGGGGCTGCAATGATTTTCGCGTCGGGCAAGATTGCCGCCGAGCTGTCCGCCGTTACGTCCGTGCCGATCGACGTCGTCAGCTCCGAGACGTATTCACGCCGCCTCGACTCCACACCGGCGCCATTGCCCACCACCGATCCCGCCGAGCTGGCGTGGTTGTTCTACACCAGCGGCACCACCGGGCGCTCGAAGGGCGCGATGCTTTCGCACCGCAACCTGATGGCGATGACCGTGGCCCACCTGGCCGACTTCGACGATCCCGACTCGGAATGCAGTCTGCTGCACGGCGCGCCGATGTCACACGGCTCAGGGCTCTACATCCCGCCGTACGTACTGCGCGGCGCCCGACAGGTGATCCCAGCCTCTGGCGCCTTCGATCCCGCCGAGTTCCTCGATCTGTGTGACGAGCATCCCGGCTGCAGCGCCTTCCTCGCACCCACGATGGTGCAGCGCCTAGTCGAAACCGGCCGTGAGGTTCCACGCAACCTCCGCACCGTGGTCTACGGCGGCGGGCCGATGTACGTCGACAGTCTGAAGAAGGCGATGGCGGCGTTCGGCCCGATCTTCGTACAGCTCTACGGTCAGGGTGAGGCGCCGATGACGATCACCGGGCTGCGGCGAGCCGACCACGTTGCTGGCGATGGGTGGGCAGACGACGCCACACTGGGGTCGGTGGGGTATGCACGGTCGGGTGTCGACGTTGCCGTACTGCGCGCCGACGGCAGCCACGCCGACGTCGACGAGATCGGTGAGATCGCTTGTCGCGGTGACGTCGTCATGTCCGGCTACTGGCGCAATCCCGAGGCCACTGCGTCGACCATCGTTGACGGCTGGTTGCACACCGGCGACATGGGCTCGTTCGACCACCGCGGGTATCTGACCCTGCGCGACCGAAGCAAGGACGTGGTGATCAGCGGCGGCAGCAACATCTACCCTCGGGAGGTCGAGGAGGTGCTGCTCGAGCACCCCGCCGTCGCCGAGGCGGCAGTCGTGGGCACTCCCGACGAGGAATGGGGCGAGATCGTCGTGGCGTTCATCGTCGGGACCGCCGCCGAGTCGGACCTCGACGCACACCTATTGGACAGGATCGCCCGCTTCAAGCGACCCAAGCGCTACCTCTACATCGACGAATTGCCGAAGAACAGCTACGGCAAGGTGCTCAAGCGCGAGCTGCGCGAGCGGCTGACCGACTCGTCGCCGAACGCGCCATCGTGAATCTGACGTCGCTCGTCCGGCGCGTCGCGTCGTCAACAGCACAATTGGCGTGCGTCAGTTGGGGAATGCGCAAATGACCGTCTCGCCGAACTCCTCGATCTCGTCTGGCGGCGCCGTGTCGGCGAACCACACGTAGAACCGTTGTGCGCCTTGGTCGGCCAGTCTGGAGAAATAGTCGACGAGCTCTTCGGCCGTGCCGCACACCAACCCCGGGCCCATGTGACCCCAGCGCCGTCGACTGCTTTCCTCGACCTCGCGCGGGTCGCTCCCCCGTCGCGCGAAGCCGACCATCTGTTGCACCGATGGCCGTGCGGATCCGATGGACCCCAACAGCTCTGGCAACTTGTCGACCAGTGGACCCGGAAGATTCCACCAGTCGGCGTGCCGGCGAACGACGTCCAACGTGCGAGGACCGGTTCCACCGATGACGATCGGAATCGGATGGGTGGGCAGCGGGGATTGGACGCGCTCGGACTCTCCGCCGATGCCCCAATGCTCCTTGATCAGCGCAAGATCACGGTCGAGGCATTCGGTGCGATGCGCGGCGTCGCCGGTGAGTAGTCCGAACTTCGCCAGTTCCTTCGGCATCGAACCCGAGCCAAGGCCGAGTTCGAATCTCCCGCCCGACGCCTCGGACAGCGTGACGGCTTGTTTGGCGAGCACGGCGGGATGACGAAAGGCATCGCACAGGACGGTGTGCCCGACCTTGATGCGCGCGGTCTTCGCGGCCACCCACGTAGCGATGGCCATCGCCTCCCACACGGGAACGGTTGGCATCCCTGGCGTTTCGAGGTGATCGAAGAACGCGACGCCGTCGAATCCATTGGCCTCGGCTGCCTGCGAGCGCACGACGAAGTCGGCGACGGGCATGCGGTACTGCGACATGTAGAGGAACCACTCCATCATCCCTCAACCTCCATCCATTGAAAGGTAATGGGCCCGCGCCAGCAGTGATCCCAACACGTCCGCCATCTCCTCCAGCTGTGGGTCGGGAGCGCTGCGACGCCGGTTGTGCTTGACGATCAATGACCACGTTGCCGCCGACTTGAAACACGCCAAACCTTGAAACCAGTTCAATTCGGGGATCGCTCGACCGCGTTCGTTCGCGTAGACGTCCGCCAACTCCGCTGGGAGAGGTGTCGCGCCGACGAACGGCGTGGCCCTCCGGTACGTGGCGGGATCCGCGTTGGCCAGGAACCACCCGACGTCGACGCGCGGATCGCCGACAGACCATATCTCCCAATCGATCACGGCGGTGATCGCCTCGCCAGCGGCGAGCAGGTTGCCGAGCCGGAAGTCTCCGTGCACGATCGCGGCGCCAAGCGGATCCGGCACCGAATTCCGCAGTGCCGCTGCGACATCGCGCCAGCCAGGCACTAGCTCGGGATCGACCGTCGCCAAGAGGCGGCACCACCTCTCGACTTCCTCGGCAGGCCCGACGACCGGCTCGTCGGCGAGGCCTACGGACGTCGGATCCAATCCGTGGAGACGGCCCATTGTCCGCGCCGCGGCACGCAGACGCTCGCCGATCACGCTGCGTTCCCGAACGTCCGCGTCGCGGTCGAACAATGGCTCGACCGACGTGCCCTCCAAGAACGACATCACGAACAGGGGCGGCACGTCGGGTGGCGTGCCGGAGTCCTCGATGAGCACCTCTGGCACCGGAACCTCGGATGGACCGAGGGCCCGGATGACGCGGGCTTGGCGAAGCACGTCGCGGTTCAGCGTGGGACTGACGCCGGGCGGAGCGACCTTGACGACCACTCGCCGCTCGGCGAGCATGCCTTCGAACGTCACGCTCGACGCTCCGCCCGCCAGAGGACGAATGCCGTTGACGCCGAGCGACTTCAGTCGTCGTTCGACATCGCCGAGCTGACGCGGCGTCAGTGCAGCCATCCGACCTCACGGAGGAACGGCTGCGTATGGGCGATGCGCCCCGTCAGCGTCTTGGGATCGCCCGTGCAAAGACGCAGTGCCGTCTCGGTGATGAGCTCGATGTCCTCGGTGTCCGTCTTGGCCAGATCGAGGGTGCCCGCGCCAGGAGTCGCCACCGGGTTGGAAGGAGCTGCCGCGTTGACGGCGATTCCGTCGGCATACAGCTCGGCCGCAAGGCTTTTGGTCAACCTGTTCATGCCTGCCTTGACGGTGCCGTACATCCCGAAGCCCGCGTCGGTGTCGAAGTCCCCGAACGGTGGCCCCTCTGGCAGGTCGCCGCCGACCGAGGTCAAGTTCAGCACCCAGCCTCGGCCCCGTTCGCGCATCGCAGGGATGGCCAGCTGAGTCAGGTGCAACGGAGCGATCATGTGCATCTCGACCATGAGACGGGCCCTCTTCTCGGGAAAGCCATCTAGCGGGCGCAGAAACGTGACGGCCGCGTTATTGACCAGGATGTCCGGTGCGCCGATCCGCGCGGTTACCTCTGCGAAGAGCCGCTCTCGATCCTCCGAGCTGGACAGGTCGGCTTGCACCGCGATGCACGACCCGCCAGCCGCGATGATCTCCTCGCACGTCTCCCGAAGGGAGCCTTGATACTTCGGGTCGGGGTCCATCGTGCGTGCAGTGATCGCCACGGCCGCGCCCTCGGCGGCCAACCGCTGCGCAATGGACTTGCCCAAGCCACGGCTTCCGCCGGTCACCAGGGCGACCTTTCCGTCGCATACCCCTGCCACTGCTCACTCCTAGATTCGAGGAATACCCGCAAGTTTGTCGGCGAACTTGGCTTCGGCGGCTGCCCGCAACCGAAGCAGGTGTTCGGACGGAAAGACGTCGGGCGCGGGCTCGACGTCCTTGACCAGTTGGCGCGCCAGGGTCACCTTGTGCACCTCCGTCGGGCCATCGGCGAGCCCGAGCACGAACGACTCGGTCAGGTACTGCACGAACGGCATCTCGTGCGAAGTGCCCAGCGACCCGTGGATCTGCAGCGCACGAGCCGACACGTCGTGCAACACCTTCTGCATCATCGCCTTGACGGCGGAGATGTCGGCGCGCACGGCCTTGTAGTCGTTGAACTTGTCGATCTTCCACGCGGTTTGGAGAGTCAGCAGGCGGAACGCCTCGATCTCCATCCACGAATCGGCGATCATCTCCTGAACCATCTGCTTGTTGGCCAGCACCTCGCCCTGGGTGTATCGCGACACCGCACGTTCGCAGATCATGTCGAAGATGCGGCGCACCAAACCGACGGTCCGCATGGCGTGGTGGATGCGACCGCCGCCGAGCCGGGTCTGCGCGACGACGAAGGCACCCCCGCGCGGGCCGAGCATGTGATCGTCGGGCACGCGGACGTTCTCGTAGCGGACGTACCCCTCGCGCCCGCCTCCGCCGAGCGGCTGATAGCCGAGACCGACGTCGCGCAGGACGTTGATGCCCGGGGTGTCGCCAGGAACCACGAACATCGAATGGCGTTGGTAGGGCGGCGCTTCGGGGTCGGTCATCGCCATCACGATGATGAAGGAGGCCTTCGAGGCGAACGACGAATACCACTTCTCGCCGTTGATGATCCAGTGGTTGCCGTCCTGGACGGCGGTGGTGGTGAACACCTTGGGGTCGGCGCCCCCCTGCGGCTCGGTCATCGAAAAGCAGGAGATGATGCGATTGTCGAGCAGTGGCTCTAGGTAGCGCTCCTTGAGTTCGGGGGTGCCGTAGTGGGCGAGGATCTCGCTATTGCCGGAATCCGGTGCCTGCGAGCCGAAGACGATGGGCGCACACTCGGAGCGGCCGAGTATCTCGTTGAGCAACGCGAGCTTCATCTGACCGTAGCCGGGACCGCCGAGTTTCGGCCCGAGGTGGGTGGCCCAGAGTCCGCGATCCTTGACGATCTGCTGCAGCGGCGGGATCAGGGCCTGACGCACGGGGTCGTCGAGGTCGTGCGATTCGGAGACGACGTAGTCGATCGGTTCGCACTCGGTGCGCACGAATTCCTCGACCCACGAGAGTTGTTCGGCCCATTCGGGGTCGGTCTCGAAGTCCCACGACACGGCTAGGTCCTCTCGCGTGCTGCGTCGGCATGACTGAGCACCTGGTTGCGGTTCTCCAACTCGATTGCGGCGTCGAGTGAGGCGTCGGCGTTGGCCTGCAGTGCACGCTTGGTCAAGTGAATCCCCAGCGGGGAGAGGCTTGCGACCTTGGCGGCCAGGTGCACGGCGCAGTCGACCAGCTGGTCCGGTTCGACCAGTTGGCTGACCAGGGCGCGACGATCGGCCTCTTCGGCGGACACGGTACGGCCAGTCATCATCCAGTCGGCAGCCACGCTGGTGCCGACGATGCGGGGCAGGTGGTAACTCATGCCCATCTCCCCACCCGACAAACCGAGCAGAATCGCACCGTTGCCGAATGATGCTGCCGTCGAACACATTCGGATGTCCGATGCCAGACAAAGTGCGAACCCAGCACCGACGCACGGTCCGTTGACCGCGGCGATGACGGGCTGGGGGAGGTCGCGGATCGCTTGGGGCAGAGCGGCCATCGACTCCTGAAAGTTCAGTCGGTCGATGGCAGGAGCGGTTGCCGCAGGCACGCCGTCGCCGAAGTTACGCGTGTCCAGCCCCGAGCAGAACCCGCGGCCGGCGCCGGTCAGAACCACCGCGTGAACGGCCGCGTCGGTCGCCAGCACGGCGAGGGTAGCGACTAGCTCGTCACGCATGACCTGGTTGATGGCGTTGAGCTGCTTTGGACGGTTCAGTCGCAGCACCGCGACGCCTGGGCTCGGCGTCTCGACCTCTAACGTTTCCGGCACGCTCACACCCGCTCGATGATGGTTGCGGTGCCCATGCCACCGCCGGTACACATGGTGACAAGCCCGGTGCTCATGTCGCGACGCTCCAGTTCGTCGAGCACGGTACCGATGAGCATCGCTCCGGTTGCGCCGATCGGGTGACCGAGCGCGATGGCACCGCCGTTGACGTTCACCCGATCGGGGTCGAGTGTCAGGTCTCGGATCGCCTTCAAGGCAACCGCGGCGAAGGCCTCGTTGATCTCCCAAAGGTCGATGTCGTCAACGCGCATACCGGCTTTGGCGAGAGCACGCTCGGCCGCCGGTCCCGGCGCGGTAAGCATGATGATCGGCTCGGAGCCGATCGCGGCGGTGGCGCGAATACGGGCGCGAGGCGCGAGGTCGTGTGCGCGGGCCCAGCTCTCGGAGGCGACGACGGCCGCGGCTGCACCGTCGACCACGCCAGACGAGTTACCCGCATGGTGGACGTGTTCGATGCGATCGACGGTCGGGTAGCGGTCGATGCAGATCTCGTCGTAGCTGCGCGATTCGCCGTCGGCGTGACTCGCACCCAGTTGCGTGAAGGCAGGTCGCAGTTTCGCGAGTCCATCGAGTGTGGTTCCCGCTCGCGGATGTTCGTCGTGGTCGAGGACGACGTCACCGTTGGCGTCGGTGACGGGAATCAGCGATCCCGCGAATCGCCCCTCGCTGGCCGCCTCGGCCGCCCGCCGCTGGCTTTCGACGGCGTATCCGTCGACGTCCTCGCGGGTGAAGCCTTCGAGCGCAGCGATGAGGTCAGCTGAAACGCCTTGCGGCACAGTAGGGTACAACGCGCGGAAGTCGGGGTTGACACCGTCGATCGTCACGGAACCGGCTGTGAGGTTCCACCGCGACATCGATTCGACTCCCCCGGCGACGACCAGATCCTGTGCGCCGCTGGCCACTCCCATGGAGGCAACGGTGATCGCCTGCTGGCCGGAACCGCAGAATCGGTTCAGCGTCATGCCTGGCACGGTCTCGGGCCATCCTGCCAGCAGGAGTGAGAGCCTGGCGATGTCGTCGCCGTGGTCACCGGCGAGGATTCCGTTGCCCGCTATGACGTCGTCGACCTCCGCGGGGTCGAATCCAATGCGCTCGCGCAACGCCATGAGGCATTGCGCGAACAACGATTGCGGATGGACTCCGTGCAGCCCGCCATCGGGCCTGCCCTTGCCCCGTGGCGTTCGGACGACGTCGAGGATCCACGCCTGGCTCATACCGACAGCAGGCCTGCCAGATTGCCGCCCATGATCTTCGCCTGGTCCGCAACGGGCAGGTCCACCAACATGTCTGCGTAGTGCGTCGGCTGTGCCAGGCCCTCTGGATGCGGGAAGTCCGAGCCGAACAACACCCGCTCTACGCCGATCAGGTCGATGAGATCGAGCACGCCGTCCTCGTAGAACGGGCTGATGTGGATGCGGTTCTTGATCTCCTCGACCGGGTTGCCGAGGAAGGCCTCCGGCGCCTTCTTGTAGACGTCGGCCACCGAGTCGAGCAGCGGGAACAACCAAGTCGCGCCCGCCTCGATGATGGACACCTTGAGCTTCGGGAAACGGAACAGCGCGCCGTGAACGACCCAGCTGGCCACGGCGTCCTGCACTGGGCGCCATCCGTTGATCATCGACATCGCATTGGTCTGGAACGGCAGCATCTCCCTGTCGCCACCGTCCCATTCGGCGTTGTAGCGCGCGTAACCGCTGTCCGAGGTGTGCATCGCAACGAGAACGTCGTGGTCGACGCAGCGCTGCCAGAACGGATCGAACTCGGGCAGCGCGAATGACCGCGGCCCACGGTATCCGGGCACTGGTGCAGGCCGGATGAGGATGGCGCGCGCACCACGTGACACCACCCAGTCCAGTTCTTCGATCGCCTTCTCGAGGATCGGCAGGCTGATCACTGGAACCGTGAAGATGCGGCCTTGGTAGTTGAAGCCCCACTCGTCGTCGAGCCATTGGTTCAAGGCATGTACGACGACGTGGATCAGTGCCGGATCGTCGCGCATCCGCTCCTCGATGAGGCTGGCGAGGGTCGGAAACATCAGCGACCGTGCGACGCCCAATTCGTTCATCAACTCCAGCCGTGCGCCGGGCTCGCGGAACGCGGGGATCGCCTTCATGGGCTCCCCGAAGATCTCGCGTCGGCTCTTGCCTTCGGGATTGCCGTGCTTGAAGTAGTCCTCCATCGCACCCGGCTTGGCTACCACCGAGAACGTCGGGTTCGGGATGTACTCACTGATCTGACCGCGGATGGCGATCTTGGTGCGGCCGTTGACCCGCACGTACTGGATCGCGTCCGCGTACGCCTTTGGCAGGAAGCGAGTCAGCGAATCCTCGGTCTCGTAGAGATGGTTGTCCGCGTCGAACAACGGATAGGGCAAGCCGGAGTCAACGTCGATACCAGTCACGGTCTGCACGCTAGACCATTTCGGCATTCCAGTACTCCCGAACGGGAAAAAACATATCGTTGGGGTGTGCGCAGTGAAATTCCGAGGCAGCGGGGCCGCCCTCGCCAGATCGACCGGGAGCGAATCGTGTCGGCGGCGCGAACTCTGCCGCCGGAGACGCTGACCATGCAGGCGGTGGCCGAGGCGCTGGGAGTGGATCCGAAGGCGCTCAACTATCACGTCGGCGACCGGCAGGGTCTGCGTGAACTCGTTGCGCTCGACGTGTTCGAATCCGAACTGCGTCGCGCCGAACTGCCCGGTGCCGGCGATTGGCGGGCGGTGATTCGCCTATATGCCGCAGCGTTGCGGGACGCGTTCAGTCAACTCGGGGTGTTGGCCACATCGTTCCCACTCCCCGCAGCGAGCGGATTGGGGGCGCTGGCTCCCGTCGAGCGCGTCCTACAGGCCCTCATCGACGCAGGCTTCGACGTCGACCAGGCCGGTCGCGCAATGACTTTGGTCACCGAGACGGCGTACGCGGCCGGACGTACGGCGGTGCTCAGCGCGCAAAACCGCGTCCATCCCAACGTGCCCGAGGTGGCCAGCGCCTTGCAGAATGCGCCAGAGGGAGACTTTCCGATTCTGCGTCAGGTGGTGGCGTCGACGTCCGGCGGAAAGGACGTCGAGCAGCTCGACTTCGCCCTCGACGTGATCGTCGCTGGGCTCGAGAAGGTTCTGGCTCGCCGCGTCGAGTAAGAATGGGCGTATGCAGATCGAGGACAGCGTCGTCGTCGTCACGGGAGCGGGTTCTGGGATCGGACGGGCCTTGGCGTCGTCGTTCGCCGAGGCGGGAGCTTCCGTCGTCGCCGGTGACATCGACGAGGCGAGCGCAATGGAGACCGCCGCCAACATCCGAGCGGACGGCGGGTCGGCCGTTGGACTCGCCAGCGACGCCGCCTCCGTCGACGGGATCGCAGCGCTGATCGACTGCGCAACTGGCAAATTCGGCCCCGTGGACGTCTACGTCGCCAACGCGGGTATCGGCGGAGCATCGGGACTGGGCGACGACGAAGACGACTGGGACCGAATCATCGACGTGAACCTACGGGCACACATCAGAGCGGCAAGAGCACTGATACCCGAGTGGACGGAGCGTGGGAGAGGTTACTTCGTCGCGGTGGCATCGGCCGCCGGATTGCTCACCCAACTCGGCGCGGCGGGCTACTCCGTGACCAAGCACGCGGCGGTCGGATTCGCGGAGTGGCTCTCGATTACCCACGGCGACAAGGGTATCGGCGTGTCATGTGTCTGCCCGATGGGCGTCGACACGCCGCTGCTCACCGGAATGGTCGAGTCGTCCGATCCGACGATTCGGATAGCAGGCAATGCGGTGCGCAACGCAGGTGAAGTGGTCAGCCCGCAGGTGGTGGCGACGTTGACCGTCGAGGCCGTCCTTGCCGACAGGTTCCTGGTGCTCCCGCATCCCGAGGTGCTCGACATGTACCGGCAGAAGGGTTCGGACTACGAGCGATGGATCGCGGGCATGCGGCGCTATCAGAGGTCGCTCGGCTAGTTCCGTCTTCGGAGCGTTCCTCCGGCGGGAAGGACGTCTCGTCTACTCGGCGGCGGATCTCCAGGCTGTGTGTCGACCCGCATGACGTTCTCAGCGACTCCTCAGCGGGGCGTGCGTAAGGTGATGACAGGCGGGTGATGGCGATTTACGCGGTGCCGCACCCGCATAGGGTCTCGCCCCGACGCGTGCCGATCGGCCCGGAGTCGGGGCGGACCCGTTCAACGTACGTCGCCGTGTTCCGGTTGACGGTGATCGTCCATCTGGAATTCGTTTGCAGCCCCGCACCCCTTGGGTGTTGGCTCCACTGCTTCCTCGACAAGCGGCCGCAACTGGATCGAATTCAGGCGCGCATCGGCTTGAGCCGCTTGAGCGCCAACCCGCCCTCGAATGGTCGATAGCCGAACGCGGCAGGTGCGACGTAGCCGGTCTCCCCTAGGGGAGTGTGCACCTCGTCGACGATCGGTCCGATCTTCGATGCGATCGCCTCGAGCGCGTCAAGGTCGAACCGGTACAGCCGAGCAGCGTTCTCCGAAAGCATCTTCCGGCACTCCTCCTGCGAACGACTGCCCAGCGCCCACCGGATCGCAAGGGCGGAGTGCGGAGCGAATCCCTCCTCGTGCGGGTAGTCACTACCCCACATCACGTGGTCTGCCCCCATGAAGTCGATGGCGGCCGCGTCGTAAGGACCCAATTCGGTTGCAAGGTAACAGTTTCGCCGTGTGTATTCAGTGGCCGAGAGGGTCAGCTCGTCCACCGACGATCCACCGAACATCCCGTAGGTTCGATTGCCCGCCTCCGACTTCATCGACGGCAACATCGCATCGATCGTCATCAACTGCGACTGCAGCCACATGGTGCCGAGTTCGGTTGGCACGAAACGAAGCGACGGATGGCGTTCGAATACTCCCGCCAAGATTAGGTGCCCGAGAGTCCGTTGCGCCCATAGCGCGATTTCCGTGATGAGCACGGCGTTGGAGGCTGGCTGATCCATTGGCATCGAAGGACTGCCTGCGCCACCGTGCTGCACGATGGTGAGGTCGAGATCGCTGCACAGTTGCCAGATGGGCTCGTAGCGGGTGTGGAACAAGGGTGCGACGTTCGGGTCGCCGGGCGAGACAGCAGGTATCAGCACGCCGCCGAAGCACCCCAGTTCGCTACCCCAACGAATCTCGTCGAGGGCAGCGTCGACGTCGTTGGGGAAGATCTGGATCAGGCCGCGCCGACGGACCGGCGCCAAGGAGCAGAAGTCGACCTGCCACCGGTTGTGCGCCTGCACGCCTGCCCACCGATGCTCGAATTCCTCGCGCGTCTGCGGCAGCGAGATCGTGATGTTGGGCGTGGTGGGGAAGAACGGCGGAATCGTGTTGGGAATCAACACCTCTGCGGCGACGCCATCGTCGTCCATCTCGGCGATGCGCAATTCGCTGTCCCAGTTGCGCATCGCCGTGGCGATGACGAGATCGTCGAAGGGGCTCTCATACTGGGCGGCCCACCGATCGAAGTCGTCGTGCAGCGCCTGCGGCAGGTACGGCTTGTAGTCGTGTAGATCAGCTCCGGCGTGCGTGTCCGTGGAGATCACGGTGTAGCGAGACTGCGTTGTCACGATGGCGCTCTCCTTCTCGTTGGTCCCACCCATGTTCGTCCGTTCGCGGCGCGCGCGAAAGGGGGCCTGTTCAGTCAGCGGTAAACGAGGAGTCGACGGGAGCGAAGGTCGGGCTCGGCGACATCCCGACGCCGAGGGTAGAGACGCCGACTCTGACCCCGTGCGGCGCCGCCTAGTTCCGTCTCCACGGCGGCTGAGTTCGTAGCCGACGGCGGTGTGGTCGCCGAGTGCTCAAACCGTGAGTTGCCAGCCGGTTGATTGAATTCGCTTGCCTATCAACGGTTTCAGTAACAGTGACGTGGCGGGTCGATCTCTCAGAATTTTCTTCGGAAATACGTCGCCAAGTTCTTATGGTTCGAACATATGTTCTAGTCATGGAGTTGGATCCGGTCGGAGCGGCGCTCGCGGCGCTGCACGCCGCCAACCAAGCCGTCGCCGCGTTGCCCGCGGAGCGGCTGACTCAGGAGCAGAAGACGGCCGTGCTCGACGGGCTTCAAACGTTGAGGTGCCAACTGCCTAGTCACGAGCACCGTCTCCTGACCCACTTGCAGGCGGAGACCACGCCCAAGGAGATGGGCGCGAAGTCTTGGCGTGATGTGCTAGCCATCCGTTGGCGCATCTCCCCCTCGGAAGCAACTCGCCGCCTTGACGAAGCCGCGCTGCTCGGGCCACGGCTCACGATTACGGGGGAAGCACTAGAGCCGGTGTTGCCTGCAACCGCGCTGGCCCAAGCCAATGGGTTGATCAACGGGGAGCACGTGACGGTGATCCGGGAGGCGATGGACCGGATCCCAGCCACGGTCGACCCGACCACCCGAGCGCAGATGGAGGTCGAGTGGGCCCGCACTGCGATCGGTGCCGGTCCCAAGAAACTCAAGGACGACGCCAACCGGACCATCTTCCTGCTCGACCAGGACGGCCCCGAACCCGACGACCGAGAGCGGCAGCGCCGCCGCGGGATCACCAAGTCGCCGCAGCAGCCCGATGGGATGATCGCGCTCAAGGCCGTGCTCACCCCCGAGGCATGGGCGATCATCGAGGCGATCTTCGCAAAATGGGCCGCCCCTGGAATGTGCAACCCGGCCGACGAGCACCCTTGTGTGTCGGGCACCCCTACCCGGGAGCAGATCAAGAACGACGACCGCACGCTGCAGCAACGCCAGCACGACGCGCTCGTGCAGGTGGGGCGGTGGGTGCTGGAAAGCGGTGTGCTTGGCCAACATAACGGCGTGGCCGCCACCATGATCGTCCGCACCACCCTGCAAGACCTGGAAAGGCGGGCCGGTGTCGGAGTGACCGGAGGCGGCACCGTCCTGCCCTACGGGGACATGCTGAAGGTGGCCGCCAACGCCGATTGGTACCTGGCGCTATTCGACGGCGCGACCGGTTCGGCGATGAATTTGTTCCGCGCGCGTCGCACCGCGTCCATGGCCCAGCGGCTCATGTTGATCGCACGGGATGGCGGATGCACGAAGCCTGGCTGCACTGTGCCGGCATACGGCACCCAGGTTCACCACGCCGCTCGGGACTGGGCCGACGACGGGCAGACGAACGTCGACGACATGGGGTTGACGTGCCCGCCGGACAATCGATTGGTCGGCCCCAACGGCTGGGACACTCGAATGAACAACGTTCACGACGTCGAATGGATCCCGCCACCGCAACTCGATACCGGTCAGGCTCGAGTCAACGACTACCACCGCCCAGAACGCCTCTATCGACCACCCGAGGATCGATCGGACGAAGTGCCACAGGACAAGCCGGAGGCCGGCGTAGCGCCGGACGCTGCCGAGAACCCGCCCACACCGTGGGATCCGTCGACGGCATGGGACGAGTCTGCCCCGCAGGACAAGCCGGAGGCCGGCGTAGCGCCGGACGCTGCCGAGAACCCGCCCACACCGTTGGATCCGTCGACGGCATGGGACGAGTCTGCCCCGCAGGACAAGCCGGAGGCCGGCGTAGCGCCGGACGCTGCCGAGAACCCGCCCACACCGTGGGATCCATCGACGGCATGGGACGAGTCTGCCCCGCAGGACAAGCCGGAGGCCGGCGTAGCGCCGGACGCTGCCGAGAACCCGCCCACACCGTGGGATCCATCGACGGCATGGGATGAGACTGCCCCACAGGACAAGCCGGAGGCCGGCGAAGCGCCTAAGGTCGACGAGGACGCACCGACGATCCTACGGCTCTGCACTCGCGTCCCACATCACCCTCGCCTGTCCGACGGGCCCGAAACACCAGGCGGCCCCGAACCCAACGCCGCCGCCCGATGATTAGGCGCCACCGAGAATCCACCACGGGTGGTGCCCGGATTACGGGTGCGACGTCATCCAGCCGCGCTCGGCTACCGCGCACCGACCTTCCTGAAGTGAAAGTCGCTGTCGCCGAACATCGCATCGATGGCCACGATCCGCTTCAAGTAGTGGCCAATTGCCACCTCGTCCGTCATTCCGACGCCACCGTGGATCTGGACTGCGCTCTCAGCGACCGTCCGACCCAATCGACCGACCTGCGCCTTGAGCAGCGAGACATCGCGGGCGTCAGCATGCCCCGCCTCGACGAGAGCCGTCGTGTACAAGAGAGTGGACCGCGCCTTGAGGAAGGCGATCTTCATGTCCGCGAGGCGGTGCGCAATCGCCTGGAAGGTAGCGATCGGCACACCGAACTGCTGCCGCGTTCCGGCGTATGCCGCGGTCGAGACCAACAACGCACTCATCGCGCCGACAGCCTCGGCACACAGCGCGAGGATTCCACCTTCGATGACGGCGGTGATCGTCGCCGCAGCATCGCCAGCAAGCAGCAGCGCCGGAACGTCGCCGAACGTGCAGTTGGCGGCCTTGCGTCCGTCGACGGTGCGGTACTTGGTCAGCGAAACTCCCGGAAGGTCCGGCGTCACCAGCAAAAGACCCAATTCGCCGTCGGCGTGGTCGGCGCCCACCAGACGAGCCGTGACGATCAACACGTCCGCGTCACCGCCGCCAAGGACCAATCGCTTGTCACCGTTGAGCGCGTAGCCGCCGTCCCCGCGCGTCGCAACGGTGGAAATCCTTGCCGGGTCGGCAGTTCCGCGGCCCTCCTCGTGCGCGAAGGCACCGAGCGCTTGGCCGTCTGCGATCTTCGTCAGCCAGTCGCGCGAGCCATCGCTCTCCCCGACCGTTGCGAGGACCATTGCGAGCGCGCGACCAGCCAACGTGACCGAAGAATGGTAGGGCTCGCTCAACAGATGCTCGCCGAAGACTTCGGACACTGCGACGACATCGGTCGTGGATCCACCTAGTCCGCCAACCTCCTCGGAGAACGGCAGCGCAAGAAGCCCTATCTCTCGAAGTTGCTGCCACACTTCGGCCGACGTCCCGCGTTCGGAGCCGATGATCGCCTGCCGCTGGTCGAACGAATACGCCCCGCCGAGATACTGAGACACGCTCTCGCGCAGCATCGTCTGCTCTTGCGAAAAGGTGAACTCCATCTGCTCAGCCCTTTCCCGTGAACGGCAGAGTGCGCGCGATCAGGTCTCGCTGCACTTCGTTGGTACCCGCGTAGATCGTGGTGGCACGCGAATTCAGGTAGAAGGGCATGGCGATCAGTGCAAACTCGTCGCTCAACGGCTGCTCGGACGAACCGACCCGAAGCGCCTCCAGTTGGAGCGGTAGCGCATCCAGACCTGCAACCCTCGTCGTCATCACCGAGAGCCGTTGCGTCAACTCGGAACCCATCGTCTTCTTCACCGAAGGGAACCCTGGGTCATCGGCGATGGGGTGGCCGCTGATCGCCAGCTTCTCGAAGTACTCGTAGGACGCGACGTCGGCCTCCACCTCTCCCAGATCGCGCTGGAATACCGAATCATCAGCCAACACACCACCATTCGGTGCGTCTACCGTGGTGCTGGCCTCCCGGATGAGCCTTACCCGGCGTCGAAGGAACGGGCCTTGCGCCACGCCGCCGCCCCGCTCGTGCTTCAGCAAAGCCTTCGCGACGGTCCAACCGTCGTTCTCCTCGCCAACGCGGCCGGACTGCGGCACGCGAACGTCGTCGAAGAAGACCTCGCACTGCTCCGGTTCACCGTCGAGGCCGATGATCGGCCGGATGGTCATTCCTGGATAGTCCGTCCGGTCGAGTAGCAGAAAGGTGATCCCTCGCTGCTTCTTTCCCTCCCGGCTCGTACGCACCAGCATGAACATCCGGTTGGATCGGTGGGCCAGCGTCGTCCAGATCTTGCTGCCGTTGATGACGTAGTCGTCACCGTCGGCCACCGCGGAACAGCTCAGCGAAGCGAGGTCCGAACCCGAGTTTGGCTCGGAATAGCCTTGAGTCCAATAGTCCTCGGCCGCAAGAATTCTCGGTAGGTACTTGGCCTGCTGCTCCGGCGTTCCCAGCTCCATCAGGAGTGGGCCGACCATCTGAAGACAGTTCGGCAGCAGGGGCGGCAGGTCGCGGGCGCAGTACTCCTCGGCGAAGATGAAGCGCTGCTCGACCGACCAACCGGGTCCACCGAACTCAACCGGCCAGGCGGGCGCGGCCCAACCCTTGCGATTCAGGATCGCTTGCCATTCCAATGCCTCGTCGAACGACGCAAAGGCGCTGGTGAGCTTGCGGCCCGCCTCGCGGATCGCCGGGGTCGGCGCGTGATCCAGGAATTCCGCCACCTCTTGGCGGAAGGCGTCGAGTTCGGGGGCGAAGTCGATGTGCATCGCGGTCAGCCGCGCTCATCGGCGGAAGGAAGTTCGGTGACCATGCGCATCCTCAACGATTGTTGACACCTGTCCAGTTTGGTCGACTGAACTACAGGCACCGCATTGTGTCAAGCCGTCTCCTCTACTCGCGGAGCTCGGTCCGAAACACGCGCATCGCCTCGATCAACGCCGACAACACATCGTGAGCCGTGGCCAGCTCGGCCGCGGTGAACTTGGTCAGCGCCGATTCGGTGTGCTCCGCCAACGGCGCGAAGAACGACCGGGCTACCTCGCTGCCGTGATCTGCATAGCGCAACAGCACCTTGCGCCGGTCGGACGCATGAGCCTCACGTTCAAGGTGCCCCGATGCAACCATGCGATCGACGAGGTAGGTGATCGCCGCGCCGGACACGCCGATCCGCCTGCCGAGCTCGATTTGCGTCAACGGCGCACCGTCTGCTTCGGCCACCATCACGTACAGAAGTGCGCGAAAGTCGTTCATTCCCAATTCGTGTTGCGCACTGAAGACGCGGCCTAGCTCGTCGGACTCGGCCGAGAGCGCCTGTACGTCAGACACGATCATCGCCTCAGCGGAAGCACGCTCGATGCGCTTCGTACGATCACCCCGCAATCATTAATCAGATTAATCACTAAGTAGCTTAATATAAGCTCGACCACATGCCGTCGTGGAATCGCTTCGCCGCCGTCGTCACCGCGCGGTGGTCGTGGTTGATCACCGTGCTGCTACTAGCCGCCGCCGGCACGCTCATGGCTGCCGCTGGGCAGAACGCCGACGCCACTTCGTCACCGATCCCCATTCCCGCGTCGGCCGAGTCGGCCCGAGTCTCCTTGTTGGCCAAGGACTTCCCGGGCGGTGACAAGGCCCCGGTGATCCTGGTCGCCTCGCGCATCGACGGTAGGGCACTATCGCAGGCCGACCTGGCTGCGGTCGACGCCGCCCGACAAAGAGTGCTCACCGCCGTAGGCTTGCCTGCCGGGCCGCCGTCGACCACTTCGAGCGATGGCATGGCGGCGTTGGCTGCCGTACCCATCAACGCGGGCCTGACGGGGTTCGAACTGCGCGACACCGTGAAAGCCATCCGAGCTGCCGCGAACGACGGGGCCCCCGGGGACCTCCGTCTGCAGATCACCGGCGGCCCCGCCTTCGGCGCGGACATCGCGGACTCGTTCTCCGGCGCCAACGTCACGCTGCTGGCCGTCACCGCCGCCGTCGTCGCCGTGCTGCTCATCGTGACGTACCGGTCGCCCATCCTGTGGCTGGTGCCGCTGATCGTCATCGCCCTCGCCGACCGAACGTCGATGGTGCTCGGCAGTGTCATCGCCGACGCCACCGGGCTGTCTGCTGACGGATCGACGACGGGCATCACCAGCGTGCTGGTGTTCGGAGCGGGCACCAACTATGCCCTGCTCCTCATCTCGCGCTACCGCGAGGAACTCCTCAAGACGTCCGACCACCGCGCCGCGTTGCGCACCGCCGTCCGGCATGCGGGTCCGGCGATCGCGGCCAGCAATGCCACCGTGGTGTTGGCCCTGCTCACGCTGCTCCTGGCCGTGGTGCCCTCGACTCGCAGCCTCGGCGTGCAAGCTGCATCGGGTCTGCTCATCGCAGCGATCTTCGTGCTGTGCGCCCTACCGCCGCTGCTTGCAGCATTAGGCACCCGACTGTTCTGGCCGTTCATCCCGCGCCGTGCCGAGCATGCCGTCGCAAGAGTCGGCGGGTGGTACCGCCTCGCGGACTGGGTCAGTAACCACGCCGCTCGCGTCGCGGTCGGGTCGCTCACGCTGCTGGCGGTGCTGTGCGCGGGCCTGCTGGGCACCCCGATCGGACTGTCACAAACCCAACAGTTCCGAGTGCAGGCCGAATCGGTATCCGCCTACGACACCGTCGCTGCTCACTTCCCAAGCGGAACAAGCGATCCCACCCGAGTCATCGGTCGCACCGACCGTGCCGTCGAATTGCGCTCGGCCATCGAGTCGACCTCTGGCGTCGTGTCGGTGACCGAGGTCGGAAGGTCGGCCAACGGTGCCACCCAGTTCTCGGCGGTCCTCGCCGCATCGCCTGCCTCCCCCGGCGCGTTTCGTACCGTCGCCGCGCTGCGCAACACGGTCCGCGGTGTCGACTCCGGTGCACTCGTCGGCGGCTCCGATGCCCAAGCCCTCGACGCCCGTGACGCCGCCCGCCACGATCAAAGTGTCGTCATCCCCGCGATCCTCGTCGTCGTGTTGGTGGTGCTCTACGTACTTCTGCGCGCGGCGTTGGCGCCATTGATCCTCGTCACCGTCACCGTCCTGAGCGCGCTCGCGGCGCTGGGGCTAGGCGGTTGGGTCAGCGTTCACGTCGTCGGATTTCCCGCGCTGGACAACACGACCCCGCTGTTCGCCATTCTCTTCCTCGTCGCACTCGGAGTCGACTACACGATCTTCTTGGTCACCCGCGCCAGGGAGGAGACGCACGAACACGGCACCAGGCTGGGCATCGTGCGTGCGGTCTCCTCGACCGGCGGGGTGATCACCAGCGCCGGGATCGTGCTCGCGGCCGTCTTCGCGGTGCTCGGCGTCCTGCCCCTCATCGTGATGACCCAGATCGGCATCATCGTCGGACTCGGCATCTTGCTCGACACGTTCCTGGTACGCACCGTGATCATCCCCGCGCTGTTCACGCTGATCGGGCCGCGCATCTGGTGGCCTGCCCGCGTCGATTCGCGAACTGAGGAGGTTTCGAAATGACTAAAACCGTTGTCTCACAGCCTAAGATGGCTAGCCCTGTTCGTCGCGCTCAGCTAACTGGTGACACCGCCGATCATCATGCGCGTGTATCGCGAACTCCTCCCTACCGGGGTCACCGATGACCCGGCAGGCCATGCCTTCTCCATTTGCGGTCTCATCACTCTGCCGAACGCCGTCACATTCGCCGCCGTGGGCTAGGTCCGGAGGCACCCTGGGAAAGTCGCGTGCGGGTCGACGCCTCGGTGGTATTCGTCGGATTCACGCTTCGCTTTCCTGGCTCTCCGCGGCCCCGCGGCGGCCGTAGGACTGCGCACCGGCAGGTCACCATCACACACTCATTTCTTCTTGCATGGCAACGAATTCGAGGGTCCGGAGACACTTCAGCAGTGATGATGGACACCATGGCCCAGACAACCCACGCCGACGCCGCCGCAGCGGACAAACCCTGGCGACGCCCAGGAGCAGCCCGTTACGCGGTGGAGCGGGTCCGCGGAATCGCGCGCCCGCGGGTGCAGGTGTACGAGCCGCCACCATCGTCGATCACCACTGAGCACGACGCGGAGATCACCGTGCGCGACGAAACGGTGTTGCGCGCCAACGTGTATCGACCAGTCGGTGAAGGCCCGTTCCCGACATTGGTGTGCACGCATCCCTACGGCAAGGACAAGTTGCCGAGGAAACGCCGCTTCGGTGGCTACTCGTACTCCCTCCAATATCGCGTACTACGCCAAACGGGGCCAGTCCGGTTCTCCGCGTTGACCAGTTGGGAGGCGCCCGATCCCGCGTGGTGGACCGCCCAGGGATACGCCGTGGTCAACTGCGACCTGCGAGGCGCAGGTGCATCCGACGGCGTCGGCGACCTCTTGTCGATCCAGGAGGGCGAGGACGTCTACGACGTCATCGAGTGGGCGGCCGGTCAGCCGTGGAGCACCGGCGCGGTCGGCATGATCGGGGTGTCCTATCTCGCGATCACGCAGTGGGAAGGCGCAGCGCAGCGACCACCACACTTGCGCGCCATCGTGCCGTGGGAGGGCATGACGGATCCGTATCGGGATCTGATGCGTCCGGGCGGAATCCAAGAACGGGGCTTCGTCAAGGTGTGGTCCGCAGGCCTCAAGTCCAATCGGGTCACGTACTCGGTGGCCGACGAGAATGCCAAACACCCACTGCGCGATGCATTTTGGCAGTCGGTGGCGGCCGATCTGAGCAAGATCGAGGTGCCAACGCTGGTTTGCGCGAGCTTCTCCGACAACAACCTGCACAGCCGTGGCTCGTTCCGGGCGTTCCAACGGATCGAGTCGACGGACAAGCACGTGTACACGCACCGAAGCGGAAAGTGGGCGACGTTCTATGGCGAGGATGCCCGCCGCGCTCAACTCGCCTTCTTCCACCGTCACCTTCGCGGCATGGGCACCCCCGACCTGGCCTCGGTTCGACTCGAGGTCCGTGAAAGTCGCGACGTCATCACCACCGTGCGTGAGGAGGCGACGTGGCCGCTTGCGTCGACGCAATGGACGCCGCTTCACCTGACGACGGATGGACTGTCGACGGAACCGACCCTCGTGAACGGATCAATCTCGTTCGACACCCGCAGCGGCGGAACACGATTCGGGTGGACAGTACCCACTGACACCGAGATCACCGGCCCGATGGCGCTGCGCCTTTTCGTCGAGATGGCCGGCAGCGATGACGTCGACCTCTACGTCGGCGCCGAAAAGTGGCGCGGCACCGAGTACGTGCCGTTCGAGGGGTCCTACGGGTTCGGCCGGGATCGGGTCGCCACCGGATGGATGCGAGCATCGATGCGCGCTCTGGACGAACACGCATCGCAGCCGCACGAACCCGTGCCAACCTACGCGCAACGCGACCCACTGCGTCCAGGACAGATCGTCCAGGTCGACATTCCCCTCGGGCCATCAGCCACGCAGTTTCGCGCGGGCGAACAACTGCGCCTCGTGGTCGCGGGCCGCTGGCTCTGGCCACGCAATCCACTGACCGGCCAATTCCCCGCCGCCTACGAAAGGGGACCGCAGGGAACCTGCACCCTGCACTGGGGATCCGAACAGCTCGCACGGCTGCTGATCCCCGTCATCGGATGAATCCGCTAGTAGATGCTCGACGGCGGATCACCCCTCGGCGAGTCCCCGAACCCTGGCGCCATGATGGCGCCGGGTGCCCGACGATCTATTCGACGACGGCCGTCTCCGTGGTGAAGAGCGGGGCGGCGATGGACGCGGCGCTCAGCCGAGCGCGTCGGGGTCTTCGGCGACGATCCGTTCGACTTCGTCGCGCACCCGGTCGAGTTCTGCGCGTTCGGCCCCTGTGTAATCGCGAGCCACGTCATCGAGCACGCAGACGGTGCCGACGACACGTCCGTCGCGGTCGTGCACGGCCACCCCCAGGTAGTTGTGCAAACCGAACTCGGTCTCGTCCTCATTGCCTGCGAAGACCTCGTCCTGCCGTGAATCCCTAACGTGGAGAGCGTCGTCCGTATCGACGACGCGTTCGCAATACAGGGGCGTTCGACTGGAATCCTGGCCGGCCTTCTTGCCTGCGGCGCCGACGGTGTAGTGCTTGGTGGCCTCGCCAGCGGTTGCGGCCACCACCATGGCGTCTGCCTCCGAGCGCATCACGAGCACCGACTTGACGCCGAGGTGACTCGCCAGCGCGTCGAGGCTGGGTGTGATCGGCGCCAGTGCCGGGGTGGAATCGGTGGCGAACGGCTCGGCTGGACTCATGGCTCGCATTGTCCTGACCGCGTGGCAGACGCACAACCGCTGCGCTCACTGAGATCGGATGTCTACTTCGGCTCGGTGATCGAAGAGACGTTCTGCGCTGCGACGGGCGCTGGTTGCCCGAGCTGCGCGACGACGAACTGCGCTGCCTGATCCGCCGTTCCGTTGATCGCGTACGCACTGTGGGCTGCCCGGTCAAGCCCGCCGGGTGAGCAGACCGGGTCGCCCTGGTTGCACAACTGGAGCGTCTTCGCCGTGTAGCCAGCGCCGACGACGATCGGCGGCGCCGAATGATCCAGCAGGCCAAGGATGTACGGCTGCGGCGTCCCGAACAGGACCACGGCGTCGACGTGCGACGCCACGGACGCGGGCATCGGCCCAGTGATGCCCGCGGGCAGGGTGTAGCCGGCGGGCACGCCGTCGGTGACCGCGTATCCGGCGACCGCGGCGCCCTGCGAGTAGCCGCCAAGCACGATCTTGGTGCTGGGGCACGCAGCTGCCACCGACTCGACTCGGTTGGTGGCGTCCGCGACACCTAGCGCCGCGTCCTGAAAGGACAGTGACGCTGGGTAGTTCACGCCATAGACGTCCACGCTCTTGCCCGGCAGCTGGGCTTGCAGTGCGTCGACGAATGCCTGGCCGGTAACCCCGACGCCGGGCGCCTCGTTCGTACCGCGCGCGAAGACCACCTCGACGTTCGAGCACGCCGGTGTCGAGTCGGCCGAGGCCACACCGGCGGCTTGCCATGCTGCGACGGTCACTGTGGCCATTGCCGCGGTGGCCAGCGTTGCGCGCACGAGGTTTCGGCGTGCTCGCCCGTTGTCCTGGTCGTCGATCATGTCTCGGCCCTCCGGTTGGTTGTTCGTGGTGTGGAACAACCCTTTCGCGATTCCCCGGAGGACACATCGAGGCAAGCGCCCAAAACCAGCGGGTGGTCGCCGCCATTCCCGTTACCGGCTAGCGGTAAGGAGTGGTCACGACAGGGCGTCGAGTTCGAGCTTCGAGGTCATCGAGCGGCCAGGGTGTCGTCGAGCCAGTCGTAGATGCGTGCGAAGGCCAGACGTTGCGCCCCGACTTGGCAGTGCGCCCCCGCACCCTCCGCATCGGTGAAGGCGATGAACGCCTTGGGACAGGTGAGGTGGTCGAACAACAACCGCGGTTGACCCTCGAAGAAGATGTCGCTGGCGGCCTCGCAGACCAGCGTCGGGCAGGTGATCTGCTCGGCGATGCCGTCGGCGAGCGTGTAGTCCAGGTAGGACGCGAAGAACGCTCTTGGGGTGTCCACGCCCATGACGTACTGGCCATGCGTTGCAGCCCAGCGGATGTTCGGATCGGCCTCCACGAGTTGTTCGATCATCGCGTCGACCTCCGGCGCGGACTCGGCCCGCAACAGGGCTTCAGCCTCGGCACGGGGAACGGGCATGGCTCGGGTCACGACGATGCCCATGTCGTAGACACCGTCGAACGCGATGCACGCGGCGAGGCGATGCTCGTGGGCGGCCGCCCGTGGAGCCAACTCTCCACCCATCGAGGCACCGAGCAGCGCGACCTTGTCCGGGTCGACGCCGGGGAGCCCCAATGTCCAGTCCAGTACGGGCGTGACGACGTGCTCCCAGTCGGGCCGGAACACCAGGCCGTCGAAGTGCAGCGCGGCCGGCTGACCCGGACCGTCGAACGTTACGACGTTGTAGCCGCGCTCCTGAGCGGCGGCCGCGCCCAAGAAGTGCATCTCTTCGCAGGTGCCGTCGAATCCGCTGTGCATGAGGATCGTCGGGGTCGGAACGTCGCCGTCTCGATGGGCTGGATAGAAGTAGCCGCGCAGCACCGTGTCCTCGTAGGGGATCTCGATGGGCTCGACCGGCGGATCGAAGAGGGCAGCCGCGGCCACGAAGCTCTCACGGGCCCGGGTATAGGCGTGCGAGATGCGCGGATCATCGGGGTTGCCGTGCAGGTAGAAGTCGGCCGACCGGTAGTAGTTGCTCGCACGCAGCAGGCCGTCGCGTGCACTGACGAGATGACCTGCGGCACTTTGCTTCTCTGCCTCCGCGGCCACGCGGTCGGCGGTGGCGAGCCACTCGTCGTGCCAGCTGTCGTAGTCACCGGCGGTGATGGCCTGCGCGGTCGTGATCACCTCGCCGATGTCGGCTCCGCCGTACGTGGTTGCGCCGAGCACTCGAAGCGTCTCGAACCAGAACGAGGTGTCATCGGGAAAGAGGACCGGCTCCACGGCAACTCCTTAAGTCGTTTTTAATTGCTTTAAGCGACGCTACGGCGATCTCGCACTAAAAGCAAGAGCCAATGCTTTAAGATCGGGACGTGGCCGAGGACCGAGAAGTGCGTCGCCGCCCAGGAGGACGCAGCGCCCGAGTGGCGGAGGCAGTCTTCGATGCCGTGGATGGGCTGCTGATCGATTGCGGCCCAGGCGGTTTCACGATCGCCGACGTAGCTCGTCGCGCTGGCGTCAACCCGACGAGCATCTATCGACGATGGGGTAGCGTGGAAGCAATCGTCCTGGAAGTCGAAGCGTCCAGACTCACCGACATCTCCCCGATGCCCGACACCGGCACACTGCGCGGTGATCTCCTCGCGTACGCCCGGGCTGCGGCCATCGACATCGCCCGTCCTGGCCGGTTGGCGTTCCTGCAGGCATTGATCGGTGCTCGCGACCTGAGCGACGAACAGCGGTCCGCTCCCCTGCTCAGCCGCGCGGCACAGTTTCAATCGATGCTGGACCGCGCCCGCGATCGTGGCGAGCAGGCGCTCGACTACGTCGCCATCGTGGATTGCATCCTGGCTCCGCTCTACCTGCGGTACCTGCTCGGCCTCGACGTCGGCGAGCCGGACCTCGAGTTGTTCGTCGAGCGCACGCTCACCTCACCGACGCTGCCAAGGAAGAAGGGGCGTTTGAGATAGGGCAGGTGCGGCACCGGAATACGGCTTGGTGAGTCGACGTTACGCCGGCGGTAACGGGAGACCATCGACGGAGGCGACGCATGAAGGTTGGAATCATAGGAGCGGGTCAGATCGGCGGCACGCTGACGCGTCGGCTGCGCGAACTCGGACACGAGGTAGCCGTGTCGAATTCGCGCTCTCCAGAAACGCTTGCCGACCTCGCGAAGGAGACTGGAGCCACGGCGGTGTGGGCCAAGGACGCCGCTGCCGACGCCGACCTCGTCATCGTGAGCATTCCGCAGAAGAACGTCCCCGACCTCGCCGACGGAATCGTCGATGCCCGCAAGCCAGGGGCCCCGGTGATCGAGACCAACAACTACTACCCCCAGCAGCGCGACGGCGAGATCGCAGGCATCGAAGACGGTCAGGTCGAGAGTGCGTGGGTGGCCGAGCAGATCGGGGCACCGGTGTACAAGGTGTTCAACGGAATCTGGTGGAAGCATCTGCTAGAGAAGGGCGTACCGAGCGGCACACCCGGCCGCATCGCACTGCCGATCGCCGGCGAGGACGGCCCCGGCCGGACATTGGTGAGCGACATCGTCGAACAACTCGGCTTCGACCCGGTCGACTCCGGCCCAATCTCCGAGTCGTGGCGTCAGCAGCCCGGAACGCCGGTGTACGGCAGGGACTTCGACGCCGACCGCACCCGCAAGGCCCTCGCCGAGGCGACGCCCGAGCGGACGGCCGAATGGTCAGCTCGCACGGCGTAGAAACGATTCCACGGCCGATATGTCGGCGAGGACGTTGCAGGCCGAGCCGTGCGGGTACTGAGCGTTAAGCTGGCGGCCGGTAGCCGGCGGCCGAGTTCCGCAGTTGCCAGATCTGGGCCGGGCATAAGATGCCGACCGCATTCGAGACGACGAAGTTCGCCGCTTGCTCGTCATTGGGGAAGACGTCCCGTTTTGTATCGCTCATCACCTCGGCGTACGGCACCCCGCGAGTCACCTTGTCGCATATCCCCCAGCCGTATCCCAGAGCGTCGTTGTTCGGAAAGTCGAAGTGACGCCGCGCGATGACGTTGTAGACGTACTCCACCTCTGGGGCAGGCACTGCATGTGATGGCGGTGCGAGGTGGAGCGCCGCCCACGGCATCACCACCGTCAGTGCACCGAGCACGATTCGACGCCGACTATCCCGCATGAGGTCAGCTTTGCACATGCAACCGGACTGAAACAGTTCAACAACGTTTTTCGTAGATCGGTCATACGCAAGGTCGAGATACTTCACGAGGTCACGGCCGCACGAAGTCCCGCAAGAATCCAGCTCACCGCATCCGCCGGGCCGGCGGCGCCGCGTCGCGATCGGGATCGGGATCGTGCCATTTCCATCGACCCAGTTGGGCGGCACCCCACATGGCCTGGGTGTTCACGCCGCCAAACTGCGCGAGACCCGCGTGATCGCGCCGTTCGAGACAGCGTGAGAGAACCCGACAGCGAACCGGCATATCGGTACCGTCCGGAATGGAAGGCCGCCAGCGTCAACGCGGCGGTGCCACCCTGGGCCGCGCATACGACGCCGTGTCCGTCTCGAGCGAGACCCTTGTTGGCTGCCAACCAGTTCGGCAACTCGTCGGCCAGAAACGTCTCCCACTGCTTGCTGCCGTCGGCATCCCAATTCGTGTAAAGGCTCCAAGCGCCACCGGCCGGCGCCGCCACGGAGATCCCCTTGCCCGCGAGCGTGTTGAACGCACCCGCGCCGACCCAGTTGCTGACATCGGTGCCGCCGTTGAACGCATCCAGCAGCACCACCCTGTGAGCCCCACCGTCGTGAAACGCCACCGGAATGTCGCGACCCATAGCCGCCGACGGCACCATCAACATCTCGACGCGGCCACCTTTGCATGCTGCGAGCCCAACCCTAGTGAACAGCCCTAGTGAACAGACTGAGACCAGCAACATAAGGCTCGCAGCCACCATCGGAACGATCCCACGTCGCACGCCTCCAAAGACGGTTCATCTAGATTAACTAGAGGTTAGCGAGTGTGCCCACGAGCGCACATAGCAACCGGCTTGCGAAAGATGCGTTCTCGGTTTTTATCGGTCTTGTTCCTTCGGTTTATCTATATAATATTGCAGCCCGTGCCGCTCCGTACGGAGCGGCGTGGGCCTCCAATCGAATCCGCCAGGAGGGGAAGATGACCGACAAACACCACCCCAAAGGGCCACGCATGCAGTCGACTCCGATACCAGCCCGATATGGAGAGCGCGACGGAGCACACGAAGCGAACCTCGCATGGGACCTCGTGGAGGCGTACAGATCAAACCTCTCGAGGCGGGAACGCGACGAACTCTTCATCAGGTTGGGCTGTCGCGACTTCAGTGTGGTGATCGAGCAAGTCCTGCACTCAGTGGTCCGTTCCGGACAGTTACTTTCCGAAGACGATTCGAGTCGCGCTTCTCGGTGGCTCAGCGGTTTTCCCGACAACGCAGCGCCCGTTCGGATCAGCGACCTGCTGCAACAGTGCTCCACCTCACGGAGGGAGCCCCACGGCCGCTCTCCTGCGTGGGCTACCCTCCGCGGCTGAACCGGATGAGAAAGAATAATAAATATAGAGAATCTGTATGTATCATTGACAGCGCTCTGTGACCCGCACTACATTCCCTCGGATGAGATCCGAGGGCGGATGGCTGCAGATCGGAGGACAGCCGTGCCCATGACCAGCGTCTTGGAGACTGCGATCCTTGGCGAATCGGTCGCGGATGATTCGCCTAAGGCCTTCCGCGACGGCTCGGGAAGATCAGATCGACTCTCGTCGTCTTTGCTCACCCAGTCGGTAGCAGGCGGTTACACGGTGCCGGCGCACCGGGTACGCGAGTTTGCGCGCCTGTCAGCCCGCCATGGCTGGGACGCCAGAGCGGCACTCGCCGCCGCGGGCATCACCCCAACGTCATTGAACCAACCGTGTCCTGACGTGACGTTGGAAAAGGCGGTCGCAGTACTGCGCCACTTGTGGCTCGACACCGTAGATGAATTTCTGGGCCTCGGCCCGCGACCCGTCTGTCGACACACATTGCGAGTCCTAGCGCTCGCAGTCTGCAGCGCTCCGACACTGCGGGACGCACTCGACCGTGCCGAGCAATTCATGCCTGTCTTCCCTGGCATACCGCTGATCTCGGTCTCGATCGCGGCCAGTGAGACAACCGTCTCGGTTGGCCTGCACGACTTCGACGGCGCCAATTCCCTTGTCGTCGACTCAATGCTCGCAGTTGCCCATCGAGCGATGAACTGGGCGACCCGTCGACGGTTGCAACTCCTGCGCGTTACGGTTCCCTACCAAAGGCCCTTCGGGGAAATCGACCACGACATCCTCTTCGGTGCGCCCGTCCGATTCGGCGCATCGGGTGCCAGCCTGACCTTCGCGAACAGTGACCTGACTTTGCCGTTGGTTCGTCGCCAAGAGGAGATCGAAGAGTTCCTCGCGGACGTGCCCACCGTCTTGGTATCCGAAATCGACTTCTACACCACCCACACACAGCGCGTGCGCGGCATCATCCTGAGATGCCTCGGTGAGCGGGCATGCACGGCAGATGAGATCGCAGCATGTTTTGGCATCAGCCGTCAAACTTTGCGAAGACGTTTGCGCGAAGAGGGTACGTCTGTCACCGCCATCAGAGACGACGTGCTCCGCACCGCTGCGTTGGAAAGCCTGTCGCAGGGCGGTGAGACGGTAGCAGCGTTGGCGGCCCGGCTCGGCTTCTCCGAGCCAAGTGCGTTCACACGAGCATTTCGTCGTTGGACCGGCGCATCGCCCACCGACTTTCAACGAGGCCAGCCCTCGAAGGTCTCTTACTTGTACTTGCCTCTGGCACGACGCCGTGAGGGCTGACTGATGTGGAAAGTACTTTCGTTGCCGACGACGGCAGTCGCCGCCGCGCTCGCATTGTGCTCGCCTGCAATGACGCATGCCTCTCCCGACGACACCGGCGGTCACTGCACGTGGCAACCAGTCGCGCCGAGCATCATCACGGTGTCCGACACGCAGATGGTGACGGCGTCACTGAAGGCCGGCGCGTGCACGATCTTCGGCAGCCCGAACCTTACGACTGTCTGTCTTGCCATCGACGGGGACGGCGCAGCACCGAAGTGTGCCCAGTCCGCGTCGCCATACCCGGTTCAGGTCTACACGCCCTACCGACCCGGCGCGACGTACGTGATGACTGCCCGCGGATGCCTCACGCTCTTCGAGGCGCCTCATCGGCTGTGCCAGACCTACGGGCCGACGAACTACACGCTATAGCGGCCCCTTTTTGTCAGATCGGGTCGAAACCGGACAACAGCCAATGCTCGCCGACCTTGCTCATCGTCACCCGAACACTGGACTGCATCTCCGTTGGCGGTGTCGCTCCCACGGTCGTGCTCTGGTTGACGAATAGCAGCACGACTGCGCGGTCGGCCGACGCAGACACGGTGGCGCCGCCCGTTACGCTCGCGGCCGCCGTAATGCGCTTCTCCTTGGCCCCGGGTATCACGACCCTGTTGATCAGGTCGAGGTATTCGTTCTTGAACGCGCCCGTCATCTGATTCGACGCGGCGTCGAGCTGGTTCTGTGCCGTATCCGCTTGATAGGACAGCAGCCCAACCGTGGCGTCCTTGGCAGCTTGAAGTGACTCGACGCGCGCGACGTCGGCGGCCTCCGCGCCGTCTTTCGCCCATTTCAGATATCCAGCGCCCAACGCCATTGCGAGAAGGATGGCAGGCAACACGGCGAATACTGCCACTCGTGACCAACCGATCGGGCGGCGCGGCGTTGCGTCGTCAACGGAATCCCGCTCCGAGTCGCCTCTGCTCTCTTTCGACTCGACGTCGACCTCGCGATCGGCCGTGGGTGCGGGTTCGGGTTGAACTTCGGCCTCTACGTCGATGCCGGCGTCAGCCGACTCGTCGATGCTCTCGGCCTGGCCAGCAGGCTGCGTTTCGCCACGCCCGTCGGTGGCGCTCTTAGTCTTGAACCGCATCTCGGTGATGTCCCCTTCAACTCTCGTCACGGTACGAACGCGACGTTGGAGATCTTGATCTCGTTCTCGCCAACCTTGTGTAGCGAGATCCGCATACGCCACGACTTGGCGTCCGCGTCAGGCTGATTGGGCATCGTCGTCTTGATGGACGCGGTGACGAGCACCACGGCGTCATCACTCGAGGACGATTCGAGGCCGGCCTCCGTGATGGTGCCGACGGACGTGGACTTCACCTGCTTCACCACCTCGACGAACGGCTTCGATCGCAGTGAGAAGTCGGATTGAAACGTACCTGTCGCGGAGTCGATGATCCGTTGTACGTCCGAGTCGGCCCGCTGCCAATCGATCGTCGTCAAATTGAGCACGCCTTGTCGTGCAGTCTGGACGAAGAGTTGCCGCTGGTTATCGGCGCTGTGTTCTTGGTACGCGCCATACCCGAGCCAGCCGATCAACGCTGCAAGCAGAACAAACGACAACCCTCCAACGATCGCCGCCAGGCGAATCGGCGAGGACGAGCGCTTCGATGGCGGCGCGGCCGGTTCAACCTCAACTTCGTCAGCGACCTGCTCCGGGTCCTCGACGGATTCCTCGACCGAATGCTCGTCCAGGTCCTCTCCCGACACCTCGGCCACGTCGACCGGATATTCCACGGGCTCGAGATCGGCTTCTAGAGCGTCGTGTTCGCTCACCCGGGAGGCGGCGTCAGCATGTCTTGCCATGACTTCTCCTTACTAGTCTGTGCAAGGTTCGCCTGCGTGTACGTCCTTCCGTCGGGTCCTACGTACATGCCGGTGGCGGGGTCGTACTCGGCTATCGCGATCGGAGGAGGTGGCGGGGCAGCAGGCGGTGGAGCCCCGGCGGGCGCATCGATCGGCACCTGAGGGACATCCTGTCCGGTCAACGTCCCGTTGGGATCGCCCTTCCATGCGTAACCGTCGTTGAGCGGTTGGTACTCTTGATCGCTCTCGCACATCGCGACCGTGGGAGCGCGCTTACCAGGCCGCGTCTCGCATGGATAGTTGCGGGCACCGCGAACGTCGAACGGCGCATCTTGCGGAATCCTGCAGTAGAGGTCGTCCTTGGGACGATCCGGCCAATCCTCGAACGCCGCGGCGCGACGCTGCTGCGCCGGAAGGTATCCGGTCGTGCACGGCGTCGGCAGGCCCAGGTTCAGGTTGAACGCCAAGAACGCGCCCTTGTGCTTGTTGTTCGAGTTCGGCGTCAGCGGACCTTGGAATATCTCGACACCGCGAGGGATGAGCACCAGGGCGGCTTCGAGATTCGGTCGGTAGGTGATCGCGACCTGGTTCACCGAAACCAGGTTTGCGAGGAGTACGGGCAGCGTCGGCTGTAAACGATCCAGGAGTGCACGTGTTTCGTCGGCGGCGCCGGGCCCTTTCGCGAGCAATCCACGAACAGCGGCATCACTGTCCCGCAACTGCGCCGTCACGCTCGCGAGATTGGCCGCCCACGCATCTATCGCGTCGCTCGTATTCGTCTGGCTGTCCAAGATCGGCTTCGAACCGTCGATGAGGGCGATCTGGTCGTCCAGGGTTGCGCGGGCATCCTTCGCCAACCTCGTCGACCCGGTAATCAACCGAGAGAGGTCCGGTCCAAGCCCCGCGAACGCGGTATACGACTCGTCGACAACGGTCCTGAGATTCTCCTGCGGAATCGCATTCAGGCCCCTATTGGTGGCATCCACCAGCGAATTGATGTCTGGCGGAATGTACGTCCGGTCGGCGGGGATGACGTCGCCGTTCTGCAGCGGCGGCCCCTCTCCGCTCTGCGGTAACAGCTGTACGTATTGCTCCCCGATGGCAGACACGCTGTGGACCTCGGCCTTGAGGTCGGCGGGAATCTTGACATCGGATCTGAGTTCGAGCACCGCCTCGGCGCCGTTGGGTGTCAGCCGGACGGCGTCGATCCGGCCGACCTCGTAGCCGTTATAGGTGACATTGCCGTTCGGGTAAAGACCGCCCGCGACGGGCAACTGCATGATCACCTTGTAGCGGCCGAGCCCGAAGAACTCCGTCGGAATCCGCATGTACGAGAAGAACATGACGGTGATCGACGTCAACGCGATGACTGCGAAGATGGCTAGTTGAATCCTTACCGCCCTGGTCAGACGCATATCACGGCCCCTGATTGAATTGGTACGGCGCAACGAGTGGATTGCGCGCGGTGTAAGGACTTGGCATCTGCCCGATCGTGCGTCCCCATTGCAATTCGAGCTCGGTCAATTCGCCCTCGAACCGCGTGCCGGTCAACAACCCCGCATCCAAGCGGCTCAGCGTGAGATCGAAGATGGCGCTCAGGTTGCCGTACTCGCCGCGCATCCAGTTGGCCAGGGTGCTCTTCGGCCAAGGGAACGTCGCGAAGTAGTCCAGCGACTTGGTCAGCGCGGGGCCGGCATCGGCAAGGGATTGCAGCACCGGGCCGATGTCCCGCAGTTCCTTCACGAGATTTTCCTTGGTCTGGTTCACCGAGTCGGCTGCGAGCGCTCCGAACTTGCCGACGCGGTCGACGGCGTCGATCAGGTTCTGGCGTTCGTCCTTGAGCACCGTCACTGCGCGCGGGATCGTTTGAAGGGCCCTGTCAAGGATCGGCTTCTGGTCGGCGAACTGCTTGACCAAATTGTTCAGGCTCTCGGTGGCCGCGATGATGTCATCCTTCTGGTCGTTGAGGTAGGACACGAATTTGTCCAGTTCGCCGATCAGGTGGCGCACGTCTTCCTCACGACCGCTGAACGCGGTGCTGAGTGCCGCGGTGATGTCCTGAAGCTGTCCGATACCGCCGCCATTGAGTAGCAGGCTCACCGCGCTCAACGTCTTCTCAGTCGACGGGTAAGCCGAGCTCGACGAAAGCGGGATCAGAGACCCATCCTTCAGCTTCCCTACGGGCGGCGCATCGCCCGGTGGGGCAAGCTCCACGTGCACGGAACCGAGCAGACTTGTTTGGCCAAGCTTGGCCGTAGCGTTGGCTGGCAGGTCGGTTCCCGGATCGAGACGCATGGTGACAAGCGCGTGCCAGCCCTGCAGGTCGATGTCGGTGACAGTGCCGATCGTGACGTCGTTGACGCGCACGCGCGAATTGCGTTGCAAATTCTGAATGTCTGGCATCTCAGCCCTGATGACGAACGAACCGTCACCGCTTCCCTTGGTGCCAGGCAGGGGAAACGTATTGGCTCCCTGCCAATCTCGCAGTACGCCGCACCCCGACAGCACTGTCATGACCACGGTGATGATCGCGACGACACCTATGCGCCGTGGTGGTCCCGTTCTCATTGCCCACCTCCGGCTGGCACCATCATCCCGGCCAGACCGTCGCCCGGGTTGACCGGTATGGGATCCGCCGGCCTATATGGCACGAACGGTGGTTGATTGTGCTCGGGAAAGGCTGGTTCCTGGTAGCTATTGAAGATCTGATTCGGCTGCGGCAGAGGACCGCCCGGCGGAGCCGCGCCAGGCTGGGCCGCCTCGGCTGGAAGCGCCGTCGAATCGGGTACTGGACCGCCCGGCGGTATGTAGTCCGGCCGCAGCCAGTCTTCGCTGTAGGTGATCTCGTTCGGCCGGGCCTGCGCGCCCACCACCGGGTTCATCCCAATGGGCAGGAAGTTGTACTGCCGATTCTTCACAATCGGCGCAAGGTATTGAACGCAAAGCTTGGCAGACTGTTCGGCACCCATGTGCGAAGCGGCCTGTATTGCACCGCAAAGGAATTGGATCGGATCCGAGAAGTTGTTCGCGGCCAGCGCCCCAGTCAACGCACCCTGCGCAGGCTGATAGATGTTCACGAAGTTCTGAAAAGCTGTCGGTGCGATGTGGAGGGCCTGCTTGACATCCGGAAGGCTCTCGGTGAGCGCGTTCGAGATCGAGGCCAACTTGTCCGATGCAGTACCCAACGATTCCCGATTGTCCGCGACGAAGTTCTGTACCTGTGCCGCAACGTCATTCAGATTGTTCACCGCGTTGGCAACCTCGTCCGGATCGTCGGCGAATAGTCGAGACACCTCAGCGAGGTTCACGTTGAGATCACCGAGCACTTCACTGCTGCTCTGCAAGGCAGTGACGAGCGTGGCCAGGTTCTTCAACGTGCCGAACAAGTCACCGCTGTGGTCACCGAGAGCGCTGATCGCCTGGGCAAGTCGAGTCACGGTCACCCGGATGTCGGCACCCTGCCCGCGCAGTGTGTCGGCGGTGGTATTGATGAAGGCTCCGAGTGCGCTCGTGCCACCAGGCTCAGTTGGCTGCAGCGTCTCCGACAGCTTCTGCAGCTGCTTGCGCAAGTCGTCGAACTCGACCGGTACGGCGGTGCGCTCCTGAGGGATCGTCGAGTTGTCTTGCATCCGTTCACCTCCAGTGAAGGCCGGAGTCAGCTCGATTGCGCGCGCCGTCACCAGGTTTGGCGAGAGGATTACCGCCTTCGCATCTGCGGGCACGGGGTACTTGTCATCGATCCAGAAGGAGATCTTGACCCTGGTCGGTTGAGGCTCGATCTTGTCGATCTTGCCGACCGGCACACCGAGTAGCACGACGTTGTCGCCCTCGTAGATGCCGTTCGAATTGGCGAAGTAGCCAACCATGTTCGTGCGGTTGATCACGCCCTCCGCAGCGCGTACCGCCAAGACGATTCCACCAATCAAGAGCAGAACCAAAGCCACGGCCAATCCGACCCTCGCCTTGCCGGCTGTCGTCACTGTCCTCCCCCTTCTGGCGGCAGCGGCCCCACCGTCGGACCGATCACGGGCGTGGGCCAGTCAGCTCCCGCAGGTCCTGGAGTTTGCTGACCGGGTTGACTTTGCCCAGGAGCCGGCGCCAGGTCGCCAGGTACCGGCCGAGAGTTCTGCGCACGCGGGTCGAGCTCGGCCGCAGGCGGACCGGGCGGCGGGCCGCCGGCGACAGGCGCGGGTCCCGGGTCGCGATAGGGGTAACACCCAGTGGGCCCCGGCAGCGGCAAACCAGGCGGCCCACAACCTTGGTCACCCGGATTGCCGGTGATCGCGTCCGGGATGGTCAGTCGAGGATCACCCCCTTGCCCCGTCCGCGGATAGGGCACCGGCAGTGGTGGGGTCGCCCGCTGGCCATGCTGGGGATCGGTCCGCTCAGTGGGAGCAAGCACGTGCGGATCGAGACCGAGATCACTGAAGGCCGCGTCGATGAACGGCTGAATGAACTGCCCCGGAAGCAGATTGGCAAGATAAGCATTGAAGAATGGACCAGAAGCTACCGACTCACCCAATGACAACGCGTACCGGTTCAGACCCTTGATCGACTTCTGCACCTCCACCTTCCGGTTGTCCACCAAAGCCAGCACACCGTTCAGTTTGTCGAGCGCAGGCTTCAGCGGTTGGTGGTTCTCGTCGATGAACCCCTTCACCTGCTCAGCCAGTCCGGAGAGATTGTTCGACAGTTGGTCCAACGCCGCGCTCTGCGAACGTAGTTCAACGAGAAGCGAATTGGTGTTGACGACGAGGTCGACGACCTTCTGGCTGCGGTCGGCCAGTACCGCCGTCGCCTTGTTCGCGTTCTCCAAGAGGGTCCGCAGTTCCGCGTCGCGTTCGTTGAGAGTCTGAGAGAAGCGACCCACCCCGGCAACCGCGGCGCGCAGGCTCGGGGCGGTGTTCGCGAACTCGTTCGACAGCATCGAAAGCGAATCCGACAGCTGATTCGTGTTCAGCCCACTGATGGTGTCGGCGAGATCCCCGAGAGCGTCGGGCAGTTCGTAGGGAGACGTGGTCCTCTCCAAGGGAATGGTTTGAGCCAGTTGACCCTCGCCGCGCGGAGTCACCTCCAGCACCTTGTTCCCCAGCAGCGTGCCCAGCTTGATGCTCGCCTCAGCGCGGTCACCCAACCGAATGTTCCTGTCAATCTTGAACTTCACCAACACCTTCGGCCCGTCGAGCGAGACGTCGGACACCTGCCCCACCTCGAAGCCCGACACCCGGACCTTGCTGTCGGAAGTCAGCCCGCCCGCCTGCTTGAAGTAGGCCGAGTACGTGCGGGACTGATCGACGAACGGCAACGACTGCCAGTTCACCGACAAGAACACGAGCACGGCCGTGGTGACGATTCCGACCGCACCGATGATCAACCTGTTGCGATCGAAGAACGGCTTGAAATTGGTCGTCATCGCGGCGCACACCTCCCCGAGGACTGCCCGGCGATCTTCACGTAGACGGGCTCACCGCCCTTGCCGTTGACCTTCAGGGTCAGGTCGCATAGGTAGAAACTGAAGTAGTCGCCGTATAGGCCTTGCCTGCTGAGGATCTGGTAGGCCTGGGGCAACGTGGCCAACAGATTGTCGACGTAGTCGTAATCGGCGACGATTAGGCCTGCGGTCCTATCGGTTTCGGCGACGACCTTCTTCAATGGCGGCCGTGCCTTGGCCAGCAGATCGGCGATCGAACCGGAGGCGGCGCTGGCATACGCCAGGCCATTGGCAAGGTCCTTCTTCCGCGCTTCCAAGCCGTTTACCAGTTCGGTGAGCGAGTCGACGGTTTTGGCCAAGTTCCCGCTCTGGCCACCGAGCGTATTCAGCACGGCATTGAGGTTGCCAATCACTTCACCGATCAACGTGTCTCGGTCTGCAAATGTGTTCGTCAACGCGGCAGCCTGGTCGAGAAACGAATTGATCGTCGCGCCTTGACCCTGAAATGCCGTGATGAGTTGACCAGTCAATGCATTGACCTGGTCTGGGGCCAGTGCGCGAAACAGCGGCCGGAATCCGCCTACCAATGCGTCGAGGTCGAGCGCAGGTGCGGTGCGGTCGATCGGAATCGCATCGCCCGGTTTCAACCGCTCCACCCCACCCGCGCCCTCCTCTAGGGCGAGGTACCGTCCGCCGACGAGGTCCTGGTACTGGATGTTGGCTCGAGTGCCTTTCGTCAACATCACGGAGTCCCGCGCTGCGAATTCGACCCGCACGGTTCCGTCGTCGTTGATCGAGATGTCCGTCACCTTGCCCACCTCGACACCTGCGATTCGGACGAAGTTGCCGTTCTTCAGGCCCGAGACGGTGGAGAAGATGGCGTTGTACACGTTCTCCCGCTGACCGAACCGAAACTGGCCGAATACGGCGAACACCGCCAGCACGAACAGGGCGCAGATGGTGACGTAGATGGCCAGCCGCCAGAGCGTGCCGCGCAGGTGCTTTCCCATGTCTGCTCCTTTCGCCGATGGTTGTAGTGGTCAGGGGGTGGGGCCGTCGACGTGAGGCGCCGGCCCCGGCGGTGGTGGTGGAACGTACGACGGCGCGTCCGCGGGCAGCGGGAACGGCGTTGGCTGCACTGCAGCCGGGAACGCTGGTCCGTTGAAGGGTTCGGATCCAGGCGTCGGACCCGACTCGCGCGGCTGACCGGCCGGCGGGGCAGCTGGCAAACCTGGGTATAGCGGCGTCCCGTCCGGTGCGTACTGCTGGGCACCGAACGGCGGAGCACCGGGGTAGGGAATGGGGCCTGGCGCCGGGCCGCCGAGGATGTTCCTGATCGTGGGCGGCTCGGGTACGCCGCGCGTGGTCGGGAGGTAGTTGCCGAAGCCGGGGAAGCCGATACCGGGATTCACCCGTACGTCATTGCCGGTACCCCAGCCCGAATTAGTCACGATGTAGCGCACGGGCCAGTTCTTCCTGACGTCGGGAAGGGAACCACAACCCGGTCGTCCACCCGGGCCACCCTTCTGCCCGACGATCGGCAGGTTGTCGGGGTACTTGTAGGGGTCGTCGCCCAAGAGCAGAGCAGCATCCAGAACGACCGAGTATCCGTTGCCGCCAACGGTGTTGATGAAGCCCATGTCGTCGTACATGACCTGTGCGCCAAGCAACGTACATGTGAGCTCGGGGTTGTACTTCATCAACAGCCGGGTTGTCGATTCCAGGCCGTTGATGCCGCTGACGAGGTTGTCCTTGTTCGGCCCGATGAGGTTGATCCCGCTGTTCGAGAATCCGATGGTGGCCAGAAGCAGCGCATCGAGTGACTGCGCATTGTCCGCGACGGTCGCACCGGTGGTGCTGGCAGCGTCCAAGATCTTCAGGATGTCTCGTGCAGCGACACCGTACGTGTCGCTGAAGTCCTTGAGCGCCTGCCAATCTGAACGAATCTTCTCGCTTCGTGGATTGATCTGCGACAAATATTGATCGGCATCGGTGATCGCGTGCCCGATGTCTTGCCCTTTGCCTCGGAACCCCTCAGCCAGTGCGGTCAGCGCACCGTTCAGCTTTGTGACGTCGACCTTGTCGAGCACGTTCACCAGGTTGCCGAATGTGGTGTTGACCTCGTCGCTGACCTTGTCGGAGTCAAGTACCGCACCCTTGGCCAGTCGGGCCGCACTAGGGTCGTCGGGCGGTAGAAGCTCAACGTACTTGGCGCCGAATGCGGTTGGCGCCGTGATCTGCGCCCTCACGTTGGCCGGGATGTATTGCAGTTGGTCTTCGCTGAGGTCGAGTTGCAGGGTGACGACTTTGCCGTCCGTGATGGAACGGACTCTGCCCACTTGCACGCCGCGGTACTTCACCTTGGCGAACGGGTCCATGATCAGACCTGAACGATCTGCATGGAGGATGACCGTCGCATAAGACTTGTAGGTGCGGTCGAATGCGACTGGGGTGAACGCGAGGACTCCGATGATCAGAAGGAGGAGGATCGCGGTCCACCACGCGGGGTGCAGACCTGCTGCGCGTCGTTTCGCTACCATTTTCTATCCCGACAGGTTGAAGTTGCCGGAACGCCCGTACAGCATGAGCGCCGCGATGAGGGTAACCAGAGTCGCCGCGACCAACGATGTGCGCACCGCTCGACCGGTCGCCTCGCCCACGCCCGCGGGTCCGCCGGATGCGGTGAAGCCGTAATAGGTGTGCACCAACATGATTACGCCTCCCTGCAGCGTCACCTGAATGAATGCGTACACCATGTCGATCGGTTGCAGGAACGTGTTGAAGTAGTGGTCGTATACGCCCGTGGATTGGCCATAGCCCCAGCCGACGACGGCTCGGCTGGTGACGTTCGTCAGAATCGCGGACAGGCAGAACAGCGGAATGACGACGACTACGCCTGCGATCACTCGGGTCGACACCAGGTAGGCGATGGAGCGGATGCCCATGACCTCGAGCGCGTCGATCTCTTCGTTGATCCGCATCGCGCCGATCTGTGCCGTTGCGCCCGCTCCGACCGTTGCCGCAAGCCCGACGGAAGTGATCAGCGGCGCAACGAGTCTGGGGTTGACATACGCAGCGAAGAAGCCGACGAGGGCTTCAATGCCGACGTCCTTGAGTTGCGTGTAGCCGACGATGCCGACGAGCGCGCCGGCATTCATCACGATGAAAGACACCACCATCACCGCACCGCCGACCAATGCGAGCGCGCCGACGCCAAGGCTCATCTGCGCTACCAGGCGCAGCATCTCCCTGGGGTACTTCGCAATGGCCTCACCGGTTTCCGCAAGGGAGGTCATGTAGAACGCGGTCTGTTCGCCGATTCGATTCCACGAGTCGACGAAATCCCGCCGAGCCTTGGCCAGCCGGGGGAACCGCGACGTTGCTGGCGCGCTCATCCGCTCACCGTCGTTCCGATAGTGGTGACCAACGTGTTGATGACGGCGAGCGCCATGAAGGTGTACACGACCGTCTCGTTGACCGCATTGCCCACTCCCTGCGCACCGCCGCCGACCGTCAGGCCCTTGTAGCAGGCGATGAGACCGGCGGTCATGCCGAACAGTGCCGCCTTCACGAAGCTGATCACCACTTCTGACAGCCCCACGAGGAGGGTCAGGCTTGCGGCGAAGTTGCCAGGCGTCACGTTGTTGACGTAGACCGCGAACACATAGGTGGCGGCCAGTCCCACGAAGCACACGACCCCGTTGAGGAGCAGGGCGTTGATGGTCAACGCGGCACCCCTCGGCACGAATAGGCGCTGCGCAGGATCGATGCCCATCACCCGCATGGCGTCGATCTCCTCGCGAATGGTGCGGGCGCCAAGGTCGGCACACATCGCCGTCGCCGCGGCGCCGCCGACGACTAGCACCGTCGTGAAGGGCCCAGTCTGTGTCATCACGGCGAGCGCTGCCGCCGTCCCGGATGCATCCGCGGCGCCGATGTCGAAGAGCAGCACGTTGAGGATGAAGACGACCAGTGCGTTGAACGGAATCGTCAGCGTGACGCAGGGGAACAGCGAAACCCGTGCGACGAACCACATTTGCTCGATGAACTCACCCAGCGCGAAGCGCTGAGTGAACAGTGCGACGAACATGTCCATGGACAGGGCGATGAAGCCGCCAACTTCCCGAATTGGCTTCGTCAGCGTGGCGTTCGAGACCACTAGTTCCACCGCCCCGGCTGGTCGGTCCGATCAGCCATCACCGACCTGCGCCCTCATCCGCTCGACCTCATCGAATGCAGCCTGTTCGGTAGTAGCCATCTGGTGCGCAAGCCCGATGGCATCTGCGGAGTGGTATTCGGCCGGTGACGTTTGTATCGACGGCATCTCGACGGTCGTGGCAGCGGCGCCCGCATTGGTGCTGGCTCCAGACGCGGATCCTCCGCAACCGGCCGTGACGAGCAGCGGCGGGACCAGAAGAGTCGTGGTCAGTAGGTGAGCCATCCGACTGCAGTGGCGTAATCCACCACGGCCACGAGCAGCGGCGCTTCCCTGGAACACGTGTCTCGCTTTCCCATCGGTCGTCAACGGACGCCGGTGACCCAAATGTCCCCTGCTCGGTGCTTCAACACTTCGCTTCGGTCGGCCTAGACTATTCACCTGACGAACTACCTGGCGATGACTCCGCGTATCAAATCCACTTGACATTTGGGCTCACCTCCGTCGCCTGAGCGCGAAACCGCAGCTTAACGACCATTACCGCGCACACGGAATCATCGTCTGGTCAAGCTAGTTTATATAGATTATCTTTACAAGAGTGACCGCTGAAACGCCGCCGCGTCTCCCACCAACGACGACGGAGTGGTGACGATGAGACCTTCCCCCAGTGCTGCACCGAGTAACGAAGGCGGCTCGTGCACCTACTGCTGATCCGTCACGCGTTGCCGACGCAGAGCGCTCCTGGTGGCGGCGCTGATCCTCCACTCGCCGAACTCGGACGAGTGATGGCCAGCCGGTTGCCAACCGCCCTAGAGAGACACGGAGTGAACCGCATAGTCAGCAGCCCACAGCGACGCGCGTTCGAGACAGCCCAACCCGTCGCGACCGCGTTGGGTGCACCAATCGAAATCGACGAGCGGCTAGCCGAATACGACTATGGACTCACCGAGTACGTGCCCGTGGAACAGATGGGTGCAGACGATCCAGGCAAACTTGCGCGGCTCGTCGCCGGAGAACTACCCGAGGGTGTGGACGTCGACGCGTTCACGACCCGCGTTCGCTCGGCCGGCGACGACCTGGTGGCCGCTTCGCGGCGTGCTGACGTAGTCGCCGTTTTCACTCACGGAGGCGTCATCAACGTCCTCTTGCAACGCGCCCTCTCCACTCCGCGAATCTTCCCGTTCACCATTGACTACGTCTCGGTCACCCACGTCGTTTACCGGTCCGACGGCAGCCCAATCGTGCTCGGGGTGAACAACGTCGAGCACGTGTGGGACCTACTGCCCCGGCTCAGCAAGCGCCGCTAGCGACGATCCAGATCACCAAGAAGCGAGGCGAAGTGACTCTGCGTGGCTGGGCCTTGCCGACCTCGCCAACTGCGTGCGCAACCCGTTCGCTACGGGTTCCAATGGTTGCAGGACGGTGTCATACTGCCCACATTGTGTATGCGAAAGGTGCAGCAGCATGCGAACTTTCCTAATCGGTGCGCTGGGTATCGTCGGTACGACCGCGGCGCTCATGGGGACTTCGCCGACCGCTGCCGCCGGTCCGAATGACATGCCCTGTACGTTCCAGCTAGCCTTGCTGTGCTCCATGCTGCCGTCGTTGCCGAACCTAGACCACGACGTGGACTTGACTCAAGATCCCAACGCGCTCAACGGCGCCACCGACGGGCTCGGACCGGCAGCACCACCACGTTGATCGTCACGCCGACGGACCGGCCTAGCCTCCGCACTAGCGTTGCCTGCGAAAGCGCACGTTAGGATGTGGCCAAGGTAAATCTAAAGGATTTATACTCCGACCGAACGCATGGGAGAGGGAGCGATGACGGAAGTCAAGGTATTGCAGGCGGCGCGACTCAAGGGACGCGTCCGTCCGGACGACATCGCCGCCACCGTTGACGAGCCGGCGGAGGCCGTCGCTGCCGCCATTACCGCGGCGACCGAGGCAGGTTTCCTCGTCGAGGGCAAGACCATCCGTCTCTCCGACGGAGGCCGTGCTCGTCTGGCCGAGCTGCTCGCAGCGGAGCGGCAGGGAATCGACGCGGCGGCGATCTCCGCCGCATATGAGGATTTCCGCGGCGTCAATGCCGAATTCAAGGCGCTGGTCTCCGACTGGCAACTGAAGGACGGCGAGCCGAACACACACGACGACGAGCAATACGATGCCGCAGTGCTGACCCGCCTCGACGGCGTCCACGCAAGGGTGACACCAATCGTTGCGACCGTCGCGACGGAGTTGCCTCGGCTCACCCATTACTCAGCCAAATTGCAGTCGGCCCTGGAGAAGGTACATGCAGGCGAGACGAGTTGGCTCACCCGTCCGATCATCGACTCGTATCACACGGTGTGGTTCGAATTGCACGAGGAGCTCATCGGCGCCGCAGGACTTACCCGCGAGGAGGAGGCGAAGGCCGGGCACGCCAACTAAAGGCGGCGTCCTATCCGAAGGCGGGCGGCGCCGAATCACCCTTGCCGTACACGGCGACTAGAACGGTCCGATCGAGCACGCTCTCCGACCACACACCGACGTCTATGTTGGCGCAATCCGACATGATCGCGTGGTAATCGGGTCTGTAGTACCACTGATTGATCACCTCGATGCCGGTGATCGAGAGTGCGGGGTTGATGGCGACCGTTTCGGCAACCACCCCGTCGTATCCGGCGTTGCGCGCACGATCGGCGACCGTCGTACCGTCGGAGCCGATGTCGCCGTCGAGGTTTCGATTGTTCAGCACATCCTCGGTGTGCCACTGGGCTGCCAGTCGCAGTTTCGGATTGGCGTTGATGTCGATGCGACATCCTCCCTGTCGCTTCACCGTGTAGACGTCCTCGATGATGGCATTGTTGAGACGAGCGTTGTCGCCCCGCGCAACCGGAGCGAGGCCCACAGCACCGACGATCAGACCCACGACCGCCACGACGTGTGGCCCGATTCGCATTGCCCGCATGCACCCTCCTTCGTCTCAAGGCCAGTAAAGGCAGTCAAGTGATGGAAAGCAATATTATCTAGAGAATACTGACGTCTCGGCTTGACCGTGCCGTTACATGGCGACCAAGTTGTCGATGTGCGCGATCTCGTTGTATGTACGCGGCGACCAATGTCCGTCTCGGCCCACGCTGATCCGGGTGAGCGAACCGTACTCGGGATCAAGGCGGCTGGCCGCAGGCCCGACGTCGTTCTGTCGAGGCACGCACCGATGACTCCACCGTGGCAGAACACGGCGACGGCTCCCGAATCGACGCGCGATAAGCCGCTGCACCGCAGCGGCAACCCGTCAGCGAAACTCCACCATCACCGGGTGGTTACCGGTGTCAGCCATCAGCGACCGCCACTGACGAAGTAGAGGTGGGCTTCGCCCCACCTCCTCGAGCGGTACGGACGCGTCACCCCAAGGTCCAACTCAGCAACGTCGTCGTCGATGTCGATCGGCAGTCCGACTAGTCCGACTTAACATGCCCTCATGGAACGCACTACCCAGGCAAACGCAGGCCGGCCGCGCGACCCGCTTCTCGAGCAACGCGTGCAAGACGCCGCGTGCCGGCTCTATGGCGCCGTGGGCTGGGCCGGTTTCAGCATCGACGCGGTGGCGCGGCAGGCCAAGGTCGGCAAGTCGTCGATCTACCTGCGCTGGCCCAACAACACGGCGTTGCTCCTGGACAGCTTGCAGGGCCGTATCGACGTCCCCTACGACCTCGATACTGGAACGGTCCGCAGTGACCTGATAGTGCTGTCCCGCAGCATCCTCTCCCTGCTGACGGGTGACGCAGGCGCCGCAATGCTGCGGCTCTCGGCCGAAGGGCGACTGATACCCGAGCTGGCGCCGCGGTGGGAGGACTTCGTGACCGCGAACGTCACGGCAATGCGCAGCATCACCCGACGAGCCATCGAGCGCAGGGATCTCCCGCCTGGGACACCGGTGACACTCCTCCTGGATGCACTCTTCGGCGGGTTGCTCATGCAATGTCTCACCACCCCGCCCGCGAGAATGGCGGAGTTCGCCGCGCGTTCCGACGCTTACACGGAGGAACTCGTGGACTTCGTGCTGGCGTCGGCCAATCGGCCGACCGGTCGTGGGCGACGTTAAGGATCCGGCCGATGGCGCGCACGGTTGCCTTGGTGCGCACGCGGCGTCACGTCAAAGCCAGGCCCCAAAGTTGGTAGTAGGCAACGGGATTTACCGGTCACAGCACACCTAGCACATCCGCTCGCGAAGCTATAGCACTAGGTTGACTATGTGGATGAGCGGGCTATCGTAGGTTCAACTAACCGGAAAGCCAGAAGCGAGCGTGAGCGACAACATGGAATTCGAGACCATCTGCTATGACGTCGTCGACCACGTCGCGACGTTGACGCTCAGCAGACCAGAGAAGCTGAACTCCTTCAACCAACGCATGGCCGAGGAAGTGTCCTCCGCATGGCATCGGATTCGTAACGACGATTCCATCCACGTCGCCGTCATCCAGGCCGACGGCGACCGCGCCTTCTGCACCGGCATCGACGTCGGCGAGGGCAAGTGGTGGGACCACGAATCGATCTTCAACCAGGAAGATCCCGCAGGACTACTGGGACCCAAGTCGAACCTCGTCTGGAAGCCGGTGATCGCGGCACTACACGGCTTGGTTGGGGGCGGCGGCATGTACTTCGTCAACGAGGCCGACTTCTCCATTTGCTCGGAGTCCGCCGTGTTCTTCGACCCGCATGCCAATGGCGGCATCGTGTCTGCGCTGGAGCCGATGGGCATGCTCGCGCGCGGGGTGCCCTACGGCGACGTCTTGCGTTGGGCCTTGCTGGGCAGTGAGGAACGAATCGGTGCGCAGACGGCGCTACGGCTAGGCATCGTGACCGAGGTGGTTCCCGACGGCGAATTGCGCTCGCGCGCTGCTGAGTTGGCGGCCGAGATCGCGGCACGCAGGCCCGTCGCGATCCAAGGGACAGTGCGTGCACTGTGGGAGGCCCGCGACCTACCGCCGAGTGTCGCCGCCCGACACGGGCTCTCCTACACCCACATCGGCAACGCCGGTGCCGACGTCGATTCGCGGTCCAACAAGCGGGGCTTCCGAGTGCGCTGACCTCAGTCCTCGTCGACCTGCTCGTACAGGGCGTCGTAGTCGGCGAGCGGAGACTTGCCCTCACCCGCGAAACGATCGATCAGCACGTCGGTTGCTGAAACGGCCGACCACCCGTCCAAGGGAGAAGCGGCCAGCTCGCTCAACCCGTGCGCCGGGTCCACGAATGACGCGATGTCGGCACGGAGCGCCGCGACGACGGCGGCCGCGTCCTCGCTGTGCGAGCCAGCGTCGACCGCTGAACGCCCCGCCCAGCCGGCGACGTAGACGCCCGGCACCACGGCGCCGGCGGACAATGCGCGCCCCCCGTCATGGTCGACGTGCCCGTCGCACTCGTCCAGCTCGGGCCACGCGAAGGTCGTTGTCCTCGGCCGCAACAGAAGCTGGGCTCGCAGGTCCTCGGTGACGACCCGGCCGTACGGGTCACGCGGATGCACGCATCGTACGGCGCGCGCCCGGTTGCGGCCGACGATTCCCACCGGCGTGAGCCCGGTACGCACCACGACTTTCGGCGGGATCTCGCCAGGTAGCTCGACCTCGTCTCGCGGCCGTGGATCGACGAGTTGAACGTGCCGCAAGCTGCTGTTGGCCAGGCGATCGATGATCTGCGTAGGAAGGCCAGGAGGTGTTCGCCCGCTGAGAGTTTCGGCGACATTCCAGCCTGCCCGTGACACCCCGATGAGCAGCACCGTATCCATGGCGAGGTCGAGCTCTTCCGCGTCGACGTCGGCGCTGCCCGCCAGCCAGGCCTCGACGTGCGTCACCGTCCCGACTCCCACCGAGTCGTTTCCTGCGATGTCCAACGGCAAGTCCAGCGGGGCACCGGTAGCCAGCACCACGGCATGCACTCGAAGGCGAAGCTCGTTCAGCTTCAACGTATCCCCGACGTATACGTTGCCGAAATACCTCACACGGGGATCGCCGAGAATGGCGTCGACCTGCCGCGCGACCTTCTTCAGTCGCTCGACGCCACTGGCTGGCCCATGTCGCAACATTCCATCGGGTCGGGCGGCACGGTCGATGAGATCGATGTGCACGTCGAAGGAGGCGTCGGCAAGCAGCGCCGCCGCCAGCGCGAAGCCAGCCGGGCCGGCCCCGACGATTGCGACGTCAATCGCTCTGGCCCCCATCACTTCCCGTAGTGCCAGTCGAGTCCGTTCAGCGCTCCCGTCTTCAACAAGCGGGCGTTGTACGTCTCCATCAACGCTTCGGTGGTCTTCGGCTTGCGGGTGTCGTTCGCCTCGTGCACCCAACCCTGCCGCCACCGGTGCTCGTCACCGAGGTCGTCGCGAACGGGACAGCGGCCTCCCTCGTTCGCCTCCCAGATCCATGTCTCACCACCGCCGCGGTAGGTGACCTTCGTAGGGAACGTCGTCTTGGCCAACGGTTCACCCTCGAGTTCGACCTCGACGTCGATGTCGCGGGCGATCAGCGGCGGCCCGTCCGTCCGGTGGATCACCATGATGTTGAACTCGTCGGTGCCATGCACCAAGTGGCCGGAATGTACGTTGCCATCCTCGAACTCAGTGGCAAAGCCAACCCACGCGGCCTCGTGCTTGGCGATGGCCGGGCTGGCGATGTAGTCGACGCCCTTGGCGACGTGGATGCTGTCGTGGAAGACCAGGCCCGTCACCTCGGTGCCCTTGATCGTGCCGCGAACGCGAAACAGCCGCGACGCGTACGACGAGGGCACCTCCTGGTCCGGACAGAAGAACTGCACGCCCTCGCCGACGAGGTCACCTGCCAGCGTCACCTGGTCGTCGTCGTGCCATTCCATCCTGTCGTCCCACGTGAGCATCATCGGCGTGCCGTCGGGCCGCCAGACACCCCACTTACCATCCCGCTCACCGTGTTCCACCGGCCCCGAGTACGAGCTGTTGTGATCCTTTGCGTAGGTGAAGTCCTCACCGATCTTGGCTTCGGACAGGTGCAAGTAGCGCGCCTTGTCGGGGTAGAAGCCCCGGATCGGCCACCAGTAGTCTCCGGTGTTCGAACGCACCGAACCGTAGAAGTACTGCATTCCCATGGGGATACCGTTGACGTCACCCCAGAACTGCGCCGGGTCGGTGTCGATGATGGCACCGACGGGCGCGTAACCGTAGTGACCGAGCTTGCGGACCCCTGGAATTCCATTGAGAGCCACGTCGTTTGAGCCTTTCCGTTAGGCGTGATCGAAGACGACGGGAACCTTGTTGGGAGAGCGCAGTCCGATGCCCTGCACGCGCGCTTCATGACCGGTTTCGGGGTCGAGACGCAGCCCCGGTAGGCGATCGAAGAGCGCCGTCAAGGCAGCCGACATCTCTGCACGTGCCAGGTGCGCGCCGAGGCAGGCGTGGGCGCCCCAGGCAAAGGCGATGTGCGCCTTCTTCTCTCGAAAGATGTCGAACGCGTCGGCGTGGTTCCATCGGGTGTGATCGCGGTTGGCCGCGCCCAGCCCAATCTCCAGGACCGTGTCCTTGGCCAGCTCGACGCCGCCCAACTCCATGTCCTCCAGCGCGACGCGGTTGATCGAACTGAGCGGTGGCTCCCAGCGCAGGCCCTCCTCGATCGCCTGCGGCAATAGGTCTCGATCGGCGATCACGGCGGAGAGCTGGTCCTCGTTCTGCAGGAGGCCCAGCAGCATGCTCGCCGTCGATCGGGCGGTCGTCTCACCCCCCGCGGGCAGCAGAAGTCGGATGAACGAGACGATCTCGATGGTGTCGAGCCGGCTCCCGTCCAGTTCGGCGTTCGCGAGCAGGGTGATTAGGTCTTCGCCGTCACCGCCCCGACGTTCCCCGATCAACGGCGAGAGATAGTTCTCCAGTTTGACCGAGGCCCTCAGCGCTTGCTCGAAGTCATAGAACGCGCCGACGGTTTCGCCTGCCCATGTGTTGAAGCTCTGGATGTCGTCGTAGGGCAGCCCCATCATCTCGGTGATGATGTAAACCGGGAACAGCAACGTGAACTCGCGGTACAGGTCAGCCGAGCCCACCCGCTCGAACCTGTCGACGAGCCCGTGGACCGCGGGCTGGATGGCCGTCTCCTGCCAGCGATTCAGGGAACGGCGGGTGAAGGCCTGCGAGATCAGACCGCGGTGTCTGCGTTGTTCGGCGCCGTCCATGCCGATGATCGTGTGGCCCCAGACCTTTCCGATGGTCTGATCCCAGAATTTCGATGACAACCGGTCGTCGCTGAGCGCCTGCTGGCAATGCTCAAAGCTCAACGCGCAAGCGAAAGGAACCTGGAACGCTTCCTGGCTGCGGTAGTCCTCCGCTCCGATCAGCTCGGCTTGTTTCGACAGGTGTACCGGCGCTTGCCGACGCGCGTCGGCCAGCGGCCCATAGAGATCGACGATGCGCGATCGCGGGGTCTCTGCAGCGGCGGCCTCGACGTAGGCGCTGTCGTCGGCGGTGCGGATGTAGTCCCGCAGTTCTGCGCCCGTACTGGTGGTCATGAAGGCTGCTCCCAAGGTGTCACTGACGCAATGGATTCGAAGGTCATCGTGCCGCCTGCCGCACGACGAAGGATCAGGAAGTCCGCACCCTTGTAGGCGCGCCTATCATTGGGATGGTCGGTCGCCACTCTTACCTCCTATGTCAGCCCGCATGGAACTGAATGGCCTTGGTCTCGGTGAAGTCGTCGAGTACGTCGGCGCCGAGTTCGCGCCCGACTCCCGAACGCTTGTAGCCGCCGAACGGGGCCCATGGGCTCATGCCGCCGGTACCGCCGTTGATTCCGACATTGCCGGTCTGCATGCGTTGCGCCATCGCGAATGCCGTACCAGGATCCGTGGTCCAGATGGAGCCCGACAGCCCGAACGGTGAGTCGTTGGCGATGCGCACGGCTTCGTCGTCATCGGCGAAGGAGATGGCAGCGCCGACGGGGCCGAACACCTCTTCCTGCGCAACGGTCATTTCGCTGCGGACGTCGGCCAGAAGCGTTGGCTCGTAATAGAAGCCGCGATCCAAGCCGACCGGGCGACGACCTCCCGCAACAACCCGCGCGCCCTGCTCCAAGGCACCCGCGACGTACTTCTCCGACCTCGCGCGAGCGGTCTCCCGAATCAGGGGGCCAACGATGGTGTGCGGGTCCAGCGGATCGCCGATCGGTATCCGCTGCAGGATGGCGGTTACCCGCTCCAAGTACTCATCGTAGCGAGACTGGTGCACGAGGTGACGGGTCCACAGTCCGCAGCCCTGTCCGGTGAACAACGTGAATTCCTGTGCAGCGCGCGGGGCGACGAGCTCCATATCAGCGTCGGCACGCACGATCATCGCGGACTTGCCGCCGAGTTCGAGCACGACGTGCTTGAGCGTCGGCGATGCCTGGGCCATCACCTTTGCCCCCACGGCGTCCGATCCCGTGAACGTGATCATGTCGACGCGCTTGTCGGTGGTGAGGTATTCGCCGACCTCGACCCCGCCGGTCACCACGTTGAGCACGCCGGGCGGCAGATCGGCCTCCTGGGCTGCTGCACCGAGCAGCAACGCCTCCAAAGGGGTGAAGTCCGACGGCTTCAGCACGACGGTACATCCCGCCGCGAGCGCAGGCCCCACCTTGAGCAGGTTGACGAAGAAGGGTGCGTTGAACGGCGTGATGGCGGTGACGACTCCACGTGGCGACCGCTGCACGACGCCCGCCCCGAGCACGGTTGAACCCTGCCGGTTCTGGAAAGTCGTGACGGGCAGGGAGCGGATCTGTTCGAACATGGCGCACCGTTCGATGAAGAACTCGAACAACTGCATGGGAGCGTCGAATTGGCTTGGGCGCGCAATCGATACGGGGATGCCCGCTTCTGCGACCACCAGTCCGACGACGTCGTCCGCCCACGCCGCAAGCACGTCGCGCAGCCGCGTCAGAGCCTCGGACCTCTCGGCAGGCGCCAGCCTTGGCCATGGTCCGTTGTCGAACGCCTCCCGCGCGGCGGCAACCGCTGCATCGGCGTCTGCGACAGCACCCCACGGTGCCGTAACGAACACGTCCTCGGTCGCCGGATTGAGCACTGGCGCTGCGTCCTTGGTAGGCCGCCAGCCGCCGCCGACGAACAGCCCCTGATACTGCGACCTCGCAGGCACCGCAGTGGTTGCCGCACTCATTCGACTCTAGTCACCACGCCGGTCGAGCCGTCGACCGCGACGACATGGCCGGTCCTCAAAGCCGAACTGCCAGTTGATGATCCCACGATGCATGGGATGCCAAACTCACGAGCCACTACCGCAGCGTGCGACATCTCGCCACCGGTATCGACGACGACGGCAGCGGCATAGCCGAAGAACGGCGTCCAGCCGGTGTCAGTGAATGCGGTGACCAACACCTCCCCCGGCTCCAGGTCATCCATCGAGTCGACGGTGAGCACTCGAACCCGACCCTTGGCCGAGCCTGCCGACACGCCGACGCCCTGCAAGGTGTCGCCGGGCTGCAACTCGGTGACGGTTCCCTCGACCGGTCGCCACTCGCCAACGAAGCTGAGTGGCGGACGTTTCACTTCAAGCCGTTTGCGCTCGGCGCGCCGACGTTCAACCACTGCCATGGCATCTGCGGGTGGGTTCTTGAGTTCCTCACGGACGAGATAGAACACGTCGTCGGGAGACTCGATGACGCCGCGCTCGACGAGCCTGCACCCGATCTCGCGCGCGATCAATCGGTATTGGTGAGTTCTTCGAATGGTGGCGTCGCGCACCGTTTCACGCAGCCGCTGGAAGCGGCTGCCAATCGACGCCAGGAGGCGCATCCGCCAGCTCATCGAAGGGGTCTCCTCGACGACTCGGTCATCGCTGTGTAGCAGCTTGGCTACGATCTCGAGGAGCCGATGCGGAGCGTCGGCGAACATCGAATTCGACAGCTCAGTCTCTCGCGGTCCGCGGTGCCCGAACTCGGCGACCAAGTCGTCGAGATCCCGTACGAGGGAGGGACGTTCCTGGCGCAAGACCTTCATCGCCTGATCCGCAGGCAGATCGGTGAGGAGGTTGCGGATGGTGTTGTCCTTCCGGGCGTGGTCCGCCAACCGGTAGGCACCCGTCGCGATACCGGCACTCGCAAGCCCATCGGTGCCGCCGCGGATACGCGTCGCAATGCCCTTGCCGCCATGCTTCTGGACGACGTCCATCATCGGCACGACGAACGCCGTTGCTTGTCCCGCAGCTGACCAGGCGTGACACACTTCGTCGTGCGTTTTCGCCAACTGGGCGTGCAATTCGGGCTCGCTGAGTGCGGAGTAGTGTGCGGCGCTACGCGCATCGGTTCGCGCACGGACGGCGATATCCCTGATTTCCTTCGCGAACCCGGTCAGCTGAATGCCCACCCTCGGCAGCTGACTCAGCATCTTCCACGTGGCCGGCGGCTGGAACTCGGGGACCTCCGGATTGTCTCCGGTGCTGAACAGCATGTCCTCCCAAGCGGCGGCACCGCCGCCCCGACCTGGCATGGTCGAGAACATCGCGAAGATGACCGAGATGTTTGCGTAGATGCCATGTCCGAAGACGCCGATCTGCTCCTCACGCAACGCCCGTCTCAGCTCACCGGGCAAGCGCAGAACGTCCGCCGCCTGGGCGCCTCCTGCGCGCAACGCGTCCACACCCAGTTCCAGCGACAGGGGCGTCATCGGCCCGGGGAAGGCTTCCGAGGTGTTGGCGGCAGTGAACACCTGCCAATTTGGGTCGACCGTGGTGTCGAACTCACCGGCCACGCCTTCGGGCGCCGCGGCCCTACGATCGGGCGTGGCCGTTTGTCCCGGCGTCCACCCCCAGGGCCACCTCCACGGGATGGCTACCTTGCGCGTGCCGAGGAAGACGTGCGCGTGGTTGGTGCGGCCGAAGTCCTCCACGCATTGCCGCGACGTCCACGCGCACTGGAAGCCCAACTCCTCTGTCAGCTTCGTGGTGTCGACCAAGGGAAGGTTCAGGAAGGCGTCGACTGCGCCCGGGTCAAGAGAGAACCATCCGCGGTCCCATAGGAAGCCGAGGAGTGCTTCGGCGCGCTGCGCCCGCACCTCGACGTACCTTTTCTGCAGGATGTCGGCGACCTCGCGCATCGTAATCAGGTCGGGTGCAGCTAGATTCACCGCTCCCGACCACTCCGGGTGATCGATCGCATCGGCGAAGAACCGCGCCAGGTCGTCGGGATGGACGAACTGAAAGAGGTTACGGCCACCCTTCATCCCCAGGATGGCGGGCGTCGCGAAACCCTCCTGAGTGACGCCTGTCGTTGTCCGGCCCATGACGTTCGTCGCCCGCACCAGCAGGGCGTTCACCGCCGACTCGGTGATCAGCGCCTCCGCCTCGGCCTTGTGGAGGGAGTAGACGTGCTCGCTGGACGGCCGCAGCGGATCACTCTCCAGAAGGAGCGGCGGGTTGTCGGCATGTGGGCCGTATGCCATGACCGAGGACGCCATCACCAAACGCGACACGCCCGACCGTTCCATCGCCGTCACGACGGCCTGTGTCCCACCGACGTCGATTGCGCGGGTGGCCTCGACGTCGTGCATGGGGTGCGTTGTCCATGCCAGGTGCACGACGGCGTCGATGTCGTCCATGGCAGCAGTCACCGCATCGGCATCACGGATGTCGGCAAGCACGTGCCGGTACCGGGGCGACTGCACGGCGTGTGGCCGCCGCGAGAGCCCAACCACCTGGTGTCCTCGCGCAAGGATCTCCGGGATGATGCACGACCCGAAGTCGCCCGACGCGCCGGTTACCAGCACATGCATGTAGATCGCCTGTCGTCGGAGGTTGCCTTGGTCAACGGTAGGGTGCACCACATTGTGATGTCAACGCACCGCATCAAGATTCTCTATATTCTTGGCAACCCCGATGGATCTCACCTCGGATATAGATAATCTGTAGCCATGCCGCTCGAATCGAACGCCCCACCTGCGCTCCTCATCGACTTCGGCGGGGTCATCACCGAGTCTGTCGTCGGTGCCTTCGAACGCGCCTGCATCGCGCACGGAGTCGATCCGCGCGCGTTTGTCGCCGAGGCGTTTGCTGCCGAACATGCCAGTGACAGTCCGTTTGCCATGGTCGAACTCGGCCTCGTCTCGGTTCCCGAGTTCGTCGAGCGAATTGGCCCGGTGCTTACGAGGCACGCATCGCAGAAAGTCGATGCCAACGCCTGGTTCAGCGAGGTCCAGCAGACGACGCAGCGCGTCGACGGCGCAATGGTGGACGCTCTGCAGGCGCTCTACGACCGCGGCGTCCGAACCGTGCTGCTGAGCAACTCTTGGGGTCCGCGCGACACCTACCCATGGCATCTTCTCCCTGATTTCAGCGACGTCGTGGTTTCCGGTGAGGTCGGTATTCGTAAACCGGATCCGGGCATCTATCGACTGGCGTGCGAGAAGGCGGGATGCGATGCAGACGAATGCCTTTTCGTCGACGACGTAGAAGTCAACCTCGTACCTGCGAGGCAGCTCGGCATGAGCACGATCCTGCACAGCGACCGGGACACCACTCTTGCCGAGTTACAACGAGTCTTTGGGTGAGGGTCGTTAGTACAGGACGTCGAGCACGTGGTCGTCGTTCTGGGTCCGGCTAACGTATCGCCGCGCATTGTCCATGTGTTCGCGCCAAGCGATTTCGGCAGCGACTCCGTCACCGCGCTTGATGAGTTCGGTGATCTCCTCGTAGCCACGCAACGCTCGCCGGTTCGCCCTCTTGACCTCCTCGCTTTGTGCGCCGAGTTCTGTCAGCACATTGGCGAGTTCTCGCTCGATGATCTCGGAAAGCATGCCGATGAGCGCGGTCAGCGTCTGGTTGCCGGATAGTTCGATCAACTTGAGGTGAAAGCCGACACCCGCTTGGTGGAACGAGGCAGGATCGATCGCCGCGGCGGCACGTACCGCCTCTAGCGCGTCCTGCAAGGCAGCGTGCTGTTCCTCGGTGGCGTTCTTCGCAAGGTTGTGCACCGCTGCGGGCTCGATCGTCAACCGCGCATCCCACACGTCCCCGATCGACGTCTTCGCAAGCATCAGCACCATGCCGAACAGCCCGGCGGCAGCTCCGGGTCCGGGGAGCGTGACCTGTGCGCCCCCTGGTGGCCCACGCCGAACCGTGACCAGCGAATCCCCTTCCAACAACCGGAAGGCTTCGCGCAGCGTCGGTCGAGAGACTCCGAACTGGCGGATCAGTTCGGCCTCCGTCGGAAGCCAGTCCCCGTCGGCGAGTTCGCCCCGCGCAATCATCCGCCGAATTTGGGCCGCCACCTGGTCCGACATCTTGAGCGGCCGAACCTTGCGGCCGGATCCAGGCAGCGCCAAATCGCTAGATGCCACACCCACCTCCGGCCGTCCTGCCGCGGTCCCGAACCGGGACGCATCGAGCGAATATTGATCTTATGAATTTAGAATCTAGAGACACATCGGCGCTCCCGCGAGCCTGCGTGTCGGTGGAGCTACAGGTGCACCTCCACACGATAGGCACCCTGACACCCTTGCTTCGATACAGTTTATCTAGATAAACTCCGACGCACCACCATTATGACGATCAGGAGACTTGCGTGGACCTGTCCTTTACCGCAGAGGACCGCGTTTTCCGAAGTGAGGTGCGCAGTTGGCTGGTCGAGAACGTCCCGACCACCGAGCGACCGCACGACTTCGACGGGGCACGCGAATGGGACATGGCCTGGCAGCGCAGACAGTTCGACGGCGGCTACGGCGGCATCGCTTGGCCCCGCGAATACGGCGGGCAGGGGCTCGACCTCGTCCGCCAGCTGATCTGGTTCGAGGAGTATGCGATCGCAGAGGGCCCGGACATCGGGTGCGGTTTCGTAGGCATCAACCACGGGGGACCCACGCTGATCGCCAGCGGAAGTGAAGAACAGAAGCAGCGACACCTACCGAAGATCCTTGCAGGCGAGGAGGTTTGGTGCCAAGGTTTCTCCGAGCCCGGCGCGGGTTCTGACCTCGCTGCGATCTCCACGAGGGCCTCCATCGAAGGCGACGAGCTGGTGGTCAACGGGCAGAAGATCTGGACCAGCTATGCGCACGTCGCCGACTTCCAAGAACTCTTGGTGCGCACCGATCCCAATTCGTCTCGCCACCACGGTCTTACCTGGGTGATCTGCGATATGCGCGCCCCGGGAATCACGGTGCGGCCAATCATCTCCATGGACGGCCTCGCCGAATTCTGCGAGGTGTTCTACGACGACGTGCGCATTCCCCTCGACAACGTCGTCGGAGGCATCGGTCAGGGCTGGGGCGTCGCCATGTCCACGTTGGGGTTCGAGCGCGGCACCGGCTTCATGAAGTTGCAGACCGAATTGTCCGTCGCACTCGAGAAACTCGTCGCCGATGCCGCCGAACTCGGGGCGCTCGACGACGCCAAGGTGCGCGGCCAGTTAGGCGATCTGCGTGCCGACGTGCTCGCCATGCGTGCGATGACGTACGCCACGGTCTCGTCGGCGGCGCGAACGGACGTGCCCGGTCCAGAGGGTTCGATGATCAAGGTCTTCTACGCCGATCTGGCCCAGCGCATTCACCGGGCCCGGATGGACGTGATCGGCGCTCACGGCTTGGACCGCGACGGCAAGTACAGCCATGACGTGGGCGAATATCTCTACTCCTACGCAAGCACGATGGGCGGTGGCACGTCGGAGGTCCAGCGAGACATCATCGGCGAGCGCGTCCTCGGTCTTCCCCGGAACCGATAGGACAGCGAGTGGACTTCCTTCCTGACTCAGATCAGGACGCCCTGATCGAGACGACCCGCGAATACGTCGAATCACGCTTCTCCCTAGTCGACCCGTCATACCCGCTCGAGGACGTCACGTGGAAGGAGATCGCGCAACTCGGCTGGCTCGGGCTCGCGACCGACGAGGACGCCGGCGGTGCAGGCGCAACGCTGCTCGACGAGGTGTTCGTGTTTCGCGAAATCGGGCGCAGACTAGTGCCCGGTCCCATCCTGACGACGCTCGCGGCAGGTCGGTTGGCCGCGTGGACCGGCGACCTCGCGATGGCCAACGAGCTCGTCGGGGGCCGCTCACGCGTCGCGCGAGCCCTGCCCGTGCCCGCGGAGGAGGCGCGAGTAGTGTTGCTCGACGCCGACGACGCCCCGTTGACGCTCGTCGTCGACGACACGCACGCAGCACTTCATCCCACGCCACCCGAGTTGAAGACCCACAAGGGCCTCGAGGACCAAACGACGGTGAGCGTGGTTGCCCGTGAGGATCTCGGGCCGCCGAGGATCGTCACCCACGACGCCGCAACCGTGGCCCGACTGCGGCGCGTGCTGTCGATCCTGACCTCGGCCCAACTGGCCGGAATCACCGGGGCAACCAGGGATCTCGCGACCGCATACGCCAAGGAGCGGGTTCAGTTCGGCAAGCCGATCGGGGCATTCCAGGCCATCAAGCACAAGTGCGCCGACATGGCGACCAATGCTCTGGCTGCCGACAACGTCACGTTCTTCGCCGCGTTGACCGAATTGACGGCGCCTACCGCATCGGACTACAACGCGTTGGCGGCCGCGGCTTTCACCCAGCGCGCCGCGTTCGCCAACGCGAGGGCCAACGTACAGATTCACGGTGCGATGGGGTTCACGGTCGAGGACTGTGCACACCGCTTCGTCAAACGCACGCACACCCTCTGCGTCACCGAGGGGTTCGAGAAGGCCGCCGAACGCCTCGGCGCATCGCCCAGCGCCGAGGCGAGTGAGGAAGCATGACTACCGCCGACCTAAAGACCGAGATCGTCGACGGCGTTGGCGTCGTATCGTTCAACCGGCCACACCGCCACAACGCCATTACCGACGCACTGTTCGAGGCCACGTGCGACGCACTGCGCAGCTATCTCGCCGATCCCGCGGTACGCTGCGTCCTCATCCGCGGCGAGGGACGATCCTTCTGCTCCGGGCGCGATAAGGCTGAGCTCGGGAAGCGAACCGAAGGCGAGGATGACTTCACCTTCGTACAGACACACCAACGCATTCGGCTCGAGGTGCTGGAGTCGACCAAGCCGGTAGTCGCGGCCGTCCAGGGAGCTGCGCTCGGAGGCGGCTTCGAGATCGCGCTTTCTGCAGACATGCGCATCATCGCCGAGGACGCCGTATTCGGGCTGCCCGAGGTCGCACTCGGCCTCGTACCCGACACCGGCGGGACGCAGACCCTGCCCGCCCTGGTCGGTCCGGCGCGGGCGAAGTACCTGATTCTTAGCGGCGCACGCATCGATGCTCAGACCGCGTATTCATGGGGCTTGGCCGAAGAAGTGGTGCCCGTCGACGACCTCTACGACCGCGCCATGGGGTTGTGCCGCCAGCTAGCCACACAACCACGGTTGGCTACCTCGATGGCCAAGATGCTCGTCAATCAGGCATCCGCAGGATCCGTCCGCAACGGCATCGGTCAAGAGCTGCTCGCGCAGACCGCACTGTTCTCCTCGCCGGACTACCTCGCGATCAGGCAACGGGCGCTGCGCGAGCGTGCGAACGCCAACGAGGACGACAGCTGACATGGCGCTTCCCGCACCTCCGGCACTGGGCACCGCGATGCTGCCGCCGGATACCTATGCCGGCAAGGTCGTCATCGTCACTGGCGGCGGAACGGGTCTGGGCAAGGCGATGGCTTGCGAATTCGCGCGTCTCGGAGCCGCCGTCGCCATCGCGAGCCGCAAACCAGAGCACCGTGAAAGTGGCGTGCGCGCGGTAGAAGCGCTCGGGGCCAAGGCAATCGCCGTCGAACTCGACGTGCGTGACGATAGCGCAGTGGCGGCCACGTTCGACGAGATCGAGGCACGGCTTGGCCCCGCCGACGTGCTGATCAACAACGCCGCAGGCAACTTCCCGACACAGGCCGTAAAGATGTCCGCGAATGCGTGGCGAAGCGTGATCGACATCGTGCTCAATGGAACGTTTCTGTGCAGCACGGAGTTTGCGCGACGCGCCATCGAAAGGCAGTCGGCTGGAGCGATTCTCAACATCGGCGCCACCTATTCGTGGACGGGGGGCCCGGGTACCGCGCACTCCGCCGCGGCCAAGGCGGGAGTCACCAACCTGACACAGTCCCTCGCGGTCGAGTGGGCTCCCAACGGCATCAGAGTCAATTGCCTTGCCCCCGGACTGTTCCCGCACGACGATCTGCCACCGGTGCTGCTCGCCAGGCAGAACCCGGAGGCCGACGGCCAGCGCATCCCTGGTGGACGTGTCGGTCAGCCACATGAGTTGGGCTGGGCAGCAACCTATTTGTGCTCGCCCTTCGCCTCCTATTTGACGGGACACACCTTGGTGCTCGACGGCGCGAATTGGCTACGCCGTGGGTTGACGATGCCCCACTTCGTCCCCATCGACGAGCAATTCCCGTAACTAGGGCGCACGCGCGTTCGCGGACCGCGATCGGTCCGCACCCAGAGCGAAAGGACGATCAGTGACCATCGATGCGACTGCGCCGGCTGGCGCGCCTCCGGTGTGGGGCCCCGGCCGCGCCGACACCGTCATTGCGGTGCTCGCGCGCGCCGCCGAACAGTGCCCAACCAGGACCTACCTCGACTTCACCGGCGAAACCTACACCTACGCCGAGGTCTGGCAGTTGGCGCTGCGACGCGCTGCCGGCTTGGCCGATCTCGGGATCGCGAAGGGTCACACCGTGGTGACCATGCTCGACAACAACGTCGACGCCATCGTGTCCTGGTTCGCAACCAATTTCCTTGGTGCGATTTGGGTTCCGGTGAACACGGCCCTAAAGGGCGAGTACCTTCGTCACCAGATCGGCGATGCGGCCGCGGCAGTGGTGATCGCCGAGGCGGACTACGCGTCGCGCGTGATGGACATCGCTAGTGATCTGCCCAGTGTGTCGACTTTGGTGGTGCGAGGCGGTGCCCCGACGACGGGCACGCTGACCACAGTCGAACTCAGCGAGGTGACCCCCGAGGCGGGACTGTCCGCCCCGGTCGACGTTGAACCCGGCGACCTGGCGATGCTGATCTACACCTCGGGCACCACCGGCCCGTCGAAGGGCTGCATGATCAGCCACAACTACGTCTGCAACGTCGCACGGAACACCGCAGCGATGCGCAATCCTGCCTTTACGCTGTGGACGCCATTGCCGCTGTTCCACCTCAATGCCGCAGGCACCTCGGTACTGGCAACCGCGGTCAACCAGACCACCGTGTCGATCGCGGCGCGGTTCTCTCTTTCGGGGTTCTGGCCAGAGATGAAACGGTCAGGAGCACAACAGGTTTCGATTCTCGGTGTCATGATCACGCTCATCGCGAGCATGCCCGAGACAACGGAAATGGTGGACTGCTTCGGGCAGATCGAACACGTCGGCGGAGCCCCATGGACCCCGGAGTTGATCGCCACCTGGAAGACGCGGTTCGGGGTGCGCAGCGCGGGAAACTCGGTCTTCGGGCTCACCGAGGCGTCATTCATCACGAGCAACCAGCAAGGGCTCGCGGCACCGCTCGGCGCATCCGGGCGACGCAACGAGGACTTCGACGTTCGCCTTGTCGACGATCACGACAACGAAGTTCCCGCAGGCGAATCCGGCGAGATCATCGTCCGACCGCGCAAGCCACACGTGATGTTCGAAGGCTACTGGCGCCGGCCCGCCGAGACGATGGCCGTGCTGCGCAATCTGTGGTTCCACACCGGCGACGTCGGCCGTTTCGACGCCGACGGTTGGTTCTGGTTCGTCGACCGCAAGAAGGACTACCTGAGGCGGCGCGGCGAGAACATCTCGAGCTACGAACTCGAGCGCACCTTCCGCAGGCATCCAGACATCACCGACGTGGCAGTGCATGCGGTGCCGTCGGCCGTCACCGAAGACGACGTCAAGGTGACCGCGGTACTGCGCGACGGTGCCGAGCTCACCGAGGAAGCGCTGTGCAAGTGGTCCTTGGACGAGTTGCCCTACTTCGCCATCCCACGCTACGTGGAGTTTCGCAACGAGCTGCCCCGCAACGCCACGGGGAAGGTGCTGAAGCACCAGTTGCGGGACGAGGGCGTCACCGACCGAACCTGGGACATCGAGGACTCCAGCATGCAAGTGGTGAAACGATGAGCGATCAGGTCGTCGTCGACCGACAGGAGGGGGCGCAGATGCCTGAGTCCGTGCCATCCGGCAAGTCCAGCTTCCGGCACGATCCGGTCGTCCTGCTCGACGGTGAGACGTCGTTGCCTCGAAACATTCTCGGCAACAAGGGCTACGGCATCAACGCGATGCGCAGGGAGGGTTTGCCCGTACCGCCTGCGTTCTGCATCACCACCGAGGTGTGCGCCCACTACTTCGACGATCCCGACTCCACGACCGCTGCCATCCGCGACGAGGTTCGTGACAAGCTGCGTTGGCTGGAGGCCGAGACGTCGAGAACCTTCGGCTCGGGTCCACGCCCGCTGCTAGTGAGCGTGCGCAGCGGGGCCGCCCTGTCGATGCCCGGCATGCTGGACACGGTGCTCGACCTCGGTATCGACGACGGCGTCGAGGCCGCGCTTGCCGAATTGCACACCCCCGAGTTCGCCGCGGACACACGCAAACGCTTCTGTCACATGTACCGCCGCATCGTGCTCGACGACGACGGCGAGGTACCCAACGATCCGTTGGCACAACTCGGCGGCGCGATTGGCGCGGTGTTCAGGTCCTGGAACTCACTGCGCGCCATCGCATACCGCAAGCACCACGGGCTGAGCCAGCTCGGCGGCACTGCAGTCGTCGTGCAGGCCATGGTCTTCGGCAACATGGATGCGAAATCCGGTACTGGAGTCTTGTTCTCGCGGAATCCGATGACCGGCGCCAACGAGCCGTTCGGCGAATGGTTGCTGCGCGGCCAGGGTGAAGACGTGGTATCGGGCACGTTCGACGTCGAACCGTTGTCGGCGCTACACACCGCACAACCCGCGGTGTACGACGAACTCGTTGCGGCTGCCGACAAGCTGGAGCGCATCGCCGCCGACGTCCAGGACATCGAGTTCACCGTCGAACAGGGCAAGCTCTGGTTGCTGCAGACCCGGGTCGCCAAGCGGTCCGCGCAGGCCGCCGTGCGGTTGGCGCTCGCGTTTCGCGGAGAGGGACTGATCGACGACGTGGAGACGCTGCGCCGTGTCAGCCCCGCCGAGGTCAAGACGTTGCTCCAGCCCTCGCTGCAGCCGGAGACCCGCTTGGCTGCACCGCTTCTCGCCAAGGGCCTGCCCGCCTGTCCAGGCGTGGTGTCCGGCACCGCCTACACCGACGTCGACGACGCCATCGACGCCGCCGAGGAGGACCAGGACGTGATCCTGGTGCGGGTAAGCACCAGCCCCGACGACATCCAGGGCATGATGGCGGCGCGCGGGATCGTGACCGAGATCGGTGGAGCCACCAGCCATGCCGCAGTGGTGTCGCGAGAGTTGCACCGTCCCGCCATCGTCGGCTGCGGTGCCGGGCTCGCGAAGTCGCTTGCAGGCAAGCAGATCACGATCGACGGCACGGAAGGCGAAGTGCGCGAGGGAATTCTCGAACTCACTGCCTGGTCGGAGGACGACTCCCCGGACCTGGCGGCGTTGAGTGCCATTGCGCGAGAGCATAGCCCGCTACGCGCTCACGCCTCAGGTGACTATGAAGCGCTTCACGACGATAACGAAGCGGGGGTCGGCGCCGCCATCGCGGCAGGGGTGACGGACGTCGTGTCGGAGCACCCCCTCATCACCATGCTGATCGCCATCCGCCTGCAAGACAACGCAACCGACAACTAGAGCCAAGGAGGAACGTCGATGGGTCGTGTCGAGGGGAAGGTCGCCTTCGTCACCGGTGCGGCACGCGGTCAGGGCCGCAGCCACGCGGTTCACCTCGCCGACGAGGGGGCCGACATCATCGCGATCGACATCTGCGAGGACATCGCGAGCAATGGGTACCCGTTAGCGCGACCAGAGGACCTCAAGGAAACGGCAAGGCTGGTGGAGAAGTCCGGCCGGCGTATCGTGACGGTGCAGGCCGACGTCCGCGAACGCAAGGCGCTCTTGTCGGCGTTGCAAACCGGACTGGACGAATTCGGCAAGCTCGACGTCGTCGTGGCCAACGCGGGCATCTGCCCACTGGGTGAAGGACTTCCGGTCGACGCGTGGATCGACGCCGTCGACGTCGACCTTCTCGGCGTGATCAACACCGTGCACGTCGCACTCCCCCATCTGCGCGAAGGCGGATCCATCATCATGACCGGTTCCGTGGCGGGCCTATTGTCCAACGCGGCATCCGGTTCCGGCCCACAAGGGCTGGGTGGGGCCGGCTACAACTTGGCCAAGCGGGTCATCGTGGATTACAGCACCACCCTGGCGGTCAAGCTGGCGCCGCAGTCAATCCGCGTGAATGCGGTGCACCCCACCAACTGCGATACCGACATGTTGCAGAGCGCGCCGATGTACAAGACGTTTCGGCCCGATCTGGCGAATCCGACGGTCGAGGAAGCCTACGACGGATTCCGGTCCTTCCAGGGCATGCCCGTCGCCTGGGTGGATCCGGCCGACATCTCCCATGCAGTGGTGTACCTAGCCTCCGACGAGTCGCGCTTCGTCACTGGCTTGCAGCTTCCCGTGGACGCCGGTGCCACGATTAAGGGCACGGGTATCCGCAAGTAACCGGTGAACGGAGTACAACGATGCGCCTATAAGGCGAGGTGGGGGATCATAACGGGCGCTGGCGGCGTCAAGCCCCGGGGTGATGGATTGGCCGAGCCACTGGGCGGAAAAAGCCCGGGCCTAGTGTGACATAGCGCGCCAAGTAAGTTCTGAAATCGGAGGTCGCGCATGTTGACAGGCTTGAAGGGGTCGCGAAAGACCTTGTCGCGCGCCTACACCAGCGACGATTCTCCTGACTGGTTCACCAAGGCACTAGCCCAGGTGCCGCAGCACTCTCACGTCGACGTTGGCGGCTGCCGCATCCACGTACGCACCTGGGGATCATCCGACAACCCTCCGCTCGTTCTCGTGCATGGCGGCGGGGCGCACTCCGGATGGTGGGACCACATCGCGCCGTTGCTGTCCACCGCCCATCGCGTCGTCGCACCCGACTTGTCCGGGCACGGCGACAGTGGCACGAGAAACTCCTACGGCCTTCGCCTCTGGGCACACGAGGTCGTGGCCGTGGCCGAAGCCGCCTCGCCGAGGCAGCCGACGATCATTGGCCACAGCATGGGTGGCTGGGTGACCGCATCTGCGGCAACTCATTACGGCGATGACATCGACAGCATCGTCATCATCGACTCCCCTCTGCGCGATCGTGCGCCCGAGGAGGGTCCACTGGGCAACCGGAGCAAGCGACCACGTAGTTACCGGAGCAAGGACGACATCGTCGCTCGGTTCCGGCCGGTGCCAGAACAACACGTCGTGCTGCCGTTTGTCGCGGGGCACATCGCCGGTGAATCGGTGCGTCGGACTCTCAAGGGGTGGACGTGGAAGTTCGATCCCGCGATCTTCGGAGGGCATCTGCTCGATCAGACACCGGTGGAGCAGGAGATCATGGAAGCGACGATGAACCAGATGCCCTGTCGCGTCGGGTACGTGCGATGCGAAAACGGCCTTGTTCCACCTGACATGGCGCAAACCATCCGCGACATCATGCAACTCAAGGGTCCGTTCGTCGAGCTCGCCGAGGCCGGCCATCACCCCATGCTCGATCAGCCGCTGCCGCTCGTCGCCACCCTGCGCACCCTGCTGGAGTTCTGGTCAATCACCTAACCGCTGCGCGGCCGTGCTGACGAAGGCGATGACGTAGCCAGCAAGTTCCACACCCATCTGACGGAACTCCCGATTACGCCGGCTTTGCTGAATCAGGGACCGATCAGATTTCGCGGGCACCTTGACGTGAGGCGCTACACGTCGCCACCGGCCAGCAGCCGATTGACTGCGGCCGAGAAGCGCACCTGCAGATGGTGCCAACGCGGCAGACCATCGTCGGCGAGCTCCCGGTGTTCGGGAAAGACGGTGGTGCCCCAATCCAAGCAATACCCAAGTGGCACTTGGGGATGCCCCATGACCTTCGCCCACGGCAAGATGCGTTTGGCCACGTCCTCCGGGGTGCCGATGTAGATCTGATGCTGGATATCGTCGTCCGTGATCTTGGAGAAGGTCTCCAACAACTCGGCACGGGTGAAATTGGTCGATCTGTGCGTCATACTCAACGCGTACTTGTCACCGAGTGGGTGGGTGCCACCCCAATGCTTCCAGTGGGCGCCCGTCGGGGTCAAAGTCAGTGCGGAGGCGCGCACGAAGGGACTCTCCAGGGCGCGCGTGACCTCTGCGTCGTTCTCGCAAAGGACGACTACGTTCGATCCGATGACCGGAATGGTGCTCGGATCACGACCGATTCGCTCGGCCTCGGCGTGCATGATCGCAATATCCTCCGCCATTGCGTCGGGCCTGTCCGCGTACCCGCCCGGCAGGTAGGTACTGAGCCCGTCCGCTACACGCGCGACCAGCCTCATGGTGGCCGGACCGCCACCGACAACCATCACCGGTGGCGGAGCGTCGATGTCGTAGACCGGACATCCCAGCAGTGCGTCCGTTTGCGGCCAGAACTTACCCTCGATCGTCGCCGGCTCGCTGGTGCGGAGCAGGGCTTTGACGATACGGACGAACTCTTCGAGGCGCTCGATCCGGGGTAGGGAACGCTCGAGCCCATGCGGAACGAACTGCTTGTTCTCGCCCGTACCGACGAACAGGCCGACTCGCCCCTTGGTGATCTGGTCCAGCGTCTTCAGCGTTTGAGCCATGACCGAGGGTGGGCGCCGGTAGCAATCGGTGATCAGGCTGAAACGAAGCTTCGATGTCTGCATACCAGCCGCCGCGATGAGACAGGTTGTGTCATAGAACGCTTCGTATTCCGGGACACGGGCCGAATCGGGCATCAGCCCCCAAACCGAGCGAAATGTCCAGGATTGTGTCTGCTCCGTGAATCCCCAGTCGGTGTATCCGAGCTTTTCCATGATCTGGAGATGGCGCAGGCTTTCATCGATTCCCGCGGGACGCCAAATTTCCGCTCCGACACCGCCCACGAATGGAAGGTCGGGCGCGTACTCCTTGATGAATGCGAGGTCTTCTGCGGTTACGGTCACCTGTTCTCCTTTGATCAGTGCATGTATTGACGAACAACTCAAGCGCTCCGAAGTGCGCGATTCCCACGACTACCGACACCAAACGGAGCTCGCACGCTGTCAGGTGCAGCCCGGCCACTGCATGCGAGCCATGAACATGTCCACCGAGCGGTCCGGGATCGCCGGGCGGCGATTCGTCCGCCCAATCCAGCCGTACGGCACGAACTGTTGTCCTCGCCGTTGGCGACGCTGATCGAGACGCGTCCTCCGGAAACGTCATCCAGGGTCAACAGTGTTCGAGCGAGGTGGGCAGGCGTGCCACCAAGGCAGTCGATGCGCTGCAGCCCAACCATATTCGACCTCATCGTCCTAACAAGCCAACAGTGCCGCTGATCCCTAGGCCACTTTAGCGTCAGCTCGCCGACTCGACAATAGTTTTAGCTAGATCATCTATATCGTATAGTTCTCTGCTGTCTCACCCGATAGAACGTCAGGCACCGCTGCTACGACGACGGCATCGCAACCACGGCAGACGCATCTGTTTGTTGACATATCAAGTAGGTTTCCGATGAACCGTCGGAAAGGAAGGCACGACAGTTGGCGCGGTTCACTAGCGTCGGCCGACGGCAACTCTCACCGGGCTCGTCGTGCGTCGTCCTTACCGCATGCAGTCGCGCAGCACTTCGGCGAACCGATGCGCTAGAAATGCGTCTTCCCAACGGCTTTCGAGGGCTTCCAACAGAATCGGCATCGCCGCCTGCACCTCTCGATTCGGACCGGGAAGTGCGATCAGCCGGGTCCACTCGACGCTACCGACGCCGATGCGGACGTGCGGTTTGACGTGCCTGCCGTGCCCAACCGCATAGGTCGCGAGCACGGCGGTCACCAGTCCGGGATCGCACCGCTGCAACGCTTCGATCGTGCGATCCTTGTCTTCTGCGCCAACGCCACCGGTGGTGATGACGATCCCGTACCCCTCGGACACGAGCCGCAGCACCCGTCCAACGATCGCTTCCTCGTCGTCCAGCACGGCACCACCCGCGGTGACCTCGAACCCCGCTCGGCCCATCACCTCGCTCACCGTTGCGAGATTGGTGTCCGTGATGTTTCCGGCAACCACCTCCGGTCCGGTCGACACGACCGCGACGCGCTTCGACACGTAACTGCGCAAGCGGTCGTCGATCTCGGTGGCGCGCGCTAGGACGCCCTCAACCTCGTCGGCGGGGGTTCCGATGACGCCGAGCACGCCGTTGGAGTGCACCGACGCATCCGCCGCAAGAGACAACCCTGGCACGTCGGCGAGTGCGGCGAGCAGCGCGGATTCACGACCAACGATGCTTGCCAAGGCCATTCGCGGCTTCAGCACGTCGAACACCACGTGATCATCGCGGGCATCGGTGACGAAGACGGCACCGGGCTCCAGGTCGAGCGCACCCGCGGCAGACCTCGCCAGCTGGTGCAGGTCCACTCCCTGCAGCGCGACCCCGCGTACCCATACCTCGGTCTTGTCGAGCAGTTCTACGTCAGGCACGGCGCGCTCAACTCAACGTCACTGCTGGCAAGTCTCGCTGCGCCAACCACTTTGGCATGCGGATCCTTTCGACGTCCTCGATGACCCGCGGAGCCGCCTCGCGCAGATGGGCCGCCAGTGACTCCGAAACGTGCAGCGCGCCCGGCAGCCCGTCGTAGACGAGGACGTTGTCGGACTTCGCGATCGCCTTCGCGCGGTTCACCGCGTCGGCCAGTCCGTCGGTGACCTCGGATGCGTCGCGGATCCAGCATGCGGACGGGTCCTGCTCGAGCCAGTCCATCACCTGCGGGCTGGTCACGAACGTGGGCACGCCCTTGATGAGGTACATGTACGGCACACCGCCAGCCATGTAGTTGATCACGTAGGCCTTGATGTTCGCGTTTTCGCCCATCATGTACTGACCCACCAGGCCACGCACGGATTCCGGTAGCAGCGCTGCGTAGAGCGCAGGATTGTCAAGGTCCAGCCAGTCGGCGTTGGAGTAGTACAGGACGTCGAACGGGATGCCACCTGCATAGGAATAAATGGTGTTTCCATGGCCGTCGAAGACGACCGTGACGTCCTTGACCTCGCCCATCAATCGAATCAGGACAGCATAATTGCGGAAGGTGTCGGTCGCGACGCGGCGATCGAGTGCGCCGAGATCGTTGTCGGCGTCGACGTCGATGACGCCCTCAGGGCTGGTGTTCAATATGACCGTTGAGACGTAGCGCTTTTGGACGAAGTCGCTGTCGAACACGGCACGCGAAACCAGTTGGCCGGTGCGCGGGCCGTAGCCGAAGTGATACGCCGACCGGGTCTCGAGCCGCGTGTACGCCATGCCGAAAGGCTTGAACAGCCGATCCTGCATGCGGTGCAGGTATCCCTCACGCATCTCCGTCACGTGTGTGTGAATGAAGTGGTCCGCGTTGAAGAGTTGCTTGTTCAGGTACATCGGGCCAACCCGGGTGTCAATCTCGACGCCCTGATCGATCTGCGGGCACTCCTTGGCGTCGCCGAAGCGATCTTCGAGGTCATAGATCCTCATCCAGTCGGGATTCTCCATGTGGCCCATGGATTCTGCGATGCGCAATCGCACCCTGGCGCCCGTGGTTTTCTCGACGTGCTGCGCAATCTCCTCGAGCATCGCCACGTAGGCCATCCCCGAGAGTGCGAAACCGTGCGGATTGGCAATCAGGTTGACTCGGTCCTTGCGGCCGATCTTGGACCAGACCAGTCCCTCAACTCGCCGGCGGGCGCGCTCGCGCACTTCGTCGACGTCCGTCGGGCCAAGATTGGCGTCCGGAGCCCAAATGGGTTCGGGCAGCCACGATGTCAGCTCACGTACCGGCAGGGTGACGATGCCGTCGAGTTCGGCAGCCCGCGTCTCGACGACGTCCGCTGGCGATCGCTTGTTCCACGTCGGGAATAGCTGCGGTGCGGGCATGGGCGCGATGGTCATGTCAGGCCTCATCCATGTTGAACATCATTGCGTTGACGTCCTTTTGCAACGGCAACAGCGGATACGCCTCGACGAGGTCGGGGTCGACCTTGCCATCCGGACCGACGAAGTTCATCAATCGTCCGGGAATTCCGTACCACTGGTAGCCATTTCGCGGGTTCCGAGGGGCATCACCGTGACCCGCGGCGGCAAGCATCCGGAGAATGGGGTCGAGGCAGATCTCGGCGCACCCCGTGCGAGCACCCGTCGAGATCGCCACATCCTCCGGGGTGTGCGCACCGTCGAGGATGGCTCCAGCAAGGTCGCCGGCAGTCGTGTTCGTGCATACGCAGACCAACATGTCGGGCAGCATTCCCACCTGCATGCACAGTTGCCCGATCTCCTCGACCGACGCCTTGGCCGGCTCGGTTCCAACTTCGAACGGCTCCTCGAGCCGACGCATCACGATGGCGTCGTCAGGGCAGAGTTCCATGCAGTTCTGCGCGTTGTAGCAGACGTCGCCTGCCACGACCGCGATGTTGCGGCCAGGCCCTGGTTCGTCGGGCCGCCGCGGACGCATCGAGATCGCCACCGTCGGGCAGGTCAGCACGCACTTGTTACAGCCCGTGCAGTTGTCTTCAATGATTTCGGCGACCATCGTGACGCGCTTGGCCATAGCACTCCCAATTCGACCTTAATGCGTATTAAGGCGAGCGTATTTTGGACGATAGTCACCGGTCAATAGTGCTGGCAGATCAGCCAGAAGTTCGTACGTAAGCGATGAACATGTCCACCAAACGGTCCGTAATTGCCAACGGCGACTCATCGATCAAACCTACGTCGGCGGTGACCTCGACACCGAAGAGGCTGCTGGTCAACAGATGCACGGCCGCGTCCACGTCGACGTCCACACGAACTTCCCCGCGTTCGATTCCGCGTTTCAGGACATCTCTGACGAAGTCGTCCCACGCCTTGCTCGCCCGCTGCGCCGCATGCTTGATCACCGGGGATTCCGGTATGTGCAACACGGCCTCGTGAATTACCCGCAGTCGCGCGCTCGGCACGGTAGCCCAGCGCCGCAAGCGGACTCGCAGACGCTCTTCCGCCGGGGCGTCGGGATCGTCGGTCTGCTCCAAGTCCGCTACGTACTCCTGCGCGGTGCTTTCGAGCACCTGCTCCAGCAGATCGATCCGGCCGGAGAAGTGGGTGTACAGCGCCGGGGTGGTCACCCCGGCGGACTCCGCAACGGAGGCCAGTGTCAGGTCAGCGAATCCCCGGTCCGTTACGACCTGTTGGGCAATCCGAATGAGCTCGGCTCGCCGCCCGCTCGGCACTGCTTGCGGCGCAGACACGTGGACACGACCGACGCGAGGCAACGAACCGTCACGCCCTAGGACCAAACCTGCTAGGCGCCAACAGTATTCGTCGATCTCGTCTTCGGGGGGCAACTCGCCGGCGTGCAAACGCACCATGGTGTGGCTCAGCATCGTCCCGGTGATGGTCTCCATCATGGTGTCGGCAGGCAACACCGGTCGCCGTTCGCCGCGTTGCACCATTCTGTCGATGACGCCCTGCGCGTGCGCAATCATGCCCTGTGAGGTTTCGGCCACCCACTGTCGGATTGTTTCGGTTCCGGCGTGAAACTCGGCGGTAGTCCGCATCATTGCGGCTCCATCGGGGGAAACGTAGAGGGCCATGAGACCACGCGCATAGCCCGCAAGCTCCGCCTGAGCGTCGCCGAGATCGGGAATCTCAACCGGAAGCGGCACGGCGCGCAACGCCTCCATGAGCAGGTCCTGCGGCGACTCCCAACGACGGTAGAGTGCCGGCTTTCCGATGCCTGCCCTGGACGCGACGTTCGCGAAGGTCACTTGTGTCGCGCCGGACTCGCCGTAGATCACTCTGGCAGCCTCGAAGGCCCGCTGCTCGAGATTGGGATCACGGGGGCGCCCCGATCCCTGCCGACGCTTCGGCACGCGCGGCTCCTCCGACGTGAACGACGCTGACACGCTCAAGCTATCCGACGCCTCCCACCGCCGAAAGGGCTACGAATGCACGTCCGGGTGCATAGGGGGCGTCGTCGAGACTGATCGAGCGCAGGCGTGGCGCCTCTTCACGCATTGCGGTCAGCGTGGCCTCCAGCGCGTCGGCCGTCACGCTCCCCTGCGCCTCCGCGGCGACTTCCACGATGACGTCGTCGTCTCGGACACGGGCGCGAACGACATCGTTCCCGGTCAGCACGCGTAGCCGCTGTTCGCCAATGTCTATTGCGCGCAACAGGTCTGCGGTAACCGCGGTCCCTGTGTACAGCCGGCTTGCGAGGCAGGGCGCAGCGGGCAGATCGTGCCACGACCGCCCGCGCTCGTATGCCAGCGATCGAATGTCCGTCTTGGACATACCGGCTTCGACATACGGATGCGCGACTCCGTGTTCGTCTGCTGCGATCAGACCCGGGCGGTACTCGCCGAGATCGTCGGTGTTCGCGCCGCTCATTACGGTCCAGCTGCGGCCGCGCCATCGCGCCGCCGATGACACCCGATCCAGCTCGCTGTACAGGTTGGACTTGCAGAAGTAACAACGATTTCGCGGATTGGCCAGGTAGTCGGGATCCGAGAATTCACGGGATTCGACCACCTCGAGCCGCCAGCCGAGGTCCGATGCCGCTTCGCGCACGCGGGCGGTAGCGGACGGCGGGACAGCCGGAGTCACGGAATGCGCGATCACCGTGGTGCGCGGGCGCAGCTGGTGCGCCACGTCGGCCAACAACAGGCTGTCGACTCCGCCGCTGCAGGCGATCACCCGCCTAGGGTACCTATCCAGCGCGTCGGCCAGGACGTCGAACGTCGCGTTCATCCGATGACCTCCATGTGCAGGTCCCACAGCGGCGCATCGAGTACCGCTCGACCGACGTCGACGATCTCCGCACCCGCGTTCACAATGCGGCGAAGTTGTACGCCGTTCACCCCGCCGGCATAGGCGATGGTGACGTCCCACCTACCGCGAAGCGCGGCACTCACGCCTTCCAGGTCGTGAATCCGCCCGGTGTCGACCATCACGACGGCAGCCCCGGCGTCGGCCGCCTCCATGGCCTGTGCCACGTCGACGACTTGTATCGAAACCGGACCGTTGCGGAGCTCACGGGCCGCCGACACCGCTGCGGTAATGCTGCCGAGCATGATGACCTGATTCTTGCCGACGTACACGAAGTCCTCGTCGAGCAGCCTGTGCGACAGGCCGGCGACGTCGAGGCCCGCGCGGAGCACCGGCTTCATTGCCACCGGTAGCTTCTTCCAGCCGCCGCAGACAACTCGAAGCTCCGGCGGCGCAGCATTTTTGATTTCGGTACCGCGTCGCGCGATGCCGCCGGCGAATCCGAGAATCCCCAACACGTGGTCCTCCGCGATCGAGACCTCCCACGCGGTGCCTTCTACGAACACCAACGGCTGACCGGCGTCGGCTCGTTCGCCCTCGTTCGCCACGATGTCCCATCGGCCGGTCGGGTCGGTGGTCTGCGGTTTCACCAGCGCCGTGCCTGCGACGAAACCGGGCTCGGTAGCACTGACGACGGCGTGGTACCTGCCGTGCAGGTGGGAAACGAGCTCGGCGGTGATTCGCCGGGGGGGTGCGGAGACGTTCAAGACAGCGTGACCTCCCGCACCTTCTGCTCGAACGCCTCTTGGTCCGGCGAGGGTCGTACGGCGCGCAACTTCATCAGCTTCGTCTTATTGCCCTTCAGCCTCGCCTTGCCGGTAGCGATTGCCCGCACGCCGACTGCGAGGTTCTTCATGACCATCACCTCGTGGGCCAGCTGCTTGGTCGTCGTCAAGGTCGCCTCGGCATCGTCGGAAAAGCCCGGCTCCCACCAGCATCCGCGGTACGTGGCCTGTACGCCCACATCGGTGACGTCGATGTTGACGACGATACCCTGCAAGGCCGCGGGCAGTTCGGGCTCTCCCTCGGCGAGAAGCCCTTTCACCGCGCCAAACCATTCATCGGACAGGAAGGGATATTGCTGCGTCATTCTGCTTCTCCTGGTTCATGATTCGGCGTGTGCTCGCCATGGTTCATCTTGGTGCGCAGGTGCGACCGCAACCGGGTTGCGATCGGGTCGGCCAATGCGGCTCGGCGCGCCCCTGTACGCAGGTGTTCCAAGAGAACGGGCGCAGCCAGCCGCACCTCTTCATTGGGTCCGGGCAGCGCGACGATCACGCTGCCGTGCAGTTCGCCAACGCCGATGCGGATCCCCTCTTTCACGTGACGCGGGTGCTCGCCCACCGGGAAGTGCACGAGATACGGCGTTGCGGCATCCGGGTCGAGCTTCAGCAGGGCCTCGATGGTGTGGTCCTTGCTCTCCGCACCGACTCCGCCAGTGGTTACCACGACGCCGTAGCCGGAATCGACCGCCACGCGGATTCGGCCCGCAATGAGGTCGCAATCGTCACGCACGGTACCGCCGAAGGACACGTCGTAACCGTCACCGAAGATCTCACTCAGCGTCTGGCGATTGGTGTCCTCGATCTCGCCGCGATCGACCTCGGCGCCCGTCGACAGCACGCAGACCCGGCGCGCAATGCGTGCCGCGATGCCGTCCGCCGCCTGACGCGCCTCACTCAGCGCCGCCTCGAGCACGTCGGAATCGGCGGGTATCCAACCGAGTACGCCGTTCGAGGTGATCCGCGCGTCGTCCGCCAGCGTCACCCCGGGGACGGCCGCGAGACCCTCGCGAATCGCCTGCCAGCGACCGACCAGCTGATGGGAGTAGAGCTTCGGCCGCAGGATGTCGAACGTGACGACGTCGCCCAACACGTCGGTGACCAACACCTCGGCGACGGACAGATCCAGCGCTTCGGCCGCCGCGGCGGCCAAGCCGCCAAGGTTGGTGTCGTGCAACGTGATTCCCTCGACCTTCAGCTCGCGCTTGTCGAGTAGATCGAACGAGATCGCGTCAGGCACCGCCGACTCCCAGTGCGATCGGGTCCAGCCCGCGCTGCTTGAGGTACTTGGGTAGCAGTTCCTCGTCGACGAGCCGGCTGCATTCCGGCGCATTCGCCAGAAGCTGCTCCCCCATCGACGGGCTGAGATTGATCGCGCCGTAGCTGCCGTCAAAGCACATCAGGTTGTTCGAGCCATCGGCCCGTTCGCGCGCCAACTCCACCGCGTGAATCAGGTTGTCGGCGACCTCGGCGTAATCGAGGAAGCCTGGGTTGGCGAAGTCGCGCGCCATGGTGTCGGCCATCTCCTGGTCCGCGACGATCGTCGGATACACCATCGGCAGCGAGAGCACCGTCAGCCCGATCAACGTGTGATTGAGTACCAGGGCCTTGATGCCCAGCGAAACGTTTCCGCCAACCAAGTGTTCGATGTCCGCTGTGCCGTCGGGCTCGTCGAGATCCCACCAATCGCGCCCATTGAAGAACAATTGGCCGAAGATCATGCCTCCGGCATGAATGTAATACGGCCACCGTGCACCGTCGATGATCGGGATGACGTCATCGATGGTGCGGAACAGCGCCAGCATCTTTCCGTAGGAACGCAACATTCCCACCGTGGTGCGGGCGCCGAGCAGATCGAGATCGTTGTCGGCGTCCACGCCAGTCAGTCCGTCGGGCGAACTCGTCATGACCGCGGAGAAGGCCAGCTTGCTGCGCACGAACTCCGAGTCCGCGACGGCACGGCCGATCAGGTTACCGGTCCGCGGTCCCATCTCCATGTGGAAGATCGACCGAGTTTCCATGCGCGCGTAGGACATTCCGAACGGCTTGGTGATGCGGTCGATCGCGCGATGCGCGTACACCTCGCGCGGATCGTCGTAGTGGGTATGCACGATCCAGTCGGCGCTGTAGATCGCGCGCAGCCCATACAGCGGGCCGAGCACCGTGTCGATCTGCACGCCCTGATCCAGCGGGTTGGCACCTGTCACCTTGCCCGCGTACCGCTCGGACAAGCCGTAGAAGTCGATGAATTCCTGCGGCTCCTTGCGGCCGTGCCACGCGATCACGACGAGTTTCACGTTCTGACAGCCCGTGCGTTCCACGATCGAGTCGCGGATGGCCCCCAGCATCTCGGCATAACCAAATCCACCGTCAATACCGAAACCGTGCTCGGAACAGATCACGTTCACCCGATGACTCGGCTTGATCATGTCCATGTCGACGTCGGCCAGTGCGTCGAGCGCAGCGCGGCGAATGGCGGTCCCGTCGTCGCCATGGTGGAAGATCGCCGGACCAATGTCGTCGAACAACTGCCGCACGGGCAACGAAACCATGCCAGGCACGTCCTTGCCGCGCATCTTCCGGACCCGCGGACCGTACACCGACGGCATGATCTCGGGCGGTTCCACCGGGGGGTTGAACATGGTGCGTTCGATCGTCGTCACGAGAGCTCCTCCTCGATGTTGGGCTGGTACGTCACAAATCCACTTCTGCTTCGGCCGACTCCTTGGTCCGCCACCCCTGCTCGACGCGGATGCCGAACAGGGGGTAACGCGAATCCAGATCGGGCTCGATGTTCATCAACGCCTGGTCGGTGTTGTATCGACGCAGCTTCGATTCGGTGCGAGCCTCACCCGTCGCCGCCACCAGCAGCCGGCGCAACCCCACCGAGCAGTACATAAGGCACCCGGACTGAACCCCGATGCGCAACGACAGCTTCTCGTAGGAGTCGGCGCCCTGGAGAATCGTTGCGACGATCTCCTGTGCGGACCTGTTGCTGCACGGGCACACCAGGTGGCTCGGCGGCGTGTTCGTCGCGAAGCAGATCTTCTTGATCGCCTCTTCGTCGATGTCCGTCGTGTCGACTTCGACGTTGATGGGCTCGTCGCGAACAATGGTGACCAGCGCGTCATCGTCGCATGAGTCGATGCACCGCATGCAGGCAATGCACTTGTCGTTGTCGACGACGGCAAGTGCCTCAGTCTTCGGGCCAACCATGACGATGGCCTCGGTCGGACACACGCGCTCGCACCGATAACAACCCGTGCAGTTCTCGTCAATCACCTCGATGCCGAGCTCGATCGTCTGCAACCGAAAACCTCCTCTTGATACGTACCGAATTAGTCCGTAATCTATGTCACAGCATGGACCTCCCACACAAAGATGTCAAGAATCCACAGGAACCTCACGTGACGGCGCCCGAGGTTCTGATCTACGACCAAGCGCGTACGGCTCGCATCGGTTTGCCCGAGGCCGTTTACTGCCTCGACAAACACGTCGACGACGTCGTCGCCATCGCCTCCCGTCTGGCCGAATCCGACGTTGGCCCTGTCCTTTTCACTCGGATGAACGCGATGCAGTACGAGGCGGTCGTCGATCGCGCCTGCGTGGCGCTCGACTACGACGAAATATCGCTGACCGCCTTCCTGAACGGAACCACGCCGCCACGCAACGCCCGAGTGGGCATCGTCGCGGCGGGCACCTCCGACCGCGCTGTGGCGCTGGAAGCCCGGCGTACCCTCGACTTCCTCGGCATCGACGCCAACCTCTACGTCGACGTCGGGGTCGCAGGTCTGTGGCGTCTGCTCGAGCGTGTCGATGACCTGCGTAGCGAAGACGTCCTCATCGTCGTCGCAGGAATGGATGCAGCCCTGGCGTCCGTCGCAGGCGGCCTCGTCGCATGTCCCGTCATCGGCGTACCGACGTCCACCGGCTACGGCGCAGCGCGCGGGGGCGAGACGGCGTTGGCGGCGATGCTGGCCAGCTGTGCACAGGGGGTACTCGTCACCAACATCGACAACGGCTTCGGCGCGGCATGCGGCGCCGCGCGAATCATCGGGCGTTCGTGAGCACCACGCTGTACCTCGACTGCGTGGGCGGGGTTGCCGGGGACATGCTGTTGTCCGCACTGATCGACGCAGGTGCGTCGCTACCGGAAATCCAGGCCAAGCTACCGAATCTCGGTGTCACACTGGAGGTTCGTTCCGTGGAACGACACGGAATCGGCGCCACCGCGTTGACCGTGACGGCTCCGCACGAGCACGCGCACCGGCGCCTGCGGGACATTCGGCATATCATCGACGCCAGCGAGATGCCGGCAGGCGCGAAGTCGCGCGCGCATCGCGCGTTCGAGGTGCTGGCCGATGCCGAAGGCCGCGTCCATCGCATCTCGCCCGACGAGGTCACGTTCCACGAGGTGGGCGCACTCGACGCCATCGTCGACATCTGCGGCGTCGCGTTGGCCGTGGAACAACTCGGCATCGACCAGATCGTCTGCTCGCCCTTGCCGATGGGCCGAGGCACGACCCGCAGCGCGCACGGGGTCATACCGCTCCCAGCTCCCGCTACACTCGAAATATTGTGTGATGCACCGGTTTACGCGGTCGACGTCCAGGGTGAGACCGTCACGCCAACCGGCGCGGCGCTAGTGAAGTCGTTGAGCAACCGGTTCGGGGTGATGCCTGCGATGACACTGTCGACGATCGGCGTCGGATCGGGGAACGCGGATTGGCAGTCGGTGCCCAACGTCGTGCGCGCTCTGCTCGGCGCGCCGGACCCAGAGCGGTCCGAAGCCGGTCGCGCTGCACTCATCCTCGAGACGAATCTCGACGACATGCTGCCCGAATGGGTCCCCGACGTGGTGGCCGCCTGCCTGGAGGCCGGTGCACACGACGCCTGGACCACGCCCGCGGGCATGAAGAACGGCCGCCCGGGAATCACGTTGGCCGCATTGGTATCCACCACCAACGAGCGGTCTGTCGCCCACGCCATGCTGCGCCACTCCACGACGCTGGGGGTGCGCGTGCGACGGGTCGAACACCGCTGGGCCCTGGAGCGTCGGTTCGACAAGGTCGTGGTCGACGGCTACGACATCTCAGTGAAGTTCGGACTCTTGGACGGCGAAGTGGTCAACGTCAAGCCCGAGCACCGTGATTGCGTCCGGGTCGCGCAGGCTACAGGCAGAAGCGTCAAGGACGTGTGGGGGCAGGCGCTCGCGGCAGCACGTGCCGCACCGAAGTCGATGGATCCGGCATCGTAACCGCCTTGGCGATTTCGACCGCTGGCTACCAATTAATCTATATTATTCATACTTAAATGATCCATGCATGCGTGCAGTCGAACCCGCCCAGGCCCGTCCGAATAGGCTCGCCAGAAGTGAAGGAAATCGTGACCTTGCGCGAGACGACGGACCTCACCATGGCGCCCAGCACGAAAAATGGCGCGCTGAAGACGGTTTTCAGCCATTGCTCATACTGCGTATGCCTGTGCGGGATCAAGATCTCGGTGCAAGACAACAAGGTGCTGTCCATCGAGCCCGACCGGGAGAATCCTTACAGCTGGCGCGACTTCTGCCGCAAGGGGATGACGGCGGCCGAGGTCGTCGGACATCCCCAGCGGCTGACCACCCCGATGCGACGGGTTGGAGATCGGTACGAACCTGCCACGTACGCCGACGCCATCGCCGACATCTCGCAGCGGATGAACGCGATCATCGACGAGCACGGCCCCGAGGCGATCGGTTCGTATCACGGCAATCCCATGGGGTTCAATTTCGGCGGCAGCATGCTTCTGACCGCCCTTCTCGACGCGATTGGTACCGGAAACCGGTTCTGGGTGGGCTCCGTCGATCAGAACAACGTTCACGTCGTCGCCATGGCGATGTACGGCTACGACCTGCCCGCGTTCCTGCCCGACATCGAGGAGTGCGACTACTTCCTCATGATCGGAATGGACCCATACCAAAGCAAGTTCGGCTGGACCGACTCCATCCCGAACGGCTGGACCCGCACACTCGAGGCGCAGGCGCGGGGTGCACAACTGGTCATCGTGGATCCGCGGTTGTCGGAGAGCGCGAAACGCGCCGACCGGCACATCGCGGTGCGGCCGGGCGCCGACTGGGCACTACTACTGGGCATTCTGCATGTCATCTTCCGCGAGGGCCTCGACCGGACGCCCGAGGCGATCCCGGTGTCGGGCATCGATGATGTGCGCGATTTCGCCACTGGCGTGGACCTGTTAGACCTCTCCGACCGATGCGGCGTCTCGGTCTCCGACATCACCTCACTCGCACGTGATTTCGCCACTGCGCGCACCGCCGTATGCCTCACCCACACCGGCGTCGCGCAGACCGAGACGGGTGCGGTCGGCGAGTGGCTGAGCAACGTACTCAACATCGTCACCAATAGGATGGACGTGGTTGGTGGTCGGCGATTCGAACGCAGCGCGGTCAATCTTCCTCTCATCTACAAGGCGACCTTTGCAGAGTCCACGCACCGAACCCGACTGAGGAACCAGCCCCAGATCGCCGGCTTCCACGCGCTGGCCGAACTCGCCGACGAGATCACTACGCCGGGACCCGGTCAGATTCGCGGCATGCTCATCGCCAACGGCAACCCGGTCGTCTCGGGACCCGACAGCGCTGCCCTCGACGAGGCACTGAGTCAGCTCGACCTCCTCGTCGTCGTCGACATCGTCCAGCGCGAGAGCCACCGTCACGCGGACTGGCTGATCCCCGGCACCCACTTCCTCGAACGTGAGGGCCTGCACGTCCTCTTCTCCAGCATCGTGGATCAACCCTTCGCGCAGTACGCCAACCGAGCGGTGACCCCGCCAACCGACGTTCAGGAGGAGTGGGAGTTCTTCACGAATTTGGCGTTGGCCATGAAGCGACCGCTGCTCGGCAAGCGAGGCGTCAACACCGCCATCCGCTTGAGCCGCTTGCTGGCCCCGACCCTCCGCCGGCCCGCATTGGCGTTCGGCCCCAGGGTGATCGAGCGAGCACTCATCTTGAGCGGCCGCCGGGTCAAGTACGACGACATCCGGCGCAACCCACACGGCCTGGTGTACGACGAGAAGCGGTATGGCGACCTGGCGCCGAGATTGCTCACGCCGGACAAAGTCGTCCACTGCGCCCCTTCCCAACTGCTCGCAGCGGCGCGTCAACTGGTAGCACATCGTCCTCAACGGGATGAACGATTCCCGCTGACCATGATCAACCGACGCAGTCGTGAGGCGATGAATTCCTGGCTCAACGAGACACCCGGCCTCTTTCAGGCTGAGCGTTTCAACTCGGTGGAGATCCACCCATCTCTGGCCGAGGAGCTGGGCGTCGTAGACGGCCAGCGCGTGCGTGTTCAGTCGCGGACGGGGTCGATAGAGCTGCCGACCAAAATCGTGGCGGGTCCGCGGCCGGACGTCGTCGTCATTCCGCACGGGTGGGGTTCGCGCATCTTTGATCCGGCATCCGGCAGCACCGCAGTCGACATGGGCGCCAATCGCAACCTTCTAGTGTCGAGTGTCGTCCTCGACCCCCTGTCACAGACGCCGGCCTTCAACAACACCCCGGTGCGCATCGAGGTCGATCAACTAGCAGACGTGTTCGACGACATCACTTGGCCAGACCATCACGACATGGTCACCGATGTCGTGCAGTCTGCGATGACCGGCGGCCCGGATGTTCCCGCTGGCAACAATCGAGCGTGGAGCACGGGAGCCGACCAATGAGCTACGTCATCATCGGCACCTGCGTCCTCGATACGGCATGCGTCGATGTCTGCCCAGTCGGCTGCATTCATCCTTCCCCGCAGGACCGCGAATTCGAGAAGGCAGAACAGCTCTATATCGATGCAGACGTCTGCGTGCAGTGCAACGCATGCCTGGAAGCGTGTCCAGTCAATGCCGTGATGGTGGACGCGACGATGCCGGCGAATCTGCTTGCCTACAAACAGATCAACGCAGACTACTCAAAGGCTCGATCCTCGTGACCGGCTCGCCCTGGCGTATCGCCGTCGTCGGTGCGGGGCCGTCGGGCGTGTATGCGGCAAGCGAGATCCTCAAGCAGTCGAGCCGTACTACTGTCGATCTCATCGACCGGTTGCCGACAATGGGCGGGCTTGCAAGGGCCGGCGTAGCGCCCGACCACCATGCCCGCCGAAACGTCATCGAATTCTACGAGCGGCTCATACTGGCCAGCGGGCGTTTTCGCTTCTACGGAAACATCGAGATCGGTCTCGACGTGCTACCCGTCGACCTCGCTAGGCTCTACGACGCGGTGGTGTACGCCTACGGATGCCGCGGTGATCGGCGCCTTGGCATCCCGGGTGAAGAACTGCCGGGAAGCCATTCCGCGACTAACTTTGTCGGCTGGTACAACGGGCATCCTGACAATCGTCAACATGAATTCGACTTCGACTGCGAACGGGCCGTGGTCATTGGCAACGGAAACGTCGCGCTCGACATCGCGCGTGTGTTACTGCTCGGTGCCGGAGAGCTCAGCAAGACCGACATCGCCGATCACGCCCTCGACGCGCTCAGCCGAAGTCGAGTGCGCGAGGTCGTTCTCGTCGGCCGCCGTGGTCTTCAGGAGTGCTCGTTCACGACACCCGAGCTGGTCGAGCTGAACCATCTCGAGCTCGACATAAGCGTCGAGAATGCCGGTTTCCCCACGAGATCGACGGACGTCGATGCCTGCGGCTTCGCCAACGACCTCAAGTGTCGGTTGTTGGCCGACCTCGCGGCTCGCCCTAGGAGAGGCAAGGCACGCATGGTATTGAGATTCTTGACCTCACCAATCGAGATACTCGGCGACGACAAGGTCCGAGCGATCGGACTGACGGGCAATCGACTCGTCGCGAAGAATGGTCGGACAGTCGCCGAGCCGAATGGCGAAGTCCAACAACTCGACACGGGCCTCGTCTTCCGCTCCATAGGTTACGCAGCTGAGCCCCTGGCGGGGCTGCCCTTCGACAGCACCCGAGCGATCGTGCCAAATGTCGCAGGCCGAGTCACTAGATCAGACTCGAAGGTGGTTGAGCGCGCGTACGTCACCGGCTGGATCAAACGCGGTCCCCGTGGAGTCATCGGGAGCAACAAGCTCTGCGCCCGCGAAACGGTTGCCACGTTGCTTCATGACCTTCGGTCCGACACGACGTTGCGTACCAACACCGGCGAGACGTTGATGAGCTTCGTTGGCGAGAAAGCGAAGTCGGTGGTCGACTACGCGGGCTGGAAGCGCATCGACCAGTTCGAGCGCAGAGCGGCAGCCGGTACCGCCCGGCCACGCGTCAAGCTCACGCAGTGGACAGCATTGCATGACGTGAGCTGCGGGATCTGAGTTGGCCGACAAGGTCCCGCACCGAACCGATCTGCGTGTCATACGCGCTCCGATGAGGGCGTTGATTCGAAACCACAGCACCATCGCAATACGTCGGCCCGAAGGGAAACGAGCATGACCTCACATCACCTCCACTCGGTGGAAGATTCAGCCTCGCAGCCGGATTCATTCAACTTGCGGTCTATTCTGGAGCTGCAGCGCAAGGACTTCCTGCGGGAAGGTCCGCCGTCGGCGGCCACCAGGCGCGAACGGCTCGACCGATTGATCCTGCTGTTGACGGAAAATGCCGAGTCCTTCGCCGAGGCGCTCAACGCCGACTTCGGCAACCGGCCGATACCTGCCAGCTTGCTGTCCGACGTCGCGGGGATCATGCCGGATCTACTCTCGACGCGAAAGCAGTTGGAACACTGGATGCGACCTGACAAGCTGCGTCGCACAGCACTTTCCGGCCTGCCAACGATCGTGGAGAAGCGGCCGCTGGGCGTCGTCGGCGTGATCGGGCCGTGGAACTTCCCCGTCGGACTCGTCGTGCAACCGACCGCCTCCGCCATGGCGGCAGGCAATCGGGTGATGATCAAGTTCTCCGAAGTCACCTCCCGCACCGCCGAGGCGTTCGCATCCGCCGCGCACCGGTACTTCGCCCCCGAGGAATTGGCCGTGGTGACCGGCGGTCCAGAGGTCGGCGCCGCGTTCAGCAACCTGCCGTTCGACCACCTCTTCTTCACTGGTTCCCCTGGTGTCGGAGGGCTGGTCGCCAAGGCGGCCGGCGCGAACCTGGTGCCGGTGACGCTCGAGCTCGGAGGCAAGAATCCGGCCGTGGTCGGACCAGCAGCAGACGTCGACGTCGCCGCCAAGCGCATCATGTCCGCCCGCCTAGCCAATGGCGGGCAGCTGTGCCTATGTCCCGACTACGTGTTCGTGCCATCCGGCCGGGTACAGGAATTCGCCGAGACTGCGATGGAGATTGCCACTCAACTGGTTTCGGGGGACAACGCCGAAGGACTGGTCAGCATCGTCGATGACCGCAACTTCGACCGCGTGAGCGCCCTCGTCGACGACGCCCGACGGCTCGGAGCCGACGTACGCACCGCACCCTTGCCATTGGACCGAAGCCGAAGACGCTTTCCCCCAACGCTTTTGCTCGGTGTCACCGACGACATGCTGGTGACGCGCGACGAGGTCTTCGGGCCGGTGCTCTCGATACTGCCCTACGACGACATCGACTCCGTCGTCAACTACGTCAACGCTCGGCCGGCACCCCTTGCGACGTATTGGTTCGGTCCGCAGGACGCCTCGTTCGACGAGTACCGGCGCCGCGTGACGAGCGGCGGCATGACGATCGACGACTTCGCCGCGCACTGTTCGATCAACGCCGCCCCGTTCGGCGGCGTTGGTCGAAGCGGGTCGGGCGCCTACCACGGTAAGACCGGTTTCGACACGTTCACCCACCACCGCACCATCACCACCAGCAAGCTGCCCGTGAGCCTCGCGACGATGATGACCCCTCCGTATTCGCCTGCGCTCACGGCGGGGCTGCGCGGCTACCTGAGGCTGCAGCGTCGGCTAGCGAGGCGACGGCTCGATCGTGCCGCTCGGTGATAAGACGCTGCCGATGATCAACGCCTATGCCGCCGGCTCTCCGGGCGCGGTGCTCGCACCCGTTCTGATCGAGCGCCGCGCGCCGGGCAGGCATGACGTCCTCATCGACATACGGTTCTGCGGCATCTGCCACACCGACATCCACATGGCGCGAGGCGACTTCCCCGGCCAACTGTTTCCATTGGTACCCGGCCACGAGATCGTCGGTCGAGTACGCCAAATCGGTTCGGCGGTAACCAAGCACGAGGTCGACGACATCGTCGGTGTCGGATGCCTCATCGATTCCTGTCGCGAATGCCGCGAATGCGAGGCTGGGTTCGAGCAATTCTGCGACGGCCGCATCGGCACCTATGGGCGCTACGAAAGGGACGGCGTCACAACCGCTTACGGCGGCTACTCGGAGGCCATCGTCGTCAACGAAGACTTCGTGCTGAGTATCGACGCGGTCCTCGATCCGGCCGCGGCGGCGCCACTGCTGTGTGCAGGCATCACGACGTTTTCGACGTTGAAGCACTGGAACGCTGGGGCCGGTACCAGGGTCGCGATCGTCGGCCTCGGCGGACTCGGCCACGTCGGAGTGAAACTCGCGGCCGCGATGGGTGCCGAAGTGACGGTCCTCAGCACGTCTGAACGCAAGCGCGGAGATGCGCTTGAACTGGGGGCCAGCGACTTCCTCGTCACCGACGAACCCGAGGTGTTTCGTCGTCAGGCCGGTCGCTTCGACCTCATCCTCAACACGGTCTCGGCCAACATCGATCTCAACGCCTACGTCGGATTGCTTGCCCGCGACGGCACCATCGTCATGCTCGGCGTGCCTGAGGCACCGTTGACGGTGGGTGCCATGCACTTGCTGCAGCGCCGCAAGAGCATTGCCGCGTCGCCGATCGGCGGCATCCGAGAGACCCAGGAAATGCTGGACTTCTGCGCCTCGCATGACATCGGCGCGGACGTCGAGGTGATCTCCATCGGCGAGGTGAACGAGGCGTACGATCGCGTGCTCGCCAGCGATGTGCGCTACCGCTTCGTCATCGACATCGACTCATTGCGATGACGTCGTTCCGGTTCAGTCAAGTGCTCAACCGGCAGTTGACGACTGGGTGACGCAGCGGTGTAGGTTAGCAGCGTCACGGTGGAGATTCATATAGAGAAACCGGATGAATGAATGCTTGGTGATGACCAGCCGAACCATTCGGCGCGTGCCTCGACGGCGCCCCGAGTGCTGCTCTACGGAGCGGGAAGATACGGCCAGGAGTTCGCACGCTTGGCGTCCGCACGTGGTTGGCCGATCGTCGCAGCCGTCAACCGCGCTGGCCCCAAGGTGGGTCGGGATCTCGGGCAACTCGCAGGCCTTGCCGAACCGCTCGGCATCGTGGTGGAGGACTGCGAAACATACGGTTACGCGGCAACTGAGGCCGACGTCGCCGTCGTGTTCGTCGCTGACAGACTCCGGCAGAATTTTCCCGCCTACCAACGGTTGCTCAGCGCAGGACTCGATGTCGTCTGCCATGGCACCGAAAGCTACTACCCCTGGGGTAGCGATGCCGAAACTGCCACGCGCATAAACGAGCTCGCCGTCGAGCACGGAGCCACCTTCACCGGCACCGGCATCTGGGATACATCACGAATCTGGTCGGGGATCCTCGCCGCGGGCCAGTGCGCGAGCCTGGTCTCCCTGCACCACACGAGCATTACGCAAATCAACTACCCGAGCCCTCGACTCGCTGAATACGTCGGTCTCGACATGACTCCGGGCGAGTTCACGGTGACATTCGAGGAGCGGCGACATGCATTGGCCGGCATGTACAAGACCATCCCCGAGCATGTGATGGTGGCTCTTGGGCTCACCGTCACGGACGTGATCGAGACACTGGAGCCGGTGGTCTACACGGACCCCGTTGCCTCGCTGTCGCTCAACCGCGACATCCCCGCCGGGCATACGACCGGGATCCGGTTTCGAGTCGATGCACGGAGCGCCGAAGGCATCACCGCCACAGCGAATATCGAGTTGCGGATCCTGCGCCCCGGTGAAACCGAACACATGGAATGGAACGTCGACGGCGCTCCGCGCAGCCGTATCGTCGTCGAGCGACAGGACTCCCGGGTCGCCTCGGCTGCAGTCGTGCTGAATCGCCTTCCCCACGTCATTGCCGCTCCGCCAGGGATACGGTTGCTGTCCGAACTGGGCCCATTGGCGACCAACTACCGTCGCGCGGACGAGGCGGTTCTCCGTTGAGTGACATCGCATTCACCGTCGATGCCGTGCTCGCCGCAGCCCGGGAGAAGACCGGCCTCACCGACGTTCTTGGTGACGACCTTGTCGTGCCACTCGAACGGTGGCTTCAAGCCCAGCGCGAGGAGGCTGCACTCACGCAGCGCGGGCGACAAGTGGCGTTCCGTCAAGCCGCCGACCACGTGACGACCCGACTGGTCCTAGAGAACCACTTCGCCCGCTACCCCGACATCGCCGAGCAACAGATCGAGGCGCCGGTCTTCGTGACGGGACTCTACCGATCGGGCACGACGAAGCTGCACCATCTTCTGTGCGCGGACGACCGTTGGACGTACCTGAGGACCTGGGAGGTCATGTATCCGGCACCACTCGATGACATCGCGGCCGGCGCTCCCGATTCGAGGCCGTCCTTGGCTCAGCATCGGCTCGACCGGCTCATGAAATCCTCTCCCGGCGTATTCGACGCCCATTCCATGTCGATTGAAGCTCCCGAAGAGGATTTCCTGTTGATGGCACAGAGCTTCCTCGTCCCCAACATCGGTCAGCACACCCCTTCATACACTCGGTGGCTCGAAGAGCAGGACGCACGGGCCATGTATCGCCTCCTTTATCGCCAGTTGCAACTACTGCAATGGCAGCAGCGACAGGTAGATCCGCGTCACCGCCGGCTATGTCTCAAGGCGCCCGTGCATCTCGAGTTCCTAGAGGAACTCGTCAGTGTGTTCACCGAGGCTCGCATTGTTCTGACGCATCGGGATCCAGCCAAATCGGTGTCGTCCAACTGCTTGATGATGGAGGCCTACCACCAGAAGTACACCGACGAGGTCGACTTGCTAGCACTTGGCCAAGAGGTCTTCCGGAAGTCGATACGAGCCCTCGACAACTCGCTACGAGCGCGGGCTGCGTTTCCTGCCGGAAGGTTCTACGACGTCGTCTTCGACGACATCGTCAAGCGTCCCATGACGGTCATACCCCAGTTGTATGAGTACACAGGGATGCCTCTCACCCCCGGCTTGCTCGCGGCGCTCGCGAGGGCCGCGGACGACGGCGACCGTCACAAGAGCACGGGTGCGCACACTTATGACGCATCGCGCTATGGACTCGATGAGCGCGAAATTCGCGCCACAGCAGGGCGTTACTTGGCTTGGGCAGAGGCGTCGCTCGGCGCCGATCTGCGTCGATAGCACCGCACTGGCCAAGCTGCCCGACTATAGATAATCTATATTCATGGAGCCAACCAGTCCGTTGCCCAACCTCTCCGGGAGAGCTCTGCTCGTCGACTTCGGCGGCGTCTTGACCGTCTCCGTTCTCGAGTCATTCGCGGCGGCGTGTGCCGCACTGGGCGTCGACGGCCCTGGATTCTTGCGCGATTGCTTCAGCGGCACCCAAAGTGAAGACAGCCCGTTCGTGGCCCTGGAGCTAGGAAAGATCTCCACCGAAGAGTTCGGTGCGCTCGTCACCCCTGTGTTGCAACGACATTCCGCACGGCCAGTTGACGGCCGCGACTGGTACGCCGCTGTTGAAGCCGTCACTTGGAATCTCGACGACGCCATGGTCGAGGCAATTGGCGGTTTGGTCGACGAAGGCATACCCACTGCATTGGTGAGCAACTCGTGGGGCGCAACTTACTCGTATCCGTGGGAATCGCTGCCTCGTTTCACCGAAGTCCTGGTGTCACGGGACGTCGGAATGCGCAAGCCCGATCCGGCGATCTATCAGCTCGCAGCCGATCGTCTCGGAGTGTCTCCGAGCGCCTGCGTGTTCGTCGATGATCTCGAGGTGAATCTTGCGCCGGCTCGCGAGATGGGCATGACGACCATCTTGCACGAGAATTCAGGGCACACCATCATCGAGCTTCGGAAGTTCTTCGATGGCGTGACCGGCGACCGCTAACCCTCTTGCGTCACTGCGCCCTTGACCGCGCCAGACCAGATGAGAATGCCACCTTGCCCTCGGCTCACTCCATGCTCTTGTCGCTCGCCGTCGTCGTTGTCTTGGGCGGCAACCGTATTCACCCGGCCGATTATGGCCGTCTTGGCGGCCGAATAGTCGGTTCGGTCATCTCATCCCTCACTGCAGGTCGATCGAACTGAGTCACCATCGCCATCACCGCGGGAAGACGCACGACCGTTACGTAATGAATTTGCCTGCATCACGGGCTTCTTCACCTTCTCGCTTGGAGAGTTCTGCAGCGAGGCGACGGCCTCGACGAGGACTGCCGCGATGGCGTCTGGTCCCGCCGTGACGAGGGCGTCCCTCTCGAGGATGTCGTGCGCCACCGCAATTCCGATTACCCATGCGAACACGAGTTGGGATACCAACGCAGCATCGGCACGGTCGATCGACTTCTCGATGTGATCGGCAATCCGGTCAAACCCGCGCCGGTGCATGGCGCTGAGCTCCTTCTCGCTAGCGCCCCGGATCAACCCAGCCACTGGTGGCGCTCCGCCGCCATCTTCGACGAGCATCGACCGCACCAAATTCCGGATCGATTCAGCGAGGTCATCGGAGAAGATGGAGTCGATGTAGCCCTCTTCGGGTACCGAACTTGCATACAGTCCTTCCTTCGACCCGAAGTAGCGAAAGACCAGAGACTGGTTCACCCCGGCCTCGTTCGCGATATCTCGGACAGTCGTCGACCCGTAGCCGCGAGCGCCGAACATGTGTCGCGCCGCCTTGAGGATGGCGACCTTCTTCGCCTCGGGATCACGACGCCAGCGTGGCTCAACGAGGGACTTCGTCGGCTTGGTGCGGGCCACGATGTCACGCTCCTAGGCTTCACGAGATCGGCCCGCCACACCCCAGCTACGTGGCGGTGGACTCCATAGGTATTTAATCATGTGATTGACAACACGTACCACCGCTTTCTAGCATGAGACATCGTGCGACCAGGCGTACCGAATCCACCGTCGCACGCGCGCCCAAGGCGAGAGGCCTAAGGCGATGGTTCGTTGCCCATTGCACCGATAATCTGTTGTCGAACAACGGCTTTGCCCAACCGGAACGATCGAGGCGATACCGCCGAAATGTCCGATTCAGGTCAGCCGGCCGCCCGGGCTGTCCGGAATTGGGGACTATCCTGAAAGCCAGATTATCTATACTCTTTGGTTGAACGGCCTCGCGAGAGAAAGTGACACGTCAGTGGCGACTGTTTATCATGGCCGGCCCATCGAGCCGTACCGGCTCGGTGTGCTCATCGACCTGCCCGAACACGAGGGCCTGAGCGATTGCTGGCCGGATGCCATTCAGTTCGCGTGCGACGAAGTGCGTGCACGAGGACTGTTGGAGCGTCCGGTTGAACTGGTGGTCCGCGAGGTCTACGCACAGCCTTGGGCGTCAGCTCACGGCTTGATCAAGACATACCGCGAACTCGTCGAGGACGAAGGCGTACTGGGAGTCATCGGGCCCTACACGACAGACAACTGCTTGTCCCTGCTTCCGGAAATCGAGCGTCTCGGCGTGCCGACCGGAACGATCTGTGGATCAACCCGCTTCGTCGGCGAGTTCGCCTACGCCTTCGCAAATGGCGGATTGGCCGATGAACCCGGCGTGATCGCCGCATGGCTCGCCGCCAACGGCCACCGGCGAGTCGCCGTCTTGCGCGAACGCACCCAGATCGGCGAGGAGTACTCGCAGTTCTTTCGGCACGAGCTTCAACCGCACGGTTTGGTCATTACGGCCGAGCCGCCGGTCTATCCCGCCACCAGCGTCGAAGAACTGGTGGAGGCGCTCAACGTCTGTCGCGACTCCAAACCCGACGCGCTCGTGTACCTCGGTCTGGGCGGCGTAAACCAATGGGTGCGCCCTGCACTCGAACAGATTGGCTGGGATCCGCCACGCGTTCAGACGACGGCATTCGTCAGCGCCACCTACAGTGAGGCGAGGGCCAGGCGACTAGAGGGTTGGGTCGGCGTCGATCAGTACGACGAGAAGAACGAAGTCTTCGCCGCGGTGCTGACGCGGTTTCACGAACGGTTCGGTTACTCCTACGCGACGTCGGGCCTTTCGACTGGATACGACCTGGGTCACGCATTCGCGCTCGGCCTCGGGCGGATGCGCGTGGCCACTCCGCTCGGGCTTCGCGATGGCTTGGACACCGTTCGGCGAATTCCCTCGTGCACCGGCGGCCCTGGCACCATCATTACGCTCGGACCGTCGGACCGCCGCGCATACAAGGGCGCTGACTTCTTGCTCTTGCGCCGCGCACTCGACGGCAAGACCGTCTTCGAGTCGGTGGCACCAGTGACACCGTGGGCTCAGCCGTGAAAATCGCAGTCACCGGCGCCAGTGGCGTATTCGGTCGCGGAATCGCGGCCCGCCTGCGGTCCGAGGGCCACCAGATCGTCGGCCTGGCCCGCCACCGTCCCGAAAATTGGTTTCACGACAGTGAATTCATCGAAGCCGATATCCGCGATCAATCGGGTGTTCGGAGAGCGATCGAAGGCGCCGACGTCGTCGCGCATTGCGCTTGGGTGGTGAACTCGACACCCGACGAAGCGTTCACCCGCGAGATCAATCTGGGTGGTACGGAAAACGTGCTGGCCGAGATGGATCGAGCCGGTTCCCGCCGCATCGTCTTCGCATCTTCGGTATTGGCGTACGGTGCCCGACCGGCAGACACACCGACTCTTACCGAAGACGACGAGTTGTTGCCGGCCGCGGATCACTGGTACGGCTACCACAAGTCGAAAGTCGAAGCGATGCTTGCTCATTCAGGCAAGGAGTGGGTGGCTATCCGACCCGGCATCGTGGTTGGTCGCGACGTCGACAACATCGTGATGAAGCTACTTGCATCGCCGATGTTCCCCAACGTCGAGGGGTCAGCTGATCGCCCCATTCAGGTCGTCCACACCGACGACGTCCACCGCCTCTTCGTGCGTGCCGTACTGGGCAACGAGGTCGGGGCGGTCAACCTGGCTGCTTCAGGCGAACCGACGTTCCGTGAAATCACGACTGCGATCGGCCGCCCGCTCGCCCCTGTGAACAAGAGGATGCTGAAGGCGGGCCTGGGCGTACTGTTCCGTCGTGGTCTGGTGGAGGCCTCACCCTCTGAGTTCGACCTGTTGCTGAACTTCCCCATCATGAACACCGACCGGCTGGTGAATGAGTGGGGATATCGACCAGCCTGGACCGGCCAGGAGTGCATCGAGGACTTCGCACTGGCCGTGCGCGGCCGCGTATCGCTTGGCAAGAAGGTAGTGGACCTGCCCTGGCGTACGGCCCTCGTCCACGACGTACCCGCGGTCGATACGCCTGCGACCGACGGGCAAGTACCCGTCCCCGCCGGCCCCGATGGTCTCAATGGCGAGTTCGACACTCCCGTGGATCCGCGGTATCCGACGTTCGTCGCGTCGAATCTCTCCGAGGCCTTGCCTGGACCATTCTCACCGGCATCGGCGTCTTCCACCGTTCGAGGGTTCCAGTCTGGCGGCGTCTCGATCGCCCGACGACTCAAGTTACGTGGCACCGCCGCGGTCGAAGTGAGCACGCGATCGATCGGTGTCTTCGCCCACCGCTTGCACGCCGGCGTGACGTCGACGTACTACATGGCTGACGCGATGCCGGGCACCAACCCGGACAGCCTCAACGCGCAGTTCTTCGGGCGCGTCCTCGGCGACACACCGGTTTTCGGTGACCAACGCCCACCGATCGACCGACCTGGCATCGTCACCAGGATCGGCGATCTCATCAGTGTGGCCAGCACGGGCATCGGCCTCCTTGCAGGCTCCGCTCGCGATTCCGACGCCTATGTCGCCGACGTGGACCGCCTCGAGCGACTGCTGCCCGACGACCTCGGCGACCTCGATGATGCGCGCCTGGAAAGCCTCATCATGCTGGCGCGTGACCTCGTTGCCTACGGATGGGTGCTCGCTTCGTGGTCGGCGTTGTTCGCCACCGCAACCGCCACCGCGGCCGAACGCATCACCAAGTCAGGTGCAACCGCCGGCGCCGAAGGGATCGCGAGCGGAAGAGCGATCAGCAGCCTGCGTCGCCTCGCCGATCTCGCCCGTACAGACGATGCCTCAGTCGAAGCCCTTGCCAGCGACGACGTGGTCGCCGCGTTGCGTACCAAGGCGCCCCGCTTGCACGACGCCCTGTTCGAAGAGTTGGCCTTGGTGGGTCACCGCGGACCCGGAGAGTGCGAATTGCGTTCGGCCACCTACTCGGACAATCCAGCCCTATTCGCGCGGATGATCGCAAAGACGCTGTCGGGGGAGCCGTCGGACGACCAGTTGCCGGGACGCTCTCCGGCGAGGCGGGGACCAGCTGTGGCGCGCTTGGCGGCCTGGCAGCTGAAACAACGCGAGATTCGCAGGGACAAAGTCGTTCGGTCTACGTGGGTATTGCGCTCGTTACTGCGTGAGATCGGTTGCCGCCTGGTCGCGAAGGGCACGTTGAACTCGGTAGACGACGTCTTCTATCTCCTCGTCGACGAGTTGGAGGCATTGCCACCCGACGTGTCCGAGTTGGTAGCACGCAGGCGTGCAGAACAAGAACGCTTGGCGGCGATAGAGCTGCCGTCGGCCTTTCACGGCCGCTGGGCGCCCGTCGCCGACGATTCCTTGCTCGCTCCTGGTGAGAAGCTGACCGGGCTCGGCGTCTCGGGCGGGAGAACCCGTGGCCGCGTCCGCATCGTCACAGCGGACAGCATCGACGACCTCGAACCAGGCGACGTGATGGTCGCCGAAGTCACCGACGTCGGCTATACGCCGGCATTCCAATACGCGGCAGCGGTGGTGACCAACCTGGGCGGCCCAATGTCCCACGCCGCCATCGTCGCAAGGGAATTCGGCGTCACCTGCGTCGTCGATGCCCGAGATGCGACGAGGCGTCTCCCCCACGGCGCCCTCGTCGAAGTCGACGGCCGCAGCGGGGAGATCGTCGTACTGGCAGAGGACGACACGACACGACAGGGAGCATCGTCATGAGTGGAAGCTTGCCCAATGATTGGTTGTGGCCGTCGCGGCGGCGCGGAAACTTCGACTTCCGCAGTCTGGCAACGACATGCGAGTTCAGGGCACGTGACGCCTACTGCGAACGCGAGTTCTTCGGCCTGTCCCCGATGGCCACCTACTGGTGGGCATGCCTCAAAGACGCGGACGGCAATTTCCTCTCGCCGATGCGCAAGGTCATCACCGAACTGTCGGGCGGCTTGCAATTGTCTTCGAACGTTGGCGAAGACAATCTCGTGATAGCTCCGGAGGCGTTCGCCGCTTCCCACCGCGGCGCAGGCGTCCGTTGGAACATGAACGACGACGAGACGGCCTTTCGCGTGCACGCCGAAGCCACCCCTTATAGCCAACCGTTCAATTTCGAGATCGGCGACAACCAATTCCGTTGGAGTGAAGGCGATCTGCTCGACCTGACGGGCACGCCGCTGAAACACGGCTACCAGTGGTATACGCCGAACATCGAAGAACGCGGCGGCAACCTCTACGTGTCCCATCCGTTCGCGGTCACCGGTCACGTGCGTGGCCGTTCGGTGCGCGGTCTTGTCGCGATGGACTCCTTCTACGGTCCAGTCGGCCAGTTCTACAAGAACGGCCCCATCTTCAATATTCTCGAATTGGCGTGGGTCACCTTCGCCAACTTCTACGCAGATGGGCAGCACGAGTTCGGTGCATTCTGTCTCGGCAAAGAGCACTGGGGCTTTGGCGTGGTGGCTGACCAAAACGGGCCCGTCGTCGAGTCCAACGAATCCACGGCCGAAGTGCTGCTGGACGACGATAAGTACGTCGCCAAGGCCCGCTATCAGGCGGGCGGCACGGAGTGGGAGTTCGAGGCCGTCGAACGCGGGCAGATGCGCTCACTGGCCGAGGCGCGTGGCGATGCCTACCACGGACAGGCCGGATCCGTTAGACGCATTGGTGATACGCGGACGCCCGACATCTCCGTGGCGTGGATCGAAACCTTCCCGCTCAATGGACTCAACCCTCGTTATGAAGGTCCGCGGCGCGCCACGTAGCGGCCGTCGTCTACGTCGAGGGGAAGCACAATGAGAGCCGAAGAACTCCGTGACTTCGTCCGGACTACCGACAACGGCGGATACTCCGACCTCATCATGACGGAGTCGCCGCGTGCCCGGGTCGTCGATTGGTACGGGCAACTGTCGAAGGCACTCGATAACGCGGCCGTGCACCGATGCACACAGCAGTCGCTGGTCGGTCTCGAGGACTACCGAACCGTCGATCGGTTCTCCAAGAGCGAGAACTGGGCCTGCATTCTCGGCTACGAGGAACTAGCCGAGGGCTTTTCGAACCGCTCGTTGTCGTCGAAGATCCAGGACGACACCATCGGACCAGTCTGGGGCCACACCGTGATCGGAATGGACGGTGAGGAGCACCGCCTTCACCGGGGTCTGATCGCGCAGGCGTTCACCCGCAAGTCCATCCAACGCTGGAACGACAACGTCGTCGCCCCCATCGTGGATGGACTGATCGACCGCATTGGGGACCGCGGGCGGGTGGACCTCGCGGCTGAGTTCACGTTGTTCTTCCCCGCGTTCGTCATCACCGAGATGATGGGACTGCCCGCCGCCGAGGTGGCCCAGTTCCATCACTGGTCAGCCGAAACAATAATGGCGTTCCACGATCTGCCACGCGCACTGCGTGCTTCGAAGCGACTCGAAGAGTATTTGACTCCCATCATCGCCACGCGCAGAGAGTCTCCTGGCGATGACTTGATCAGCCTGTTGGTCCAAGCAGAACTCGAGGGGCGCAAGCTCACGGACATTGAAATCGTCTCGTTCGGCCGAATGCTCCTGAATGCGGGCGGCGAGACCACCTATCGGTCCACGGGCAGCCTGCTGCTCTATCTGCTGCGTCACCCAGACCAGTTGGAGCAGGTCCGCAATGACCGCGCGTTGTTGCCGGCCGCAATCGAGGAGGGGCTGCGCATCGAGCCGCCGCTGGCGTCGATCAGCCGCGTGGCAGTGGCGGACACCACTGTCGCCGGCGTGGACTTGCCGGAAGGCACCATCGTCGAAATGGGCATGGGAATGGCCAACCGCGACCCACGACGCTGGACCAATCCAACCGCGTTCGACATTCACCGAAAACGGCTCCCGCACATGGCGTTCGCTTGGGGCCCGCATACGTGTCTAGGTACGCACTTGGCCCGTTTGGAGATGACTACCGCGATCAATGCGCTGCTCGATCGGCTACCCGGACTCCGGCTGGATCCGGACGCCGATCGAGAACCCCTAATACAGGGGATTGGCCTGAGATCGCCCAATTGTGTTCCGGTCGTGTTCGATCGGTGATGACGGCAACGGTCAGCACGGTCCAGGTCCATGGCCGAAGCGCATTGATCTCCGGAGCCACGAGCGCAAGCCGGGGACTCCGCCCGTGCGACGGTGGAGGCCGTCGCGACCGAGCGCGGCGTGGCACGTGCGCACTCGAAGTGTTCTGTAACCGCCCCGCCGAGCTCGAAGGGAGAAGCATGACCGTACGTGGACGCGAGCATCGCCTCGCCAACGCAGGCTGCGAGCCCTCGCTTTACGGCCTAGCGGGTCTTCCGGCGCTGGCACAGAACGCAGAACAGACGGGCTTGGCAGCGAACACGTTCACCGACGCGTTGTTCGACGACCTGCCGTCGCCTCCGTGACCGAGGCGGTCGCATGGTTTGGCGAACAGAAATCGCGTGACAGCAAAGGGCAAGGAGAGTAGGGACGTGACTAAAGCCATCACGGACACCGGGGCAGCGGGATATGGCGTACTGACGGACGAAGCGATCGAGCGGTCCAAGCTCCGGCTCGGAGTGCCACAGCCACAACAGAACCCGCCACACAACTACGAGGTGACCTGCGATGGCACGCGGCACTTCGCGTACGGCTACGGTGACGACAACCCGCTCTATTGCGATCCGGACTACGCCACGGGTACGCGGTGGGGAAAGCTCATTGCGCCGCCGAACTTCCTGTACACGATGGGCGAGGACGCCGCACCCAAGCCCGATCCGGAAACCAAGGCGCTCCTCAGGGGCGATCCGTTCGCGGGACTCGGCTCCTATCAGGCGGTGATGGAGTTCGAATGGTGGCGGCCGCTGGCGGTCGGCGACCGTTGCAAGGTATTGCAGGCTCAGGTCGGCGTGCAACCAAAGGAGAGCAGCTTCGGCGGACGCACGGTACACATCACCCACGACTACCTGTACACCAACGGTCGCGGCGAGATGCACGCGGTGCGGCGGGGCACCTGGATCAATGCCGAGCGACACACGTCGGCGAAGCGGGCGAAGGAAAAGCTCGAGCAGACGCCGTATTCCGACCAACAGATCGCGGAGTTCGATGCCGCGTACGCCGCCGAGACGCGCCGTGGCGCGGAGCCTCGCTACTTCGAAGACGTGAATGTCGGTGATGAGTTGCAGCCACGCGTCAAGGGCCCCCTCACGACAACGGACGTCGTGGTGTTCCACCTGGGCTGGGGAATGCAGCTCACTCCCCCAGGCGCATTCGGTCTCGCCGCACGGATTCGACGGAAGGCGCCAGGGCTGTATCCCCGCAATGGGCTCAACATCCCGGACACGGTCCAGCGGCTGCACTGGGACCCTCAGCGTGCACGTGAGCTCGGGCTGCCCAACTCTTATGACTATGGCGGCATGCGGGAGACCTGGCTTACTCATCTCATCACCGACTGGATGGGCGACGACGCCTGGTTGTGGAAGCTGCGCTGCGAGCACAGGAAGTTCAACTACGTCGGCGACGTCACGTGGGTGCGCGGCGAGGTTACTGACAAGCGGCAGAACGACGGTCGCAACGAGGTCCACCTAAAGGTGTGGTGCGAGAACCAACGCGGCGAAACCAGCACCCCAGGAACGGCAGTGGTGTTGCTTCCCACTCGCGAGGAGCCCGTCATCCTGCCCGAACCGCCTGCACCAGATCTCGACGGGATGGTCGCCCACGAGCTTTCCCGCTACAGCATCGGTTAAGGAACCTCGAAACATGCCAGCATCAGCACTTGCCATCCTCGATGAACACGTCGAACTTGCCGAATCGATTCTCGGGCAACTCAAGAGATCGAAGGTGCTCGCGGGAGCACGTGGCACCGCCGACGATGGAGACCGTTCACGCGAAATCTGGACCGCTGCAGCAGAATTGGGTTGGCACGGGTTGGCCGTGGACGAGGCGTTCGACGGGGGCGGCTTCGGCCTGCCCGAACTGACGATCGTGCTGGAGGTCATGGGAAACCAGTTGTGCCCTGGCCCGTTTCTGCCGACGGTGACGCTGTCGGCGATGCTGAGCAGCACCGGCCACGACACGTTGCGCGCAAAGTATCTGCGCGGCCTCGCCTCTGGGCAACTGGTGGGTGCCGTAGGTCTCTCCGAAGGCATTGTTGTTTCCGCCGACGGCACGGCCTCCGGTCAGTGCGCTGTCGTGCTCGCGGCCCCCGACGCGAACGTGCTTGGCTTCATCGCAGGTGACGACGTGGTCCTGATCGACGCCTCCGCCGAGGGCGTGACCGTCGCGAGCGCGACCAATCCGCTGGACCCATCGCGCCGTCTCGGCGAGGTGACGCTGAGCGACGTTCACGTTGTCGACGACTCCATCATCCATGGCGGCGCACGGCGTCTGCGGACCATCTGGCGCATCCTCGTCGCGGCCGAGGCAGTGGGACTCTCACGAGCGGCTCTGGACGCGGCCCGTGCCTACGCCATGGTGCGTGAGCAATTCGGCAGGCCGATCGGGACGTTCCAGGCGGTCAAGCATCACCTGGCCAACATGTTCGTCGACACCGAGATGACGACGGCAGCGGTGTGGGATGCCGCAAGGGCCGAGGACGTCGACAGCGCCTGGTTCGGCGCGGCAGTCGCCGCATCACATGCCGCGCGTACGGCCGTCTCGACGGCAGAACTCAACATTCAGTTGCACGGAGGCATCGGCTTCACCTGGGAGCACGACGCGCATCTCTATCTCCGCCGCGCGAAAACCCTTGCAGCTCTTCTGAACGACGGCGATGATGCGTTGGCCGACGTCGTGGCAGCGCAGCGATCCGGTCAGGCGACTGGACCGACTTTCACGTTGCCCGACGAGGCGGATCAATACCGCGCCGATGCCCGCGCCGCCGCCGACGCCACTCGAGCACTACCCGCTGCACAGCGCCGCGATCATCTCGTCGACTCGGGATATTTCGTGCCGCATTGGCCCGCTCCGTGGGGTCGCGGGGCGGGCCCAACGGAGCAACTCGTCATCGACGAGGAATTCAAGGGAATCGATCTGCCCGACATGGGCATCACCGGTTGGGTGACGTTGACCATCGTGCAGGCTGGCACCGACGAACAGCGCGCAC